>Ga0182742_1000356_pt1 | contig 77860 bp, 69 predicted proteins | sample eDN5th37CBELigMG_FD_128880 | JGI IMG/M metagenome (GOLD analysis project Ga0182742, IMG submission 128880) | Enriched Miracle-Growth compost microbial communities from Emeryville, California, USA - eDNA 5th pass 37_C BE-Lig MG (version 2)... ...
CACCCGGTAAAGTCCTGAACCTATCCGGTGACGGGTGCCACACGATCCATGCAGATCCGGCAAGCGCCGCCGAAACATGCAGTATGTCGCCACAATGCACCTCCTCCCAGAGGAGAGAGGGAGACATTGCGGCTTTCCTCAGCCGCAGCCCGGGAGCTGGCCGCCCACCGCTGGCTGCTCCGGCGCGAGGCTGGTCCGGGAGGCGCCGGCTCACTGTGAGGAAGCGTCCTGCCCCCGTGCTCCAAGAACTGTATAGGTCGCACCAACATCTGGAAGAATTGAAATTATTATCGAAATTCCTCTGAATTTTCCTGAAGAAAAACGGTTTCCTTCGATCTCTCCGGCATTCCTGAACCGGATGGATCGCGACGTCACGACACGCTGCGCAGCCGCGGTCCAATGGGTGGGGAGAGGTTCCTCTTGCCCTGCATCACCTGCCGGATGCCAGGGCAAGAGGCAACACCATCCCCTTCCACGCCGGCCAAGGGGCCGCGGAAGCTTGGGGCCGGGAAGATCGATCAGACCAGAAGCACGCCGTCCAGTGCATGACAGTAGCCGTTGCTGGCACGGATGTTGGTGTAGGTGATCGGATAACCCGCCAGGCGGGGCAGGCCACTGCCCATCTCAAGCGTCAGCGTGAAGCCGGCCTTGGTCTTCACCTGCACGAAATCCGTTGACGACCCCTGCTGGGCGAAGACGTTGCTGATCATGCCGGAGTAGTCGGTGATATGGTTGAGAACGATCTGCCGCGCATACTCCTTGTCACGACGGAAGCGCTCGACCACCAGCGCGGGCACTCGCTCGACGGCAGCATTCAGCGGAATGAAGAATCCGAACTCGCCTGGAGCACTGAATTCCTCCTCCAGATTGTGATTCTTGACGACCTGCGCGAATATCGAGACGTAGCGCGCGGAGCCGATGAGATCGAGGGCGCTGCGGGACTGTGCCACTGCTGGCGTGGAGCGGAGTGACAGGACTGCCGGCGCAAGTGCGGCGCCGGCGGCAGCCACGCCAAATGACCGGCGGCTGATGGCATCCGCCTCAATCCGGCTCGACTTTCGGTGCAGCATGCTTCTTCCTTTCCTCGCCTGATAAGGTCCTGCACATCGTGTGGCGGCTGCCACACGATTCACGCGGCTTCGGCCGGCGCAGCGCGCTGCTGCGATGCATGCTCTCCCCGAAGGAGAGAGCGGCATCGCGGCCTCCATTATCTGCAGCCCAGCGGGGTCGCCGCCCAGGTGCAAGGCTGGTCCGGCACGCGCCCGGCACGCCGTCAGGAAATCTCCTGACACAGCGATCCAGGAATCATACCGTCACGCAAATTACTTGAAGAATCGAAAACCCTATCGAAAATCGCGGCAACATTGCGGAACCCCCGAAATTTCCGAACAATCCACTCCAGAAATTTCGGCGCACCCTCATTCTTTCCGGATACGATGGATCGTGACGCCGCGATACGATGTGCATCCATCATCCAACCGGCGAGGGCAAGGATTCCTGGTTCCAGGCGCCGTCCGCTGGACGCCGCAGGCCGAGATCTCCGTCCAAAGGAGAATATGCATGTCCATCATTCCCGCTTTGGCACTTTCCATCATTTCCGCCAGCGGCTGGACCTATGCCCAGTGGCGCTCCACCAGCCCGGCGGCCGCCCCGCTGAGCCGCAGTGACCTCGACCGGCAAAGCGCCGCCGCCAACAAGCTGCTGCAGGCCACCCCCCCGCCTGTAGGGCGAAGCGAGACCTGGACGAACCCGGCCACCGGCCGCAGCGGCAACATCACGCTTCTTGATACCTCGCAGGGCCGGCGAGGCCCCTGCCGCAGGTTGCAGTTCGAAGTCACAGGCCGGGAGGACGCGACGTCCTATGTCTTCAAGCTCTGCCAGGTCTCAGGAGGGCAATGGAAGATCATGGAGTGAGCCTGGGCAGGAAACTGGCCTACAGCGCTTCTCTCAGCCAGCCGCGATGTCCTGGTCCTGCCGGCGCAGGTCAACCGCGCGCCAGGCGCGCAGCAGGGTGAAGGCCACGGCGAGCAGCGCGGGCCCGATGAACAGCCCCAGGAAGCCGAAGGAGAGAAAGCCTCCGAACACCCCGAGAATGACAAGGGTGAGCGGCATGGAGATCCCTCGCCTGATGAGCAGCGGGCGGATCAGGTTGTCGCTCGCCGAAACCATCACCGCTCCCCAGACCAGCAGGAAGATCCCCCAGGCCGGCTGGCCCTGGAGGAAGAGCCACCAGGCACCACCGCCCCAGACAACGATGATCAGCGGTGCGCCGATCTGGCTGATGGCAAGCAGCATGACCAGGAAGCCAAGCAGCCCTGGTGCCGGCAGGCCGGCGATGATGGCACCCACGCCCATGAGGGCGCCCTGGATGAACGCAGTGCCGACCACGCCATAGGCAACGCTGCGCAGGGAGCCAGCGGCTGCCTCAAGAGCCTCGGTCGCCGGCCTGCCGCCGAGCCGGCTGACCACGTCGTGCAGCACGGCGCCCAAAGCATCGCCATTGGCCCAGAACATGGCCGCCACGATGAGCGACAGGACGAACTGCAGCACGCTGTCGGCCAGGGCACGGGCGGCGGCGAGGACGCTCTCCCGGATCCATTCCGCATAGGGTTCCAGCACGGCACTCAGGTTGCCGCCACTTCCGGCGACGTCCTGCCAGCCGCGGGCCAGGGGGCTTCCCACCACCGGCAACGCGGCAATCCAGTCCGGCGGCGTGGTTGAGAGGCCGGCGAGGGCCAACTCCAGCTGGCGTCCGGCCTCCGCCAGCCGGGCGGTGAGGCGCGGTGCCGCTGCGAGGAGCGGCAGGCCGATCAGCAGGAGCGCGGCCAGCAGCATCAGCAAGGCGACGGCCGCATGGCCGAGGCCGGCGCGGACAAGCATCCTGCGCAAGGGCCAGGTTGCAATGGCCAGAATGGCGCCGAACAGCAGCGCGGTCGCAAGCGGCCTCAGCACCAGGAAGACTCCCAGGACCAGGCCGCCGAGCAGCATCACGATGATCGTGTGCTCGATCAGTGCCACGGTGGCGCTGGCGGCGACTTCCGGCTCCGCCGCCGCGGGTGCCGAAGCGGGCGGGCGGGGCGTCCTGAGCAGGCGGCCCCAGTGTCCCGATCCAGGTTGCGCCCGATCGTCTGCCATCGCGTCCTCCACGCCGTGCTCAGCCAGGGACTGCGCCGGTCTCCACCACGGCGGACGCCGGCGCGAGGCGCATCTCCGGCACTTCACCCGCGATGCTGAGAGGCGCGCCGGTGACCGCGAGGATCTGCTCCACCGCGATGCCCGGCGCGCGCTCGCGCAGCATCAGGCCTTCCTCCGTCGGCTCGATCACGGCCATGTCGGTGACGACCAGCGTGACGCGGCGCGCCGCTGTCGCAGGCAGCGTCAGCGTGGGAACGATCTTCGGCTCGCCGCGGGAGGCGTGCTGCATGGCGACGACGACCCGGCGGGCACCGGCCACCAGGTCCATCGCGCCGCCCATGCCCGCCACCAGCTTTCCCGGCACCTTCCAGTTCGCCAGGCGCCCATGCGCGTCCACCTGCAGGCCGCCGAGCACCGTCATGTCGAGATGCCCGCCCCGGATCAGCGCGAAGGATGTCACGCTATCGAAGCTGCAAGCCCCTGGCAGAGCACCGACGAAGCCGCCGCCGGCATCCGTCAGGTCCGGGTCCTCCATCCCCTCCGGCGGTCGGGCGCCGAAGCCGATGATTCCGTTCTCGCTCTGAAAGGCGACCCGGATGCCGGGCGGCACATAGCGCGCCACCAGGGTCGGCAGCCCGATGCCGAGGTTCACCAGCGTCCAGTCGTGCAGCTCAAGCGCCACACGGCGCGCGATCAGCTCCTTCGCATCCATCGCTCAGTGCCTTCGCTCCACCAGATAATGGACAAGAACGCCAGAGGTCCGGACGGCATCGGGCGGAATGGCGCCCAGCGGGACGATTTCATCCGGCTCGGCGATCACGCAGTCGGCGGCAAGCGCCATGACCGGGTTGAAGTTGGTTGCGGTGAGCCGGTAGGTGAGATTGAAGAAGTAGTCCGCCTCGTGCGCCCGCAGCAGGGCGAAGTCGGCCCGCAGCGGCAGCTCCAGCAGGTACTCCCGACCGTCCAGGGCGAGCGTCTGCTTGCCTTCCGCCACCACCGTGCCGAGGCCGGTCGGGGTGAGGACGCCGCCAAGCCCCGCACCCCCGGCGCGGATGCGCTCGGCCAGCGTGCCCTGCGGGACCAGATCCACCGCGATCTCCCCTGCGAGCATCTTCTGCTGCGTCACCGGGTTCGTGCCGATATGGGAGACGATCGCGCGGCTGGCGCATCCAGCGTCGATCAGCTTCCCGATGCCCAGGCCGGGCCGCGCCGTGTCGTTGGCGATGACGGTCAGCCCACGGGCGGCGCGTGCGACCAGCGCGTCGATGATGCGTTCCGGCGAGCCGACGGCGAGAAAGCCGCCGATCATCACGCTCGCCCCGTCCGGGATCATCCTGGCCGCCTCAGCGGCCTTGATCGCTGCGCGCATGGGAGCCCTCTCTGCGAAAGGCGGAGCCGCCCGAAGGCGCGCGGGGCCTGCGCCAGGCTGGGGCAGCGCCGGGCCAAGCCGGCGGCTTCGCCGCGCCACGCGCCGCTTATCGCCGGGCGAGCCTAGCGCCCCACCCATGCGCCTGTCGCCGCCCGGCGCTATCGGAATCCGTCATCTTCCAAGCCTGCGCCGCCCCGCCCCAGCCGCTCGCAGGGCATGGGATCTGTGTCTCGGGCAGCGGGCGATTTTTGACATCCTTCATGGCTTGCCCGCCGCGCAGCCGCGACGCGATGCTCTCGCCGCGCCCGCTTTCGGCGAGATGCGCCGCAGGCCGGGGAGGACCCGCCTGCCCCTCGGCGGCAAGCCGGGTTGCGGCTCGTGCTCCGAGCCAGCGGCATCGGCCACTCCGGCCAGCATGGCACGGCGCGGGACCAACATGCGGCCGCTCTAGCCCGAACGGAGACCGGATCGCCGTGAACACAGCAGCCCTGGCGCCCGAGACGCTGACCGGCCTTGCACGAAGCGAGGCCTTTGTCGGCCTGAACGCCCGCATGGATCATGCGCTGGAGGAGCGCGGCTTCGAGCTGGTGGCCGCATTGTTCGGCACTCCGGAAGGCGACAAGGCCCACCTTCCCGATGCCGGATACGCGCTGATCATCCACCGCCTCATCCTGGACTTCATCGCGCGGCGCCTACCGGGGCCGGGCTGCGACATCCTCGCGGAGGAGTTCCGCTTTCTCGACGATCCGGCGGTCGGCGACGCCGTCACGGTTTCCGGCACCGTCACCGCACGGCCCTCGGAGGATACGGCGACGCTCGGGATCGAGGTCACCTGCCAGCGGGGAAGGCTGGCGGATGGCACGATGACGCTGCGCCTGCCGGCGCATCCCGTGCGTTTCCGCTCCGAGAGGCGGCCTGACATCGTGCTGCACCGCCACCGCCACCTGGAGCACCTCATGGCGCGCAGCGCCGAGGCCCCTCCCCTGACGGCGGCGGTCGCCTGGCCCTGCGACCACGACAGCCTGCTCGGCGCGCTCCAGGCCATGGAACGCGGCGCCCTGCGCCCGATCCTGGTCGGGCCCCGGGCCACCATCGAGGCCGTCGCGGCGGCAGCGGGCGCCTCGCTGGCGGGGAGCGAGCTTGTCGAGGCCGAGGACCCGCATGCCGCGGCCGCAAGCGCCGTGCGTCTTTGCCGCGAAGGCCGTGCCGGTGCCCTCATGAAGGGCAGCCTCCATACCGACGAGCTGATGGCGGCCGTGGTGGCGCGCGAGGGCGGGCTGCGCGGCCTGAACCGCATCAGTCACGTCTTCGCCATGGACGTTCCCACCTATCCCAAGCCGCTCTTCGTCACCGACGCCGCCATCAACATCGCGCCGGACCTCGCCACCAAGGCGGATATCATCCAGAACGCGGTGGACATGCTGCGCGCGCTCGGCGCCGAGCGGCCGAAGGTCGCGATCCTCTCCGCCGTCGAGACGGTGAACCCGAAGATCCCGGGAACGCTGGATGCGGCGGTGCTGTGCAAGATGGCGGACCGGGGGCAGATCACCAACGCGGTGCTGGACGGGCCACTGGCCTTCGACAACGCCATCAGCCGTGCCGCCGCCGCCATCAAGAAGATCAGCTCGCCCGTCGCCGGCGAGGCCGACATCCTGCTCGCGCCCAACCTGGAGGCCGGCAACATGCTGGCCAAGCAGCTCAGCTACCTCGCGGGGGCGGATAGCGCCGGCGTCGTGCTCGGCGCACGCGTCCCGGTCATTCTCACGAGCCGGGCCGACAGCGTCACCTCGCGCCTGGCCTCCGTCGCCATCGCCCAGCTGCTGGCTGCGGCGCGGCAGAAGGGGAAGGCCGCATGAGCACCGACCTGCCCCTGATCGGCGTGGTGAATGCCGGTTCGTCCTCGCTCAAACTCGCCATCTACGAGGGCGAATCCTGCCTGCTCTCCGGGCAGGTGGATGGCATCGGCGTGCGGCCCGGCAGCAAGGCCAGGGATGCCGACGGGCAGCCGATCCCCGCCCCCGACGTCAGCCGGCAGCCACCGGCCACACCCGCCGAGGCCCTGCTGATGCTGATGCCCTGGCTGCGCGACCGAATGGGCGGCCGCAGGGTCTCGGCGCTCGGCCATCGTGTCGTGCATGGCGGGCCGCACCATGCCCGGCCCGAGCGCGTGATCCCGGCCCTGCTCGAACAGCTCACCACCCTGGAGCCGCTGGCGCCGCTGCACCAGCCACACAACCTGGCGCCCATCCGGGCGGTGCTGGAACATATGCCGCAGCTTCCCCAGGTGGCCTGCTTCGACACCGCCTTCCACCGCACCATGCCGGAGGTGGCCCAGGCCTTCGCGCTGCCCCATGCGATGGCCGAGCGCGGGCTCCGGCGCTACGGCTTCCATGGCCTTTCCTACGAGTACATCGCCGGGCGCCTGCCGGAACTCGCGCCGGACATTGCCGCGGGACGGGTCATCGTCGCGCATCTGGGCAATGGCGCCTCGCTCTGCGCGCTGCAGGACGGTCGGAGCATCGCGACGACCATGGGCTTCTCGGCGCTCGATGGCCTCCCCATGGGCACGCGCTGCGGTGAGCTGGATCCGGCCGTGGTGCTCTTCCTGCTGGAGCGCGGCATGTCTCCGGCGGAGGTCGAGGACCTGCTCTACCGCCGCTCCGGCATGCTCGGCCTGTCCGGCATCTCCTCCGATTTCCGCGACCTGCTCGCCAGCTCCGAGCCGCGCGCGCGCTTTGCGCTGGAGGTCTTCGTCTATCGCGTGGCGCGCGGCATCGGCTCGCTCGCCGCCGCCCTGGGCGGGCTGGACGGGCTGGTCTTCACCGCAGGCGTGGGCGAGAACGCGGCGCCCCTCCGCGCCTCGGTTTGCGAGGCGTGCCGCTGGCTGGGCATCGACCTCGATGCCGATGCCAATGCCGCGCACGGCCCGCGCATTTCCCGATCCGGCAGCCGGGCCGCGGCCTATGTGCTCCCGACCAACGAGAACCTGATGATCGCGCGGCACACCCGCGCGGCCATCGCCGCCTGAAGAGGTCCGGCATGTCCGAGAAGCCTGACGAGCGCCGCCTGCCCCCCATCCTGGCCGGGCGCAAGGCACTGGTGGTCGGCGTCGCCAACGACCACTCCATCGCCTGGGGATGCGCGCAGGCCATGCGCCGCGCCGGCGCAGAGCTTGCGCTCACCTACCTGAACGAGAAAGCACGCCCGCATGTCGAGCCGCTGGCGCGGCAATTGGAGGCGCCGATCTTCATGCCGCTGGAGGTGCGCGACAGCGCGCAGGTGGATGCGCTGTTCGAGGCCATCGCCGCCCGATGGGGCAAGCTCGACGTCCTCGTGCACTCGATCGCCTTCGCGCCGCGGGACGCGCTGCAGGGCCGCGTCACTGACTGCCCGCGCGACGGCTTCCTGACGGCGATGGACGTCTCCTGCTGGTCGCTCCTCGACCTCACGCGCCGCGCCGAGCCGCTGATGCGCGAGGGCGGGACGATCATCACCATGAGCTATCTCGGCGCCAGCGAGGTGGTCGAAAACTACGGCATCATGGGGCCGGTGAAGGCGGCGCTGGAAGCGGCGGTGCGTTACCTGGCGGTCGAGCTGGGCCCGAAGGGCATTCGCGTCCATGCCGTCAGTCCTGGGCCGCTCGCCACCCGCGCCGCCTCCGGCATCCGGGATTTCGACGAGCTGATGGAGCGGGTCGTCGTCAGCGCCCCCACACGGCGGCTGGTGACCATCGAGGAGGTCGGCGCGGCCTGCGTCTTCCTCGCCAGTCCCTATGCGGCGGCGATGACGGGCGAGACGCTCTACATCGACGGCGGCTTCCACATCCTGGCCTAGCGGCGCGGCCAGCGGCCGCGGGGAGAAGCACCATGACGGATACGGCGGCAAGCGATTTCAGCGCGGATTCGATCCGTGCCCTTCTCGGACGCAAGCGCGAGGAGAAGGAGGAGGAGCGCCGGAAGTATGAGGCGAAGATGAAGGCGGAGCGCGACAAGCTTCGCGCCGCCTTCATGGAGCGCGAAGTCAAGCCGGAAGCAATGGAGCGCGTGGCGACGGTGGTCTGGAAGGCGATCGATGCAGGCGACAAGGAAGCCCTGCTCTTCCGCTTCCCATCGGATTGGCTGCCGGACCAGGGGCGCTCCATCACCAACCACGAGCCGAACTGGCACGAGCACCTCGATGGCTTCGCGAAGCGCGCCTACGACTTCTACGAGCGCGAGCTGGAGCCGCGTGGCTTCCAGCTGCGGGCGCAGATCATGGACTGGCCGGGAGGAATGCCGGGCGATGTCGGGTTCATCCTCCAGTGGAAGCAGGGGGAGGAACTGTAAGCGATGCAGAAGATGCCGACCTTCGCCGACTACTGCGACTATGCCGTGGACGCGATGCAGCGCAGCATCCTGTTCTGGGACACGATGCGGCAGCGCGGCAACGAATATCTGCAGCACAACGCCGCAGGAAAGCCTCCGCTGCTGAAGTTCGAGTATGAGCTTCTGCTGGACGGCCGGACCCTGGAGCGACCGGCGAACTACGCCCTCCTGCGCATCCTGCCGCGCCCGGGCGATCTCCCCACCGATACGGCGAAGCGCCCCTTCGTGGTGGTCGACCCGCGCGCCGGCCACGGACCAGGCATCGGCGGGTTCAAGGAGGACAGCGAAATCGGCAATGCCCTGCGTGTGGGGCATCCCGTCTATTTCATCACCTTCTTCCCCGACCCGGTTCCGGGCCAGCGGCTGCTCGACGTGGCGCTGGCCGAGGCGCGCTTCCTGGAGTTGGTGCGGGAGCGCCACCCCGAGGCCACGAGCGCGCCCTGCGTCATCGGCAACTGCCAGGCCGGCTGGGCCATCATGGGATTGGCGGCGCTGCGCCCGGAACTGCCCGGCCCGCTGCTGCTCGCCGGCTCGCCACTGTCCTACTGGGCGGGAGCGCCGGGGCTGAACCCGATGCGCTATAGCGGTGGCCTGCTCGGCGGAAGCTGGCTCGCCCACCTCGCCAGCGACCTTGGGAACGGACGCTTCGACGGCGCCAACCTCGTGCTGAACTTCGAGGCGATGAACCCCGGCAACACCTGGTGGCACAAGTACTACAACCTGCTGGACAAGGCGGATACCGAGCCGCCGCGCTTCCTGGAGTTCGAGCGCTGGTGGGGCGGCTACTTCCTGATGAACCGGGAGGAGATCACCGCGATCGTCGATCAGCTCTTCGTGGGCAACAAGCTCGCGCGCGGCGAGATCACCTCCGCCGACGGGAAGCTACGTCTCGACCTCAGGCGCATCCGCTCGCCGATCTGCGTGCTCTGCTCCTGGGGCGACGACATCACGCCGCCGCAGCAGGCGCTGAACTGGATCCTGGACATCTATGCCTCAGACGACGATCTGCTCGCGCAAGGCCAGACCATCGTCTACAGCGTGCATCCGAAGATCGGCCATCTCGGCATTTTCGTCTCCGGCTCGGTGGCGCAGAAGGAACATGCCGGCTTCGTCGAGCTGCTCGACCTGATCGAGGCGCTGCCGCCGGGGCTTTTCGAGATGCTGATCGAGGATAAGCGGCCGGACATGCGCGGCGCCCAGCTCGTTCCGGACCGTTATGTCACGCGGTTTGAGCGGCGGAGCATTGCCGATATCGCCGAACTCTGCGGCGACCGTTCGGGCGAGCGTCCCTTCGAGGTGGTGCGGCGCGTCTCCGAGGTGAATGCCGGCCTCTACGAGGAGCTGGTCGCACCGATGGTGAAGAGCCTCGCGAGCGAGCCCGCGGCCGATCTTTCGCGCCGCCTGCACCCGCTGCGCGCCCAGCACTGGACGCTGTCCGACATGAATCCGGCGCTCCTCCCCTTCGCCCTCGCGGCACCGGCCGTCCGGGCGGCACGGCGGCCCTGCGCCGATGACAATCCGTTTCGCATCTTCGAGCGGGACATGGCGGCGGCCGTCGAGCGTGGATGGGAGGGCATTGCCGGGCTGCGCGACCGGATGGCTGAGCTGGCCTTCAACGGCATCTATGCCGGCCCCCTGGCCCGCGCGGCGGCAGGACTGGCCGACGCGCCGGCGCCGCAGCCACTCGGAGCCGATCCGGTCCGGCGCGAGCTGGCTCATCGTGAGGCGATGGACCTTCTGGCCAATGCCGACAAGGGCAGCCTGCGCGATGGCATCGTGCGCCTCATGCTGCTGCTGCTGAGCGAAGGCGGCACCGTCGATGAGCGCAGCTACCGCGCGCTCCAGGCCCTGGGCAAGGAGCTTCCCCGGCACCACCGGGCATCGCCCGCCGAGATGCGGGAGGTCGCGCGCCGGCAGGCGCTTCTGCTGCGGGCGGACCGGGACGCGGCCGTGCGCGGGCTGGCGGTCATCTTCGCTCAGCCGAAGGACCGCAGCATGGCGGAGGCGGTGCTGCGCAAGGCCGCCGAGGCGGTGGGGGCGAGAATCGACATGACGCCGCGGGGGCCGATGGCCGTGTTGCTGAACGAGCCGGAGCAGGCGGCCAAGGCCGGCTGAGGCGGCGCGGGCGGCGAGCCTTGTGTTCGCCGCCGCGTTCGCCGGCCGGACGGATCAGGCCGCGGCCTCGATGGCGAAGGCGTGGTAGCCATGGGGCGGGAGATCGAGATAAAGGCCCGGTCCGTTGAGTTCATCTCCGGCGCGGCGGTAGCGCACGGGGCCGAGGAGATCGGCCAGATCCACCGGGCGCCCGACCAGACCGGGCAGCGGCAGGCGGACCCGGCACTGCGCCCGGTGGGGCTGAAGATTGACGGCCACCAGGAGGCGCTCGCTGCCAGACCCCATCCACAGGCCGGCGATGAAGCCGTCATGCGTCGGGTTTCCCTCCCAGGCCGGTGCTGGCTCCAGCAGCCTCCAGGCGCCGTCGCGCAGGAGCGGCCGCCGCAGCACGGTCAGCAACCGCTCATAGAAGGCGGCAATAGCGGGATCGGCTGCCTCGGCCGGTCCCCGGTCGAGGTGGATCGGCACGGGCTTGCGGCGCCCCTCGATCTGTCCCTGGTGGAAGAAGCGCAGGCCGGGCGCGGTGAAGGTCACGACCGCCGCGGCCTGATGCGCTTCCCAGGGAAGGATCTCCGCCACGCGCGGCATGTCGTGGTTCTCCAGGAAGCGGACGAGATGCGATTGCCAAGCGGCGTCAGCCCGCAGGTGGTCACGCACGCCGCGCGCATCGCCGGCCAGCAGCCGGTCGTAGAGCGTCTTGTCATAAGCGTAGTCGAAGCCTTGCCGGAGCATTTCCCCTTCCAGGCCCCAGTAGACCTCGGCCATGAAGACGAAGGCGGTGTTCTGCTCACGGACCATGCGGATCGCCTCGGGCCAGAAGGGCTCCGCTGCATGGCCCCAGCTGCGCCGGAAGACCTCGGGAAGGACCAGCATGGCCATGTCGCACCGCAGCCCGTCGCAAAGCGAGGCGGCGGCACGCAGCTCCTGGCGCATGGCGGCCTGGGTGGCGGGGTTGCCGTAGTCGAGTTGGAAAGTGTCGGGCCAGCCCGGGAAGTATGGGTCGCGCCCATGCGCCAGCACCATGGCGCCCCGCGCGGTGACAACCCTCCGGTAGTTCCCGGGTTCCCGATCCAGCAAGGCTTCGCTGCCCTGCAGGAACAGTTCCGGCCGTTCCCATACCCAGGGATGGTCCAGCGCCGTATGGTTCGGCACGAAATCCAGCATCAGCCGCAAGCCACGCGCGTGCAGCCGCCGCCGCATGCGCATCAGCGCGGCGTCGCCGCCGGTCGCGGCAGGCGCGGCATAGGCGGTGATCGCGAAGGCAGAGCCGCAGATGTCGCGCTCCTGGAGATCCGGCAGGAGGGCCTCGAAGGCCTGACGCCATTCCGGCCGGGCCCGGGAGGCCTGCCGGCCCGCCGCGCCGGTACTCCAGGCGCCCAGCGCATAGATCCAATCAAGGCCCTGGCCGGCCCAGAGGTCGAGGGTTGCATCGGGGATGTCGTCCAGCGTCGCTGGCCGGCCAAGCCGGGCCTCCAGCTCGCGCAGGTGCAGCCGCAGGTTAAGCTGGAACAGCGCCGGATGAGTGGGCCTGCCCGCGGCCGCACCCGGCCTGCCAGGTGGCGCGACGGGCATGCGATCCATCCTCTCCGGCACTTTGCCTGGCAAAAGGAGCAGAGGCCCACTTCAGGCGGGCTGGACCTGCTCCTGCTCTCTTGGCCCGGCCGCCGGCGAAGCCTCATCGGAGGGTTGTGAAACCGGCTTGGCGAGGCCGCCGAAGCTGGCGTTCCTGCCACCCGCCAGCAGGCCCTCCGGCGAGACCGAGGCGAAGAAATGCATTAGCGTGGCCACGGTTCCCGTCCAGCCGGTTTGATGACTGGCTCCAAGGCCGGCGCCATTGTCACCATGGAAATACTCGAAGAACAACAGGCAATCGCGCCAGTGCGGGTCCTCCTGGAACTTGCGCGTGCCGCCGAAGACCGGCCGCCGCCCCTCGGCGTTCCGCAGGAAGGTGGCGGCGAGACGGTGCGAGAGTTCCTTAGCCACTTCGAACAGCGTCATCATCCGGCCGGAGCCCGTGGGGCATTCGACCCGAAGCCCGTCGCCATAATAGAGATATTGCGAGAGCAGGGCGCGGATGATGATGCCGTTGACAGGCATCCATACCGGGCCGCGCCAGTTGGAATTGCCGCCGAACATGCCCGTATCGGACTCCGCCGGCACATAGCCGACCCGGTACTCCTGCCCGCCCGCGCTGAAGACATAGGGATGGGCCGCATGGCGCCGCGACACGGAACGAAGCCCGTAGGGACCGAGGAACTCCTCCTCGTCCAGCATCACCGCCAGGATGCGGCGCAGCTTCTCCTCGTTGACGATGGAAAGGATGCGCCGGTCATTGTGCCCGGCCTTGTCCAGCGGCTGGATGAAGCGGTGAAGCTCGGGGCGGTCCTGCAGGAGCCAGCGGACCTTCTCCACCACCTCCGGCAGCCTCTCCTCGAACTGCGGCTCGAACACGGCGCAGGCGCAGATCGGCAGCAATCCGACGATGGAGCGCACCTTGAGGCGCTGGGCGCCGCCATCGGGCCGACGCAGCACGTCGTAGAAGAAGCCGTCCTGCTCATCCCACATGCTGTCATCACCAGCGCGCACCATGGCGGAGCCGATGGAGAGAAAGTGCTGCACGAAGCGCAGCACCATGTCCTCGTAAAGCGGGTCCTCGCGCGCCAGTTCCGAAGCCATCTCGACCATGTGCTGGCAGAAGATGCCCATCCAGGCCGTTCCATCGGCCTGCTCCAGGTGGCCGCCGGTCGGCAGCGGCGCGGAACGGTCGAAGACGCCGATATTGTCGAGACCGAGGAAACCGCCTTCGAAGAGATTTCGGCCGGAGCGGTCCTTGCGGTTGATCCACCAGCTGAAGTTCAGCAGCAGCTTGCTGAACTGGTGCGCCAGCCAGCGCCGGTCGCCCTGCCCTCCCCGCCGTGCATGGTCGAGCTGGTAGAGGAAGGCCGTGGCCCAGGCGTGGACGGGTGGGTTGACGTCTCCGAAGTTCCATTCATAGGCCGGCATCTGGCCGTTGGGGTGCAGGTAGCGGTCGCGCAGGGTCAGCGCGAGCTGGTCCTTGGCGAAGTCCTCGTCCACCAGGCCGAGCGCGAGGGCGTGGAAGGCCAGGTCCCAGGCCGCGTACCAGGGGTATTCCCACTTGTCCGGCATCGAGAAGATGTCCGCATTGTACATGTGGGACCATTCGGCGTTGCGCGGCGCACTGCCACCGCGCTCCCGCGTCCAACGGCGGACGTCGTAGAGATAGTATTGCTTGCTCCACAGCATGCCGGAAAGCGCCTGCCGGTAGATGCGCGCCTCATCCTCGGTGAAGGAAGCGGGCGCGACGGCATGGTAGAAGGCATCGGCCTCGGTCCGGCGGTCGGCGAAGATGCGATCGAAGTCTGTGCCGAAGCCTCCGCCGCTTCCGTCCCCCTCCAGGCGAAGCCTCAACCGGAGGGTGACCTCCTGGCCGGCCGGCACATCCACGCGCCAGAGCGCCGATGCCTTGGTGCCCACCATATCCGGGCTGACCGCCTCATGGCGGCCGTGCAGCAGGTAGTCGTTGATCCCGTCCTTGGGATGCGGCGTGCCGCCCTGGCGCCCGAAGATGCGCGCTTCGTTGGTTTCATTCTCCACCACGAGAACCGGCAGGTCCGTCCGCTCGCAAAGCAGCTCGGCGCGGCCGAGCTGCTCGTGCCACGCCTCGACCAGAACGCCGTCGCCACGGTCGCCGCGGATTCCCTTAAGGCTTGGCTTCGGCGTGCCCTCTGGCCAGGACCAGGTGTTCCGGAACCACAGCGTCGGCAACAGGTGCAGCGCCGCGGTATCCGGCCCCCGGTTGCAGGCCGTCAGGCGGATGAGGATGTCGTCCGGTCCCGCCTTCGCATACTCCACGAAGACATCGAAATAGCGGTCCTCCTCGAAGACGCCGGCATCAAGCAGTTCGAACTCGAATTCGCCGCGCCCGCGCCGACGGTTCTCGGCCAGCAGCTGCTCGTACGGGAAGGCCGCCTGAGGATACTTGTAGAGGTAGCGCATGTAGGAGTGCGTGGGCGTGCTATCGAGATAGAAATAGTACTCCTTCACGTCCTCGCCGTGATTGCCCTCGGAATTGGTGAGGCCAAACAGGCGCTCCTTCAGGATCGGGTCCCGCCCGTTCCAGAGGGCGAGCGAGAAGCAGAGGATCTGCCGGTCGTCGCTGATGCCGGCGAGCCCGTCCTCGCCCCAGCGATAGGCGCGGGAGCGTGCCTGGTCATGCGTGAAATAGTTCCAGGCGTCGCCGCTGCCGCTGTAGTCCTCCCGAACGGTACCCCATTGCCGCTCTGACAGGTAAGGTCCCCAGCGGCGCCATGGAGTTCCGCTCTCGCGGCATTCGGCAAGGCGCTGCTGCTCGGCTGTCAGTTCCATGGGTCGCCCCCTCCTGATCCACGACCGGTATGACGCGCAGCGCGCCCTCGCCGCGGTGGACAGTGCTTTCGTGGGGGAGCATAGGCAGGCGACCCTCCCGCGCATTCGCGAACACTGTCGAAATTCCTCCATGGCTGTTGCGCGGTGGATCGCCCGACGCGCCAGGCGTCCCGCTGCCTGGCCTGTGATGGCCCTGGCGGCTTCTGGTGGCCTGCGGAGGCAGCCTGGGATCTCAGCGTCAGCGGGATTTCGATAGCGCTCGTCGCTGCCTGCCTCATCGCCGGCGAGTAGGCTCCGGGACGAGGCGGTGTGCTTTCCCGCTTCCACGTGCATGGAACGCACCGAATCAGAGGGCGCCGACCACATGCATCCTCCTCCTGGCGGCCGGCGCTCCACTTGGCCGCTCAAGCCGGGAGGCAGTCCGGCAAGGTGACGCCGCCCCACCAAGGACGACGACCACATGGTGGATGGAGCGACTAGGGAGACCCTCGCCGCCCGGCGAGCGACACCGGGCGGCCTGCCATGGCCGGACGGGCGTGTCCCGCGGGTGGAGCGCCGACGACGCAGTGCATTGTGCCTTGCCCTTCCAGCGGCTCTCCTGCTCGCGCTGCCGGCCTGCGACGAGAAGCGGCAGACCTCCGCCGAGAAGGAGTCGCAGCAGCCGCCCCCCACCGTGCTTGTGGCTCGCGCCGACCGCCAGCCGGTCACCCAGTCCGCCGAGTTCGTGGGGCGCATCGAAGCTCTGGAGAAGGTGGATATCCGGGCGCGGGTCACTGGCTTTCTGGAGGCCCGGAACTTCACCGAGGGGCAGCAGGTGGATGAGGGTGCGCTGCTCTTCAGCATCGAGCGAGAGCCCTTCGAGGCTGAGGTGGCGGTGAAGCAGGCGCGCATCGAGAGCGCGCAGGCCGAGCTGGCCAACGCCAACTTTCAGGTGGACCGCGGCCGCGAGCTTGTCCGCACGAACACCATTCCCCGCGCCACGCTGGATCAGCGGGTGGCGGACCAGGGCGTCGCGGCGGCGGCGGTCTCGGCGGCGCAGGCGGACCTGCGGCTCGCCAAGGTCAACCTGAACTACACGGAGATCCACAGCCCCATCGCCGGCCGGATCGGCCGCGCCGCCATCACCCGCGGCAACGTGGTCAGCCCCGATTCCGGCGTCCTCACCACCGTGGTGCGCCAGGACCCGATGCGTGTCATTTTCCCGGTGACGCAGCGGCAGCTTCTCGACATCCGCCGGCAGTACCAGGGGCAGGGCATGGATGCGGTCCGTGTCCGCATCCGTCTGGCCGATGGTTCCGTCTACCCGCAGGCGGGGCACGTCAACTTCATCGACGTGCAGACCGACCCGAACACGGACTCCGCCTTGGTCCAGGCCGAGATTCCGAACCCCAATAACATCCTGTCGGACGGGCAGTTCGCCAGTGTCGCCGTGGAGGGCCGTGAGCCGCAGCAGGCGATCGTGGTGCCGCAATCCGCCGTGCAGGTGGACCAGGCCGGCGCCTTCGTCCTGGTGGTGGGCGAGGGCAACAAGGTCGAGCAGCGCCGCATCCGGCTGGGGCGCGCGCTCTCCGGCCAGTCGGTGGTGGAAAGCGGCCTGGAAGCGGGCATGCAGGTCATCACGGAAGGCGCGCAGCGCGCGCGCCCCGGCAGCGTGGTCGCGCCCCGCCCGGGCGGCGAGGCACCAGCGGGCAGCCCTGTTCCGCAGCAGGCGGGCTGAGCCATGATCTCCAAAGTCTTCGTCGATCGGCCGCGGCTCGCGGTCGTCATCGCCATCGTGACCGTCCTGGCGGGCGCCATCTCGCTGCTGCGCATTCCCGTCGCGCAGTTCCCCGACATCGTGCCGCCGCAGGTCGAGGTCACCGCCCGCTTCCCCGGCGCGTCGTCAGAGGTCGTCGAGGCGACGGTGGCCCAGCCGCTGGAAAGCAAGATCAACGGCGTGGACAACATGATCTACATGAAGTCCACCAGCGGCAATGACGGCAGCTACACGCTGCTGGTCAGCTTCGCCCTCGGCACCGATCCGGACCAGAACACGGTCAATGTCAACAACCGGGTTCAGCTTGCGCTGGCGCAGTTGCCGCGGGAGGTTCAGCAGCAGGGCCTCTCCGTGAAGAAGAAGTCCTCGGCGATGCTGCAGGTGATCGCCCTGCGCTCCACCTCCGAGGCACAGGACCCGCTCTTCATCAGCAACTACGCCACTATCAACGTACTGGACGAGTTGCGCCGGATCCGCGGCGTGGGCGATGCCTTCATGTTCGGCCCGCTCGACTATTCCATGCGGATCTGGTTCGAGACCGACCGGCTGACCGGTCTCGGCCTCACCCCGGAGGATATCGTCAACGCCATCCAGAGCCAGAACCGGGTGGCGCCGATCGGCCGCATCGGCGCCCAGCCGATCAGCCGTGATGCCGCATTCCAGCTCAACATCCAGACGCAGGGCCGCCTCGTCAGCACGGACGAGTTCGGCGACATCATCGTGCGCGCCAATCCGGATGGCTCCGTACTGCGCGTGCGGGACGTCGCCCGGCTTGAGCTCGGCGCCGCGAACCGCGACGTCGAGACGCTGATGAACGGCCGCCCGGCCATCCTGATCGCCACCTACCTGGCGCCCGGCGCGAACGCCGTGGGCGTCGCCGCGGCGGTGCAGAAGGTGATGCAGGAGCTGAGCCAGCGCTTTCCCGAGGGCCTTGGCTACGAGGTCGTCTATGACACCACCGTCTTCGTCAACATCACCATCCATGAGGTGCTGAAGACGCTGGTGGAGGCCTTCGTGCTGGTGGTGGTGGTGGTCTTCCTCTTTCTCGGCAGCATCCGGGCCACCATCATTCCGCTCATCGCGGTGCCGGTGAGCCTCATCGGCACCTTCGCCGCGCTCCTGGCCATGGGCTACTCGGCCAATACGGTGTCGCTGCTCGCCATGGTGCTCGCCATCGGCATCGTGGTGGACGACGCCATCGTGGTGGTGGAGGCCGTCGAGGCGACGATGGAGGAGCATCCGGAGCTGACGCCGGCGGCCGCCACCAAGCTGGCGATGGAGACGATCACCGCCCCGATCATCGCCATCACCCTCGTGCTGCTTTCCGTCTTCGTGCCTTTGGCCTTCATCCCTGGCATCTCCGGCACGCTGTTCCGGCAGTTCGCCGTGACGATCAGCGTTTCCATGCTGCTCTCGGCCATCAACGCGCTGACGCTCTCGCCGGCACTGTGTGGCGTGCTGCTGAAGGCACACCATGGACCGAAGCGCGGCATCATGGGCTACGTCTCCCGCGGCATCGACCATGTGCGGGATGGCTACGCGGCCGTGGTGCGGCGCCTGGTCCGGATCTCGGTGGTGAGCCTGGCACTGCTCGCCGTCATTGTCTTCGGCATCCTCGCGATCGGCGCGCGGACGCCCACGGGCTTCCTGCCGCAGGAGGACCAGGGCGCCTTCTTCGTGGAGCTGAAGCTGCCGGAGGGCGCCTCACTCAACCGCACCCGCGTGGCGGCGCAGCAGGTGGAGGATGCGATCTCGCGGCTGCCGGGTATCCACTATGTCAGCGTGATCTCGGGCTACAGCCTGCTCTCGGGCCTGGCGCAGTCCAACAGTGCCTTCATCATCGTCACTCTGGAGCCTTTCGAGGAGCGGACCGCCGCCGAGGCGAAGGTCAACGGCCTCCTCTCCGGCGTGCTGCGGGAAACCGCCGGCGTCGCCGCGCAGGTGATCCCCTTCAACCTGCCGCCGATCATCGGCCTCGGCACCGCCGGCGGCTTCGAGTACCAGTTGCAGAACCAGGAGGCGCGGCCGGCGCCGGAAATGGCGGGCGTGATGCGCGCACTGGTGCTGGCGGCCAACCAGGACCCGGCCCTGCAGCGCGTCTTCTCCACCTTCGCCGCCAACACGCCCTATGTCTATCTCGACATCGACCGCAACAAGGCGCAGGTGCTCGGCATCCAGATCGGCGACGTCTTCGCCGCCCTCCAGGCCTCGCTGGGCAGCGCCTATGTGAACGACTTCAACCTGTTCGGCCGCACCTGGCAGGTGAACATCCAGGCCGAGGCCAATGACCGCCTCGCGGTCACCGACATCTACCGTGTGCATCTGCGCAGCGCCTCCGGCCAGATGGTGCCGGTGCGCGCGCTGGCGGAGGCGCGGATCGCCTTCGGCCCGCAGACCCTGGTGCGCTACAACAACGTCCGCAGCCTCACCATCAATGGTGAGCCGGCGGCCGGCCGCAGCTCGGGCGACGCGCTCACCGCGATGGAGCGCGTCAGCGCGCAGACCCTGCCACGCGGCTACAGCTACCAGTGGACCGGCACCGCCTACCAGGAGAAGCAGGCCTCGGGCCAGACCGCGGTCATCCTCGGCCTTGCCGTGCTGTTCGCCTTCCTCTTCCTGGTGGGCCTGTACGAGAGCTGGACCATTCCGGTTCCGGTGCTGCTGTCCGTCACCGTCGGCGTGCTGGGCGCCGTGGCCTCCATCGGCGCCTCCGGGCTTTCGATGGATCTCTATGCCCAGATCGGCATCGTCGTGCTGATTGCGCTGGCGGCGAAGAACGGCATCCTCATCATCGAGTTCGCCAAGGAGCAGCGGGAGCACGGAAAGCCGATCCAGGAGGCGGCGGTGCTCGGCGCCCGGCTGCGGTTCCGGGCCGTGATGATGACGAGCTTCGCCTTCATCCTTGGCCTTTATCCGCTGGTGGTGGCGACCGGCGCCTCCGAGATCAGCCGGCGCGCGGTGGGCACGCCGGTCTTCTGGGGAATGCTGGCCGCCTCCATGTTCGGCATCTTCATGATCCCGATGCTCTACGTGGTCTTCCAGTGGCTGCGCGAGACGGTGAAGTCCTTCTTCGGGGGCGGGCGGAGGGCTGCGGTGCGCCGCCCTGGCGAAGGCGCCCCGGCGGAATGAAACGCGGCGCCCGGCCCGCCATCGCGGCCCGGGCGCGCCGTTCATTCCGGCTCCTCCACGCGATCCCAGCCCGGCCCCGGGTCGAAGGCCGTCATGCGCCGCACCTCATCCACGGTGCGGTCGCCGAACTCGCGCTCGAAGATCATGCCGCGGTGATCCATGATGAAGGTCGAAAGGCCGGTCTCGCCTGGGCGCGTGGGCCAGGCCACGGCGGCGAAGCCCTCCGTCATGCGTCCATCCACCAGATAGGAGCGCGCCCCGCCTTCGGCATGCGGCCCCTGCCCGCTCAGGATCCTGTAGCCATAGCCGGCAGGCGGCCGCAGCTTCGGATCTCCCGGCTCCCCCTCCGCCTCGGCGAAGGCGTGGTTGAGGAGATCCAGCGAGGCGCCGGGGACGGATTCATCGGTGACGAGGCCGTCGATCTGGCCCGGGGTCGCGGCGCGGATATGCCGCGAATACTGCAGCACGCCGTCGTTGAAGCGGTCACTCACCCGGAACTTTGCCTGCGCAGCCGCCAGCGCACGCAGCGCGCGCAGCGCATTGGCCTCGTTGACGCCGATGCGCCGCTCGCGCATGGCCTCGATGGTCCCCTGAGAGTCGAAGACCCAGCCGCGCTGCGTGCGCACCAGCACCGCCGGCAAGGGCACCCGCGCCTCGCCAATCAGCGCGAGGGCGCGCCTGTGCTCCGGCTCATCGGGATAGGCGATCTCGTAGGGCTGGCGTGCCAGCCAGGCGCCCGCCGCACGCCGGACCTGGTCCGCCTGCTGCTCCGTCTGGGGCACGCTGTTCAGGACGGCGCGGCCGAGGATAGGGATGAGCGACTGCATCTTCGGCGCCTGGAGCGCCTCGATGAGAGCCTTTACCGCCTCCTCCGGGCTCGGGAAGGCGCGGAGTTGCGCGGTCTCCGGAGCGGGGCGGGCGGGCGCCGTCGTGGAGGGCGGCGAAGCGCCGCCGGCCGGCTGCGCGAGGCCGCCTGCCGGCTGGGCGCCAGTGGCCAGCAGGGCCGAGGCGGCGCAGATCAGGACCAGCCTTGAGCAGGACGTGGTGAACCGCATGTCATGCCTCCCTTGAGTCGTTAACGGCGCCGGCCGCCACCACCGCCGGCGCGGCCACCCGCGGACCTCGCTCCGGAGGGCGCGCGGGAACGGCTGACCTCGGCGCCCCCGGACATGCCGCGCGCCGGACCCCAGTCCGGGGCACGGGCGGCAGAGGGTGGCCGTTGCGGAGCGGCGGCGGCCATCTGCCGGGGCGCGGCCGCCGGGCGCTGCTGGGCCGCGGGGGATTGAAGCCGGACCTGCCCAGCCGTCGCCGCGGACCGGCGATCCTGGCCGCTCGCCGCCCGGCTGGAGGCCGTGGCGGGGCGAGCCGCGGCCGTACTCTGCCGCGTCTGCTGGCGCTGCTGCCCGGCAGCCTGGCGCTGGCCTTGCCGCTCCTGGGCCGCCTGCTGGCGCTCCGGCCTGGCGGCCTGACGCTCTCCCTGGCGGGTCTGGGTGGCTTGCTGGCGCTGCGCCTGCCGCTCCGTCGCCACCTGCCCCTGGGAGGAGACGAAGCCCTGCCGGTCCTCCTGCCGCCCGCGCGCCGCCGCCTGCCGGTCCTCCTGCAGGTTGCGCGCCGCGTCGTAGCGCGCTCCGCCATAGGCCCCGCCATAGGGCGCATAGGGTGGCGGTACGGCATAGGGCGGGCGGTAGCCGTAGCCATAACCCGGCGCGCCCCAGTCGTTGTTGTCGTGGACCAGCTCGGAGATGAGCAGCCCCGCGCCAAGTCCCACGGCGCCGCCGACGAGGGCGGAGGTCATGCTGCTGTTGTCGCTGGTCGTGGGCGCCGTCACGACCTGTGCCGGTGGAACGACCACTGTCGTCGGCGCGGTTGCGGGCGGGGCGGCGACGACGGGTGGCGGAGCGGGCACGCTCTCGGGAAGCGGCTGCGGCGTGGCCGCGGTTCCGGAACCGCGCGGCGCCTGCGCGGAGGCGCGCGGTTGCTCCGGTGCCGGCGGCGGTTCCGGAGGCGGCGGTGGCAAGGCACTCTCCTGCTCCGGCGGTTGCGCCTGCGCCTCGCGCGCCGCCGTGACCCGCCCGAAGGCGAGCCAGACCTCGTTCGGCTGGTTCTGGTAGGCCGAGCCGAGCGCCGCACTCGCCGCCATGTTCTGGGTGAGGTAATCCAGCGTGCGGGGCGCGCGCTCGGCCAGGATGCGGACGGCGGGCGGCCAGCCTTCCTTCGCCGCCCCGCGCGAGGCCTCCGGCACGCGCGCCCATTGCGCCGCTTCCAGCAAGGCGGCGGGATAGCGGCAGGCGTCGAGGACGAGGCCCAGCACGTCCTGGGGGGCGCCGGCATAGGGTTCCAGGAGGCGATCGAGTTGCTCCGGCGTCAGGGGCGCAACGCCGCCTTCCGGGGCGGGCGGCGGCACGGGCGCCTCCCGCGAAACCGCCGGCGGAGGCGCCTGCTGCGCCCATCCCGGTGCCAGTTGGGCGAGGGTGAGGGCCATGACCGCAAGCGGCAGGCCTGTTGCGGGCGAGGTCATGCGCTGTTCTCCCGGCGCACCTGCCCCGACATGTGCCCAGGCGGTGACGCGGCATATCCCGCGAGGCCGCTCATCGCGCCGCCGCCGGTGCGGCGAGCAGCAACGGGTGCCCCTTGATCCAGGGATAGCCCTGCCGCGCCTTGCCATAGGCATAGTCGAACAGCGCGCGCATGTAGCTCTGCTCGAAGGTTTCCGTGTGGGGAACGGTGAAGCCGCGATCAATATAGGCGAGGTTGAAGTCCACGCCGTCCCGCGCGGTGGTCATCTGCAGCCGCAGGATGTCGTTGCTGCCGCTGTAATGGATCATGCTGGAGATGGCACGGCCGGCGATGGTGAAGACACGGCGGTCCACATCCGCCCAGCCGGCATCGAGGCGTGCGTTCCGGATCACATAGGCATGCCGCTCCCTTGCGAGCGGTCCGCTGCGGAGGTTGCGGCCCAGCGTGAGGCTGGACGGGTAGAGGAAGAGCTGCGCCACTGCGCCGCCATCCACATGCATCTCCTGATAGTTCCGGCCATTGGCCTGCACATCGATCAGCACCGGCGGGAAGACGGCGGGGATCGCGGCGGAGGCCAGCAGGAGCCGCCGGAACAGGTCGAGCGCCCCGGGGTTGCCGCTGGCCGCGATCGCGCCGATGTTCCAGATGACAGGCCGCATCACGTCGAGGTCCGTCGTGCCGATCATCAGCAGGCGGCCCTTCTCGTACTCCCGGGCGATCTCGGCCATCATCCGCTCATCCACGTAGTGCGAGATGAGGTGGAAGAGCGGCTGCGTATCGGCGAGCGCATCGCCGAAGAGGACCAGGAGGTAGCTGCGCAGCCGGAAGATGTCCTTGGGCTGGACACCGGTATAGACCTGGCGCAGATCATCGTCGTAGGCGGGGCCGAGAAAGGCGAAAGGCGCGGTGAGCGCTCCGGTGCTGATGCCCGTGACGAGTTTGAATTCAGGGCGGGTCCCCGCCGAAGTCCACCCCACCAGCAGCCCGGCGCCGAAGGCTCCGTCATCGCTGCCGCCGGAGATCGACAGCAGATCCGCCGGCGGCAGCCGGGCCGAGGCGCCCAGACCGAGCGCGGCGCGCTCTCGCTCCAGCGCCTTCAGGATCTCCTCGGCCAGCGCATCGGTTTGGGTATCCACCCAGAACCGCGCGTTCGGCAACCCGTCGAGGACAGTAGCCCTTTCGGTTTCTCCAACAGGGACGGCAGGCCGCCGCACAGGCGCCGCACAGGCTGCGAGCAGCAGGATGAGCATCAGTGCCACGAAATACCGGACGAAGGGCAGCCGGTCCGATAGCCGCGGCGGCAGGAAAGCAGCGTTCCGTTGCACCCTGCATCCAAGGCGTCCTGCGCCGTCGCGGAAACCACGCGCCTCAGCATTCTTCCGCAAACTTGGCCCCTGGCCGTGCAGCGCCCGGGCGGGAGCAAGGCACATGCGGCGAGGAGCCATGGCATTCAACCTCTCAAGGCTTGCCCTGCCGGCCGGAGCCAGTCCAGGGCTTGGCCCTTGGCTCTCCATCGCAAGCCGGGGCGCGGCCACGAGGTTAGGCAGCCGCCGCTTGCGGCGGCAACGCGGATCAATGTCAGAAATTCCTGTTCCACTTCCGGCCCCGTCGGCCTGAGGCCGGGCTCCGCATGGCCGGCCAGACCAGATCCTCGATGAGGCGGTCGAGTTGCGAGGCGCGCAGGGCCAGCCTCTTCCGCACCAATCCGGCACGGTGCTCGATGGCGGCGCGCGTCTCCCCCTCGAGGCTGGCCGCCTGCTCGCGCAACACGACGACCTTCGCCGCGGCCTCGCGCCGCAGCGCACTCGCCAGGATGCGGGCGCGACGCAAGGCATGACGGAGTTCCGCGGCGCGCGCACGGCGCAATGCCTCGGAGGCAGCGGCGTGGTCGGCGTCCTTCGGCTCCTGGCGCAGCGCCGCCACCTCTCTTCGCAGCGCCACCGCCTCGCGCACCATCAGTTCCTCCGGCGCGATCGCATCCTGGACCTGACGCAAGGTACGTCCACCCAGCGGGGCGATGCAGGCTTCCAGCGGCAGAGGACTCTCCTCCTCGACATCGGCCAGGATGGCGGCGCAGCCGGGCCGCAGGTGGCGTGAGAGTTGCTCAATGAAGCCGGCAGCGAGGCCGACTTCCAGTAGGTCATGAACCGTCCCCATCAAGCTGGCATCCAGCGTGCGCGCCGCCGCTGCGGCCGGGCCGCCAAGCAGCGAGACAAGAGCTCCGGCCACCGCCCCGACAGCGGGAGCCGCGGCGCTCGCGCCCTTCGCCATGGGCTCCTGCACGCTGAGACCCCGGCCACCAACCTCTCGCACAACAATGACCATGCCGAAGAGCGTGACGGAGCCTGCGGCATGCAATGCGCGCAGCGCCTGAGCAGCCGAGGCTGACTTCGCCCGCTCGTCGAACACGATGGCCAGCACACCCATGCCGCACTCGCCGATGTCCGCGATTCCGGGCCGCGCACCGGCGGATGCGCGTTACCAGAAATGGCACGAGGAGGTTAGCGCAGGCTGGCAAATGCGCAGCGCCACACAGTATCGCAATTCCACTTATCTGCCGCCATACGCGATGGCTTCCTGTGAGCATCGGGGCCTTACGGCAGAAGGTAAGTGCCACCTTCCGTTGCGCAGGACGCTCCTGCGCCCGTGTGGAGAAGGATGCGCATCCGCCGGTGCGGTCATAGATCAGTGCAAAAACGTGTAAATCGTGGTGACGTGATCATCTTCTTTCCGCCGTCTGAGGCAAGTCAGGGAAAGCTCTTCCCAGCCTATGCGGGATTGGCGCCGCACCTGGAAGGTGGAGGTCTGCGCCATGGAGAACGGCACGATCCTACGACGCGAATTCACCGAGTTGAGCGACCTTGCCGCGCAGCTCCAAGGCATGACGGCCGAGGCTGTGCCGCTGACGCCGGGCCTGTATGCTGGCGCGCTCTCGACCTTCGACCTCGGTGACGTCACGCTGCAGGTCATCCGCAGCGCGCCCTTGCTCATGCTCGGCGCTCCCGCCGCTGGCGAGATTGGCTTGATCCAGGCTTTCGAAGGCGCCGAGCGCGCGCGCTGGAATGGACAGCCGGTCAAAAGCAGCCATATCGCCATCTGCGACAGCGGCCGGAGGCACGAGGCCATCTATCCCGACGCTTTCGCCTGCATGTTGCTGAGCTGCAAAACGCCTCAGGCCAATGCAACGCTGGTGCCCGGGGAGTTCGCGGTATCGGAGGATGGTGGGGCGGCCGACATTCTGCACGCCGACCCGGAGGCGCTTTCCACCCTGGCTGCAGCGGCCCGCGCCGTCGAGCAATCAGGCGTCCATCCCTCGCCGGCCCTGCTGGCCGCCGAAGCGCGCGCCGCCCTGCGGGCCACGATGCTGGATGCCGTCCGCGGACTGCTGGTGCCGCCAGGCATCGGCGCAAGGGCACACAACCGCGACGGCCGCACGCGGCAGCGCATCGTGCACGAGGCGGACGAGTATCTGCGGGCCAATCCCGCGCGGCCGGTCTACACCGATGAACTCTGCGCCGCACTGTGCGTTTCGGCCACGCGCCTGCACCAGGCCTTCAGCGCGACCTTCGGCATAAGTCCACACCGCTACCTCAAGCTGCGCCGGATGAGCATGGTACGCGCGGCGCTGCTTTCGCGCGCCGGCCCCTGGCGCTCGGTGAAGGGTGTCGCGCTTTCCCATGGGTTCTGGCACCTCGGCCAGTTTGCCCATGACTACCGCGCCTTGTACGGGGAAGCACCTTCGGAAACCCTTGGCCGGGCCTGCCCCCATGCCACCTCTCCCGGAGACGCCGGGGAAGCACGGTTCTGAGGCGTCCCGCCAGTCCGCCCCGATCCTTCAGACCGGGACCGGCACGCCTCCCGCTCCCCGTTCCGCATCCGTGACTTGCTCCTGGGCCTGGCTGAGAGTCAGCGATGGTGTCTTCCCGAACAGGTGCCGATACTCGCGCATGAAGTACCCTTCATCCCGGAAGCCGAAGGAGGCTGCGAACTCCTTCAGGGAAGCAGGGTCCGACCTGCCGGAGCGAAGCGCGTTGTGCGCCATGGTCAGACAGCGCAATCGGGTATAGTGCCGCAGGCCCATGGCGAAGGTCGCCCTGAAGGCGGCATCCACACGCCGGCGGGACAGGCCAAGCGCGGCGCAGGTTTCGGTCAGGCGGAGCGCCTGCTGCGGCGCCGCCCGGAGCCGCTCGTCCAGGAGCCGCACGATCCGGTGCTGCGTCCGCGAGGTGCGGAGCACGCGAGTCGGCTGACCTTCCCAGGGGCCGGCAAGCAACTCAGCCAGCATGTCGAGCACGGAAGCGCGCAGGGAGCGGCGGGCCTCCTCCACCACGAAGGCGTCCGGCTCCTTCGCGGCAATCTCGGCAGCTTCTTCCATCAGCGCAACGGCCCTGCCCCAGGCCTGCGGATTGGCGCGCAGCATGGTCCGCACACCCGGCCGGAGCAGGGACAGCCGGCGCGGCGGTGGCAGCAGCGCCGCGACCGTCCCGACGGAGAGGACAACAAGCGCCCAGCGGGCGTTCACACGCGCGATGCCGTCGAGGCTGGCACCCGGCGCGTTCACGGCCAGATCACCGGGAGAGACCGGACGGCCATTCAGCAGCAGGCCAGCCTCCCCACTGAGCGGAAGCTGGATCCAGGCTGCATCGGCGGCCACTTCGCCCAACATCATCACTGGTGCACTGCGGCCGATCTGCAGCAGGAGATCACTCAGGGCGAACTCGATCACCTCCGCGTCGAACGGACCTGCCTCCACCGGCGTCAGGGCGATGCTGCCGCCCCGGAGCGCGGAGGCCAGCGCATCGGTCTCGGCAAAGTGGAGTGCCCGGAGATCAGGTGCAGCCATGCCGTCCACATTTCCTGTCACAAAGATGCAAACGCCAGGATCAGCGCTCCAGGATGCAATCCTCGATGAAATTCAACGAAAGCGGGAAATACTATCTCGGCAATATCGCCTCCACGCAAGTGCGCAGCGCTACCTGAACAATGTGGAGCCCTTGCGCGCTCCACGCTGGTCCAGGGACTTATAACAGGCAGCATTTCCGATGGTGCAGGACGCCATGAAGCAGCCCTGTTGGTGGGGCGCAGCGCGAAGGTATGCGGCGGTTTCTTGATACTCTTCGCGTCTTCGCACCCTGATCTCCTGTCCCTTAGCTTTCAGACGTTCAAAGCCGTCACAGCGATCCTCCAGGCGAGACAGGCAAGGACCGCGGGGAAAAGCACCATGAGGGCTTCCTCGGTCAGGGACAGACGATACTCATCCACTCGGCAGCGGCGACGCCGCCCCAGCGCCGAGAAGCGAAGCCTCGCAGGCGGAGGTCACCGCCGCGGCTGGATGCGGGTCGTTCCCCCCATGGAGAGGCCGCCCGAAACGGAGGAAGGAGGAACATACGAATGACCAGAGTCCTGCTCCCGGCGGCGCTCGCCGCCGCCACTGCGGTGCTGTCCGTCCTGCCGGCCATGCAGGCAGCCGCGCAATCGGGCGCCATGCCGGCGGCCAGCGCCGCGCCGCACAACGCCTTCGAGGCCCGCACGGTGGCCGATCTGGCCACGCTCTGCGGCACCTCGCCGCAGGCGTCGCAATATCCCTCGGCCATCGCCTTCTGCCACGGCTTCCTGCAGGGCGCAGGCCAGTACCACGCGGCCGTCACCCAGGCCGGTTCAGGAAGCGCGCCGGTCTTTTGCGCGCCGAACCCGCCACCCACGCGGGCGCAGGTCGCCGATGCCTTTGTCGCCTGGGCCGAGGCCAATCCGCAATACGCCGGTGAACGCGCCGTGGATGGTCTGGCCCGTTGGGCGCATGCGACATACCCCTGCCCCGAGCCGGAGCGGCGAGGCCGGTCGCGGGCCCGCTGAAACCCTTAGAGGAGACGGAGCGCAGGTCATGAGCGGAATGATGAAGGTGCCGGCCACGGTGCTGGCGATCGGCCTCACCCTGGGCGGTTGCTCGGAGATGAGCGATACCAGCCGGCGCACCCTGACGGGTGCCGGCGCGGGCGCGGCCGGCGGCGCCGTGATCGGTTCGCTGACCGGCGATTTTGGATGGGGCGCGTTGATCGGCGCAGGTGTCGGGGCGGCGGGCGGCTATCTCTACGATCAGCACAAGCAAACCGAGCAGGCGGCCTATCATCGCGGCGTGCAGGCGGGGCAGGCGGGCCGCCGCTAGTCCCTGCGACGGAATCGAGGCGGTCCGGGCAGGGCGCCTCGGCTCCGCGCCGGCGCCATCGCCTTTCCCTTGCTCCGGGCCGGCCCTTCGCGGGCAAGCGGTTCAGCGATATGACTGTTCCGTCTGAGGGTGCGCGCGCCTGCCGGAGGAGACAGCATTCCTCTCCGCGTCAGCGCGGCACCGACAAGGAGGAACCCATGGCGAGTAGCAGGCTGACGCAATCCCTGAGCGGGATCTCGGGGATTCTGGTGGCCCCCTTCGACGCCGATGATGCGCTCGACACGCGCCGGCTGAGCCCGATTGTCACGCGCGCTGTCGATGCCGGCGTGCACATCCTGGTGGCGAACGGCAATACGGGCGAGTTCTACGGGCTCACCACCGCGGAGGCCGAGACTTTCGTCGCCGACTGCGCGGAGATCGTGGCGGGGCGGGTGCCGTTGCTGGCCGGCATCGGCAAGTCCGTGCACGACGCCTGCGCCCTGGCGCGCGCCTCGGCGAAGGCGGGCGCGGCGGGGCTGATGGTCCATCAGCCGCCGGACCCCTTCGTCTCGCCGCGCGGCATCATCGAGTATGTGAAGCGGGTGCATGACGCGGGCGGCGGGTTGCCAATCGTGCTCTACCTGCGCAACGACGCCATCGGCACCACCAACATCGCCGCGCTCTGCTCGCTGGAGGGCGTGGTCGGCGTCAAATGGGCGACGCCAAACCCGCTGAAGCTCGCCGAGGCGATGGCAGCGAGCCCGGAGCATGTCATCTGGGTCGGCGGGCTGGCGGAGGTCTGGGCACCGGCCTTCTACGCGGTGGGCGCGCGGGGTTTCACCTCGGGGCTGATCAATGTCTTCCCGGAGCGCTCGGTGGCAATCCACACGGCGCTGGAGGCGGGCGACTATGCCGAGGCGCGCCGCCTGATCGCCGGCATGGCGGTGTTCGAGACGGTGCGCGCGCAGGAGATGAACGGCACCAATGTCACCGGGGTAAAGGCGGCTCTGGCAATGCTGGGCCAGGATTGCGGCGCGACGCGCCCTCCCTCGGCCTGGCCGCTCACCCCCGCGCAATCGGAGATGCTGCGCGGCTTCCTGGCGGAGGTCGGGCTGCTGAAGACACCAGTCGCCGCGAAGTAAGGGGTGCGCGGCGGCTCAGCCGCCGCGCTTCAACCGGAGGCGCTGCGCCGCGGCGCCCCGCGGTGCGGCGGCGAAGGCCGCCAGCACGTCCTCCGGCCAGGCGCTCACCTTGCGGCGCTCCAGGTCCACGCAGAGGAAGAGCAACTCGGATTCGGCGCTCTCCCACCCCTCCCCCGCATGCAGCAGGCGATGGCGCAGCAGCAGGCGCTTGCTGTCGAAATCCAGGATCTCGCTGGTGCCGCCGAAGGGCATGCCCTCGGTCATCTCCCGCCTGTAGGCGACCCAGTTCTCGGCCGCGAAGGTGCCGAGGCCGCGCGCCCGGAAGGCCGGGCCGAGATGGAGTTGCGGCCAGACGGCATCGGTGAGCAGGTCGAAGGCCACCACGTAGTAGGCCAGGTTCATATGGCCGTAGTGATCCACCCATTCGGGCTTCACGTGGCCGATTTCGGCTGAACTGAACATTGCGGACTGGATTCCACCCATTTCGGCCGGAGCGCAAGCGGGAGAGTCGTGTTGCGGAGTTGGTCAGGCCGGTCCGCGCGCCGCGCGGCTGAGCCCCTGGGCCGCCTCCAGCAGCAGCGGCGCGAAGCTGGCGGCGAAGGCCTCCGGCTTCCACTCGCCGAGCGAGCCGGCAATGTGCAGGGCCGCCACAGGCCGGCCATCGGCGCGGGTAATGGCGGCGCCGAGCGTCACCTCCCCTGCCGAGACCTCCTCGACCGCCATGGCATAGCCCCGCGCGCGCGCCTGCCGCACCTGCTCCAGGATCGCCGCCGGGTCGGTCAGGGTGCGGGCCGTCATGGCGACGGGCGTGGCGCGGCGAATCAGGGACTCGGCCTCCTGCTCGGGCAGCAGGGCCAGGATGGCGCGGCCGCCGGCGGTGCTGAGCAGCGGCACGCGCCGGCCGACCAGCGAGGACCAGAAATACTCGCGCCTGCTCTGCTGGCGGATCACGTAGATCAGCGAAGTGTCCTCCCAGAGGCTCATGCTGACCCGCTCGCCGCAGGAGCGGCGCAATTCGGCCACCACGGGCATGGCCACCTCCACCAGCGGCGTGGTGCGGAGATAGTGGAACGCGGTCTCCAGCGCCTGCCGGCCCAGGCTGAAGCGTCGTGTGCGTTCGTCCTTCTCCAGGTAGCCGAGCCGCCAGAGCGTGTGGCTGAAGCGCTGCGCCGCGCTCTTGTCGAGGCCCGAGGCGGCGGCGATCTCGCCCAGGCTCATCGCGCCTGGCCCTTCCCGCACCGCGTGCAGCACCCGGAAGGCCTTCTCGACCGAGCCCACCAGCAGGGCATCCTCTCGCATGGCTTGCCGTTCACTCCAGAGGCGCGCTTGACAGATTTGCGGCATATTGCCGTATAATTTTTGATATCACAATGTAATACGGCGGCCCAGGCTCTGGGGGCCTTCCCGCCCTCAGAAAAGGGACGTGCATGTCAGGACGCAGCAACACTGCCGTGGGAGCCGCCGACAACCTGACCGCCGGCAAGGCCGTCGGTGCCGCCGTGATCGGCAACGTGCTGGAATGGTACGATTTCTCCGTCTACGCCTATCTGGCCACAATCCTCTCGCACCAGTTCTTCCACAGCGAGAACCCGACCTCGGCCCTGCTCGCCACCTTCGCCGCCTTCGGCATCGGCTTCGTGGTGCGGCCGCTGGGCGGCATCGTGATCGGGCGGATGGGCGACACGCACGGCCGCAAGGCCGCATTGCTGCTGACCATCTTCATGATGGCCTTCGGCACCGTGGCGATCGGCCTGCTGCCGACCTATGAAAGCATCGGCATCCTCTCGCCGATCCTGCTGGTGGTCTGTCGCCTGGCGCAGGGCTTCGCGGCCGGTGGCGAGTGGGGCGGCTCCACCGCCTTCATCGTCGAGTGGGCGCCAAAGAACCGCCGCGGCTTCTTCGGCAGCTTCCAGCAGGCCAGCGTCGCGGGCGGGCTGCTGCTCGGCTCCGCCGTCGCCGCCATCTGCAGCAGTGTCTTCTCCCCCGAGACGATGGAGGCCTGGGGCTGGCGCATCCCCTTCCTGCTGGGCGGCGCGCTGATCCCGCTCGGCATCTACATGCGCCGCAACATCGACGAGACGCCGGCCTACCGCGAGGCCAAGGCCGAGGCGGCGCCCGCCGCACAGCAGGAGGGCAACTGGACGCTGGCCGGCCGCGCCTTCGGCTTCACCATCCTCTGGACCGTCTCCTACTACGTGATGCTCAACTACATGCCGACCTTCACCCAGGCGCATGCGGGGCTGAGCCGGACGGCGGCGCTGTGGTCGAACACCCTGGGCCTCGTGGTGCTGGTGGTCGCGGTGCCGCTGATGGGCATGCTCTCCGACCGTATCGGCCGCAAGCCGCTGCTGCTGGGCTGCTGCATCGCCTTCATCCTGCTGACCTATCCGCTGTTCGTGCTGCTGGTCTCTGGCGGCGGCCTCGGCACCGTCATCCTGGTGCAGATCGTCTTCGCGCTGATGATCTCGGCCTTCTCCGGCCCTGGCCCCGCGGCCATCTCGGAAATCTTCCCGACGGCTTCGCGCTCCACCTACATGTCCACCGGCTACAGCCTGGCGGTGGCGGTCTTCGGCGGCTTCGCGCCCTACATCGCCACCTGGCTGATCGCCACCACCGGCTCGCCGCTCTCGCCGACCTACTACCTGATCGCGGCGGCGATCCTCTCCACCCTGGTCATCTTCCGGCTGCGCGAGACCGCGCATGCCGAGCTGCGCTGACCTGAAAGGAATTCCGGCCATGAGCCAGGACAACCCCAGTGATGTCTCCCGGATGGAACCCTGGCAGTGGCCGGACCGCCATTGGCAGGGGCTGATCCGGCAGGTACGCGCCGGCCGGCCGCTGCGGCCGCGCCAATGGTCCGGCGGCGCGCGCTGCGCCGTCGCCCTCTCCTTCGACAGCGACCACGAGACCAACGAGCTGCGCGAGGGCGGCAAGTCCATCGGCCGCATGGCCTGGGGGCAGTACGGCAACCGCGTCGGCGTGCCGCGCATCGCCAGGCTGCTGGACCGGCATGGCATCCGCGCCACCTTCTACGTGCCCGCCGTGGCCGCCATGACCTATCCGGATGAGCAGCGCGCCCTCTCCGCGGCCGGGCATGAGATCGGCATCCATGGCTGGATCCACGAGCTGAACTCGGTGCTGCCCTATGAGGCGGAGCGGGACCTGATGTTCCGCGCCACCGATGCGCTGGAGAAGATCACCGGCGTGCGGCCGGTCGGGTTGCGCACGCCCTCCTGGGACTTCAGCCCGAACACGCTGCGCATCGAGCGCGAGTTGGGCCTGCTCTACGACTCCTCGCTGATGGCGGACGAGGACTGCTACGAGCTGGAGATGGAGGGCGAGCCGACCGGCATCGTCGAGCTGCCTGTCGAATGGGTGCGCGACGACGCGGTGTACTTCATGATGCACCGCTTCCAGTCGCTGCGGCCCTACACGCCGCCGGAGGACGTGTTCAACATCTTCCGCCGCGAGTTCGACGCGGCCTATGCCGAGGGCGGCATCTTCCAGCTCACCTGCCACCCTCACATCATCGGCTACCGTTCGCGCATCTGGATCCTGGAGGAGCTGATCGCCCACGCCAAGGCCAAGGGCGACGTCTGGTTCGCCACCCATGCCGAGGTCGCCGCCTATGCGCGCGACAACGCGGCCTGAGGCGATGAAGTTCGAATTCGCGGGACGGACCGTCCTCGTCACCGGCGCGGCGCGCGGCATCGGGCGCGGCATCGTCGAGGGCTTCGCCGCCAGCGGCGCGCGCGTGGTGGCCACGGACGTGCTGGCCGAGCCGCTGGAGGAGATGGCGCGTGAGGTTGGCGGCCAGGTCGAGACGAAGCTGCTCGACGTCACCGACGGCGCCGCGGTGGAGGCGCTGGTCAGGTCGGTGGAGCCGGTGGACGTGCTGGTGCATGTCGCCGGCGGGGTGATGGGCCAGGGGCGCAAGCCGCTGGAGCAGATCACTGATGCCGACTGGGACGCCATCATGGACGTCAACCTGCGCGGCGCCTTCCATGCCTGCCGCGCGGTGGCGCCGGGGATGAAGCAACGCCGTGCCGGGCGAATCGTCGTCATTTCCAGCCGCTCGGGGCTGGGAGTCAGCCTGACCGGCATCCATGCCTATGGCACGGCCAAGACGGCGCAGATCGGCTTTGTCAGGCAGATCTCGGACGAGATGGGCCCTTATGGCGTCACGGTGAATGCCGTGGCGCCGGGCTTCCTGCGCACCAGCCCGGACTATGAGCGGCAATGGGCCTCCTATGGCGCCGAGGGACAGCAGGCGATGCTCGGCCGCATCCCGATGCGCCGGCTGGGCGAGCCGGCGGATATCGCCAATGCCGTGCTCTTCCTGGCTTCGGACGAGACATCCTGGATCACCGGGCAGGTGCTGGCCGTCACCGGCGGCACCTGAGACATGAACCCGCGGGGCGGCGGAGGCAGAAATCTGTCCCGCCGCCCTGCAACCCATCCTCCCCCGCCGTCATTGTTGTTTCGGCGAATGGCGATCCCGCCATGGCACAATCGCTGGTGGGCGGATGACCAATCCCTGGACCAAGAAGAACCCGCTGATGAGCCTCTGGTTGAGCGGGGCCAATGCTTGGGCAGGCGCCACCCGGAACTTCTGGGCGGCCGAGGCGGGGCGCCATCGGGCCGCCGTGACGCAGCAGATGATGGAACTCTGGGCGCCGCCTCCGGCGTCGAAGAAGCGGCGGCGCCGGAAGGCGCGCTGAAAGGGCGCCCTGCCCTCAGCAGACGCTTGCCAGCCGCGCCGCGCAGACGGCGAGGGTTTCCTCCATCGGACGCTGCCACCAGTCCTGCGCCGAGAAGATCTCCACCTCCACCAGCCCGTCATAGCCCGCGGCCTCGACCATGCCGCGGATGCCGCGGATGTCGATGACGCCGTCGCCCATCATGCCGCGGTCGAGCAGCACGTCCCGCGTCGGCACCAGCCAGTCGCAGACATGAAAGGCCGCGATGCGGCGATGCCGGGCCGCCCGTTCCAGCTCACGCGGCAGGGCGGCGTCCCACCAGAGGTGATAGACGTCGGCGGCGATGCCAAGGCCGCCGCGTGCCTCCGGGTCCAGCGCATCGCAGAGGTCGAGCGCCTCGCCCAAGGTGCAGAGGCAGGAGCGGTCCGCGGAATAGACGGGGTGCAGCGGCTCCAGCGCCAGGGTGACGCCAAGCTGCCGCGCCTCCTCCAGCAACGCGCCGACACCGTCCTGCAACTGCCGGCGGGCGGCCGGCAGGTCGCGCGAGCCGGGCGGCAGGCCGCCGGCCACCAGCACGAAGCAGCGGGCGCCGAGGATGGCGGCGTCACGCAGGGCAGCGCGGTTCTCCTCCACCGCCGCGCGCGCGCCCTCCGGCGTGGCGGCGGGGAAGGCGCTGCTGCGGCAATAGCCGGTGACGGCGAGGCCGGCCTCGCGGATCTGCCGCGCCACGGCGGCGACATCCTGCCCTTCCAGGTCGCGCCGCCAGGGGGCGATGCCGCCGAAACCCTGCCGCGCCACCGCCTCAACCACCGCGCCGATCGGCGCCGTGTGGCCCAGCGTGGCGGTGTTGATGGCGCAGAGGTCCGGCCGGCCAGCGAGGTCCCGCACCCGTTCAGCCCCCGACGCCGTAGAGCGCCAACAGGCGCCGCATCCGTGCCGCCGCCATCTCGGGGTCGCCCAGCAGGCCGGCGGCGTCGGCCATGCGGAAGATGTCGGCGAAATAGGCCAGCGGGCGCATGGATTGCTGGCCGCCAACCATGATGAAGTGCTCCTGATGGCCGTTCAGCCAAGCGAGGAACACCACGCCTGTCTTGTAGAACTGCGTGGGCGCGCCGAAGATCCGGCGGGAGAGCGGCACGGTCGGCTCCAGGATGGCGTGGAAGCGCGCGGTGTCACCCTCCGCCAGAGCCGCGAGCGCCAGGGAGGCGGCGGGCGCGATGGCGTCGAAGATGCCGAGCAGCGCGTCGGAATGGCCTTCCGCGTCGCCGGCGATCAACGCGGGGTAGTTGAAGTCATCGCCGGTGTACATCCGCACGCCCGCCGGCAGCAGGCGGCGCATCCGCACCTCCTTCTCGTCGTCCAGCAGCGAGATCTTGATGCCGTCGATGCGGTCGCGGTTCTCCTCGATGATCTCCAGGCAGGTGCGCAGCGCACCGTCGAAGCCGTCATGCCCCCAGTAGCCGGCCAAGGCGGGGTCGAACATGTCGCCCAGCCAGTGCAGGATGACCGGCGCCTCCGCCGCGCCCAGCACGCGGCGATAGACCGTGCGATAGTCCTCCGGCGAGCGGGCGACGCGCGCCAAAGCGCGACTGGCCATCATGATGAGCCGGCCGCCCAGGGACTGGATGGCCTCAAGCTGCTCCATATAGGCGCGCAGCACGTCGTCCACGCTGTGCGCGTCACGCGGGTCGAGCTGGTCGGTACCGCAGCCGGAGGCGATGCGGATGCCCGGGATGTCGCGCGTCTCGCGCAGGCTGCGGGTGATCAGCTCGCGCGCGGCGGGCCAGTCCAGCCCCATGCCGCGCTGGGCCGTGTCCATCGCCTCGGCGATGCCGAGCCCGAGCCCGGCGAGATGGCGGCGATAGGCGATGGTGCGATCCCAGTCGATGGCCGCGCCGGCATGGGGCGAGGTCTCGGCGAAGGGGTCGGCCACGACATGCGCCGCCGAATAGGCGATGCGGTTGAAGCGCGCGCCTGGCGTGGGTGCCGGCAAGGCGCGCCCCTGCAGGCGATAGGGCTGCAGGCGGCCGCCGGCGGCGGGCAGCAGGATCTCGGCCATCATGCGTTCTCCCTCAGCCCTCGACCCAGCGCAGGATATGCGTGCCGGTGACGCAAAGCCGGCCCTCCTGGTTCACCACCTCGAAGTGCGAGCGGGTGCGGCCGGGGGATTCCTCCACCGCTTCCACCGTGTAGCGCGCCGTCAGCGCATCCCCGGCGAAGACCGGATGGGTGAAGCGGATGCGGTCATAGCCCGCCGAGACCGGCGTGCCGGCGCAGCCACGCTCCACCGCGCGGCGCGACATCAGCGAGGAGGCGGCGGAGACCAGCGCCATGACATGCGCCCCATGCGCGATGCAGCGGCCGAAGGCCGTGGTGCGGGCGAAATCCTCGTCCACATGCACGGGGTCATGGTCGCCGCTGAGCTCGGCGAAGGCGCGGATGTCAGCGGCGGAGATGGCGCGGTGGAACTCCACCTGGTCGCCGGCGGCGAGGCGGGTGACGCTGTCCATGACCTTACTCCGCCGCCTGCAGTTCTTCGAAGCGGGCGAGCGCGGCGCGCTGGCGGCGGCCCGGCAGGCGATCGGCCAGCCCCATCGAGCCATCCTCGAAGAGCGCGGCGTCCATCTGTCGCAACTCAGGCGAGACCGACGGACGGAAGCCCATGACGCCAAGCACGTCGCGCTCCAGGTCCAGGCCGGGCGCGATCTCGATCAGCTCGGGACCCGCATCGCCCAGGCGGAACACCGCGCGCTCGGTGACGTAGAGCACGGGCTGGCCGCGCTCCCGCGCGAAGCGGCCGGAGAAGGTGACCTGCTCCACCTGCCGCACGGCCTTGGGCGCTCCGTTGGCGGTCAGCGTGCCGCCGAAGATCACCGCCTTGGCGCCCTGGCTGATGTTGACGAAGCCGCCCGGCCCGACGATGCGGCCGCCGAAGCGCGAGACGTTGACGTTCCCCTCGGCATCGAACTCGGCGAAGGAGAGGAAGGCGAGGTCGAGCCCGCCGCCGTCATAGAAGTCGAACTGGTAGGGCTGGTCCACCTGCGCGTCGGGCGAGCGGGCGGCGCCGGCCTCGTTGCCGCTGGCGGGCGCGCCGCCGATATTGCCCTGCTCGTTGGTCAGGCAGACGCGGCGCAGCACCCCCTCCTCCGCCGCCACATTGGCGATGCCGGTGGAAATGCCGGAACCGAGATTGCAGATGGCGCCTTCGAACAGCTCCATCGCGCCGCGGCGGGCGACGATGCGGCGCGGACCCGGCGGCAGGCGCGGGATCTCCTCCAGCGCCACGCGGAGATGGCCGGAATAGGCCGGGCTGTCCTGCGTCTCGTAGGTCTGCCACTGGTCCGGCACATGCACCAGCGCGTCCACCAGGATGCCGGGCACCTTGACCATCTTCGGATGCAGCGAGCCGCGCGGCACGATGGTCTTGACCTGCGCGATCACCAGCCCGCCGGAGCGCCGCGCCGCCTGGGCGATGCTCAGCATCTCCAGCGTGACGGCCTCGTGCTCCATGGAGATGTTGCCGTCCTCATCGGCGGCGGAGCCGCGCACCAGCGCCACGTCCACCTTGAAGGGACGGTAGTACAGGTATTCCTGCCCGCGGAAATCGACCAGCTCGACCAGGTCCTCCGTCGCGCAGCGGCTCTGCCGCCCGCCGTCGAGGCGCGGGTCCACGAAGCTGTGCAGGCCGATGCGTGTCAGCAGGCCGGGGCGGCCCGCCGCCATCTCGCGCATGAGTTGCGAGAGCGAGCCCTGCGGCAGCGTGTAGGCCTCGATCTTCTCGTCCAGCGCCAGCCGCGCGATGCCCGGGCTGTTGACGAAGGTGCCGGAGACGACGCGCTTCAGCAGCCCTTCCTGCGCCAGATGGCCGGCGCCGCGCGTCTTGCCGTCGCCGAGGCCCACCGGATGCAGGGCGGTGATGCCGCGCGGGGCACCGGTCTCGCGGAACCGGTCGCCGATGGCGGCGAGCAGCGCGTCGGGCACCGCGTGCCCGCCGCCGGACCCGCCGATCAGCAGCGTGTCGCCGTCCTGAACCAGCCGGGCGGCTTCCGCTGCGCTCATGCGCCTCATCACACGGTCTCCAGTCTTGCTGTGGTGCGGGGCGCGAAGGCCCCCGGGAAATGGCAGGCGGCGCGACGGCCGCCGCCGAGATCGGCCAGCGGCGGCGGCGCCTCGCATTCGGGGCGGGCCACGGGGCAGCGCGCGCGGAAGGCGCATCCGGTGGGCAGGCACAGCGTGGAGGGCGGCTCGCCGCCCAGCACCACGCGCTGCCGCCCGGGCTCCGGAATCGCGCTGGTCAGCGCCACCGTGTAGGGGTGCAGCGGGCGGGAGAGCACCTCGTCCGCCGGCCCTTCCTCGACGATGCGGCCGAGATACATGACGGCCACGCGGTCGCAGAAGGCGCGCACCACGGCCAGGTCATGCGCGATGAACAGGTATGAGAGGCCGAGCCGCTCGCGCAGGTCCAGCATCAGGTTGAGCACCTGTGCCTGCACGTTCACGTCGAGCGCGGAGACTGGCTCGTCCGCCACCACCACGGAGGGATCGAGCGCCAGCGCGCGGGCGATGGAGATGCGCTGCCGCTGGCCGCCGGAGAACTCATGCGGGTAGCGGCTGGCGAAGCCCGGCTTCAGCCCGACGGTGGAGAGCAGCTCCGCCACCCGCTCCGCGGCCGCCCGCCGCGAGTCCACGCGGCCATGCGCCAGCAGCGGTTCGGCCAGGATGTCGCCCACCGCCATGCGCGGGTTCAGCGAGGCATAGGGGTCCTGGAACACCATCTGCAGACGCGGCCGCAACGGCCGAAGTTCGGCCGCCGAGGCACGGGTGATGTCGCGTCCCTCGAAGGTAACGCTGCCGCCGGTGGGCTGGTGCAGCCGTGTCAGCAGCCGCGCCAGGGTGGACTTGCCGCAGCCGCTCTCGCCGACAACGCCGAGGCTTTCCCGCCGGTGCAGCGCGATGTCCACGCCGTTCACCGCATGCACCATGCCACGCGGCCCGAACCAGGAACGGCGCGGCAGCGGGAAATGCTTCTCCACGCCCCGAGCCTCCAGCAGCGGCGCCTCGGCCATGCGCGGCTGTTCGGCGGCGGGGGCTGCCGGCACGCTGGGCGGCGGCAGGCTGCGGCCATCGGCGGTGACCCAGCAGCGGGCGCGCCGGCCAGGCGCCACCTCCATCAGTGGCGGGTGCTCCTGCGCGCAGCGGCTGATGCGGAAGGGGCAGCGCGGCTCGAAGCGGCAGCCCGGCGGCGGATTCAGGGCGTCAGGCGGCGTACCCTCGATGCTGGTCAGCCGCGCGCCGGCGGGGCTGTCGAGGCGCGGCACGGCGTTGATCAGCGCCCAGGAATAGGGGTGGCGCGGATCGGCCAGCACCGCCTCGGTCGCCGCCTCCTCCACCACCTCGCCGGCATACATCACCGCGACGCGGCGGCAGACCGTGCCGATCACGCCGAGATCGTGGCTGATCAGCACAATGGCCGTGCCGAACTCCTCGTTCAGGCCGCGCAGCAGGTCAAGGATCTGCGCCTGGATGGTGACGTCGAGCGCGGTGGTCGGCTCGTCGGCGATCAGCAGGACCGGATCGTTGGCGACGCCGATCGCCATCATCACCCGCTGCCGCATGCCGCCGGAGAACTCGTGCGGGAAGGCGCCGGCCGCACGCTCGGGCGCCGCCACGCCCATGCGGCGCAGCAACTCGATGCCGCGCTTGCGGGCCGCCGCCGGCTTCATGCGGCCATGCGAGACGATGTGCTCCGTCACCTGCCGCAGGATGCGCAGCACCGGGTTCAGCCCGGTCATCGGGTCCTGAAAGACCATCGCCGCGCGATCGCCACGCCAGTCGGACAGCTCGGCGCGGGACATGGCCAGCACGTCGCGGTCCTGGAAGCGGATGCTGCCGCCGACGATGCGCGCCGGCTCCTCCAGCAGCCGCAGCAGCGAGAGCGCGGTGACGCTCTTGCCTGAGCCGCTTTCGCCGACGATGCCGAGCGTCTCGCCCGGCCCGACGCTGAAGGAGACGCCGTCCACCGCATGCACCGGCCCGTCATCGGTCATGAAGACCGTGTGCAGGTCGCGCACCTCCAGCACGGGCATCTCGTCCGGGCGAGGGCTGGGCATGGTGGAGCCGTCCATGGGCGGGGATGTCCTTTCCGTGGGCAGGGTCACCGGCTGCGCCCCTTGGGATCGAGCCAGTCGCGCAGCCCGTCGCCGCAGAAGTTGAAGCCGACAACGACGGTGAGGATGGCGAGGCCGGGGAAGGTCGCGACCCACCACTGCTCCACCAGCTCGCGCCCCTCGGCCACCATCGAACCCCATTCCGGCGTTGGCGGAATGACGCCGAGGCCAAGGAAGGAGAGGCCGGCGAAGGTCAGGATGGCGTTGCCGAGATCGAGCGTGATCAGCACGGCGAGCGGGCCGAGCGTGTTGGGCAGGATGTGGCGCGCCAGGATGCGGCGCGGCTTCAGGCCGAGCACCGTCGCCGCCTCGACATATTCCTGGCTGCGCTGCACCAGCGCGAGGGCACGCGCCAGGCGGGCGAATTTCGGCCACCATACCACCAGCATGGCGAGGATGGTGTTGACCGGCCCGATGCCCAGCGCGGCGGCGATGGCCAGCGCCAGGATGATTGGCGGAAAGCAGAGCACGAGGTCGGTGAGGCGCATCAGCCCCTCATCCCACCAGCCGCGTGCCCAGGCGGCGACGATGCCAATCAGCGTGCCAGCCGCCGCGCCCAGCAGCACGACGGAGAAGCCGGCGAAGAGCGAGAGGCGCGCGCCATAGAGCAGACGCGAGAAAACGTCCCGCCCCAGGGTGTCCGTGCCCATCCAGTGCGCCGCGGAGGGCGGCAGGAGGCGGCTGGTGACGTCCACCGCGTCCGCCGGATAGGGCGCGATCCAGGGTGCGAGCAGCGCCACCAGGACCCAGGCCAGCACGATGCCGCCGCCGAGCCAGGCAGGGCCGTAGCGGCGCAGCCGGCGGCGCAGGCGGGAACGGGTGGGCGGCAGCGCCAGAGGCGTGGTGGAAACACTCATCGGCGCACCCGCGGGTCGAGAATGGCGTAGGAGAGATCGACCAGGAGGTTGACCAGGAGGTAGGTGACCGAGACCACGAGCGTGATGCCGACGATGGCCGGGAAATCCAGCGCCGCCGCCGAGCGGAAGGTGTAACGGCCAAGGCCGGGCCAGCTGAACACGGTCTCCGTCATCACCGCACCGGCCAGCAGGTTGGCATAGGCAAGGCCGCCCAGCGTCACCACCGGCACGAGGGCGTTGGGCAGCGCATGGCGCATCACCACCACCCATTCCCGCATTCCCTTGGCGCGGGACACCCGGACATAGTCCTGCTGCAGGCTGTCCAGCATGGCGGCGCGGGTGGTGCGGGTGATCAGGCCGACCGTCGCCGCCGCCAGCACGATGGAGGGCAGCACCAGATGCGCCACCGTGTCCCAGAAGGTTTCCCAGTCCTGCTGCCAAAGCGTGTCGAACAGGAAGAAGCCGGTGGGACCTTCCGGCGGGAAGGCGATGGGGTCGAGCCGGCCGGGGCCGGGCGCCCATTCCAGCCCGCCATAGAAGATGGCCAGCATGACGAAGGCGAGCCAGAAGGTCGGCGCCGAGACGCCCAGCAGCGAGACGCCGCGCGCCAGGGAATCGATCCAGCCGTCGCGCCACACCGCGGCGGCAATGCCGAGCGGGATGCCGACGATCAGCGAAAGCAGGAAGGCGACGGTGGAGAGCTCGATCGTGGCCGGCGCGTATTGGAGGATGTCGTCCAGCACCGGCCGGCGCGTGGCGATGGAAATGCCGAGGTCGCCATGCACCAGTCCTTGCAGGAAGATGCCGTAGCGTTCCCAGAGGGGCAGGTCGAGCCCCCACTTCGCCCGCCAGTGCGCGACCGTGGCCGGATCGCTCGCGGCGATGTCGCCAAGCTGCGCCAGCACCGGATCGCCCGGCACCAGGTTGGCGATCAGAAAAATGACGGCGCTGGCCAGGAGCGCCATGACCGCAGCGGTGACGAGCCGCTGGGCGATGTAGCGTGGCATCGGCCCGGTCCTCCCTGCTTTCTCTTCTCGTTGCCGCGATTCATGTCGCATTGGAACGTTATCATCAAGCCCCTGCACGGGCTTCACGCACGATCTTTTGGAACGTTATAATCGTTGTCACTTCAAGGAACGGGGAGGAAGCCCATGCAGGGCAGCGTGCGGATGACGATCGCCGAGGGCGTGGCGGAGATCGTGCTGGATCGGGCCGCGAAGCACAATGCGGTCACGCCCGAGATGGCGCGGGAGCTGGCCGGCCATGCGCGGGCCCTGGAGGAGGACGACAGGGTGCGCGCGGTGCTGCTGCGCGGCGAGGGCGAGCGCGCCTTCTGCTCGGGCAGCGATCTCAATGCCCTGGCCGCCTATCCCTCCGCCTGGCATTTTCGCAACCGGGTGGAATACGCCACGGTGGTGCGCGACGTCCGCAAGCCGGTGGTGGCCGCGCTGCAGGGCTGGACGCTCGGCGGCGGCGCGGAGATGGCGCTGGGCGCCGATATCCGCATCGCGGCGGAGACGACGCGCATCGGCTTCCCCGAGGTGCAGCGGGGCTGGGTGGGCGGCGGCGGCGCCTCGCAGCTCCTGCCCCGGCTGATCGGCCATGCGGCGGCCACGCGCCTGCTGATGCTGGCCGAGCAGGTGGACGCGGCCGAGGCGCTGCGCCTCGGCATGGTGCACCGGGTGGTGGCACCGGCGGAGTTGCTGGCCCAGGCGCGCGCCGTGGCGCAGCAGCTTGCCGGGTTCAGCCCGGTGGCCGTGCAGTCGGTCAAGGCGGCGCTGCGCGCGGCCATGGAGGCACCGCTCAGCGCCGGGCTGCGCTACGAGAACGAGATGAACGTGCTCTGCTTCAGCGCCGGCGACCACCTGGAGGGCATTCGCGCCTTCAACGAGAAGCGCCAGGCCGAGTTCGCCCGCTAGAGCAGAGCTGGCGGCGGGCCTCTCCGCCCGCCGCCTTCCCTCCCCCGGCCTCAGGCCTCAGGCCTCAGGCCTCAGGCCTCAGGCCTCAGGCCTCAGGCCAGCGTCACGCCGCCCATGTTGAGCTGCCACCCCGCCGCGGTCAGCGGGAAGTCCTTGATGTTCTTGCGCACGCCGATCTGGTAGGTCGGCTGGAACAGGATGAAGTGGTTGGCCTGGTCCACCACCTTCTTCTGCCACTCGACCCAGAGGCGTGCGGCCTCCTGCGGATCCTCGGCCTCCGAGGCCTGCTTCACCAGTGCGGGCATCTCCGGCGGAACGTCCCAGCCGACGCGCTTGGCGACCCGCTCCACCACCGCCGAGGCCCAGAGATCGTTGGACACGGCAGGCGGGTTCCAGAAGGTGAGCACCGCCCCCTGCATCTTGCCGGTGGTGTAGGTGGTGCGCAGGTTCACCTGGTCCATCGGCGCCAGCCTGGCGCGGATGCCGACGCGGGCAAGGTCGGATTGCACCTTCTGCGCCAGCACCTGATAGGGCACGCCGGCCACCACGGCATTGCCATAGGCCAGCTCCATCTCGAAACCATCGCCCAGGCCCGCGGATTGCAGCAGGCTGCGCGCCTTGTCGAGATCCTGGTGGAAGCCCACCTCGCGCGCGATCTCCGGCGTGCTGCCGAGCACGCCGATGGGCAGGAAATGCGCCGGACGGGTGCCGGCGCCGCCGAGCAGACTGTTCAGGATGCCGTCATAGTCGATGGCATAGCCGATGGCGTGGCGCGCCTCCTTCTTCGCCAGGGCAGGATTGGCGGCAGGGTTCTGCGTGACCGCCATGTAGACGAAGTCGAGGCTGGGCAGGTGCTCGATGCGGACATTCGGCTCGTCCTGCAGCCCCTTGATATGCTCGGGGATCAGATTGAAGGCCGCATGCACGTCGCCGCGGCGCAATGCCAGGAGCTGCGCCGCGCTGTCGGAGAGATGACGGATGATCACGCGCTCAAAATCGGTCGGGCCACGCCAGGAATGCGGATTGCGCTGCAGCGCGATCTGCGCGTTGCGCTCCCAGCGCACGAGGCGGTAGGGGCCCGTGCCAGCACTGTGCTCGTTGAGCCAGTCGGTCGCCTTGTCCTTCTCGCGCGCCTCCGCCGTCGCGACCGCGCCGTTCTTCAGCAGCACGGCCTTCTCCATGATGGCGCAGCCGGGGTTGCAGAGGATCGGCAGGATCGGCGCCTTGGGTGCGTTCATGATGAGGTCGACGGTCTTCTCGTCCACCACCTCCGCCCGGTCCACCGACTTGATGTAGACCTGCGTCTGCTCCCGCATGTTGATCAGCCGGTCGAAGCTGAACTTCACGTCCTCGGCGGTCAGCGGCGCACCGCTCGCGAACTTGACGCCGTCACGCAGGGTGAAGCGCCAGCCATCGCCGCCCGGGCGGCGCTCCCATTTCGTCGCCAGGCAGGGCTTGGGGTTCACGTAGTCGCCGGGCTCGAAGGTCAGCAGCGTGTCGTAGCAGGCAGCCAGTGTCAGCGGCGGCGTGTACTGCGCCTGCCGGACGGGATCGAAGGTGATGGTGTCGCTGGTGTCGAGGCCGATCACCAGCGTCTCGCGCCGCCCCTGCGCCCGCGCGATCCCTGGCAGGAACGGCAGGCTTGCCGCGCCGCCGGCCAGAAGGCGTGCGAGATCGCGGCGGGTGATGTCGATTATTGGCATGGACTTTTCCTCCCTTGCGGACAAAGCTACCAGCAAGATCGGAACGTTCCAATCACTGATGGGGCGGCTCCGGAAGAAAGCAGGAAGGAGGGAACATGCCGGTTGGCGTCGGCCTGATCGGGCTCGGCATGGCCACCGCGCCGCATATGCTGGCGCTGCGCGACCTTGCGAGCGAGGGCAAGGTTTCCATCGTCGGTGGCTTCTCGCCTTCGCATGGCCGGAGGGAGGCCTTCGCGGAACGGTGGAAGGCGCCGGTCTTCGCCACGCAAGAAGAGTTGCTGGCGCAGCCGGAACTGGGACTGGTGCTGATCCTGACACCGCCCGGCACGCATCTTGCGGTTGCGGAGGCCGTGGCGCGCAGCGGGCGTGCCATGATCGTCGAGAAGCCGGTGGAAGTCTCGGTGCAGCGCGGCGAGACCCTGGCCGATCTCGCGGAACAGCATGGTGTCGCCTGCGGGATCTGCCTGCAGCACCGCTTCCGTCCTGCCGCGCTGCGGCTGCGGCAAGCCCTCCAGGACGGTGAACTGGGGCGAATCCTCTCCGCCAGCGCCTCCATCCGCTGGTGGCGCGACGCCGCCTATTTCGCCGAGCCTGGGCGCGGCACCCGTGCGCGGGACGGCGGCGGCGTGCTGCTGACCCAGGCCATCCACACGATCGACCTGCTGCTGCACCTTGTCGGGCCGCACCGGTCGCTGGCCGGCTTCGCCGTCACCTCCCCGCTGCGCCGCATCGACACGGAGGATATCGTGGCCGCCGCGCTGCAGTTCGAGAACGGCGCCATCGGCGTGCTGGATGCCACCACCGTCGCCCGGCCGGGCTATCCTGAGCGCATCGAGATCGCCGGCACCGAAGGTTCGGCCGTGCTGGTGGGCAGCCACCTCACCCTGCACGGACGCGGCGGCGCTCCGGAGACGCTGGGCGCCGCGGCGGTCAGCGGCGGCGCCGACCCGATGGCCTTCGACCACGGCCCGCACCGCGCACTGATCGCTGACGTGCTGGAGGCCATGGCGACAGGCCGTGCACCCGCCTGCGACGTGCGCTCCGCGCTCGCCGTGCAACGGCTGATCGAGGATCTTCTCAAGGACTCGGAGCGACGCGCATGACCATCACCGGCACCACCCGCCTTTTCGGCATCCTGGGCGATCCGGTCGCGCCGCTGCGCTCGCCGGCACTGTTCAATGCCGCCTTCGCCCGGCTCGGGCGAGACGCCGTCTTCATCCCCTTGCAGGTGCCGGCGGGTGAGCTGCCCGCTGCCTGGGAAGGGCTGACGCGGCTGCGCAACCTTGAGGGGCTGGTCATCACCATGCCCCACAAGGAAGCGGTGATCCCGCTGCTCCAGGCACTCGGCCCCACCGCGACCCTGACCGGCACGGTCAACACCGTCCGCCGCCGTGCCGAGGGGGGCTGGGAAGGCGAGATGTTCGACGGCGAGGGTTTCCGCGACGGGCTGGAGCGCAGCGGCCATGCGCCGCGCGGTGCCAGCATCCTGCAGGTGGGCTGCGGCGCGGCCGGGCGGGCCATTGCCTTCGCGCTCGCCCGCGCCGGCGCCGCGCGGCTGACATTGCGCGACGCCGACCCGGAGCGCGCCCAGCAGCTTGCCGCACGGCTCGCCGAAGGCTGGCCCGGGCTTGAGGTTTCCACCACGGCCACCGGCCCGGAAGGGCACGACATCGTGGTGAACGCCACGCCGATGGGGCTGCGGCCGGAGGACCCCTTGCCGCTCGACCCGGCGGCGCTCTCGCCCCGCCAGGTGGTGGCCGACGTCATCCCGAATCCGGAGGTGACGCCGCTGGTGGCCGCCGCGCGGCAGATCGGCTGCGCCACGGTGACCGGCCGCGCCATGCATGAGGGGCAGGCGCGGCTGGCGGCGGCCTATCTCGGCATCGAGGGCTAACCGGCGCTGGAAGGCGCGGGGCGACGATGGATCATCATGTCGTTCTCGCCTTCCTGCACCACGTCGCCGCGCTGCGTGCGCAGTTCGAAGCCCAATGTGACGATGCCGCGATCGGCGTGCCGCGTCGGACGCAGGGCGGTGACGCGGATGCTGGCCTGTAGCCGGTCGCCGATGAAGATCGGTCCGGTGAAACGCCAGCGCCAACCCAGGGAGACGATGGCCGCGAGCTGGGTCTGCGCGCGGTTCTTCAGCCCGTCCGCCATGGCGAGGCCGAGGATGCCGTGCGCCACACGGCCGGGATAGCCCAGCCGCTGCGCATACTCATCGTCCATGTGGATCTCGTAGAAGTCGCCGGACAGGCCGGCGAAGGCGAGAAGATGCGCCTCCGTGACCTGAATGCCGCCGGTCTCCCAGGCCATGCCCTCCGAGATTTCCTCAAAATGCAGCCGTTGATCGGCCATCGCGCATCTCCTCCCTCTTGTGCTCAGAGCCGGCCGATATGCAGGCCGCCATCGATATGCAGCGCGTCGCCGGTGGTGAAGGTCAGCTCGCCCGAGGCCAGCAGCGCGATGGCGCGGCCGACATCCTCGGCCTCGCCCCAGCGGCGGATCGGCGAGAGTCCTTCGGCGATGCGGCGCGTATAGGCCTCGGCCACCGGCGCCGTGAGGTCGGTGCGGATAACGCCCGGCCGCACCTCATGCACGGCGATGCCATGCTCGGCCAGGCGCAGCGCGAAAACGCGCGCGATCATCGAGACAGCGGCCTTAGAGGCGCAGTACTCACCGCGCTCGGGCGAGGCCAGCGTCACATTGGCGGAGGAGACGAAGACGATGCTGCGCGTCGCCTCCGTATTCCCCGCCTCGACCATGCGTCGCGCCACCGCCTGGGTGAGGAAGAAGTTGCCGCGTGCGTTGACGCCGAAGGCGCGGTCCCAGGATTCCGGCGAGACGTCCAGCAGGTCGCCCCGCCGCAGCGCGCCGACGCCCGCATTGTTCACCAGGCATTCGATGCCGCCGCTACTGCTCCAGGCTTCATCGACGAAGGCGGCGTGGTCCTCCAGCCGGGCCACATCGAGCAGGCAGAAGCGGAAGCCGCCGCCGGCCGCCCGCACCTCGGCCTCGGTCTCCGCCACGCCTTCCTCGGCGATGTCGGCCGCAAGGATGTCGAACCCCTTGCGCGCCAGGGCGACGCAGGCGGCGCGGCCAATGCCGCGGCGCCCTCCCGTCACCAGCGCGACCGGCCTGCGCGCCGCGCTCATGCCAGCAGGTTCCGCGCCATGATCATGCGCTGGATCTGGTTCGTTCCTTCATAGATCTGCGTGATCTTCGCGTCGCGGTACAGACGCTCCACGCGCACCCCGCGGATATAGCCGGAGCCGCCATGGATCTGCACGGCGTCCGCGGTGCGGGCGACCGCCGCGTCCGAGGCGAAGCACTTGGCCATGCTGGCCTCCATGGTGGCGCGCTCGCCCGTGTCCAGACGCTGCGCGGCGTGATGCACCATCAGCCGCGCCGCATGGGCGTCCTTGGCCATGTCGGCGAGCATCCACTGCACCGCCTGGAACTCGCCGATGGCCTGGCCGAACTGGCGGCGCTGCCTGGCATAGTCGACGCTGTCCTCCAGCGCGGCCTGCAGGATGCCGACGGCCAGCGCGGCGATGCCGACACGCCCCTTGTCCAGCACCGACATCATCATGTGGAAGCCACGCCCCTCCTGACCGAGCAGCGCCTCGGCCGGGAGCTGCACGTTCTCGAAGCGCAACCCGCCGACCTGCGAGGCGCGCTGGCCCATCTTGTGCTCCTTGCGGTCCCGCGTGACGCCGGGCCGGTCGAGATCGACCAGGAAGATGGACATGCCGCGATGCCCCGCCTCGGGATCGGTGCGTGCCAGCACGGCGGCGAAGTCGGCAATGGGGGCGTTGTGGATCCAGAGCTTGGCGCCATCCAGCACCCAGCCTTCCGCCGTACGGCGCGCGCGGGTGCGCAGGCCGGCGAGGTCAGAGCCCGCCTCCGCCTCGGTCAGCGCATAGGCGCAACGCCGTTCCGCCTTCAGCAACGGGCGCAGGTAGCGGTCCTGCTGCGCCGGGGTGCCATGCTGCGTCAGCAGCGTGCCGAGCAGTTCCACCAGCCCGACCTGGTCGGCGACCGAGGCATAGCCGCGCGACAATTCCTCCATGACCAGCGCATAGGCCAGAACGTCGGCGCCAGCGCCACCCAGCGCCTCGGGCACGCTGATGCCGAACAGGCCGGCCTCGGCGAGGCGGCGGTAGAGCTCGGCCGGATATTGCTCTCTCTCGTCCAGTTCGGCGGCAAGCGGCGCGATCTCCTGCTCCGCGAAGCGGCGCGCCGCATCGCGCAGCGCGGCATGCCAGTCTGACGCCCCGGCGGGCAATGAGGGTTCGGACAAGGACGTTTCTCCCGTTGGTTCTTTTTTCTCGCTGTCAGAGGCAGGCAGGGGACGCGGCCGTCATCCCTTCCAGCGCGGATGCGCGCCGCAGGACTCCCGCACGACCAGCGTCGGCGCCAGGATCTCGCGCCGCGGCGGGCTGGCGGGATCGGCGATCCGCTCCAGCAGCACGCGCGCGGAAGCCCGGCCGATCTCGCGCGGCGAAACGCGGATCGTGGTCAGCGCCGGGAACCAGGCGGCGGCCTCGCGGATGTCGTCGAAGCCGGTGACGGCCACGTCGCGCCCGGGCATGCGCCCGCTGCGCAGCAGGCCCAGCGTGGCGCCGAAGGCCACGGAATCGTTGTAGCAGACGAGCGCCGTCGGACCGTCGGCCGGCAGGGACTCCGCCACCGCCGCCGCCTCGCCGATATCGGTGCGGCAGAACAGTTGCTCGGGTCTCAGCCCGGCCGCGCACATGGCGCGGAAATAGCCGTCCCAGCGCTCGCGGCTGACGGAGTTCTTGACCAGGCCGCCCAGGAAGGCGATCCGCCGATGGCCGAGCGCCAGCAGGTGCTCGGTGGCCATCCGGGTTCCGGCGCGGTTGTCCGGCCCGGTATGCGCACCGCGCCGGAAGCCCCGCACCACCGTCGCATGCGGCATCTGCCAGCGTTCAAGATCCTCCAGCAGGCTCGGCGGCGTTCCGGTGGCCGGCATGATCAGCACGCCATCCACCGGCTGCTCGCGGAAGCGCTCCAGCATGCGGCGCTGCCGCGTGACGGATTCCGAGGTGTTGGCCAGCATCACGACGAAGCCGGCCTCGTCGAGCGCCTCCTCCACACCCGCCGTCAGCTCGGCATAGAAGGGGTTGGTGATCTCGCAGACCAGCAGTCCGATGGTGTGCGACTTGCCCGACCGCATGACGGCGGCCGAGCGGTCATAGACATAGCCAAGCCGCGCCGCGGCATCACGCACCAGGCGGCGTGTCTCCTCACGGAGCTTGGTGTCGTCCCGGAGGGCGAGCGCGGCGGTGGAAAGGGCAACGCCCGCCTCCTTCGCCACATCCTTGATTCGAATTCGTTGCATGAGGGGCATCTGTCCTGCCCCTCACAATGGAACGTTCCAATAGCTGCGTCAATGCGCCGCCGGCGCGCGGCGCGACGGCTTCTTCAGGCCATCACCCCGCCCGCCGGCACGCCTTGCGGCGCCAGGAAGCGGCGGATGGAAAGCTCTTCCAGCGGCGTCTCCGTCCGCCCGTCGAGCGCCAGCTCGCAAAGGATTGCGCCGATCGCCAGGCTGAGCTGGAAGCCATGCCCGGAGAAGCCGAAGGCGTGGAACAACCCCGGCGTCGTGCTGCTCGGACCCACCACGGGGATCTTGTCCGGCATCATGCCGTCGATCCCGCTCCAGCTGCGGATGACCGAAACGCCCGCCAGCGCCGGAACCAGCGCCGCCGCCCGCCGCATCGCCTGGAGCGTGACCTGCGCCAGCGGGCGCGACATCGGCACCACCGGATCACCCATCCCGTAGCCGCCGCCGATGATGACGTTCCCGCGCGGGATCTGCCGCAGGTAGACGTTGCCGCCCGCCACGCCGACATTCGGCTCGATGGTGTAGGGGATGGGCTCGGTGACCATCATGTTCGGCGTGTGGTGGCGGATCGGTACCGCCTCGCCGAACCAGGCCGCGACCTGCCCGCCCCAGAAGCCGGCGGTGTTGAGCAGGCGCCCGGCCCGGAAGCGGCGCGTGGCCGTCTCCACCACGAAGCGGCCGTTCTCGTGCCGGCAATCCGTCACCGCCGTCTGCTCCAGCAGCGTGGCGCCCGCCTGCCGCGCGGCCCGTGCCAGGGCGGGGGAGAGCAGGCGCGGATTGGCCGAGCCGTCCTCCGGCGCGAAGGAGCCGGCCACAGCGGCCGGTCCCAGCCAAGGGAAGCGGCGCCGCAGGGCCATGCCGTCGAGGAATTCGAGCTGCAGTCCATGCGAGGCGGCGACATCGAGATAGGCCAGCAGCTCGGCCGCCTCGGCCTCATTGCGCGCCAGCTTCAGGTGGCCGGTCTGCACGAACTCGCAATCGGTGCCGATCAGCTCCGGTAGGCGACGCCACAGGGCGTGGGAGCGCTTGGCGATCGGCAGCTCGGCCGGATGCCGCCCCTGTTGGCGGACGCCGCCGTAATTGGCGCCGGAGGCCTGCGAGCCGACCAGTCCGCGCTCCAGCAGGACGACGCGCGCGCCGCGCCAGGCCAGGTGCAGCGCCGCCGAACAGCCGGCGCCGCCACCCCCGATGATGAGCACATCCGCATCCACCGGCGCCGTCATGCCGCGGCCTCCCTCTCCGGCGCGGCGCTGAGCGGCAGCGGCTTCACCGGCGCCTGGCCGCGCAGCCGGCCGATTTCCGCCACATCGCAGCCCAGCCGTGCCGCCAGCACCTCGGCCGCCGCCATGCCGCAGACCCGGCCCTGGCAGCGCCCCATGCCGATGCGGGTGAAGGCCTTGGCGCGGTTCACCTCCGGCGCCGCGCCATGCGGCCCTTCCGGTTCGGCGGCGGCGCGCAGCTCGCCTGCTGTCACCGCCTCGCAGCGGCAGAGGATGGTCTCGTCCGGCATTGCCGCGGCCAGCCGCGCAGGGAAGGGAAAGGCGCGCTCCAGCGCCGCGCGGAAGCGGGCCTGCCGTTGCAGGCGCCGCTGCAGCCGGCCCGTCAGCGCCGCATCCACCGGCAGCACGGCATCGGCCAGCAGGGCCTGCGCGGCGCAGGCGCCGGCCATCTCCGCCACATCCGCACCCCCGATCCCCGCCGCGTCGCCAGCCAGATAGATGCCGCGCACGGGTGTCCGACCCATCGCGTCACGCTGCGGCACCCAGTTGTGCTGCACGGCGTCGAAGCGGATGGGCACACCCGCCAGATCGGCGAGTTGCGGTTCCGGGCGCACGCCCCAGCCAAGGCCCACGGCATCGCAGTCCAGCCAGCGCTCACGGCCCTTGGCGTCGCGCCAGCGCAGCGCGCTGACGCCCCGCTCCCCATCCCCCTCGATTGCCAGCGGCGTGACGCCCTCGGCGACCAGGATGCCGGCGGCGCGCAGCCGCGCGACGTAGTAGAGGCCCTTGGCCAGGGTGGCGGGATCATGCGGCAGGCCGGCCAGAGCCCTCGCCTTGGTGGCGAAGGGCGTGGTGTCCAGCACCGCGGCGACGGTCGCGCCGGCCTTCATGTACTGGTAGGCGACCAGCCAGAGCAGCGGCCCGCTGCCCAGGAGGGCCACGCAGCGGCCAATGGCGCAGCCCTGCGCCTTCAGCGCGATCTGCGCCCCGCCCAGGGTGGTGACGCCCGGCAGGGTCCAGCCGGGCAGCGGCACCACGCGGTCCATCGCGCCGGTGCAAAGGATGGCGGCGTCGAAGCCATGCGCCGCCACCTGTCCCTCGTGCAGCGTGTGCAGTTCGCGGGGATCGGCGCCAATGTCCCAGACCAGCGTGTCGGGTTGCCAGTCTGCCGCCGGCTTCAGCGCGTCCAGGGCGGCGTGCAGGGCGCGCGCCTTGGGTGCTTCCAGCCCGTAGAGCGCACGCGCCTCGCGGGCGAAGCCGGCTGGCGGACGCTGGTAGATACGGCCGCCACCATCCGGCGCCTCGTCGATCCAGAGCGGGCGCAGTCCGGCGCGCACCAGCTGCTCCACCGCCCGCACGCCGGCCGGGCCGGCGCCCACCACCGCGACCCTCATGCCCGGCGCACCACGAGGCCGGGGAGGCATTCTGTGACGCAGGCGCGGACAGGGCCCCGCCCCTCCACAACCACGCGGCAGTCCTGGCAGGCGCCCATCAGGCAGAAGCCGGCACGCGGCCCGTCCCCGAACTCGCTGCGGCGGAGGAAGCTCCCCTCCCCCGCCAGGATAGCCGTCAGCAGCGTGTCGCCCGCACGGGCGGCGCATTCCTGCCCTTCGAAGGTGAAGCGGATTTCGGGCCGGTCCTGATCGACCAAACGCACCAGTCGCACTGCACAATCTCCCTGTCCCCTCGGGGCGCCGGAAGCACCATAGCGTTCAGGGCAGCTTTTCCAATATGCAGAATTTTCTTTCGTATTTTTCCGCAATATGGAATTGCAGGCCGTCGGGCGACATGCCAATGCTGTGAGTGATGGCTGAACCAAGTTCCCTTGCCGAGCCGCAAGCACCCATTGAATCGGGCATCCAGGTGCTCGACCGCACCGTGCGGCTGCTGAACCTGCTGGGAGAGGCGGGCCATGGCGGCATGCAGCTTTCGCGTCTCGCCGCCGCGCTCGGGCTGAGCGCCTCCACCACCCACCGGCTTCTGGCGGCGCTGGAGCACCACGGCTGGGTGGAACGGGTGGAGGGCAGCAAGCTGCACCGGCTGGGCGCCGCGCTGGTCGCCCTGGCCGGCCAGGCGGCGGACGGCACCGGCCTGCGCCGCCTCTGCCGCCCTGCCCTGGCGCGGCTCTCCGGCGAGAGCGGCGAGACCACCTTCCTGATCGTCCGCAGCGGGCTGAACGCCGTGGTGGTGGACCGGCAGGAGGGCGCCTACGTCATCGAGAGTCTGACCCAGGGCGTGGGCGGGTTGATGCCGCTCGGCATCGGCGCCGGCAGCGCCGCCATCCTGGCCAGCCAGCCCGAGGCGGAGATCGAGGCCGTGCTGGAAGCCAACGCGGCGCGCTACCCACAGTTCGGCAGCTCGTCCGCCAAGGTGCGCGAGCGCATCCGGCAGATTCAGGCGCAAGGCTACCTGATGAGCGACGACTCCCTCATCACCGGCCTTTCCGTGCTCAGCGTGGCGATCCGGCCGCCGGGCCACGCCGTCACCGCCGCCATCGCCACCAACTTCATCGCCAGCCGCCTCGACGTCGCCGCCCGCCGCACCTTCCTGGACCGTATCCGCCAGGAAGTCGCCGCGATAGAAGCGACCATGGCCGTGCCGGGCGCCAGTCAACGACCACCCCGCAGCGGAGAGTCCTGAATGACGCAAGACCGCAAGCCTGCCTTCCCGCGCCGCCGCCTGCTGGCCGCAGCGCCCGCCCTGTTGGCGGCACCGGCGCTGATCCGCCCGGCGGCCGCCCAGGGAAGCTCCTGGCCGGACCACCCGGTGCGGGTGGTCGTGCCCTTCGCCGCCGGCGGCGCCACCGACCTCAGCAGCCGCGTCATCGCGCAGAAGCTGTCCGAGCTGCTGGGCCAGCCGGTCATCATCGAGAACCGGCCCGGCGCCGGCGGCACGCTCGGCGTCGATGCCGTCGCGAAGGCGGCGCCGGATGGCTACAGCTTCGCCATGAGCGGCCTCTCCACCACCGCGCTCGCCATGGGGCTGTACAAGCGCCTGCCCTATGATCCGGTGAAGGACATCGTGCCCGTCGCGCCCACCGTGCTGGTGCCGATCGCCATCGCCGTGCGCAAGGGCCTCGGCGTCTCCACGCTGCAGGAGTTCATCGCCCTGCTGAAGTCGAAGCCCGGCAAGCTCTCCTATGGCAGCGCCGGCAACGGCTCCTCCGGCCATATCTCCTGCGTCGCCCTGCTGCAGAAGACCGGCACCGAGGCGGTGCACGTGCCCTATCGCGGCAGCGGGCCGGTGTTCAACGACCTGCTGGCCGGCGTGATCGACTTCACCGCCGACGCGCCGGGCCTGATCCAGCCGCATGTGGAAAGCGGCGCCCTGGTGCCGCTGGTGATGGCCACCGACCAGCGCTCCACCGTGCTGCCGAACGTGCCGACCAGCGCCGAGGCCGGCCTGCCCGGCTACAAGGCCTATTCCTGGTTCGGCCTCTTCGCGCCGACCGGCACGCCGCAGCCCATCATCGACAAGATGGCCCAGGCGACCGAGAAGGCGCTGACCGACCCCGCTTTGGCGAAGAAGCTGAACGACGAGATGGGCCTGCCGCCGATGCCGGGCTACACGCCGGCCAAGTTCGCCGGCTTCCTCCAGGAGGAGATCAAGTACTGGGTGCCGCTGGTGAAGGCGAGCGGCGCCAGCCTGGACTGAGCAGCCAGAAGGGGCGCCGGGCGAGGCGGTGCCTCGCCCCTGGAACCACCCCGCCGGGGGCATTGAATGCCCCCGGATCCCGGCATCAGCCGGGAGAGCGGCACAGGTCCTTCAGGATCTCGCCGAGGCGGTCCAGCAGGGCCGAGGTGCCGAGCGCCAGGCTGCGCGTCAGCACCACGTCCCGCCGCACCTCGGGCAGGAAGGGTCGGGCCACCACGCCGGATGGCAGGCGCCGCTGCGCCAGCCCGTCCACGATCGCGTAGCCGATCCCCTCCTGCACCATCGCCACCGCGCTCACCGTGGTGCCGACCTCCACCGCCAGCTCGCGCTCCACGCCCTCCTGCAGGAAGGCAAGGTCGAGGCTCTGGCCGAAATCCTGCCAGCCGGCGAAGCCCACCTCCGGCTCGCCAGCCAGCAGCGCGGGCCGCAGCATCGGCTCGGCGGCGAGCCGATGCCCCTCCGGCAGCAGAACCACGCAGGGAATGCTGCCCAGCACTGTGCTCTCCAGCCCCGGCAGGGGAAGCGGCGTCAGGGAGAGCGCGACATCCAGCCGCCGCGCCAGCAGCGCCTCGCCCAATTCCCGCACCGGCAGCAGGTGCACGGTCAGGCGCGCAGCGGCGCGCTCCCGCCGCAGCGTGGCGATGGCCGGCGGCACCAGCGAGACCGCCAGCGAAGAACTTGTGCCCAGCCGCAGCAATCCGCCACGATGGCTGCCCAAGTCCCGCGCAAAGCCCTTGAAGCCCTGGAGCTCCTGGTAGAGCCGCTCCGCCTCGGGCAGCAGGGTCTGCGCCTCGGCGGTCGGCACGAGACGGCCGGCCTGGCGCTGGAACAGCCGGAAGCCCAGCCGGTCCTCGCAGTGCCGCACCGCCTTGGAGAGCGCGGGCTGCGAGACATGCAGCACCTCCGCCGCCGCGCTCAGCGTGCGGTGCTGCATCACGGCGCGGAAGATCTCGATGTCGCGGGCATTCATGGTGGCGCGCAGGATAGCCGTGTCCCTGCCCGCCGCCCAAGGCCGGGGCGTGCCCCGGCTTCCGTCAGCCGCGCCCGGCGCCCTCGGCCAGGGCGCGGGCGAAGGCGCGGTCCTCCCGCAGCACGGCGGAGATGGCGGCGCGCGGCGTCTGCTCCGGCGCCGCGCGCACCGCGGCGAAGAGCCGCCGCTTCAGCCGGCCGCGCCAGCTCGCCGGCACCCGCGCCAGCGCCTCGCCCAGCGCGGCATAGGCGTCGGCATCCCAGCGCGCCTCGTGCGCGGCGCGCTCGGGGCCACCGTCGAAGCCCTGGCGCGGAACGGCGCGGGCGCGCAGGGCCGCCGTTGCCTCTGCATCCACCGCACCCTCGCGGATGACCACGGCATAGTCCCGCTCCGCCGCCGCCAGGCTCAGCCGGCCCGCCTGCACGTCGCGCAGCACCGCCTCCGGCTTGCGGGCGGCCGGGTCGCCGCGACCGCCGCCGCCGGGCGAGACGATGCGTACCACGTCGCCGGGCGAAAGGTGCAGCAGGTCGGTGTTGCGCAGGTCCTGCTCGCGCTCGGTGCCCGGGTTCAGCGCGAAGCTGCTCGGCGCGCCGGGGCGGCCGCCCAGCGTGCCCCAGGGGCGGAAATGGGTGCGGTCGCGGTTGCGGGCGGTGACGGTGGCGTCCGGTGCGTCGGTGGTGAACTCCAGCACCGTGGCGAGGCCGCCGCGATGCGTGCCGGCGCCGCCGGTATCCGGCATCAGCCCATAGCGCAGGATGCGCACCGGCGCCTCGGATTCGGTGATCTCCACCGGGCTGTTCTTGAGGTAGGCGGCATCGGCGCCGGAGCCGTCCGTGCCGTCGCGATGCGGCATGCCGCCGCCGCCGCCGACGATCGGCGCCACCGCCGCAATGACGCGGCGTCCGGTGCGCGGATGCTCGGCGGCGAGGTTGATGATGGAGGAGGAGCCGGCGGGCGCCGCCGGCAGCCGCTCCGGCGCGGCCTGCGCGAAGGCGCCGAAGACCAGGCTGCGCAGCCGCGCGCAGGTCAGGCTGCGCATGCCCACCGCCGCCGGATGCGCGGGGTTCACCACGCTGCCCTCGGGCAGGATGCAGGTGAAGGGCCGCGTGGTGCCGAAGTTCAGCAGGATCTTGGGGCTGAGCGCCGAGAGCACGTAGTAGACGCCGACCAGGATCAGCGAATGGCGGGGATGCCCGCCGGTCGGCACGTTCATCGAACTGATGGTCTGCGGATCGGTGCCGGTGAAGTCCAGCTCGGCGGAATCGCCCTGGATGCGCAGGGTCAGCCTCAGCCGCAGCGGATCGCCGCCGACGCCGTCCTCGTCGCAGTAGTCGGCGAAGTGGTAGGTGCCGTCGGGCAGGCTGGACAGCACGGCGCGCGCCTGCGCCTCGCCATAGTCCAGCAGGTCCGCGAGGCCGTCCTTCAGCGTCTCCACGCCGAAGCGGCGCACCAGGTCCAGGATGCGGCGCTCGCCGGTGTTGACGGCGGCGACCAGCGCCTTCAGGTCGCCCCAGTTCTGCTCGGGCACGCGCACATTGGCGAGGATGGTGCGCACCAGCGTCTCGTCCAGCACGCCGGCGCGGTAGAGCTTGCTGGGCGGGATGCGCAGCCCTTCCTGGTGCACCTCGGTCAGCGTGCGGGAGAGGCTGGCCGGCACCGCGCCGCCGACATCCACGTTGTGGATGTGGCCGCCGGCGAAAGCGATGATCTCGCCCTCGTGGAAGACCGGCTTCCACATGTTGGTGTCCGGCGAATGGGTGGAGAGATAGCCGGAATAGGGATCACTGGTCAGGGCGATGTCACCGGGCTCGTAGCCGCCCGGGACAAGCCCGATGGCCGCCTCGTAGTCCACGCCGGGATACCAGGTGGCGCCGAGGTCCAGGGGTACGGCGCAGGTCTTTCCCTGCGTGTCCAGCAACTGGATGGTGAAATCCTCCGTCTCCTTGACGAAGGTGGAATGCGCCGTGCGGTAGAGCGTGGTGGCCATGCTCTCGGCGGCCGCGCGGCAATGGTTGCGCAGCACCTGCAGGGTGACGGGATCGGTGCGCATCAGGCGTGCTCCATCACGAGGTTGCCGAGTTCGTCGGTCACGGCGGCCCAGCCGGCGGGGACCAGCACGGTGCAGTCGGCCTGGGTGACGATGGCTGGGCCAGCGAAGCGCCCGCCCGGGCGCAGCGCGGCGCGGCGATGCAGCGCGGCGGTCTTCCAGGCGCCATCCAGGCGCAGCTCGATGTGGCTTTCCGGCGCGGCCGCGTGCGGAACCGCTTCCTGGCGCGGCATGGGCAGCGGCGGCGCCGGGCGACGGGCGGCGGCGCGCAGGCTCACAACCTCCACCGGCGCCTCGGGGTCGGAATGGCCGAAGCTCTCGGCATGGGCGGCGTGGAACAGCGCCAGCAGCGCCTCCACCCCCTGCTCCAGCGCGGCGGCGGGCACCGGCACGGTCAGCTCGTAGGACTGTCCGCGATAGCGCAGGTCGGCGCCCAGCGAGGTTTCCGCCTCGCCGCTGCCGCTCATCTCGGCGAGGGCGGCGTTGGCCTCCTCCGTCAGTTCACGGAACACCTGGCGCAGCGCGGGCCAGCTCGCGGCCTCCAGCGGCTGCAGCACGGTGCGCATGGTGTCCCGCCGCAGGTCGGCAGCCAGCGCGCCGAGCGCGCAGAGCGTGCCGGGCACCGGCGGCACCAGCACGCGGCGGATGCCCGCCGTCTCCGCCAGCAGCGCGCCCAGCATGGGGCCGGCGCCGCCGAAGGGCATCAGCGTCAGCTCGCTGGCATGCATGCCGGCGCGCGCCAGCAGCTTGTCGATCTCGATCAGCATGCCGCTGATGGCGACGCGCAGCACGCCTTCCGCCGCGCTCGCCGCATCCACGCCCAGCGCCCCGGCGATCGGCGCGATGGCGGCCTCGGCGAGGCTACGGTCCGGCGCGATGGCGCCGAAGCCCAGCTCGCCCTGGCCGAGGATGCCGCAGAGCAGCGCCGCATCCGTCACCGTGCATTGCGTGCCGCCGCGCCCGAAGCAGGCGGGGCCAGGGGTGGAGCCGGCGCTTTCCGGCCCGACCTGCAGCACGCCCTGCGCGTCCAGCCGGGCGATGGAGCCGCCGCCCTGGCCACTGGAGATCACCGCCACGGTGGGGATGGCCAGCGGGAACTCGCCGATGGACTGGCCGCTGCCGAAGGCCGGCTGGCCGTCGGTCAGCAGCGCCACATCGGCACTGGTGCCGCCGATGTCGAGCGTCAGCACCGCATGGGTGCCGGCCGCCTTGGCGACCACGCCCGCCCCCACCACGCCCGAGGCGGTGCCGGAGAGCAGCATGCCCACGCAGTCGCGCCGGCCGCGCTGCGCCGTCATGGTGCCGCCGGCCGAGGTGGTCAGCAGCAGCGGCGCGGCGATGGAGGCGGCGGCGAGCTGCGCCTCGACGCGCTCCAGATAGGCGTCGATGCGGGGATGGACATAGGCGTTGAGCACCGAGGTGGTGGTGCGCTCATACTCGCGGATCGCCGGCCAGACCTCGCTGCCGCGGAAGACGAAGAACTCCGGCGCCATCTCCGCGATCATCGCCGCCACCGCCTCCTCATGCGCGGCGTTGCGCCAGGCGTGCAGGAAGGAGACCACGACACCCTCGCAGCCCGCGGCGCGCGCTGCCGCCACCGCCGCGGCCACGGAGGCGCGGTCGGGCGAGGTCAGGGTGCTGCCCTCGGCGTCCATCCGCTCGGTGACGGGAAAGACGCGCTCGCGCGGCACCAGCGGCTCGGGGCGCTCGCAGAACAGGCTGTAGGGGTCCGGCATGCGCAGCCGCGCCAGTTCCAGCATGTCGGTGAAGCCGGCGGTGGTGAACAGCGCCAGCCGCGCGCCGCGCCGCTGGATGATGGTGTTCACGCCGACCGTGGTGCCGTGCACGAAGCGTTCGACCGCCTCCGGCACCAACCCCATGCCGACCAGCCGCTGCAGCCCGGCGGCGACGTCCTTGCCCGGCTCCAACGGCGTGGTGAGCACCTTGAGGGTGGTCATCCGGCCCGCATCCGTATCGAGGGCCACGAGGTCGGCAAAGGTGCCGCCGATATCAACGCCGATGCGCCAAGCCATGCCTGCATCCATTCCTGGAGATCATCGCCGCAGCATCGCGCGGGCCGGCCGATGGGGCGAGTTCTTCCATGGCGGTGGCCTATAACCTCCGGGAATACCCTGCGATGGGCGGCAGTGTCGGCACCTTCCGCCGGAATGTGATCCGCCCGGCGGGATGCCGGGGTGGCAGGGCGGCGCGCGGGGCGCTTCCATGCCGCGCATGATCCGCGCCTGGTCCCTGGCCGCCCTGATCGTAACCGCCCTCAGCCTCGGCCCCTCCTTCGCCCATGTGCTGGAGGCACCACCTCGCCTGCTGGACTGGCCACCGGAGCTCTGGCGGGAGGCCACCGTGTTCCACGGCCAGTTCCGGCTTTTCGGCATCCTCGGCGGCCCGCTGGATGGCGGCGCCGTGCTGGTGACGGCGGGCCTGGCCTTTGTCCTGCGCGGCCGGCGCCTGACCTTCGCCTGGGCCTTGGCCGGCGCGGTGCTGTTCGCCGGCAGCCTCGCGGTCTGGCTTGCCTGGGTGGCGCCCGCCAATGGCATCCTCGCGACCTGGCGGCCCGGCCCAATCCCGGCCGACTTCCAGGCGGTGCGCGACCGGTGGGAAGCCGGACACATGGTCATCGCCGGCCTCAAGCTGCTCGGTTTGGTGGCGATCGCCCTCGCTGTCCTGCCGCGCGACGCCGGCCCCCGGCAATCCCAGGGCCCGGTGCCGATTAGCCCTCGAAGCGGTCCGCCCAGGCCTTGTGGGCTGGCAGGCCGACGATCTCGGAGAACTCGGCATAAGTGGCCATCGCGCTCTGGCGGCTCTGGGTGCTGCCCTCGCGCCGCAGGGCCTCCAGCGTGCCGGCGATCGTCCGCACTGCGGAGAACAGCGTGCTCACCGCGTAGAGCGCCACGCTGAAGCCGAGTTGCTGAAGCTCCTCCGCCGTGAGCGCCGTCGTCTCGTTGCCATCGACAATCGAGACGATCTTGGGCCCCGGCACCGCCCGCGCCACCGCCTTGACCTCGGCGATCGTCTTGATGCCGTCCACGAAGACCAGGTCCACCCCCGCCTCGCGGTAGAGCAGGGCCCGCCGCACCGCCTCGTCGATGCCCTCCGCAGGAAGGGCATCGGTGCGGCCGATGACCAGCAGGTCGTCATCGCCGCGCGACGCCAGGGCGCAGCGCAACCGCTGGGCGCTCTCCTCCGCATCCATCAGGCGGATGCCGGCGAGCTGCCCGCAGCGCTTCGGCGCCACCTGGTCCTCCAGGTGAATCGCGGCCGCCCCAGCCTGGATATATTCGCGCACGGTGCGCTGGATGTTGGAGGGGCCGCCATAACCGGTATCGGCATCGGCGATCACCGGGATGGTGACGGCGCGCGTCATGTTGCGCGCATGCTCCGTCATCTCGGTCTGCGTGAGCAGGCCGATATCGGGCATGCCGAGCCGGCTCGCGGTGGCGCCGAAGCCGGTCATGTAGACGGCGGGGAAGCCGGCCCGCTCCACCATCCGGGCGGTCAGGGCATCGGGCGCGCCGGGCGCCATGATGATGTCCCCGCTTTCCAGCAGGGCCCTCAGCTTCGCCGCTGCCTGCATGTGTCGCCTCCCCTTCCCGCTCTGGCGTTAGGCAAGAGACTGCCATCCCGGCGGGGCGGCCGCCATGCCATGAATGACACGGCAGAACGGTGGCGCTCACGGTGGCCCGCAGGCCGGGCGACGTCCCCTTCCGCCCCGGACGGCGGGCCGCAGACCAGCCATCCATGGCCCGCCTTGCAATCGTCCGGAGGGAACGCCATCTGGAGCCTCAGTCCGCAACAACTGAAAGGAGGTGATCCAGTGTCTCATTGTTTCGCGAAGGCGCCCGTCGTCATGGCCTGGATCGCCACGGTGAACACGGTCACCGCGGCCTAACCCAAGCCGAGGTCTGGCGGCGGCAACGCGCGCAGACAATGCGAAGGCCCCGGGGGCAACCCCGGGGCCTTCTTCATGTCCGGAGAATCGCTTTTCTCAGCGCCCGGCCGTCTGGCCGCTGGCGGATCGCTCCACATAGGCCAGCGTGGTCGGCCGGATATGCTCGTCGATCCAGCGCGCCATCGCCTCCTCCTCCTGTAGCGACTGCCGCAACAGGCTCAGCCCATCCTGGTGGCTGACGGTCTCGGCGAGCACCAGAAGGCTCTTGTAGGCAGCGATCTCGAAGTGTTCGAAGGCGAAGTTGGCGAAGGTGTTCTTCACCACCTCGTCCGGGGCCGGCGCATGGGCCAGCGCGGCCATGTTGCCCATGAACTCCAGCCCCATGTCCTTCAGGGTGGAGTGGCTGGAGCCGAAGGCCTCCAGCAACTGCTCGATACGCTTCGCCTGCTGCTCGGATTCCGCGATGTGCTCGCGCATCCGGGCTTCCATCTCGGGGTAGTTCTGCAGCCGGCCGACCTGCCGCTCCAGCAACTGGATGGCCTGCTTCTCGACGGCGTGCTGGTTGCGCAGGCCGGTCACATAGACTTCCTGCGCCTGTCGTGTCGTCTCGCTCATTCCCGGTTCCCTGGCTGATGGCGGGCGGCCGCCCGCACGGACAGAGACCAAACCGTCGCTCGCCCGCCAGGTTCCGCTCGCGCTGCGCGGCGGCGGCCAGGCCGCCGCCGCTCCCCGGGCAGGGATGTCGCCAAGCTCAGGCCGGACGATGGGAGTACAGCACCGCGCCGGGATGCGGCATCTCCGCCACCAGGATGCTGCCGGTGTCGGATTCGGTGATGAAGAGTTGCCTGCCATCGGCGCCGCCATAGGCGATGTTGGTGGTGGAGAGCCCCTGCGGACAGCGCACCCGCAGCATCGGCTCACCGAGGCGGCTGAACAGCCAGACCGTGCCCAGGCCGCAATGCGCGATGGCCAGGTTGCCCTCCTCGTCCAGCGCCAGCCCATCCGGCCCGGCCAGGCCGCCGCTGAGGCGGATGAAGGCGGCGACCTTGGAGGTGGTGCCGTCGGCATGCAGCGGCAGGCGCCAGATCTCGTTGGCCCGCGTCACGGCCAGCAACAGGGCGGACTCATCCCTGGTCAGCACCAGCCCGTTCGGGCTTGGCACGTTGTCGATCAGGCAGTCGATGCGGCCGCTGCGGGTGCAGAGGCGATAGACACGGCCGGAAGCGTCCTGCAGCCCGGTCTGGCCCTGGTCGGTGAAGTAGAGGTCGCCGTTGCCGGCGAAGGTCAGGTCGTTGGTGCCCTTCAGTCCCTCGCGCCGCACCGTCTCGACCACCGGCTCCGGCCGGGTGGCGCCCGGCGCCAGCCGCAGGATGCCGCGCAGGTGGTCGGCGATCCAGAGCGAGCCATCGGGGTGCAGCGCCAGGCCGTTGGGCCAGCCGTCATATTCGGCCATCACGCTGAATTCGCCCGCGGGACTGACGCGCAGGATACGCCCATAGGGGATGTCGGTGACGTAGAGATTGCCCGCGCGGTCGAAGACCGGCCCCTCCAGGAAGGAGTGCAGCGATGCGCGCCCCTTGCCGAAGGCCCAACCCGACTGGCGGTCGGTGATGCGAAGCGGATCCGGCAGGCGGGCGAACAGGCGGGCCTCGACGACAGGTGGCGCAGCGAACATGTTTCCTCCTTCAGTTCGCGCCGGAGGTGGGCGCGGCGCCCTCACCCAGCACGTATTGCAAGCGGACCTCCGCGCGGAAGGCGCTGCGGCCGCAGAGCAGCGGCCGGCCGTCATCGTCGCGGTAGCAGTTCTCGCGCACGCTGACGGGGCTGCCGACCGGCACCTCCAGCCGCTCGGCGAGGGCGGCATCGGCGATGTCCGGGAAAAGATTGACGACGATGACCGGCACGCGCTTGCCGATCACCTCGCCGACGAAGCGGAGGGCGGACCACTCGGCCAGCATCGGTGCGGTGATGCGCAAGGCCAGTGGCTCCGGGATGTAGCGCAGTTCCGAGCCGACCGGGCGACCATCCACCAGGCGCAGCCGGTCGAGCGCATAGACCGTCGCGCCCGGCGGAAGGCCAAGCAGTTCGCGCGCCAGGTCGGGCGCCGGGACGCGGCTGAAGCCAAGCAGCCGGTAGGTCAGCCGCCCCTGCTCCACGCCCACCTGCTCCTCGAAGGAATGGCATAGGCGGGTGTCGATGAAGGAATTTACCGGTGGCGGCGTGGCAACGAAGGTGCCGCGGCCGACCTGCCGCTGCACCAGCCCGTCTCGCTCCAGTTGCGTCACCGCTTTCGCCACCGTCACCCGGGTGGTGCCGAACTGTCGTGCCAGCTCGGCGTCCGAGGGAAGGCGCGCGCCCGGTCCCATGGGCGGCGTGGCGATCAGCCGGCGCAGCGCCTCCTCGATGCGGCGGTAGAGATAACCCGCTTCAGCCGTGGGGGAAGTTCGCGATTCAGGGCCGGAAACGGTCATTGACATATACCTGCATATACCAATACTGGGCTGTATATTCTACGGGATATCTGATGCCGAGGTAATGCCCGGCACCCCCCGCCCCAAAGAAGGGCGGCGGCCGTGAGGAAACGAAGGAAGGAGACGCCGCATGCGCGAGATGCGCCTGCTATCGACCAGTGGCATCCTCGGCTACGGGTTCCCCGAAGCGAGCCTGAAGGCGGGGCTCGAGCGCGGCGTCGACATGATCGGCGTCGATGGCGGAAGCAGCGACCCCGGCCCGTATTATCTCGGCAGCGGCACGCCCTTCGCCTCGCCCATGGCGATCCGGCGTGACCTGCGGCTGATGCTGCGCGCCGCCCTCTCCGCGCGCGTGCCGCTGGTGATCGGCACCTGCGGCGGCGCCGGCGGCGAGCCGCATCTGGCGCTGGTGGCGCAGATGGTGCGCGAGATCGCCCGCGAGGAAGGGTTGCACTTCAAGCTCGCGCTGATCCATGCCGAGCAGGACAAGGCCACCATCAAGCGCCATGTCGCCGAGGGCCGCGTGCGCCGCCTCGGGCAACTGCCGGAGCTCGACGAGGCCACCGTGGACCGCGCCGAGCGCATCGTTGGCATGATGGGGCCGGAGCCCTACATGCGCGCGCTAGATGCCGGCGCGCAGGTGGTGCTCGGCGGGCGCAGCAGCGACCCGGCGCCCTTCGCCGCCGTCGCCATGCGCGGGCAGATGCCGCCGGCTCCCTCCTGGTATGCCGGCAAGATGCTGGAATGCGGCGCCACCCCCTCGATCCCGAAGGGGCACGACTGCCTGCACGTCACCATCGACGAGGAGGGCGTCACCTGCGAGCCGACCAATCCGGCCCGCCGCTGCACGCCGCTTTCCATCGCCAACCACTCGCTGCACGAGAATTCCAGCCCCATCCACCATGTGGAGCCGGGCGGGCTGCTCGACACCAGCGAATGCCGGTTCGAAGCGCTTTCCGACCGCCGCGTGCGCATCACCGGCATGCAGTGGACCCCGGCCGAGCGCTACACGGTGAAGCTGGAGGCCGTGGAGCCGGTGGGGCATCGCGCCATCAGCATCTGCGGCACGCGCGACCCGATGCTGATCGGCCGCATCGACACGTTCCTCGACGAGGTGCGTGGCGCCGTGCGCACCAAGGCCGCCGATTTCGGCGTGTCCCCCGAGGACTACTCGCTGATCATCCGCAGCTACGGCCATGACGGCGTGATGGCGGAGCGCGAGCCGGTGCACGAGATCCATGGCCACGAGCTGGGCTTCCTGATCGACGTCGTCGCGCGCACCGCGGAGCAGGCCGGCGCGGTGCTGGCCATGGCGCGCACCAACATGCTGCACACCGACTTCCCCGGGCGGCTCTGCCGCGAGGGCAACATGGCCTTCCCCTTCTCGCCTTCCGACATCCCGGTGGGGACGGTCTACCGCTTCAGCATGCAGCACGTGACGCAGCCCGACGACCCCTGCGCCATGTTCCCGATCGAATACGAGACGGTCTGAGGAGGGCCGGCGCCATGACCCGCATCCGCGACCTCGCCGAGGTCTGCAAGAGCAAGAATGCCGGCCCCTTCGACCTGACCATCGACGTGGTCTTCCGCGACCGCGCGCTGTTCGACCACGTGCAGGAAACCGGTGTGCTGAACGCCGCCCTCTTCGCGCGGCTCTACAAGGTCGAGGAGTCGACGGTGCTCTTCACCCCCTATCCCGCCGGCTGCGCCTTCAAGGCGACGCTGCCGCGCCTCGTCTCCGCTGGCGATGTGGGAGACACCGACGTCTACGGGGCGCAGCAGCATGCGCCGCTGCTCGATGTCGACATCCCTCTCTGAGCCGCGGGCGCGGCCGGTGCTGGCGCGGGCGATGCGTCTGCGCGGCGCCTCGGCCGGGATCTGGCCGGCGCTGTCGATCCTGGGCGGGCTGCTGCTGTGGCAACTCGTCTCCCTCGGCTTCTCCGACTTCATCCTGCCACCGCCGACGGCCGTGCTGCAGCGCCTGGGCGACCCCGCCTACCTGGCCGAACTCGGTGCCGCGCTCGCCCTTTCGCTGGGCACCATGGTGGCGGGCTTCGCCGTCGCCTTCGCCGTGGCGGTGCCGCTCGGCACGGTGATGGGCCGCTCGCCGCGGCTGGCGGCGGCGGTGGAGCCGGTGCTGACGGCCTTCTACGCCATCCCGCCCGTCGCGCTGGTGCCCTTCGTGGTCATTTGGTTCGGGCTCTTCGTGGAAGGCCGCATCGCGCTGATCTTCCTGATGTGCTTCCCGGACATCCTGGTGGTCACGCTGGCCGGCGCGCGCGACATCTCGCCGCGGCTCATCGCCGTGGGCCGTTCCTTCGGCGCCAGCCCCGTGCAGATGCTGCGGCGGGTGCTGCTGCCAGCCAGCCTGCCCTTCCTCTTCGCCGCCCTGCGCGTCGGGCTGGCGCGCGCCATCACCGGCATGATCACGGCCGAGCTGTTCCTCGCCGCCGCCGCGCTGGGCGGCATGATGAAGACCAGCGCCGAAGCCTTCGACAATGCCGGCGTCTTCGTCATCGTCGTGCTGGTCTGCCTGCTCGGCCTCGCCGTCCAGTCGGGCGTGCGGCGGCTGGAGCGGCGCATGCTGCACTGGCACATGGAGGACAACCGCTGATGCGCCGCGACATGCTGCCCTGGAACCTGCTCGGCATCGTCGTGACGCTGGGCGCCTGGGAGATCGGCGGCCGAATGCTCGGCGATGGGCTGCTGGCGCCGCCGAGCAGCGTGCTCGCCGCCTTCCCCGCCCTGCTGCGCGACGGCATGGCCGGGACGCTCGGCACCGCGATGCTACAGATGCTGGTGGGCTATGCCTGCGCCCTTCTGGTGGGCGTTCCGCTCGGCGTGCTGATGGGCCGTTCGCAGATGGCCGACCGGCTGCTGCATCCCTGGCTTTCCATGCTGCTCGTCACCTCGACGGCGGCGCTGGTGCCGCTCTTCATCCTGATCTTCGGCACCGGCATGGCCTTCTGCGGCGCGCTGGTCTTCATGGCCTCGGCCTTCTACATCATGCTCACCGCCTATCAGGGCGCGCGCGGCGTCGACCGCAGGCTGATGGCGGTGGCCCGCTCCTTCGGCGCCACGCGGATGCAGGCCTTCCGCATGGTGCTGCTGCCCGGCCTGTTTCCCTATCTCGTCACCGGCGCCCGCGTTGGGCTGGTGCATGCCATCCGCGCCATGGTGATGGCGCAGATGTTCGTCATGGTCGGCTTCGGCGGGCTGATCGCCCAATCGGGCTTCGATCCCAGCACCGCGGGGCTGCTTGGCCTGCTCGTCACCATCATGCTCGCCAGCCTGGTGCTGAACCGCGCATTGGATGCCGCCGGCCACTGGCTGGCTCCCTGGTACCGCGCCAGCAAGGCGGGCCACTGAAAGCCTGCCCGCCAACGAAAACGAAAACGAAAACGAAAACTCGGAGGAACCCATGATCCTGACCCGCCGCAATGCCCTGCGCCATGCCACCCTGGCCGGGGGTGCGCTCGCCGCCGGCGCCGCTGGCCTCGCGCCCTGGCGCCCGGCCCTGGCCGCGAAGCCGAAGCTCGACATCGACATCCTCGGCTTCAGCCTCGCCATCCATGTCCCGGCCATCACTTCGCTGCATCAGGGCTTTCCGGCGGCGGGCTATCCGGAGCCCTCGCTGACCCGCATCACCTCGATGCGCGTGGTGACGCAGACCATCGCCGCCGGCTCCTCCAACCTCGGCGAGAGCGACGCCATCTCGGCGCTGCGCGCGGCGGAGAGCGGCGCCGACATCAAGCTGGTCGGCCTGCCCTATGCCAATACCAGCCAGGTCTATGTCGCCAATGCCGCGAAGATCAAAAGCCTGGAGGATTTCGGCAAGGGCGCCGTGGTGGCGGTGAACTCGAAGGGGGACTTCACCCACCTGCTGCTGCTCGGCCCCCTGGCCAAGCACGACATCGATGCCTCGAAGCTCACGGTCATCGAGATCGGCGGCTCCGGCGGCCGCGTCGCGGCGCTGCGCGCGGGGCGGGTGGATGCCGTGCCCGTGCATCTCGACCAGGCGCAGCAGATCATGGCGGCCGAGCCGGGCCGGTTCAACATCGTCATCCGTCCCTGGACCGAGTTCGAGAACTGGATCTCCGAGGCCTGGATCGTGCCCTCGTCCTTCCTCTCCAGCCCGGACAACGAGCGCGCGCTGGTGGATCTGCTGAAGGCGCAGATCGCCTCCTTCCGCAAGGCCAATGCCGATCTCGCCTATTTCGCCGAGGGCTACCGGAACTTCGCCACCATCAGCAACGCGAAGGAAGCGAACGACGAGAGCCTGCGCGAGATCTGGCAGTCGCTCTCGAAGGAGGCGCGCGCCTGGCCGAATGACGGCGGCTTCAAGCGCAAGGATTTCGAGACGATGATGCCGGTCTGGAAGCGGACCGGCGCCATCAAGGGCACGGTCGATCTCGACAAGGTGCTGGCCACCAAATACGTCGATCAGGCGCTGCAGGAACTGGGCGCATGAGCGGCACTCCCAAGCTGGAACTGCGCGAGGTCAGCAAGAGCTACACGCGCCCTGGCGGCGCGCCCTTCACCGTGCTCGACCGCATCGCGCTCACCGTGCCCGACCAGGAGTTCCTGGTCATCCTTGGCCCTTCCGGCTGCGGCAAGTCAACGCTGCTGAAGATCATCGACGGCACCGAGACCTGCTCGGCGGGGAAGGTGCTGCTGGACGGGGCGGACGTGACCGGCCGCCCCGGCACCGGTCGCGCCATGGTCTTCCAGGGCGCCGACCTGCTGCCCTGGCAGACGGCGCTGGGCAATGTCATGTTCGGCCTGATCCTGCGCGGCGTGCCCAAGCCCGAGGCGCGCGAGCGGGCCATGCGCTACCTCGACATGGTGGGCCTGACCGCCTTCGCGGACTCCTATCCGCACCAGCTCTCCGGCGGCATGCAGCAGCGCGTCGGCATCGCCCGCGCGCTGGCGGTGGAGCCGGAGCTTCTGCTGATGGACGAGCCCTTCGGCGCGCTCGACGTGCAGACGCGCGACCTGCTGCAGGAGGAGTTGCTGCGGATCTGGGAACGGGACCGCAAGACGGTGGTGTTCATCACCCATTCGATCGAGGAGGCCCTCTATCTGGGCGACCGCATCGTGGTGATGGGCGCGCGGCCCGGCCGCATCGAGACGGTGCTGCAGGTGCCCTTCCCCCGCCCCCGCAACGAGGGCATCCGCGACGAGCCGGAGTTCCGCGCCCTGCGCCGGGAAATCTGGGGCTATTTGAAGACCGGCGCCCAGGCGGCGCCGGACCTCGCCGGGGCGCCGGTATGAGCAACGAGCCGGCCACCTGGTCCATCGGCTTCGCCGGGCTGGGGCAGATGGGGCGCCACATCGCCGCCAACCTGATGCGGCCGGATACGCGCCTCCTGGTGAGCGCCCGGCGCCCCGAGTTGCGCGAGGCCTTCCGCGCGCGCGGCGCCGCCGTCACCGACCGCAACGCCGACCTCGCCGGCTGCGACGCCGTCTTCCTCTGCCTGCCCGATGGGGCGGCCCTGCGCGAGGTGGTGCTGGGCGAGGGCGGCATCGCCGCAGGGCTGCGGCCGGGCGCGGCGGTGGTCGATCTCGGTACCAGCGATCATGGCAGCACGCTGGAGGTGGCGGCGGCACTGGAACAGCGCGGCGCCAGCTTTCTCGACGCGCCCATCTCCGGGCTGGAATCGCGCGCCGAGGCGGGCACGCTGACGGTGATGTGCGGTGGCCCGGCGCCGCTCTTCGAACGGATGCTGCCGCTGCTGCAACGGATCGGCAGCACCATCCTGCATATGGGGCCGACGGGCAGCGGGCAACTCACCAAGCTGGTCAACCAGCTCCTCTATGACATCAACATGGCGGCGCTCGCCGAGATCATGCCGATGGCGGCCAGCCTCGGGCTCGACCCGGCGCAGCTCACCGCCGTGGTGAATTCCGGCACCGGCCGCAGCCATGCCTCGGAATACTTCCTGCCGCGCATCCTCGCCGGCCGCTTCACCGAGAGCTATCCCTTGCAAGCGGCCTACAAGGACCTCGTGGCCGGGGCCGAGCTGGGGGCACGGCGCTGCCTGCCCATGCCGGTGCTCGGCGCCGCCACCGCCACCTATCAGGCGGCGCTCCGCCAGGGGCTTGGCGCGCAGGACAAGGGTGCGATGATCCAGGTCTTCGAGAATCTGCTGGGCGTGCGCTTCCGGGCGGCGCCGGAGGGAGAAACCGCCGCATGACCGACATCCAGGCCGCCGCCGCGCAACTCGCCGCGCTCTGGCGCAGCGGTGAACAGATCGAGGCGCTGCCGCCGGAACTGCGCCCCGCCGACCTGAACGCGGGCTACGACATCCAGGATGCACTGATCGCGCAGATCGGCGAGCCGGTGGTAGGCTGGAAGCTCGGCCTCGGCAGCTACCGGCAGCGGCGGGAGATCGGCTTCGGCCGCCCGGTTGCCGGCCGGGTTCTGGGCTGCCGCCGGTTCCGCATGGGCGACACCGTGCCGGTTCCCGATGCCGCGCCCGTCACCATCGAGTTCGAGATCGCCTTCGTGCTGGGCCGCGATGTCCCGCCCGATGCGCCGCTGCCGCCGGCCGAAGCCATCGGCGAGACGCGCGTGACCTTCGAGCTGGTGCGGTCCCGCTTCCGCGACCGCACCCGCGTCGGCTGGCCGAGCTTCGCCGCCGACAATGCCGGCTTCGACGCGCTGGTGGTCGGCGAGCCCATCGACCCCGCCAGCATCCGCGACCTCACCACCTCGCTGGTGGTCTCCGCCGATGGCGTGGAGCGGGCCCGCGCCGCCACCGGCGAGGATGCCTCGGACCCTGTGCAGGCCCTGGCCGACCTGATGGCGCTGGCGCGCGAGCGCGGCATGCTGCTGCCCAAGGGCTCGGTGATCTCCACCGGCACGGCGTCGGTCCCCTTCGCCATCAGCGGCGCGACGCAGGTCACGGCGCGCTGGAACGGCGGCGAGGCCGGCTTCCGCACGCGGCTGGCCTGAGTACCGTCGCCTCACCCCTCAACCGGCCGCGCGGCGGCCCAAGTGAGCCTTGCCCATGACCGATACCCCCCGCGTCGCCGCCGACCGCCTGCTGGACTTCGCCACCGCCGCCTATGACCGCGCCGGAATGCCCGCCGAGGACGCCCGGCTGGCGGCCGACACGCTGGTGCAGGCCGATCTCTGGGGCCACCAGTCGCATGGCGTGATGCGCCTGCCCTGGTACGTCGCGCGGCTGCGCAACGGCGTGGCCAAGGCGGTGGCCATGCCGGAGACGGTGGTGGATGCCGGCGCCGTTGCCGTCATCGACGGCCATGACGGCATGGGCCAGGTGCTGACCCATGCCGCCACCCGGGAGGCGATCCGCCGCGCGAAGGCGCATGGGCTCGGCGCCGTGGCGCTGCGCAATTCCAACCACTTCGGCACGGCGATGTACTACACGCTGATGGGGCCGCCGGAGGGCTGCATCCTCTTCCTCTCGACCAATGCCAGCCCGGCCATGGCGCCCTGGGGCGGGCGGGACAAGGTGCTGGGCAACAATCCCTGGTCCTGGTCGGCGCCGGCGGGGAAGCACGCGCCGATGGTGCTGGACATGGCCAACACCGCCGTCGCCCGCGGCAAGGTCTATCTCGCCCGGCAGCGCGGCGAGCCGATCCCGCCGGGCTGGGCGGCCGATGCCGAGGGCGCGCCGACCACCGACCCCGTGCAGGCGCTGGGCGGGCTGATCCTGCCGATGGCCGGGCACAAGGGCTATGCCATCTCGGTGGTGATGGACATGCTCTCCGGCGTGCTGACCGGCAGCGGCTTCGGCCCGGAGGTGAGCGGCCCCTATCAGGCGGAGAAGCGCAGCCGTGCCGGACACCTGCTGATCGCGCTGGACATCGCCCGCTTCCGCCCGCTGGACGCCTTCCAGGCCGACATGGAGCGGATGATCGCGGGGCTGAAGGGCGTCCGCACCGCCCCGGGCATCGAGGAGGTCTTCTATCCCGGCGAGATCGAGGCGCGGAACGACGCCCGCTACCGCCGCGAGGGCCTTTCCCTGCCGGCGGATACCCTGGCCGACCTGCGCCGCCTCGCTGAAGAGATGGACCTGGTGACGGCGCTGCCCTTCTAGCAGCGCAACCGTCGCCGCGGGGGCGGGTTGGAGCAGCACGGCCGGCGCCTTCGCCGGACTTGGCGACCTGCCGATCGGTCCCACCTCAGGGTCCAGGCGAGGTGGCGGGGAGGACGGCGCTTGCCATTGCTGACCAAGGCGGATCTGCGGCGCCACTCCTGGCTGGGCTGGGCCAGCCTGTCCGCGCTGGCCGCCGTCGCCATGGCGCTGTGGCTGACGGGCCGCCACGGCGCGGCGCTCGGGACCGGAGCGGCGCTGCTCGGCTGCCTGGGGCTGGTGCTGCCGCCGCGCGAGCGCATGCCGATCCTGCCCTGGCGCCTGCGCGCCCTGCCCCGCAGCCTGGATGCCGCGCCGGTTCTCGGCACACTCATCTCCTCCCCGGGCTATGGCCTGGGCTGGTTCTATCTTCCCGGTCCCTATGACGAGATCGTGCACCTGGTGAACGGGGTGCTGGCGGGCGCCGTCTTCGCCGCCCTGCTGCAAGCCGACCGGCGGCGGCGCGGCGTGCTGCAACTCGCCGTCGCCGGCGCCGCCTTCGGCCTCGCGCTTGGCTCCGGCTGGGAAGTCTTCGAGGCGCTGACTGGGTTGATCGGCGACTGGACCGACACCTGGACCGACGTGCTGCTGACCACCCTCGGCGCCACCTTCGCCGGCGCGCTTGCCCGTGCCTTTGACGGACGCCGCAAGCAGCCGTCCTATCGGGCCGCCGCCATGCCCCGCGCCCGCTGGCATCAGCCCTGAACGGCGTGCTCGTCGCCACCTACAACATCCATCGCGGGCGCCCGCCCGCGGGCCTGTTCCACCCGGAGCGCATCGAGCGCGTCATCGCCGAGATCCATCCGGACCTGATCGCCTTGCAGGAGGCGCAGCACTACTTTCGACGCGGCACCGGCATGCTGGACGCGCGGCGTCTGGAGCGCGAGTTGGGCCTGCGGCCGCTGCACGTGACCAACCGCGCGGGCGAGCAGGGATGGCGCAGCAATGTTCTGCTCGCGCGCCGCGAGGCCATGATCCTGCATGGGCCGGTCGGCCTGCGCCTCGGCGGATGGGAGCCCCGTGGTGCCGTCCTGGTGGAGTTGGATCTCGGCCCCGGCCCGTTGCGGGTGGTGGCCACCCATCTCAGCCTCGGCGCGCGCCGGCGGGAGCTTCAGGCGGCCGCATTGCTGGAGGCGATAGGCAGGCGCGAGCCGATGCCCACGCTGCTGCTCGGCGATCTCAACGAGTGGCGGCGCGGCAAGTCAGCGCTCGGCGTCCTGGAGCGGGTCTTCGGCGACCCGCCGCATCCGCCGAGCTTTCCCTCCTTCTTCCCACGCCTGGCGCTGGACCGCATTCTGGCCGATCCGCCTGCGCTGGTGCCGCGCGTCGAGGTGCATGACACGCCGCTGGCCCGGCGCGCCTCGGACCACCTGCCGCTGAAGGCCGTGCTGGCGGAGAAAAGCTTGGGGGAATGAATTCCCCCAAGCCCCCATCTTCTTTTCATCAGTCTGGCACCCGCTTGCCGCCAGCCCGGGAACACGAAGAAAAAAGATGGGGGGTTAGGTGGGAATTCATTCCCCCCGACCTTCCCCTCACCCCCGCAGCACCCGCCGTGCGATGGCCATGCGGTGCACTTCCGTCGGGCCCTCATAGATACGCATCAGCCGCACCTGCTGCGCGAAAAGCTGCAACGGCAGTTCCTTGGTCATGCCCATGGCGCCGAAGCTCTGCATCGCCTGGTCCACCACCTCCTGCGCCATCTCCGTGCCGAAAACCTTGATCATCGAAGCCTCGTTGCGCACGTCGCCGCCCGCATCCAGCGTCTCGGCGGCGGCGTGCACCATCAGGCGGCAGGCATGGATGCGGATGGCGGCGTCGGCGATCCACCACTGGATGGCCTGCCGGTCGGCCAGCCGCACGCCGAAGGTGACGCGCTGCTTCACCTGCTCCGTCATCATGTCCAGCGCCCGCCGTGCGATTCCGACGCAGCGGGCGCCGACCTGCAGCCGCCGGATGTTCAGGCGGAGCTGCATCGGCGCGTAGCCGCGGCCCAACTCGCCCAGCACCTGCCGCGACGGGATGCGGCAATCCTCGAACACCAGCTCATAGGTGCGCCGGCCGCCGATCATCGGGATCTCGCGCTCGATGGTGAAGCCGGGCGTGCCGCGCTCGACGATGAAGGCCGTCATGCCCTCCTCGCGCTTGCCCTCGCCGGTGCGCGCCATGACGATGATGAAGTCGCAATACGGCACGCGGCTGACCCAGATCTTGCGGCCGTTCAGCACCCAGTCGTCGCCGTCCTGCACGGCGCGGGTGAGCATCCCCGCCGGGTCGCCGCCGGCGCCAGGCTCGGAGATCGCGATGGCGGACTTCATCCTCCCCTCGGCATAGGGCGTCAGATAGGCCTCGCGCTGCCAGGGGCTCGCCACCGCCTTCAGCATGTGCAGGTTGGGGGAATCCGGCGGGAACTCGAAGGGCACGATGGTGCGGGAAACCTCCTCCTCCACCAGCATCCGCGCCACCGCGGGCAGGTCGGCGCCGCCCATCTCCTCCGGCACGTCCAGGCCCCACAAGCCAAGCTCCTTGCACTTGGCGAGCAGCGGCGCCTCCTCCTCCTCCGTCAGTCCGTACTTGCCGCCCGTGCTCTCGCGCGCCAGCACCGCCGGCTCCAGCGGCATCAGCTCGCGCGCGACGAACTTCGCCACCATGTCCTGCAGCATGCGGTGCTCTTCGGTGATGCTCGTCAGCATCGCGCTTCCTTCCCCTGGATGAACAAAGTTCTGGGGGAAGAAATCCCCCCAGGCCCCCATCTTCTTTCTGTCAGTTCGGCGCCGCCGGCACGATCAGCCCGTCCACCGCCACGGCGCCCTGCCCCTCGGGGCGGATGATCAGCGGGTTGATCTCGGCCTCCGCCACCGTCCCGGGGGGCAGGCAAGCCAGCAGCGAGAGAGCGCGGATGGCGCGCGCCAGAGCCTCGACATCGCCACGCGGCAGGTTGCGGAAGCCCTGCAGCATGCGCAACTCCGGCAGGGCCGCGATCATCTCGCGCGCCGTCTCCAGCGAGGCCGGCGCGAGGCGGACACAGAAGCTACGCTTCAGCTCGGCGAGCACGCCGCCCATGCCAAGCATCACCACCGGGCCGACCTCCGGATCACGCCGGAAGCCCAGGATCACCTCGGCAAGGCCGCGCTGCATCGGCGCCACCAGCACGCCCTCGACGCGCGCGCCTGGATGCCCACGCGCCGCCTTCGCCAGCAGTTCCGCCACCGCCGCGCGGATGGCCGCCTCGCCCGTGACGTCGAGCCGCACCAGCCCGGCCTCGGTCTTGTGCGGAATGTCGGGCGAGAGCAGCTTCACCGCCGCCGGACCTTCCATTCCGGATGCCTGATCCGGCGTGGTGACGATGCGGCTGCCCGGTCCTTCGATGCCCAGCTCGGCGAAGACGGCGCAGGCCTCCGCCTCGTTCAGCCGCCGCGCGCCGAAGCTGGCGAGGCGCTGTGCCGCGCCCTGCCATTCGTGCTCAGCCACCTCCGTCAGCGGGCGCGGGCCGCGCCAGGTCAGGAAGGCGTGCAGCGCGTCGGCGCAGGCTTCAGGCGTGCGGAAGCCAGCGACGCCGGCCTCATCCAGGATGCCGAGTGCCGCATCCGCCTGCGGCGCGCAGAACACGCCCAGCGGCTTGCTGCCGTCATAGACGGAGAGGATGTTCTCGTTCACCTGCGTCGGCCGCAGCCGGGCGGTGGAGCCAAGCACCGCAACAACGGCGTCGCAGTGATCGGACGCGACGATCGCCTGCAGCACGCGGGTGTACTGCCCCTTGCCGCCGCCCATGGGCAGGTCGATCAGCGGCGAGTCCGAGACCTCGATGCCCTCCGTGGCCAGGGCCGCGCGCATGGCGGGCGGCGGCGGCACCACTTCGACGCCGAGGCTGCCAAGCCGGTCCACCACCATCGCAGCGCCGCCGCCGGTGCCGGTCAGCACCGAGACGCGGCGGCCCTTCGGCGGCCGGCGGCCGAGCACCAGGCGCGGCAGCTCCACCAACCCCTCCAGCGTGTCCACGCGCAGGATGCCGTTCTCGCGGAAGAAGGTGTCCGCCAGCTCGTCGGCACCGACCATGGCGCCGGTATGCGAGACGGCGATGCGGCGGCCGACATCCGAGCGGCCGAGCTTGTAGGCGATCACCGGCTTGCCGAGGTCATGCGCGCGGCGGGCGGCGCGCGCCAGGGCAGGCGCGTCGCGCAGCGTCTCCAGGAAGAGCAGCACGGCACGTGTGGCCTCGTCCTCCACCATCATGCCGGCGATCTCGCCCACGCCGAGGTCGCACTCGTTGCCTACCGAGACGATCTTGGCGAATCCGAGGCCCCTCGCTCCCGCCCGTGAGAGCAGCGCGCCCATCATGCTGCCGCTTTGAGACACCATCGAGAGCCCGCCCGGCGCCAGCGCCTCGGCCTCCACGGCGGCGTTGTTGGTGATGGGAATGCGGTCGGTGACGTTGACCAGGCCAAGGCAGTTCGGCCCGATCAGCCGCAGCCCGCCCTCCCGCGCGATGGCGACGATGCGCTCCTGCAAGGCCCGCCCTTCGCCGCCGAGTTCCGCAAAGCCGGCGCTGTAGATGGTGGCGACGCGCACGCCCTTCTCGACGCAGCCGGCGATGGCCTCCGGCACGGCGGCGGCGGGCACCATCAGGAAGGCGTGGTCCACCGGTTCCGGCACGGCGCGAATGTCGGGGAAGGCCGGAAGGCCGAAGATCTCGGCGCGGCCGGGGTTCACCGGCAGGATG
>Ga0182742_1000357_pt1 | contig 77841 bp, 73 predicted proteins | sample eDN5th37CBELigMG_FD_128880 | JGI IMG/M metagenome (GOLD analysis project Ga0182742, IMG submission 128880) | Enriched Miracle-Growth compost microbial communities from Emeryville, California, USA - eDNA 5th pass 37_C BE-Lig MG (version 2)... ...
GAAGAACATCGGAAAGCCGTATGAGGGAGAACCTCACGTACGGTTTGATGAGGGGGAACTGATAGGAGTAAGGCGACCAAACGGTCGCCAGAAAGCGTCAGTTCTCTACTCTACACCTTGAATTACTTCTGCGAAGTTGGCTGCTTTTGGCCGCGGTTCCGCCTTTGGAGTGGAAGCGGCCAGGGTGACCCCCAGCGAAGAGCCCAACCCGCCAAAAGCGTTTTCCTCTTTTTCCTCCCCGACACTACAGCTGGTAGACCGTGTTTTTCTTCTCGTGCACTCCACCCAAACCAAGCCCCTCCCAACTTTGCTATAATAAAAAAAGCAGCAGCTAGGGGAGATGATGGGCATGATCGACAGTCTGGATCATCTGGTGTTAACGGTCCGAGATATGGAAGCAACCTGCCAATTTTACGAACGCGTCCTCGGGATGACCGTAATCACGTTTGGTGAGAACAGACGCGCTTTGCAGTTCGGCAGACAGAAAATCAACCTCCATCAAGCAGGGCGCGAGTGGGAGCCAAAAGCAAAGCATCCCGTACCCGGTTCGGCAGATCTATGCCTGCTCTCGTCCTGGCCGATGGAACAACTAATCCGGCATATGAAAAACTGCGGAGTAGAGATCGTGGAAGGTCCCATACAACGCACAGGAGCAGTAGGTCCCTTGCTTTCCATCTACCTGCGCGACCCGGACGATAATCTGATCGAGATCTCCAATCAACTGCCTTCATTGACGACATCCCATCCGGGTGTTGCAGCAGTGGCAGAAGCATTTCACCAGAGAAAACAGGGGATTATGGGCGAGCAGCGCCTGGGCTTTTACAGCGTGATGCTGCCGTTGGTCACCATGGAGGACAGACGTTTGGGCGTCCTGTTTGAAAAACGGGCGATTACGATGCGGCGGCAAGCCGGAGAAGTCTGTTTCCCCGGAGGACGCAGGGAAGAGGACGATCCTACGCATTGGGCGACCGCCCGGCGGGAGACGAGCGAAGAGCTGGGGATTCCAGAGTCGCAGATTGACTACATAGGGGCGTTGGATATTTTGCTTGGACCAGGTTTTTCCTGTATCTACCCCTTCGTCGGCTACTTGCATGACATCAGCGAAATGAATCCCAATCCGGATGAAGTCGGAGAAGTGTTCATCATTCCGCTCGACACCCTGCGGAATATACCGCCGTCCCGTCACAAGGTCTCGATGTATTCGGAGGCCGATGAGGATTTTCCGTTTCACTTGATACCGGGCGGCAGACAATCTCCATGGCGTACCGGACAGATGGAGCATCTCTTTTATGAAATTGACGGGTGGGTCATCTGGGGCTTGACAGCTCGGGTGCTCGCTCACTTTATCGCATTGCTTGATGAGTTGGGCATCGAACCGAAATAGGAGAGAAAGCGGGGAATCAGCATGTGGTCCAAAAAAGAAGTGGCGAAGCGTTTGCAAATCGAATGGCCGATCATTCAGGCGGGAATGGCAGGTGGGACGACTACGCCTGAGCTGGTAGCTGCCGTTTCGCAGGCTGGGGGGCTGGGAACGCTGGGTGCGGCCTATATGGGAGCAGAACAGATTCGGACAGCGATTCGCGCGATCCGTGAACAGACAGACAAGCCGTTTGGGGTCAATTTGTTTATTCCCGAGCCTTTTGATCCTGACCAGCCTGTAGCCGAGTCGGTGCGACAGGCGATGAACGATGTACGCAGCAAACTGCAGCTTCCCCCTGATCCTGCGGTGAATCGATATACAGAATCGTTTGAAGAGCAGATAGACGTGGTACTGGAAGAGAAGGTGCCCGTTTTCAGCTTTACCTTTGGCCTGCTCGATCAAAAGTGGATCCGGGCATTGAAACAGCAAGGAACGACCGTAATCGGAACGGCCACGACGGTGCGCGAGGCCGTAGCGTTGGAGGAGAGCGGCGTCGACATGCTGACAGCGCAGGGCAGCGAGGCAGGAGGGCATCGCGGCTCCTTTTTGCCGGATTCGCCAAGCAATCTGATCGGGACGATGGCTTTGGTGCCGCAAGTAGTGGATCGGGTTCGGATTCCGGTGATCGCTGCCGGGGGCATCATGGACGGCCGGGGAATCGCAGCAGCATTTGCCCTGGGCGCTGCAGGCGTGCAGCTGGGTACGGCATTCCTGACTTGCGTGGAGAGCGGCGCGCATCCCTTGCACAAAAAAGCTGTGCGGGAAGCAAGCGACGAGTCGGTGGTGTTGACCCGCGCTTTTTCCGGAAAACCAGCCCGCGGAGTGGCCAATGCGTTCGTCAATCTGCTCGCGCCATTGGAGCAGGAGCTGCCGACTTATCCGGTGCAAAATGGTTTGACACGGGATATCCGCGCGGCAGCGTCCAAACAGCAAAACAAGGAGTATCTGTCGCTATGGGCGGGGCAGGCAGCTTCGCTGAGCCAGGAAGTGTCGGCGGCAGAACTGCTGCATCGACTGGTCGCAGAGGCAGAGGAGGTACGGCGAAGTTTATAGCCATATTCCAAGTCCCTGGCGGACACGCAAGACGGAGGGGAACAGATTGAAGGAATCATTTGCTTTAAGGGGAACAGTCATCACGCACGGAGAGGAGCTGCCTGATGGGCTGGTGATCGTCGAGGGAAGCAAGATCCTGTATGCCGGCCCAGCCGCCAATTGGCATCAAGGGCTGCCAGAGCGCGTCACTGACGTGGCAGATGGCTGGATATGCCCGGGTTTTCTCGATATACACATGCACGGCATCGCAGGGTACGATACGATGGACGCGACACCGGAATCCTTGCAAGCGATCTCGACAGCCTTGGCGCGTTACGGTGTCACATCCTTTCTCGCCACGACCATGACAGCTTCCTATGAAAAGCTGGAGCAGGCCCTGAAAAATATCGTCGCTACGAGCAGGCAGGGACTGGACGGAGCGGAAACAGTCGGCATCCATCTGGAAGGCCCTTGGATCAATCCGCGCTACAAGGGTGCGCAAAATGAACAGGACATTTCGTTTCCAACGCTAGCAGAGGTGCGCCGCATGCATGAATTGGCGGAAGGGATGCTGAAAGTCGTAACCATTGCGCCTGAACAGCCAGGCTCTGCAGAAGCGATTCGTTGGCTGGACGGGCAAGGAGTCCTCGTCTCGGCGGGCCATACCGGGGCAAGCTTCGATGAGGCTGCGGAGGCTGTTCAGGCAGGTGTCAGTCATTTTACCCATTGCTTTAATGCCATGACCGGGCTGCATCATCGCGAGCCGGGTGTTGTCGGGGCCGCGATGTACCACGAACACCTCAGCACCGAATTGATTGCGGACGGAATTCACGTCCACCCTGCGGTAATGCGGATTCTGTATCGGGTGAAGAAAGCGGATCGCCTTGCTTTGATCAGCGACTCGATGCGTGCCGCAGCCATGGGAGAGGGCAAGTACGATCTCGGGGGACAAGAGGTCACCGTAAAAGGCGAGGAAGCCAAGCTGGCGGACGGAACGCTGGCAGGCAGCATTTTGACGCTGAACCGTGCAGTGGAGAACATGGTGAAGCTAAGCCGGGTACCTCTGCCGGAAGCGGTGCAAATGGCTTCCCAGACCCCTGCTTCCTTGCTGGGATTGGATGCAAAAAAAGGCAAGCTGGAAAGCGGATACGACGCAGATCTTATCGTACTGGATTCGAGCTTTACCTGCAGACAGACCATCGTAGCAGGAAAAGAAGTGTACCGCGCGCCAGAATAAGCTGCTTGTTCATTCATAGACATAAGGAGTCAAGGGAATATCCCTTGGCTCCTTTTATATTCCGAAGTTCTCCAGCGGGAATTTTCTTGACAAGTTTTTTGTCCCAGGAGTATATTATACGCATGAATATGTGTAACCGGTTACAGATAAATTTATACAGAGTTTGTCTACATTTTGGTTAATATATGTAACCGTTTACTGATTGTCGTTAGTTTCGTCTTTTGGCGGGTAGAACGGCGTTTATCCACATCCGCCAAGATAGATTGAGACGTTTTCATAGAAAGGGAGAGATTCATGAATCGCTCGCCACATATTGTCGTCATCGGCAGTTTAAATATGGACATCGTCGTAGAAGCCAATCGCCCGCCTGCTCTCGGAGAGACCGTCATGGGTGAACAGATTCATTTTATCCCCGGGGGAAAAGGAGCCAACCAGGCTGTCGCCCTGGCACGCCTTGGCGCCAAGACCGCCATGATCGGAGCTGTTGGCAACGACAGCTTCGGGGAAGATCTCTTGCGGGCCATGAACCGCGAAGGGATTGATGTGGCAGGAGTCAAGACGGTGCAAGAAGGCCATACAGGTGTCGCGTCTATCGTCTTAGCCGAGGGCGATAATCAGATCATTGTCGTTCCCGGTGCCAATGCCTCCTGTCTGCCGACGGATCTCGATGGGCAAAAGGCGAAGATTGCCGCAGCGGACGCAGTGCTGCTGCAACTGGAAATTCCTCTGGAAACCGTCATGCACGCTGCCCAAACAGCCAAAAGCCTCGGCAAGACGGTGGTCCTGAATCCTGCGCCCGCTCGTCCGCTGCCAGATGAATTGCTGCGGCACGTCGATGTCCTGATTCCCAATGAATCCGAATTGCTCATCCTGGCAGAAGAGAAGGGACAGGATCTGGAGGCGGCCATGCGCTCCCTGCAGAAAAAAGGCGTGCGGATTATCGTCACGACTTTGGGCGCGAAGGGAGCAGCCTTTTTGACGGAGGAAGAAAGCGGAATTGTACCCAGCCATCAAGTACCCGTCGTGGACACTACAGGAGCGGGAGATTCCTTCAACGCCGGGTTTTCCTATGCGCTTGCCAGCGGAAAATCGGTTCGGGACGCAGTAGCCTTCGCGACAAAAGTGGCAGCGCTGGCAGTCACGCGTCTGGGGGCACAAGCGGGGATGCCAACCTTGGCACAAGTCGAGCAGTTTCACCAATAACAGGGGGTTATTATGAAAAAATGCGGCATTTTAAACAGTGAACTTTCCAGTGTTATCAGCCAGCTTGGCCATACCGACCAAATCATCATCTGTGATGCGGGCCTGCCCATCCCTGATTTTGTGACTCGCATCGATTTGGCTGTCGTCCCCGGCCTGCCTACCTTCGCGGAGGTCCTGGACGCCGTCCTCTTGGAGATGCAGGTGGAAAAGGTGATCTATGCGCAAGAACTCCAAGCGGCTCAGCCAGCCTTGTTGGCGCGTCTGGAAGAGACGTTTGCAGGCGTACAACGGGAGAGCGTGAGCCACGAAACGTTCAAGCAGCTCAGCAAAGACGCAAAAGCGATTATCCGTACAGGCGAGTGCACGCCATATGCCAATATCATCCTGCAATCCGGCGTCACCTTCTGACGGAGGTGCAGGCGAAGGGAGGGAGAGCAGTGTCGGAATATCTGTTGGAAATGAAACAAATCAGCAAGTCCTTTCCGGGTGTCAAGGTTTTGGAGAACGTCCAATTGAACCTGAAGAGCGGCGAATTGGTCGCACTCATGGGGGAGAATGGGGCAGGCAAATCTACCCTGATGAAAATCCTCGGCGGGATTTACGAGCGGGATGCCGGGACGATTCTCGTCAAGGGAGCAGCGCAGGAAAAAATGACCCCGGATATCGCGAGCAAGCTAGGCATTGCGATTATCCACCAGGAATTGAACCTGATTTCGCATCTGTCGGTCATGGAAAATATTTTTCTCGGACGCGAGTTTACCTATGGCCGCACCGGATTCGTCAATTGGGCCAAAATGAGGAAAGAAGCCAAGCATTGGCTGAAGCAGCTGGAGATTGATCTCGACCCGGATACCCTTGTTGGCGACTTGTCGGTCGGACAGCAGCAGATGATTGAGATCGCCAAGGCCTTGTCCATGCAGGCCGACATCCTGATCCTGGATGAACCGACAGCAGCTCTGACCCATCGGGAGATCGACGCTCTTTTCCAAGTGATTGCCTCCTTGAAGCAAAAAGGCGTCGGCATGATCTACATCTCGCACCGGATGGAGGAAATCTTCCAGGTGAGCGACCGGATCACCGTCCTGCGCGACGGGCAATACGTAGGCACGGTCGAGACAGCTGCGACCAATATGGATGAGCTCGTCAGGATGATGGTGGGACGCGAGATTACGGACCGTTTTCCCAAAGAACAGATCGAATCCGGGGATGAGCGGCTGCGTGTGGACAATCTCTGCGTCAAAGGAAAACTGGAGAAGATCAGCTTCTCGGTCCGAAGCGGCGAGATCGTGGGGATTGCCGGGCTGATGGGAGCCGGACGCACGGAATTGGCCAAAGCGATTTTCGGACTGGAGCATGTGTCCGAGGGTCAGATTTTCGTCGATCATCAGCCTGTGCGCATCACTCGTCCGATCGATGCTATCCGCGCCGGTATTGCCCTGGTCACGGAAGACCGTAAAGAGGAAGGGCTGGTGTTGTCTCTCCCCGTCCGCGAAAACATCTCCTTGCCCAATCTGGACAAAGTTTCTTCGCTTGGCGTGCTGCGGCCAAAACATGAGCAGGAGCTCAGCAATGATGCGATCAAGCAGCTGCTCATCAAGACAGCAGGCGGCGAGCAGATCGTCGGCTCCCTGTCCGGCGGCAACCAGCAGAAGGTGGTCATCGGCAAGTGGCTGGCGACCGAGCCGAAAATTCTCATTCTCGATGAACCGACGCGTGGCGTTGATATTGGGGCGAAGAAGGAAATTTATGACATTATGAACCGTCTCGCCAAAACAGGGGTAGCCATTCTGATGATTTCCTCCGAGCTGCCAGAGGTGCTCGGAATGAGCGACCGGGTCCTGGTCATGCATGAAGGACGGATCACCGGGGAGTTCACTCGGGCAGAGGCGACACAGGAATTGATCATGCATGCGGCGACAGGAGGGAAGAGTCATGCCGTTTAACTTTTTGAAAAAAATGGGCCCTTTATTGGGGCTGGCACTCATTGTGATCGTCTTGTCGGTTATCACGAACGACTTTTTGACCGTAAGCAATATTTTCAACGTGCTGCGCCAGATATCGATCAACGCCTTGATTGCGTTCGGGATGACCTTTGTCATCCTGACCGGGGGCATTGACTTGTCTGTCGGTTCCATCCTGGCGCTATCGAGCGCGATTTCCGCGGGCTTGATGGCAGGCGGCATGGATACCTGGCTTGCCATCCTCATCGGATTGCTGGCAGGTGCCGTGATGGGGGCGATCAATGGTGTGGTGATTGCCAAAGGAAGGGTAGCGCCATTTATCGCGACACTGGCGACCATGACGATTTTTCGCGGTCTGACACTGGTCTATACCCAAGGAAGACCCATTACCGGGCTTAACTCTGATTTTGCCATTCTCGGGAAGGGCTTTTTCCTGGAGATTCCGATGCCTGTCATCTGGATGCTGATTTCATTTGCGATCTTGTATTTTATTTTGCGCCATACAACGTTTGGACGTCATGTCTACGCACTGGGGAGCAATGAAGAAGCGACCCGCCTGTCCGGAATCAGCACGTCCAAGGTAAAAGTCATGGTGTATGCGATCAGCGGTCTTTTTGCCGCGATCAGCGGGGTTATTCTCACGTCCCGGCTCAATTCGGCTCAGCCGACAGCGGGTACTTCCTACGAGCTGGACGCTATCGCGGCCGTCGTACTCGGGGGCACCAGCTTGTCCGGGGGGAATGGTTGGATTGTCGGTACCTTGATTGGCGCGATGATCATCGGTGTGTTAGATAACGGTCTCAATCTGCTGAACGTTTCCTCTTTTTACCAGTCAGTAGTCAAAGGGGCGGTCATTTTGCTGGCAGTGTTGATCGACCGATCTAAAGCTAAGAAATAGACAGCGAGAAAGCAAGGGAGGATGGTTTTCATGAAAAAGCTTTTGAAAATGGCACTGGCTTCATCTCTGGTGCTGGGTGTTTTGGCTGGCTGTTCCACTACGTCCAATTTGGAGAACAATACACCGGAGCAATCGACAGGCAACGCTGACGGCAAGGTGACAATCGGTCTGGCTGTATCCACGTTGAACAACCCGTTCTTCGTATCCTTGAAAGAAGGAGCGGAAAAAGCGGCGAAGGAAGCCGGCGTCGATCTTTTGGTCGTAGACGCGCAGGATGATACAGCGAAACAAATCAGCGGTGTCGAGGACCTGATCCAGAAGAAAGTCAGCGTCCTGATGATCAATCCGACCGACAGCGCGGCGATCGTGACCGCAGTCGAAGCGGCGAACAAAGCCAATATTCCGGTCATCACCGTTGACCGTGCGGCAGAAGGCGGCCAAGTGGTCTCCCACATCGCTTCCGACAATGCGGCAGGCGGTAAAATGGCGGGCGAGTTCATCCTGGAAAAACTGGGCGGAAAAGGCAACATCGTCGAGCTGCAAGGCATCGCCGGAACATCTGCTGCTCGCGACCGCGGCCAAGGCTTCCACGACGCGGTAGACAACAAGGAAGGCATCAAGGAAGGCATCAAGGAAGGCATCAAGGTAGTGGCCTCCCAGCCTGCTGATTTCGACCGTGCCAAAGGGCTGAGTGTCATGGAGAATATCCTGCAAGGCAACAAGGACATCCAGGCGGTATTTGCACACAATGATGAAATGGCATTGGGCGCATTGCAAGCGGTAGAAGCGCAAGGCAAGGATGTGCTGGTGGTCGGCTTCGACGCTACGGATGATGCGGTGAAAGCCGTAAAAGACGGAAAAATGGCAGCTACAGTCGCGCAAAAACCTGCGGCAATCGGTGAAACTGCCCTGCAAACCGCAGTGAAAGTGGCAAAAGGCGAAAAAGTGGAGAGCAATATTCCGGTAGCGCTGGAACTGGTGACAAAATAAACAAATAATCTGGTAGAAACAGAAGGAAAAAGTCCCGTGAGTAGAGTATTCTACTGACGGGACTTTTTGTCTTTTTATGACATTTTATGGAATTTATCTACAGAAAACTTCCGACACGCTTTTTTGCAATTGTGATGAGGATTACAGAAAAGAGTGCCGGGTTCCATATATAATCAACCAGTATCTTGTAAATCCGATCAGTTTTTAAATGAGAGAGGGGAGGATACATGAAAAGGAATCTTGCGCGTTTTCTCGTTTTCGTTTTGGTGTTCAGCTTGTTTCCGGCTGCGGCGGTTCAACAGTCTGCCATGGCTGCTGATCCGCAAACTCTGAAGATCAGGCCAGAGGCGGACAAGTTTGTGGACGACATAGCTGGCTATCCAGAAGGGGAGTCGGGACCCTTGCCTACCCAGGATAACATCATGTTCATTGGTTACGAAAAAGCTTTCGGGGTTATGAAAGGGGCAATCCGATTCAATCTGGACCTGATTCAGCAGCATATGAATCAAAACCCCGACGCTAGGATCAAGTCCGTCATGCTGAGTCTCAATGTCAGAGGTCTTGAACACAGGGGCTCACCCCCATTTTTGGACCTGTTCGGTTCAGATCATGACGATTGGATGGAGGATAGCAGCCGATCTTTGCCTGTAAAGGGCAGCCAGGTTGCCCCCAGGTATTCAGTAGCCTCTGAAGGAAGGCACCGGATTGACGTTACGAGCTACGTAAAACCGAAATTTGAGGCAAACGGTAAGAAAGCAACCTTTGTCTTGGAAGGAAATACGGTTAGCGACGACGGAACTCGGACATTATTCTTTTTTAATGACAGCGTTGAAATGAATCCAGAACTCGATACCTATCTGGAAGTAACCTTCAACTCACCACCTACAGACATCCACTTATCCAACCATACAGTCCCCGAAAACAGTCAGGCTGGCAAGGCGATCGGTCTCCTCACCGCGACAGACCCTGACCCAGATGAAACCTTTACTTTCACCCTAAGCGGAACGGATGCAGAAGCATTTAGCATCCAAGAAAACTACCTGTTGACGAAACGCCCCTTGGACTATGAAACCAAAAGCTTGTACACATTTTCGATTCACGTCGCAAACTCATCAGGCGGGACCTTTTCCAAGCCTTTTACCATTCAGGTCCTGGACGAGAATGAATCTCCTGTTATCGAGTCTTTCCTGATCAATGATGGCGCGGCATCGACAAGCAGTCAGAAGGTAACGATCAAGACATTGATCACAGACCCAGATGCTGGAGACAGCGTTCATATGCGTCTCTCCAATGTGGAAAATGAGTGGACTTACGCCTGGGTGCCCTATACGCCTGAGTATGAATGGAATCTCTCCGCTGGCGAGGGTCTAAAGACAGTGTATGTACAGGCGAGGGATTCCGCAGGTGTGGAATCGCAGGTTGTTTCGCGAACCATCTACTTGGATCAAACTCCGCCTGACGTGACAACATTCACCATCAATAACGGAACAGCCTACACCCTGTCACGAGATGTCGACTTGTATGTGGACATTGGTGCGAGCGAAGCAAGTCTCCCGGTTCAGGTAAGTGTTTCCAATCAGGAAGACGGTCCTTTTACGACGTGGAATGATCTGCAAAGTCCCATTCATTGGCAGTTGACCCCTGGAGACGGGACCAAAACTGTGTACGCGGTGTTCCGCGATGCAGCAGGCAATGTGACAGCCAAACAATCCGCAGCCATTATTCTTGATACCATAGCTCCTGTGATTTTTGGCGTCTCAATGGGAGGAGCATACAAGAACGATGTAACCGTAGCCTTCTCAGATTCGAACGGGGCTACGGCAGTCTTAAACAGTATCCTGATTGACAGCGGCCATATCATCACCCAAGAAGGCCAGTACGACTTAATCGTGACAGATTCCGCGGGCAATACGAACACCTTGCAGTTTATCGTGGACAAATCGCCTCCTGTGGCGGCAGTTCAGATAAATGGCGGAGCGGCTTTCACCAATCAGACCCAAGTACATGTAACCATTACCGCAAAAGATTTGACGAGCATGAAGATGTCTTTTGCCAATGACACATCATCGGGTTTCACGCCAGAAGAACCATATGTTGGCACAAAAACCTGGAATCTCAGCAGCGGCGACGGCGTAAAAACCGTATACGTCAAGCTGGTGGATGTACTGGGACACCAGACGACCAAGACAGCCAGTATCATCCTGGATACAACGCCCCCTATCGTAAGTGGCGTTACGAATCAAGCAGTGTACAGCACCGACAAGACGATCTTTTTTTCAGAAGGAAGTGCAACACTGAACGGACAGATCATTCCCAACGGCCATACTGTCTCGCTTGAAGGGGAATACAAACTGGTGGTGACAGATGAAGCCGGAAATGCCACAACCGTTCAATTTACGATCATCAAATCTACACCTGTCGGCGGCTTTACCATCAACAATGGCTCCCCGTATACAGCATCACGGGACGTCACGTTGCAAATCTGGGCAAACGGTTCCGCTGACGCCTTGCAAATGTCTTACAACACAGATGGAGCATGGAGCACTTTTGAACCATTCTCCTCGACGAAACATTTGCAACTGCCAGGCATAGATGGTACAAAATCCATTTCGATCAAATTTCGCGACCAGGCAGGGAACGAAAGCCAAGTCTACACCCAAAGCATCATTCTAGATACAGCTCCCCCAAGCGGAAGCTTTACGATTAACAAGGGAGCTGGGACGACCAGTTCCCCACGGGTGAATCTGTCCATCAGCGCAACGGACAATCTCGGACAGATCAAAATGCGCATCGCGAATGAGAACAGCACATGGAGCAACTGGCAAGCATACAGCCGCTCGGTTTCCTGGACACTTCCCAACGGAAATGGCCCGAAAAAAGTCCTGCTGGAACTGCGTGACGAGGCGGGTAACGTCACTTCTCTGGAGAAGAGCATTGTGCTGCGCGTCTCTGATCCAACGCCATGGGTGCCCGTGACGGGAATCTCGTTGGATGAAGACCGCTTTACCCTGCTCGGAGGCGAGTCCAAAACCTTGATTGCGACTGTTTCCCCTAGTAACGCGACGAACAAGGCCGTGATCTGGTCGAGCAGCGATCCGCATGTGGCCATGGTGAATGGCAGCGGTATGGTAACAGCCAAAAAACCAGGCGGTGCTATCATCACGGCAACCACCGTGGAGGGCCAAAAAACCGCCTCTGCGAAAGTAACAGTGAAAAAAGCAGTAGAGGAAGTTCCCGTAACAGCAGTCAAGCTGGATCGGGATTCTCTAAAGCTGCTGGTGGGGGAAACCCAAAGGCTGAAGGCCACCGTGCAGCCGGACGACGCTACCAACCAGGACGTAATCTGGTCGAGCAGCCATCCCAAAGTGGCAAGTGTGGATGAAGACGGAGTGGTGACAGCTCATAAAGCAGGAGAGGCGACCATTACCGTCACGACTGCAGACGGCGGCAAAACGGATACAGCAGCGATAACCGTCCGCAAAAAGAACGACAGACAAGGAACCCTGGCAGCATCGGACTCCGCGCTTTGGCTCTCTCCTCGAACTACGGCCAGCGTCAGCATCTATTACAGGGAAGATGGCATTCGCACAAAGATTAATCAAGATCCCAAGACCCGCTTCCATTCCGAGAATGGTCTCGTCACATTCGAAAACGGACGCATCAAGACGGGCAAAGAGGAGGGCGAAGATTGGATTACCGTCAGCTACCAGGGAGAAGAGTTAATCATCCCCGTCACCATATCCAGAGAATCGATTCGCTCGCTCACCATCGATGCAGGCAGGAATGTGATTCTGGAGGAGGGTGGCGAGAAGCAGCTTCGCTTGTATGGCACGACGAAAAACGGCGACGATCCTGAATTGACCGAGCTTGCTTCCTGGACATCAAGCGACCCGGATGTAGCCCGTGTCACGGACGAGGGAGAAATTATTGCAGGAGAACCTGGAAAAGCGACCATCACGGCTCGTTACAGCGGAAAAAGCATTACCGTGCGCGTCCTGGTCATGGAGGAAAAGGAAATTCGGGAAATCAGGCTTTCCCCGCTCTTTTTGAATATGGAGGAAGGGGAATCCCGACAGCTTCGTCTTTATGCAGAGTATGAAAAGGGATATGACGAGATTGTATCTGACGACGGGGACTGGGAGATTGAGGATACAAGCATCGCAACGGTCAAGGATGGCAAGGTAAAAGCGCTGCAAACAGGCGAAACCATCCTGACAGTTCGTTATGAAGGATATGAAACGCAGGTGCGGATTGTCGTTCGATGATCCAGAAGGAAGGTGCCGGTCAACCCCTGGCCGGCACTTTCTCAAACAAGCAGATGTTGCGATGGAGGAGAATGACGATGGAAGATTTCTATGTTGGAGAAATCCGGATGTTCGGAGGAGATTATGCCCCGGCAGGGTGGGCCTTGTGCAACGGACAAGAATTGCCCATAGCCGAGTACGAAGTCTTGTTTGCCTTGATTGGCACCACCTATGGAGGCGATGGGCAGTCGACCTTTGCCTTGCCTGACTTGCGGGGAAGACTTCCTGTGCATCGGGGGACGAACCCTGTGACAGGCACGAAATACGATCTCAGTACAAAAGCAGGAGCTGAGACGGTCACGCTCTCCTTGCCCCAGCTCCCGGCACATACGCATAGCGTCCATGCCTCCAAGCTTCAGGGGGACTCCAACACACCGCTAAACCAAGTATGGTCGCAAAGTGCAAAAGTATTTTCCACAGCGGCGGAAGGGTCCTCAGCGTTGATGGATGCAAACAGTCTATCGATTGCGGGCGGGAATCAGCCGCATGACAATATGATGCCCTCGCTTGCCATTACCTTTATTATCGCAGTCACTGGTATGTATCCACCGGCAGGCTAAAGATCAATCACATGAAACGGGAGGAAATTTTTCATGGAGCCATTTTTAGGTGAAATTCGACTGTTCGCGGGTGATTATCCCCCGCCTGGCTGGGCTTTTTGTGATGGACAACAATTGCCGATTATCACGAATCAAGCACTCTATTCTTTACTGGGGGCGACCTATGGAGGAGATGGGAGAACCTATTTTTGTCTGCCGGATCTGCGCGGCCGAGTACCCATTCACGCAGGAGCGGGCATCCGGGCAGGAGCCGTGGGCGGAGAAGAAAGCCATGCTCTGACAAACCAGGAAATGCCGGCCCATCAGCATCAGGCTTTTGGCACGAATGCGCCTGCGACTGCACAGATTGCTGACAATATACGGTGGGCCAATAATGGGACGACAAAACTCTACTATGACAGTGCGAATACCGTAATGCATGGACAAGCATTGACAGTGAGTGGACAGGGACAGGCCCACCCGAACATGCAGCCTTACACGGTGCTCAATTATTGCATTTGCATGCGAGGGATATTTCCCCCGCGAGATTCATGATAAAGGAGGTTTTGGGACATGGATGGGTTTGTCGGAGAAATCCGAATATTTGCTGGACAATTTGCTCCGAAGAATTGGGCATTTTGCGATGGACAAGAGCTGCCAATTAGCAGTAATACGGCTCTATACAGTATTTTGGGAATTAAGTATGGCGGCAACGGCAAAACGACATTTTGCCTGCCAGATTTGCGGGGGAAAGCACCGATGCACTTCGGTCACGGGCCCGGTCTGACACCGCGGGTGATCGGTCAGACAACGGGGACAAGCTCGGTTGCTCTTCGGACATCGGAAATTCCTGCCCACACGCATACTCCACGGGTGATCCAGGAGGCGAATACTGCTGATCCTACCCAAGCGATTTGGGCCAATACAACGAACATCCGGGGAGGCATTCTAGCGTATTCCCCATCTGCTGAAGGGACAGCCATGAGCCCCCTTGCGATTGGTGTAGCGGGGAATGACCAGCCGCACAACAATATGCAGCCCTATCTGGGAGTCAACTATATCATCTGTCTGTATGGCGAATACCTGCCCAAAGGGTAGGGCGGTGCAGAAGGAAGAAACACCGGGTGCGAGGACATCCGGTGTCTTTTAATGGAAAATAGTCCAAGGAAAAATTGCTTTCCTGCCCTGAAACTGTTTACAAAACGAATCATACACGATATATTTACCTAGATTGGCATGAGTATTTCTACATATGGTGAGATGACAAGATGAAAACAATCATACAATTGGATACCATTGAAAAACAATTTGCCGGCTCTGTCGTAGTTCCCCCTTTTTCTCTTTCTATAGAAGAAGGGGAGTTTTTGACATTGCTGGGTCCAAGTGGTTGCGGAAAAACCACTTTGCTTCGTATGATTGCGGGCTTTGAAGAGCCGACGTCCGGAGAGATCTACCTCGAAGGCAAGCCGCTCTCCCAGGTTCCCCCGTACAAGCGAGATATGAACATGGTGTTCCAGCAGTATGCGCTGTTTCCTCACATGACGGTCGAACAAAACATTTTGTTTGGCCTGAAGATGAAAAAGGTGAACGGAGCCGAGCAGCAGCAGAGGCTGGAAGAGGTGTTGCAATACGTGCAGCTGAGCGAGCTGAGAAAGCGCACTCCCAAGCAGCTTTCCGGCGGCCAGCAGCAGCGGGTTGCGATCGCCAGAGCCATCATCAACAACCCCAAAGTGTTGCTGCTGGACGAGCCGCTGGGAGCGCTGGACTATCAACTGCGCAAAAGCCTGCAATTGGAATTGAAAAATCTGCAAAAAAACCTGGGCATCACGTTTATCTACGTGACGCATGACCAGGAAGAGGCAATGGCGATGTCTGATCGGATCGCCGTCATGAACAAAGGCCGGATTGAACAAATCGCGTCCCCTGCCGAAATCTACAACCGACCGCAAACCATGTTCGTCGCCACGTTTATCGGCGAGAACAACATCTTCCAGGAGGAAGGGGCTTGTACAGCGGTCAGACCTGAAAAATTGAAGCTGTATCCAAGAGATGTGGAATCAGAGAAGCACAAGAAGACGGGACGGATCACGGATGTCGTATTTCTTGGAAATCTGCGAAAGATTTATATTCGCTTGGATGGAACAGAAATGAGCGTCTTGGCCCATCAATACGCCAACGAAGGCTATGACTGGCAGGTGGATCATCAAGTGGCGATTGGCTGGTCACAGACGGACGAGGTGGTGCTTTCTTGTTGAAGACAAAGCGAATCAAACTCCTTGCGCTGCCGACACTTGTGTGGATGGGGGCGCTCTTCGTCTTGCCAATGATCCTGATGCTGGCCTTATCTTTCATGGAGCGAGGCACGTACGGCCAAGTTGTCTATCAATTTACCATTGACAACTACATACGGATCTTTGATCCTTTATACGGTCTGATTTTTTGGGATACATTGGTTGTCGCCGTATTGACGACGGTATTTTCCATCCTGTGCGGCTATCCGCTGGCCTATTACATTTCCAGGCTGGAGAAGTCCAAGCAGCAAATTTGGCTGTTATTGGTCATGATTCCTTTTTGGATCAACTTCCTGGTTCGTTCCTACGCATGGGTCATCATTTTGCGCTCGCAAGGGGTCGTCAATACCATTTTGCAGTCACTTGGCTTGATCGACGAGCCGCTGACGCTTCTGTACAATTCCGGCTCCGTGCTCGTCGGGATGGTCTACACGCTCCTGCCGTTCATGGTTCTGCCGATCTACGTATCACTGGAGCAGATGGATTACCGCAAGCTGGAGGCGGCCTATGATCTGGGCGCGACGCCATGGAAGGCATTTTGGCATGTGACCCTGCCGATGACCAAGACGGGCGTAGTGACGGGTTCGATCCTGGTCTTTGTCTCCTCGATCGGGATGTTCGTCGTACCGGATGTGATGGGGGGAGCGAAGTCAGCCCTGATCGGCAACGTCATCCAGAACCAGTTCCTCTCGGCGCGTGACTGGCCGTTCGGATCTGCGTTGTCCATCGTGCTGATGTTGTTGTCCTTGCTGCTGATCCTGCTCTACTTCAAGGCTACCCAAGCCGGCGGTGCGAAGGAGGGGTCAGCATGAAAAAGCGCTCAAACGCGTTGTCGGGATTTTCCTGGCTGATGATCATCTTCCTCTACCTGCCGATTGCGGTCCTGATTCTCTACTCGTTTAATGAATCGCGGATCAATGCGGTCTGGAGCGGTTTTACATGGAAGTGGTACATCTCTTTGTTCGAGAACAGGCAGGTGATGCAGGCGCTGTCGAACAGCCTGTCGATCGGCCTCATCAGCAGCGTGCTGGCTACGGTTCTCGGAACGGCCGCATCTTTGGCGATCAAGCATTATTCGCTGCGCTGGCAAAATATCATCAACGGCCTGATCTATCTGCCGATTGTGATCCCCGAGATCATGCTCGGATTGGCGCTGCTCATCCTGTTTAGCCAGTTCCAGGTTGATTTGGGCAAGGCTACGCTGATCATGGCGCATACTACCTTCAGTATTCCGTTTGTGATGGTCATCATTTCCGCTCGTCTCGCAGATATGGGCAAGGATCTGGAGGAAGCGTCGCAGGATCTGGGAGCGACTCCGTGGCAGACGCTTCGCTACGTGATATTGCCGTTGATTATGCCAGGGATTGTCGCAGGATTTTTGATGTCCTTCACCTTGTCGCTGGACGACTTCATTATCTCGTTTTTCGTGGCGGGTCCGAATTCAACTACCTTGCCGCTGTATATCTACGGGCTGGTGAAACGGGGAGTTTCTCCAGAGGTAAATGCTCTATCTACACTGTTAATCACAAGTACCGTACTTCTGGTGATCATAGCTGAGCTCTTCAGACGCAAGGACTCTAAGACGATCCCATATTGATAGGAGGATGATCTGCATTGAAACGCTTCAAATCACTCATGATCGGCGCTTTGACCGCCGCACTCGCTTTTACGGCCGTAGGCTGTTCCTCGTCTTCGGAGCAGGAAGCCCAAGTGCTCAACATCTACAGCTGGGCTGACAACTTCGATCCTGAAGTCATCGCCGACTTCGAGCAAAAATTCAACGTCAAGGTAAACTACGATGTCTACGGCAGCAACGAAGAGATGCTGGCCAAAATTCAGGCAGGCGCATCGGGCTACGATCTGATCCAGCCTTCCGACTACATGGTCGCGACCATGATCGAGCTTGGGTTGCTGGAAGAAATTAACAAAGACAACATTCCCAACCTGAAAAACATCGTCTCCTCATTCCAGACGCCGCCGTTTGACCCTGGCAGCAAGCACTCCATCATCTACACATGGGGTATTACCGGGATCGCGTACAACAAAAATTATGTCAAAGAACAGCCGACAAGCTGGAATGACTTGTGGAACGAAGCGTACAAGGGCCGTGTCATTCTCCTGAATGACCCGCGTGAGGTCATGGGAATGGCCTTGATCAAAAACGGTTTCTCCAACAGCTCGACGGATAAAGGCGAGCTGGAGAAGGCATTTGCCGATATGAAGACCTTGCTGCCGAGCGTCATCGCGTTTGACACTGACAACATCAAGCAGAAGATGATCGCGGAAGAAGCGTGGATCGGCTCTGTCTGGTCTGGCGACGCTGCGTTTATCCAAGCGGAGAATCCGAATGTGGATTACGTCATCCCGAAAGAAGGGGCAACCATCTGGGCGGATACCATGGCGATTCCCAAAGGAGCCAAACACAAGGAATTGGCTGAGAAATTCATCAACTACCTGATGGACCCGGAAGTTAGCGTGAAGAACTACGAATCCATCGGATACAGCAACCCGAATGAACAGGCGTATCCTCTGCACAGCGAAGAGTACCGCTCCAACAAAATGATCTTCCTCGACCCGAAAGACATCGCTCGGGCAGAGTGGCTGGTCGACGTAGGGGATACCCTGCAAGAGTACGACCGCTACTGGACAGAAATGAAGAGCGGCAGATAAATAGATGCACAAAGGCCCAGGCTGGATGATAATCCGGTCTGGGTCTTTCTTTTTTTGGCGATACTCCTTGAAAATAGCCCGTGTGAGCCATATGGAACAAGCCGTCATTCTGCTAGTCTTATGAAGCGGAAGGTGATCGAAATGAACATGAAAAGCACGAAGATCCTATTCCGGATCATCTGTTTTCTCCTGATCCTCATGGGAGGGATCGGAAATGTCCAGGCCCACGCCGGATTGGTGGACAGCTCGCCAAAAGAAGGAGAACTGCTGCACCATAACCCGGGACAACTCTCGTTTGCTTTCACAGAGGTCCTGGAGGCTGATCTGGTCGAGATTCATCTGTACGACTGGAACGGAGAGGAAGTCAAGCTGGAGCGGCCCAGGCTGCAGCCAGGTGACGCGACGCGCGTCCATGTCTCGTTGCCTCCTGATCTGGCAGAAGGGACGTATACGGCAATGGTTTCCGTGGTGTCGGAGGACGGACATCCGGTGGAAGAGCGGCTGACCTTTTCCCTGGGACAAAAGAGTGCGCATGTTGCTGAGCCGTCCCAGAAGCAATCGGATCCGACGTATCTGATCCTTCTCCGATTCCTGACCCAGGGTATTCTGCTCGTCGGAGGCGGCTTGTATCTGGTGGCTTGTTTTGCTCAACGCTACGGCCTGCCGTCCTTTGCGCAATCCTTAGGAAGAGGCAGACAGATCGGCTGGCTGTTGATATTCATCGGCCTGACGTCATTATGGTTCGTCTACGATGCGTCTCTTCCGGCGGCTTCCCTGACAACTGCGCTCTGGCAAGGCAATGTCTCTGTCTTGTCGCAATCTCCCTTTGCTATCATGCTGCTGGTATCTGCTTTGCTGCTCCTGCTGTTGGGGCTACCTGGCATGATCACAGGCTGGTATGTCGCGGTGTGGCTCTTGCTGATCGGCACGCAAGCATTTGGCGGCCATGCCTGGGGGCTTTCCCCCTTGTGGCTGGCTTTGCTGCTGCGTGTGCTGCACGTCCTGAGCATTGCCCTGTGGCTGGGAGCACTCGCCTACCTGCTTTTGCACAGATCGCAGGCACATCAAGGGAATGAAGCATTCAAGCGCTTCTTTTTGCGCCTTGTCGCGATGGCAGCACTGGTTTCCCTGCTTACAGGCATTCTCATGCTGTGGGTGCAGACTGATCTTAATAAGATGCTGGAAAACTGGCTGATCTGGAACGATCTGTTGGTGGTGAAGCTGGTCTTGGTCCTGCTGATGCTGATTGTCGCTTATCGACAGAGGAATGGCTGGCTTGGAAAACATGTGTTGAACGAAAAGCGCTTGCGCTGGGAAGTTGTTTTTGGGATTTTGGCTATTTTCGCAGGATTGTGGATGAGCCAAATGCCGTATCCCGGTTAAATCAAGTCGAGGAGGAATAAGGATGAAACAGGCAAAATGGATGAGCAGTATCTTGGTGGCAGGTGTGGTTTGGATGACAGCCGCCGGTGCTCAGGCTCATGTGAATGTATATCCCAAGGAGACCACAACGGGTGCTTATGAAAAGTATACGGTCCGCGTTCCGGTGGAAAAAGACGCGAACACCGTCAAAGTAAAGCTGGAGTTTCCGGCTGGAGTGAAGGTAAGCACCGTCCAACCTGTACCCGGATGGAGCTATGAATTCGAAAAAGACGCAGAGGGGCGCAATACAGCCTTGATCTGGACGGCGACAGACGGTGGCATCGGGCCGCATGAGTTCATGGAATTTGCGTTCGTCGGGGCCAATCCCAAGGAAGCGGGAGAGCTTTCCTGGAAAGCCTACCAGACCTATACGGATGGTGAGGTCGTAGAATGGACGGGAGATCAGGATTCCAAGACGCCTGCCTCCGTGACAACGATCAGGCAAGGAACGGGGGATGCTGGTCATGGACACGATCACGGACACACCGATGAGCAAGCAGCGCCAGCCGCGGCACAAGGCAGCTCGACCGGAACCGGCAGCACCTTGCCGCTGGTTCTCTCCGGACTGGCTTTGCTAATTTCGCTCGTCAGTCTCTTTCGAAAAAAAGCCTAGCAGCCCATAAAATCGTGTACAATGGGAGTGGTAAAAGATTACCATTTCATGGAGGTGTCCATTGATGTCATCCGCGATTTTATCTTCAGGCAAAACCATTCGCAGTGTGTTGCTTCACCGGGCCCAAATGATTCCAGAGGAGCTTTACGATGTACAGCCTGTTCCTTTCAACAACACGATCAAATGGAATCTGGGCCATATTGCAGTCGTGCAGAACAGCATCCTTGCACTCTGTTCCCTGGACGTCATCGAGCTTCCTGATTCTTACGAGTCGCTTTTCAAGATGGGGACGAAGCCAGCAGACTGGACCATCACACCTCCGACGAAAGACGAACTGTTGGCTGTTCTCGCAGAGCAGTTGAACAAACTCTCCGAGCTGTCGCCCGAATCGTTGGAAGGGGCCTTGCCCAAACCGATTGAAATGGGGCCCATGCGCTTTGAGACTGTAGCTGAGCTGTGCAACTTTGCTTTCATCCATGAAGCGATGCATGCCGGCACGATCTCCAGTCTGGTAAAAGTAATCAATCACAACGCCTAAATAAAGAGCACGATGAAAAACGCACTTTCTTATCCAGGAAGTGCGTTTTTCCATTATAATGTAAGGAATTCAATCAGGAGGTGTACAAGCATGCAAACATTTTCACATGCGTTCAAACCAGTACAAACCAAAGGACGAAACAAAAGCTAGGCGACACGTACGCATTTGCCTTCCGCGGTCGTTGACAACTGAATAGCAAGTGAGACGTGGCGTGTCGTCTGCCGAAAAGGTGGATGGGGAAACATGAATTTTCACGCGTCACAGGTATACATGATCATGGCATTTATGCAGTCATTGGCCAATAGCACGATGTTTACGACGTATGCGATCTACTACATTGCCACGCTGGGATTAAATCCGCTGGAGCTGCTGATCGTCGGCATGGTGCTGGAAGTGACGGTATTGATTTTTGAAGGGATTACCGGAGTTGTAGCGGATACTTACAGCCGGCGTCTGTCTGTCATTGCGGGCATGTTTGCGCTTGGGGCAGGATTTGTGCTACAGGGCTTTATTCCGAGTCTGGAGACGCTGATCCCTTACGTAGGAGTGTTTGTCTGGGTACTGGTCAGCCAGCTGATTTGCGGGATTGGCTACACATTTATCAGTGGGGCGGATACCGCCTGGGTGGTCGATGAAGTCGGCACAGAGAAGATGGGAAGCCTTTTCTTGCGGGCCAAAAGCTATTCCCTGATGGGGACGCTGTTGGGGATTGCGGTCAGTGTCGGTCTTTCCACCTTGGGAACACATCTTCCTTATGCTGTAGGGGGATTGCTTTATCTGGGGTTGGGGCTGTTCCTGATCTTTTTTATGAAGGAACATCGTTTCGTCCGTCCCGAGCGGACAGCAGACTCGTCCCATTGGCAGGAGATGAAGACCACGTGGTTGAGCGGAGCAAAGGTGATCCGCCGCGAACCAATGCTGCTGCTGATCCTCGTCGTCACGCTCTTTAGCGGAGCGGCGTCGGAAGGGTATGACAGATTGTGGGAGGCGCATCTCATCTCGGAGATCGGGATACCGGAGTCCCACCTGTCGATGGCGATGTGGTTTGGCTTGATTGCAGCAATCTCGACGTTCCTGAGCATTTTTGTCGTTCGTGCAGGAGAACGGCGGCTGGATATGAACAACGAAAGAGTTGTCATGGTTGGGATGTTTGTACTGACCTTTATTCGCATCGCTGCGATTCTGGCGTTTGCCTTTTCGCCGACGTTTACATGGGCGTTGGTCTCCCTCTTGTTGATCGGGATGCTGGGCTCGCTCACTCAGCCCTTGTTTGATACCTGGCTGAACCAGAATATCGAGAGCAGGGTGCGGGCTACCATCATTTCGATGATGGGACAGACGGATGCATTGGGACAGACTGCTGGCGGGCCTTTTGTGGGCTGGGTTGGCAATCGTTACTCGATACGCGCTTCTCTGGTCACGGCGGCGATTCTCTTGTCGCCCATCCTGTTGATCTTTGGACGTGTCTTGAGGAAGAAAACGAGCAGATAAGTTGGATAGAGAGGAGAGGTGCTGTATGGGACTGATGGCAATCGGGATCGTCTTCGCGTTTTTGGCATTGTTCGTCATCTTGGCAGTGGTCACTATCGCCAATAAAGAGAAAAAGCGTGGAAATCACGCATCAGGGGATTCCGGCGGCTCTTCGTATTACTCGGATGACAAGCCGAGCAAAAGCTCCGACAGTTGGTGGGGAAGCGACAGCGGCAGTGACAGCGGAGGCGGAGATGGAGGCGGTGGCGGCGGCGATTAGCCGCTGTTGCATTCCGCAAACTTCGTGTTACAATAACTGGGAAACAATACGCAAGATCCATACTGCCTTCATCTAAGGTAATGGGTTCTGTAGAAAAAGGAGCGATGTATTATGGGAACTAAGTACATGAACAAACAGCTAATTGCAGGAATCGGGTCGCAGGAATCCTCCTTTTAAACGAACGACAGCCCGTTTACCAGATGAGGATTCGACTGTGACTGGTGGAAGTGTGAAACCATTTACAGGGGGAATCCGTAGGTGAATCAGCAGCAACAAAAGTCTATTTTACAAAAAATGGGATGGAATGCGTTTTTTACGCCGCATTTTGCCCCTTATGCCGAGCAAGGCTACAGCGTGGGACGCGTCACGCTGGAACATAAACGAATGTATCGGATCATAAGCGAGTATGGAGAGCTTTTGGGCGAGGTGACAGGAAAGCTTCGCTATGAGGCATCCGGTCGAGAGGATTATCCAGCTGTGGGCGACTGGGTGGTGATCAGCCCGCGGCCGGAGGAGCAAAAAGCGACAATCCATGCCTTGCTTCCCCGAAAAAGCAAGTTCTCCCGCAAAGTGGCGGGAAGTACGGTAGAGGAGCAGATCGTCGCCACCAACGTCGATACCGTGTTCCTCGTCAATGCGTTGAATCACGACTTTAATCTGCGTCGGATCGAGCGCTATCTCATCCTGGCTTGGGAGAGCGGTGCTGCTCCCGTCATCGTGCTGAGCAAGGCGGATCTGTGCGACGATCTGGAAGCCCGCATCGCGGAGGTTGAGTCCGTCGCGATCGGGGTACCGGTGCATGTCGTCAGTGCCGAACAAGATGAGGGCTTGGACCAGCTCGTACCCTACTTGGGGGAAGGTCAGACTGTCGCCTTGCTCGGTTCTTCCGGTGTCGGAAAATCCACGTTGATCAACAAGCTGAGCGGTGCCGAGATGCAACGCGTCAGCGAGGTGCGGGCCGGAGATGACCGGGGACGCCATACGACGACGCATCGGGAGCTGTTCCTTTTGCCTCGCGGAGGCTTGATGATCGATACACCGGGAATGCGCGAGCTGCAGCTGTGGGAAGCGGATGAAGGGTTTCGCGACGCCTTCGACGATATCGAATCGCTCGGGGAGTCCTGCCGTTTCAGCGATTGCCAGCATTTGCGCGAGCCTGGCTGCGCGATTCGAGCAGCCTTGGCTGACGGTACACTGGACCAATCGCGCTACGACAATTACCGCAAGCTGCAACGGGAATTGGCGCATCTGGCGCGCAAGGAAGATGCGGCATTGCGGGCGGCCGAGAAGGCAAAGTGGAAGAAAATCACGATGGGCCAACGCCAGAAAAAGAAATAACCACGTATTTTATGACCCTCGATCAATCTGGATCGGGGGTTTTGCTTTTGCTTTTGGCTACGCTGGCAGTCTGCAAAAAAATAACGCTTGATACCACTTCATGAGATATGGTAGATTGGTCAGTATCGAAACAAGATACTGTGTGCTCGTATAATTTTGGGAATAAGGCCCAACAGTTTCTACCGGGTGACCGTAAATCGCCTGACTACGAGTGAAAGAGCGTCTAGGGTTCCGTTTTTCCTATGTCGGTTTTTGTCTTTTGCAGATAGGGAAGAGGCTGGTCCGAGCGACGCTGGCACGTCATGTGCTACACCTGAGGGAGAAAAGCCCAGAGGGACAGGTTTCACTTGGTGTTGGTTGTTAGGTAACCAGCCAGGGACCTGTCTGCTCTGGGCTTTATTGCGTTACAGTGAAGCTGGGGAGATAAAGGGAGGACAAACAGACATGAAGGAATTGCAAGAACGTATCATGCGGGATGGAAAAGTTCTATCTGCATCTGTGTTGAAAGTGGATTCGTTCCTGAATCATCAGGTCGACCCGCGCTTGACCATGCAGATCGGACAAGCCTTTGCCAAGCGTTTTGAAGGGGAGCGCATCACCAAGGTGCTGACGATTGAAGCGAGCGGGATTCACTTCGCGATGGCTACGGCCTATACGCTCGGGGTGCCGTTCATCTACGCGAAAAAGAAAAAGGCAATCACCTTGTCCGAAGAGGTATACGCGGCACCTGTCCACTCCTTCACACGTCAGGAGACCTATCAGATCAGCGTAGCTCGCCAGTATTTGTCTGCGGAGGATCGGATTTTGATCGTCGATGATTTTCTTGCTACAGGTGCAGCACTGGTCGGACTCACTCAGATCATCAAGGAGTCTGGAGCTCATCTGGTCGGCATCGGAGCGGTCATCGAAAAAAGCTTCCAGGAGGGGCGCGGCCTGCTCGAACAAGCGGGTGTCCGCATCGAATCCCTCGCCCGGATTCAGTCCATGTCCACGGAGCATATCGAGTTTATCGAACCCGCTTCCAGCCTAGTATAAGGAAACCTTTATCGAGGCAACGCAAAGGGGAGCGACCGCGTTTTATCACGTAAAAAATACGCGCAAATAGAGGAGAGTATCGAACCGTCATGCTATCCAAACAAAAAGTGATTACCCTGGGCTTCCAGCATGTCCTGGCGATGTATGCAGGCGCTGTCGTCGTTCCTTTGATCATCGGGGCAGCGTTGAAGCTGACGCCTGCTCAAATCGCTTACCTGATCGCTGCAGACCTGTTCACATGCGGGATCGCGACACTTTTGCAAGTGATCGGCACCCGGTTCACGGGCATTCGCCTCCCGGTCGTGCTAGGCTGTACCTTTACGGCTGTAGGTCCGATCATCGCCATCGCTTCGACCAGCAACCTGGCTACTGCATACGGGGCGATTATCATCTCCGGGATCTTCGTCGTCCTGGCTGCTCCTCTCTTTGGGAAGCTCCTGAAATTCTTCCCGACGGTGGTGCAAGGCTCCGTCGTAACCATCATTGGTCTTTCGCTCATTCCCGTAGCCATGAACAATGCAGCGGGGGGCCAGGACAGCCCTGATTTCGGACAGCCAAGCAATCTGCTGTTGGCCTTGGGCACGCTGATCATCATTTTGCTGGTCAACCGCTTTGCGACCGGATTTGTCCGGGCCATCTCTGTTCTGCTGGGGTTGATCGCAGGTACAGTGGCCGGCTATATGATGGGAATCGTCCATTTCGGATCGGTTGTCGAAGCCTCCTGGTTCAGCGTCGTCAAGCCTTTCTATTTTGGCGTTCCTGAGTTTAGTGTTGTAGCAATCATTACAATGATCCTGGTGAATATTATCAGCATGGCCGAGTCTACAGGCGTGTACTTCGCATTGGGCAAAACCACGAACAAAGAAGTCAGCAACGAGGACGTCGTCAAAGGCCTGCGCGGAGAAGGGGTAGCGATCGTTCTCGGGGGAATCTTCAACGCATTTCCGTATACTGCTTTCTCGCAAAACGTAGGTCTTGTCCAATTGAGCGGCATCAAAAGCCGTGACGTCATGATCGGAGCGGGCGGCATCCTCGTCGTGCTCGGTCTGCTGCCGAAGCTGGCTGCATTGACAACCGTCATTCCCAACGCCGTTCTGGGGGGAGCGATGATCGCCATGTTCGGGATGGTAGTCGCTTCCGGCATCAACATCCTGTCCCAAGTAGACTTGCGTCAAAATGAAAATCTTCTGATCGCCGCGTGCAGCATCGCGGTCGGGCTTGGCTCTGCCGCTGTGCCGGGCATGTTCGAGCAACTGCCGACAATGTTGAAAATGCTGTTGCAAAACGGCATTGTCACCGGCTCCTTGACAGCCGTCGTATTGAATCTGGTGCTGGTTCACTGGAACAAGAACCTCAAGCAAGCCCTGGTAGAAAACAACCAAACGGTCTCCGAAGCGTCGTAAAATAAGAAGAGGGTGTTCCCGAGCAGTTGTCCTGCTTGTGGAGCACTTTTTTTTTCTGTTGAAAAAAAGGCTTTCCGAGCCGCTGCATCTGTCCGAGGAACCTGGCCACATCGAACATACGATGAGGAAGAGAACTTTGCTTACATTCGAAGAGGGAGGGATACGATGGCGACGATGCAACACGCCTTGCGTGCCAAGGAGAAACTGGTGAAGGACTGGGGCAAATTGCCGGGAGTTGTAGGGATTGGAGTGGGATTTGCCAACGGAGTGAACAGGGCGGGCGGATTATGTGTCGTCTTGTACACCTTGCATTCGCAGGCTTCCATGAAAAAGAAATGCCCGTCCTGAGTTCACGTCCCCAACGCCAAGACGGGCAATTCCGTACGTGTACCGGTGAGGATCGTCAAATCCGGCCGCTGCTGCTGCCATCCTCTTGTCAAACCGAAAGCGACCGGCAGAGGACTTCGCAGCCGAATTCGTCCCGTCATAGCCGGATACAGTGTGGGGAGGCGCGGCATATCCGGCACAGCGGGCTTGATCGTCAGCCAGGCGGCCAACCAGGCACGGCGGTTTTTGCTGAGCAACAACCACGTGTTGAACCGGAACAATTCCGGCGCCTATACGGAAGTCCTGCAGCCCGGCGGAGCGGACGGCGGACGTCCGGGAAGGGACCGCATCGGCAGGATGTACCGCTATGTGCGATTGAGACGTGGCGGGGTCAATTACCTTGATGCGGCGATCGCGATCCCGAGCAGTCAGCGTCTGCTCGCCCCACGCTATGCCAGAATCGGCAGGATCCCCGGGTCAGTGCGCTCCTATGCATTGGGAAGCCGCCTGAAAAAGGTGGGACGCTCCTCCGGCTTTGTCAGAGGTGTGGTCGTCTCGATTCACACCGATATCTTGGTTGACTACGGCCGCTACGGGGGACTGGGGAAGATTCGATTCCGCAATCAGACCGTGATTCGCGGTTCACGGGCCGTTTCGCTGGCTGGGGATTCCGGCTCCGTCTGGCTGACGTCAGGGAACCGTGCTGCCGCTGTCAATTTTGCCGGTTCCGAAGATGGCCGTCTCTCCATTTCGTTCCCCGTTCAATGGGCGTTGCAGGCATTTGGCGTTCGTGTGGCGCGTGGTACAGCTAGCAGGGCCCGTACTCGGACACCTCGATTACATCCGCGTCGTCGCCCCCATTCGACCAGACGATTGAACCCGGTTGAGCTTCGCTCGATTCGCAAGCAAATCAGAGGCGTGGGCCGTAGATCTGGTCGATAGCCGCCATCCACTACTCAAAAAAGGTCATATGATGCTTTTCATCCCGGTAGTACGCGAGGCGATCCTCGAGAGTCCCGGTATGCAATTCAAATTTATGTCCGTCCGGATCGGTGAAGTAGATAGAGCGCCGATCCCGTTCATCCCGCTCCCGTCCAGGCAGAATATGCACCTGATGGGCTTCCAGATGCGCACGCCAGGTATCGAAGCTCTCCTCGTCGATCGAGAAAGCCAGATGTGTGTAAGAATCATGGATCTCACGGCGGGGAATCTCGCTTTCTTCATTTAAAGCCAGCCAGTATCCATTCCACTCAAAATAGGCCAGCTTCCTGCCGCGAACGAGGGGACGCGCCCCAAGGACATCGCGATAAAAACAAAAGGACCGCTCAAGATCGGATACAGAAAACAAAAAATGATTGATGCCGTTTAGCTTTGGCATGGGATCATCCTCATTTCTTTCAGACATTTCCCTCTATTGTAGACAAGAATCGATCTGCGTTACAACAATCCATCAAGTCTCACTTCATACAGATATTCCAACTGCTTTTCCAAAATCCTTGCCGGAACAAGCGGGAACAGCGCATCGCGAAGGGCGATGAAAACGTGCCCATCCAGCTGTGCTACCTTTCCGATCCGGTTGGACATTCTGGTAATTTGCCCGGTTCGGCCGATTCGTTCGCGTTCATATCTTACCAATGCCTCTTCTATGACTGGACTCTGTTTCAAGTGACTTGCCAGGATGACGGCGTCTTCCACAGACTGTCCGGCACCTTGCCCCATATTGGGCGTCATGGCATGAGCAGCGTCACCGAGCAACACGACGCGTCCGAACGCAAAACGGCTGATTGGCGGCAGATCATAAATATCATGCTGCAGCATGTGATGATCAGAGGTTTGCGCCAGTATTTGAGGGATGGGTTCATGATAGCCCTCGAAGATCTTCATCAAGTCCCGTGCCGTATAGGTTCTGAGTGGGGAATCTGGGGCTTTGGCATTCAAGCAGGCGAACCAATAGATTCGGTTGTTCGACAAGGGAACCAACCCGAAGCGTCCCTTGCGACCCCATGTCTCGATAAACACATTCGGATCATAATGAAGCAGGTCCGGTTCGGCCTGTACAACGGCCCTCCAGCAAGTGTATCCGGCATAACGTGGTATTGCGTTCGGCAGCAGAGCTTCGCGAATCTTGGAGTGAACACCATCCGCACCGACTAAAAAATCTCCTTCCTCCGTTGAACCGTCTTCAAACCACACTTTCACCCCGGAGTCATTTTGTTCAAAATGCCTGCAAGTTCTTCCGGTATGGACGATTTTCTCCGGACCCAAAGCGCTCATAAGCAACTTCAGCAGCACTCCCCGTTCAATCGAGACATTATCGGGTCCGTACTTGTGGCTAATTGCCGCAGTTTCCGTACGCTGCAGGATTTTCCCTGCAGGTGTGAGGATGCGAAGCTCATCCAACGCTTTTCCTGCCCGAAGGATTTGATCGCCAACATCAAGCTGCTGCAATGCCCGGACTGCGTTCGCCCCGATTCCGAGCCCGGCACCTGCGAAACGCACTTCCTGCTTGCTTTCAAATACTTTCACATCCATCCCGATTTTGCGCAAAGCAATAGCTATGCTCAGCCCTCCGATGCCAGCGCCGATAATGATTGCTTTCATTGTCCATTTCACCTCTTTCCATGCATGTGATCAAGAGCGGAAACGTTTGCGACCCTCCTCCGATAAACTGCCTTCCATGACGATCGAGAATACTTGCTGAAACATGTCAGCGAAGCTGTACGGCAACTCGCCGATCACCTCCGGATGCTCCAAATGCTGCATCGCCTGAATCAACACATTCGCAATAATCATCGGTGGAATATCAGAACGGAAAAATCCATCCCTCGCCCCTTGTTCGAACAAGCCGATCAGCGTTCCCGTTATGAGACTTCTCCGGCGTTCCTCAAGATGTGCATACGCTTCCGGGACGGCCCGCCGGAAGTCTTCGACGACCGAGACATGCAAGTGACGAAACCGCTTCCTGACACTAAGAATGAACGACTGGACTTTCTCCGTGATCTCCAGGCTATCGTCGTTGATGATGCTTTGAATTTCCTGCTCAAAGGAATGGTAGAAATCGTCGATTACGGCAAACAGGAGTTCTTCCTTGCTCGAAAAGTATTTATAAAAGGTCGATTTGCTCATCTTCAGGTCGGACGCAAACTGTGCGGTCGAAACTTTGGAATAACCGATTGTTGCAAACTGTTGCTGGGCATAATCCAAGATGCGTTTTCTTATTTTATGTTCCTTATCCATCCGTTTCGTCTCCTTAAGTACCAATAATACTAATATGGTACTTATAGTATTATGTCTGTGCCAATTTCGTCAACCATATATCCATCTGTATATCCGTCCTTGAAACAAATAAAAGAACCGCACTTCCCTGACCCATCTAGAATCGGGATGTGCGGCTTTTTTCCTGCACTCGAAACGCTGCTTTCAGCCAACTGTTGCCAAACCCTTCGCCTGTTCTCTGGCAATCAGGATTTTTGTTGCTGCTGTTGCTGCTGTTGTTGTTGCTGTTGCTGTTGGGTCTGAATGGTAGATTGAACCTGGGAAATCATCGTTTGCGCCTGCGCGATCTCCGTGGAAGCTGTTTTGAGAGCCTCTTCGGCCAATTGAGGGTTGGCAGCGGATTGTTCAATGGCTTGCGTAATCATCGTTTTGGCCAGCGTGGCAGAGACCTCGGCCTTTTTCAGCGAATCAGTATTGATTTGACTTGGCATGCGTATCCTCCTAACCAGTTTTCATCATACTCTGTTACTTTGTCCGTTCCTGTCAAAGTTATACACCTGCGGCCCAACCCTGAAAAAGGCCCAACCGGGGGCGGGAAGCTCAGCATACCCATGTAGGAAGGAGGTATGCCGGATGCGAAAGAGATGGGTGAAGACGATCAGAGACGCGGAAAGTGATTTCTGGACCATCGTATTTTCAGCAAGAAAACGTGTAGGTGAGCGGGGGGTTATTTTGCCCAAACGATTTCAATCGGTGGCAAAGATACGCCGTTTTTTGCAAAAAAGCATGACGAGATGCCTGGCAAACCGGGTGATCGGCAATCTCGACCTGCGCCGCATTCGCGGCAAACTGGCAATCCCTGTGGGAGATGGCATCGGAGCGCCCCCGATCGTCAAAACCAAGGTGTTATCCAAGTCCCCGAGACGTGTAACGATTGCTGCTTGGTTTGCCTTTGATCCGAGCGATCGTTTTTTTCGCGTCTACCAACTCTTCAAAAAGCCGAATGGACGCTGGATTGTGGCAGGGAGGCATCCGCTCGATTATCCTTTCGACAAGCCAGGAAGACGGCGGATACTCGCGGGGTGCTGTGCGCCATGCCGGGGGAGAAGATAACTGCAGCCAGGAGAAAGGAGGTGAAGATTTTTCGGCGAAAATCAAAGTACTGCTGACGGCTGTGCTGCCCAATATCCAGCCGTATATGTTGATCACATTTCTTTTATTTATGATAAAAGTATTATTTAGCTTTGCTGTCGACCACTATGGCAAAGCCTTTCAAAAAAGGTGAATCCGTTTCGTACATAGGGGAAAGGAGCGAAAAATGATGGAACGGGAAGATCTGCTTGCCCGCCAACTGCAGTTGCAGACAGAAGCTGCTGCAGTAGCGGAAGAATTGAACCTTACCGAATTGCTAAAAGCAGCGGGTGCGCCTGTTAAAGTGGGGAGTGCCGCCCTTGGTTTAATGACCTGGAGAGACCTCGATATGACGGTCGTTTGCTCCAAGCTGGACATCGCTGCCATTTCCGGCATTGCTTCACGATTGATGGCCCATCCTGGGGTTCGGCATATGAACTTCATCAACGATACCGGCAGTTGGAATACTGATCCGGTCTACCCAGACGGTTATTTTATCGGTTTGAAATATCAGTGCAAAAGCGGAAACGAGTGGGAGCTGGATATTTGGTTCGTGGACGAGCCAGAAAAACAACCCGATCTGCAGCATATTCGCACAATGCCCGGTCGTCTTACTCCATCAGCGATTGTCTCGATTTTGAGCATTAAATCCGTATGGGCGTCACGAACGGAATACGGGAAGCAAGTGAAAAGCTTCGATATCTATTCTGCTGTATTAGACGATCATGTGCGTACACCTGCCGAATTCGAACGATGGCTGCAAAGCCGCAATCATATATCCACTTGAATGCCGGGAAGCCTTTCAAAAGAAAGGTCTTGCGCCGTCCACGTATCCTTGTTATAGTAGAAAAGTGATATCGAAACGTGACGAATTCTGTCGAATCATGTGACGGGTTTCACAATGCCGGTATGGCGGAATTGGCAGACGCGCGCGACTCAAAATCGTGAGGGAAACCGTGGGGGTTCAAGTCCCTCTACCGGCACCAGCTATATTTTTTTTCATTCGTTATAAGGTGGGAGACAGCGTAAGAAACCTGTTTCTCACTTTTTTATATTTCACGGGTACATGCACATCCCAGGTGTTCCTGTTACAATGGAAGAAAGAGAAAGTAGGAGGCTGATTCCATGCGATTGGCTGGAAAGAAAATCGTCTGCTTCGTCGAGGCGGAATTTGAAGATTTGGAATTGTGGTATCCTGTGCTGAGGCTGCGGGAAGAAGGCGCTGCGGTGCATCTCGTCGGGCCAAAAGCGAATCATGTATACTTCGGCAAATACGGTGTCCCCTGCGAGACGGACCTTTCCATGGCAGAGGTGAAAGCGGCCGATTACGACGGCGTGCTCGTGCCAGGCGGCTGGGCGCCGGACAAGCTGCGCCGCTATCCGGAGGTTCTCTCCTTTGTGCAGGACATGCATGAAGCGAAAAAACCGATCGGACATATTTGCCACGCGGGATGGGTGCTGGCTTCGGCCAAGATCCTGCAGGGCGTAAAGACGACGTCAACACCCGGGATCAAGGACGATATGGAGAATGCGGGTGCGATCTGGATCGATGAAGAAGTGGTGGTCGACGGGCATATCGTAGGGTCGCGCAGACCGCCTGACCTGCCTGCCTACGCCAAGGCATTCGCTGACCTCGTAGCGCAAAAATAGGATTTGGGAAGCCCGTGCGTTCAGCGAGATGGACGAACGGGCTTTCTTCCGCTTCCTTCCTATCGACCTCTTCTCGGAAAGATGAATAGGATGTAGTTGCGGATGAAAGTTCCACGTGCAAACTTTCACACAAATAATTGAACTACCCCTGCAGGTATGGTACATTCGGCTTGGTAGATACGAGAGAGAATAAAGAGAGCAGGTTTATTGGAGAGGATGGTAAAGATGCCTCACACGCATGTGCTAGAGCCGCAGACAGCGTTTGCCCGCATGGCAGAGGTCTGGGAGCGGGCTGCTGCGTATATGGATGAAAACGGGGATGGAGTTACAGCAGGGAAGCTGAACCAATTGGCTGCAAAAACCAGTCAGGCGGAGTTGAACATCGCGTTCTGCGGTCACTTTTCCGCAGGGAAGTCGACGATGATCAACACCTTATTGGGCGTGCAGCTGCTTCCTTCCAATCCAATCCCGACGAGTGCAAATGTAGTCAAAATTCGCGGTGGAGAGAAGGCCGCCCGCGTCTATACAAAAGAAAACGGAGTCGTCACCTTTGACCCGGATACGCAGATGGAGAAGCTGAAGCAGTTCGCCGTGGACGGAGATACGGTGGAATGGGTAGAGGTTCAATACCCCGGCACATTTTTAGATGAGCATTCCAGTCTGCTCGACACGCCTGGTATCGATTCGACGGATGCCGCTCACAAGATCGCGACAGAATCGGCCTTGCACCTAGCTGATGTCGTCATCTACATGATGGACTACAACCACGTCCAGGCAGAAGAGAACTTCAATTTCACGAAAACCTTGAAGGACCGGGGAAAACCGGTTTATTTGGTCGTGAACATGATCGACAAGCACATCGACTTCGAGCTTGATTTTGACTCCTACAAGGAAAGTGTCGAGGAAGCGTTTGCTACCTGGAATATTCACCCGGACGGGATTTTTTACACCTCTTTGGCAGAACCCGATCACGATGAGAACCAGTACGAGGCGTTTTCCGCTCTCCTGTCCCAGTTGATCGCGGACCGTGAAAAGCTCGTCGCTGACAGTGTGCGCAGCGCAGCCCATCATCTGGTCGACGAACACGTGCAGGTATTGAAGGGACGCAATGAGGAAGCGCGGCGGAAGCTGGAAGACAAGCTCGACGCCCTGAACCTGGAGGGAGTCGACAGCCGGGATTCGGATATGGTAACAGCGTCCCTGCAACAGGCGGAGGCGGAAGCAGAAAAAATGGCTTCCCGTACAGCCGAAGCCCGCAAGCAGATGGAAAAGGAGCTTGGCACGCTGCTGGACAACGCAAGACTCACCTACTACAGCACCTCGGAAGCGGCGCAGATCTATCTGGAAAGCCGCAAGCCGGGATTCAAAACGGGCTTTTTGTTCGCCGGAAAGAAAACCGAAGAGGAGCGGGCGCGCCGCGAAGAGGCTCTGCTGGCCGATTTGCGCGAAAAGGTAGCCGGCAATCTCGACTTCCATTTCAAGGAACTGATGGCGAAGCTGCCGCAGACATACGACATGCGCGACGAAGCCTATCATGCCGCTGTCCACGCCACCCAGGTGGAATTGACGGGCGAGTTCCTTGCTTCCCATATCAAGAACGGAGCGGTTTCCCGCGAATACGTAATGAATTACTGCAACGACCTTTCCAACGGGATCAAGCTGGAATACCGCAGAGCAGGTCTTGCTTTCATCGAGCAGGTCGTAAAGCAGTTGGAGCAGCAAGTGCAAGTGCAAAGCGGAGAGGCGCAAAAGCGACTGTCCGTGCTGCGCGAGTTGGCAGCAGTACACCAGGAATTGGCGAAGCTCGCTTCGAGCGAACAGGCAGCCAAAGAACAGTTGCAGGCGATTCTGCAAGAAGGAGCGTAGCCCACGATTATGAACCAGTTGAGAGAGAAGCTGTTTGCCGCAGCCGAGCGTTTGCGGCGTACAAGTAAAGAAATCATCGATGTGCCCGGCATGCAGAACCAGGCGAAAGCGATGCTGGACCGCGCTGAGCGGCTGACGGCCAATCGCTTTACCGTAGCCTTGTTCGGGGCGTTCAGCGCGGGCAAATCCTCCTTCGCGAATGCATTGATGGGTGATCTGGTGCTGCCGGTATCGCCCAACCCGACGACGGCCGCGATCAACAAGATCATGCCGCCCACGGACACCGAACCGCATGGCACCGTACGGGTCGTACTGAAAAGCAGAGATGCAGTCGAGCAGGATGTCTTGCGTTCGCTGGCTGTATTCGGCCACTCTGCGGCTGACCTTGAAGGGGCATTGGATGAGCTGAACAAAATCGATGTGACGCAGATTCCTCCTACAGCCAAACCGCACTACACCTTCCTGAAAGCGGTCACGAAAGGTCTCGGGGAGATGGCGGAACATCTCGGCGGACAGCTGCTCGTCGACATGAAGGCGTTTAAAAGCTTTGTCGCTAAGGAAGAGAAAGCATGCTTCGCCGAGTACATCGAGCTGTTCTACTCCTGCCCGTTGACCGACCAGGGAATCGTCCTGGTGGATACCCCCGGTGCGGATTCGATCAACGCCCGTCACACCGGTGTTGCGTTCGAATACATGAAAAACGCCGATGCCGTGCTGTTTGTCACCTACTATAACCACGCCTTCTCCCAGGCGGACCGCGAGTTTCTGCTGCAGATGGGGCGGGTCAAGGATACGTTTGAGATGGACAAAATGTTCTTTATCGTGAACGCGGCCGATTTGGCTGCATCCGAGGAAGAACTGCAAGGCGTCATCACTCACGTGGAAAAAAATCTGCTTACCTGCGGCATCCGTCTGCCGCGCATCTATCCCGTCTCTAGCCAGACGGCGCTGCTGGCGCGGATGCACGAGGCTGGCAAGCTGAATGCTTCCGCAGAAAAAGTCTATCGCCAGCGCACGCAATCCGCTGAAGGGGAAGAGCTTATGCCTGCTGGCGAAGCCTTTGCCCTGTCGGGGATGGCGCATTTTGAAGAGGATTTCTTGCGTTTCACCATTGACGAACTTACGCAGATTGCGGTCAATGCCGCCTTGGGCGAGATTCGCCGCGCTCATCAGGCGTTGACGGAATTCATGCGAATGGCCCAATCGGGGGAAAGCGAGCGTCAGGCTCGACGCGATGCTGCGAACGAGGCTCAAGCAGCCGCACTGGCAGCCGTCGATGCGTTGTCGGTCACATCGCTGGAAAGAGATTTGGACAAAGAGCGGGAAGAGCTGCTCCACTATGTCAAGCAGCGCCTCTTCTTCCGCTTCAACGAACTGTACGGCTTTGCTTTCAATCCGGCTGTGCTGAAGGAAGACGGACGCAATATGAAGCAGGCTTTGCAAGGCTGCCTCACCGATCTGCTGCGCTCCATCAGCTACGATCTGGCGCAGGAGCTGCGGGCTACGACGCTGCGTCTGGAAAAGTTCCTGAACAAGCAGGGTCTTACCCTCGTCCAGAGCTGGCAGCGTGACGTGCAGGGCTATGCTGCGGGTCTTTCCCTCACCCCGTACCAGCCTCGGCAGGTAGAGACCTTGACCTTTGCAGAAGAGCTACCTGTATCTGCCCAAGCCTTGCAGCCTGCTCTGTCCTTGTTCAAGAACACCAAGGATTTCTTCGAGCAGGACGGCAGGGTGAAAATGCGCGAGGAATTGGAAAAACGCTTGCAGGAGCCTGTCACAGCTTACGTAGCACAGGGAAGCGAGCAGCTTCAAGGCCAGTTTTCGACCTTGTTCGCCGAGGTCGTGAAAGTCGAGCGTGACCGTGTGAAGGAGCAGGTCAATTCCTACTTCACCGGCCTTTTGGCGGCGCTGGAGATGAAAGTCGATTTGGACGAACTGGCAGGAAAAATGAATCGAGTCGCATCCGAATTGGAGTAGTTGGGTATATAGGAAAGCGCGGGGGACGAAACCCCCGTGCTTTTTTGGTGCACCCAGGGATGACGCACACACAATCAAAGAGGTGGCGTCACTCCCAACTTCGCCCAACTTCCTTGGCAGGATCGTTTTTCCATTCGGCAATCAAATCTGTAACGGTAACGTACAAGCTTTCGTCATAATGGCAAATCGCGGACCTCTTGTTTTCGTTGTTGCTGTCCATACAAACCAGCCAACGCGGCGGCTATCGCCAAGAAGAGTGCGCTGGATGCAACACCGAATTGCAAGCCGTACCATTCGACCATCACGGCACCAACGATGGGACCTATAATCTGCCCTAAGGCAAAAAAGGCAGTGGCTATGCTAAGGCATGCCGCGTAAGCGCTGTGAGGGACATGGCGCCGGAGAAGCGCGGTCGTCATGAGTGGCGGTGTAAGAAAGGAAACCAATCCAACCGTGACAGCACCCCATGCCGTAAAAAACAGATGATCCGTAATGACGCCGCTCACACCGATCGTCCCCAGGATTAATCCCGCCGCAAGCGTATATCCGCTCGGCCATCGATCGATAGCTTTGCCTCCGATCCATCCGTTAAACAAACCCGCAAAACCGATTCCGGACCAGATCAACCCGGCATAGAGAGACGGAATGCCTTTGCTCACAAGATAGGGAATCAAATACGTGAAATAGATGATGTATCCCCAGCCGAAGAAGAAATAAGAAGCGATTAAGAACAAGAACTCTTTGGGGTTCAGCAAGAGACGGTACACATTCACGCTTCCTTGGTCTGGTGGCTTCGATTCCGTCTGGGGTATTTTTGCAGGTCCCTGTTTTTTGGTGACGAGCTCGAAGCCGAACGCTGCGATCAAGCCGAAAACGCCCATGGCCACCCATGCATATCGCCATCCCTGCAAGTGAGAAGGATCAATGGTAAAGGGGGCGAATAAACCCGTCAAAAGAATGCCGGCCGACCCGCCCAGCCAGATAAGACCCGATGCTACTCCCCGTTCCGCCGGTCGTATGGCATCCATTGCAATGGACAGGACTAACACCGTGGCGAAGGCAGATAGGAGGCCGATTGAGAATCTCCATAGACCGAGCTGGATGAAAGTTTCACTAAATGCCGAGCCAATCATAGCGATTGCAAGCAACAAACACGTCAGTCGATTGATCACATGCTTGCGGTCCGGTAACCGAGCGATCAGAGGAGGCAGACATAAGGTCCCCACCAAATATCCGATAAAATTGACCGTGTTTAACATGCCCAATTGACCGTAGCTCCCACCGAGCTCCCTCTGTATCCCAGGCAAAAACATGCCGTAGGAGAGCCTGGAAAAACCGAGGATCACGACGAATAAAATCGACGCCCAAAGAGTCATCCAGTTACATGCAGATTTTGTACCCATTGTCACACCATCCCTAAAATAATCCGTTGACCATAGTGTAAATTTGTTTAATTGTTTTGTAAATTTGAATCATTTAAATAATTCGTTTATAAAGCTTAAATCAAGGTTGACTATTATTGCCAAAGGGACGATTCTGGTCGCGGATGAAGATACGCATATTCGCGAACTGCTTCGTTTTTACCTGAAAAAGAAAGGATATCAGATACTGGCGGCTGCTGACGGGGAAGAGGCCGGGCGAAGGGACCAGTGTCACCGTGTTATTGCCGGCAGCCCTTCCCGTGGCCAGCCAGTAACCCGATTATTTTCATAACGCTATCTCCACATCCCTCTCATCCGCATAGGATAAGGTAAGCGTAGAGCTTCACTTTGTACAGGGAGGAAATGCAATGATTCAGGGGAAAGTAAAATGGTTCAGCAAGGAAAAGGGATACGGCTTTATCGAACGGGACGGAGGGCCAGACGTATTCGTTCACTATTCGGCCATCAACGGATCTGGCTACCGCAACTTGGAAGAAGGGGAGCTGGTCACCTTTGAAATCGTCAATGGCCAGCGCGGCCAGCAAGCGTCCAATGTTTCGCGTACGGCTGTGAACAATACGTAGACGACAAATGGAATAACGCCGTCGCTCCTGAGCAAAGGAGCGGACGGCGTTTTTTTGGCTGGCAGGCACGGCCTATTATGGTTTACTATTGAGTATTGGAAGGAGTGTAGGGAAATGAAACAATATCTGGATCTGTGCCAGCGCATTTTGAACGAGGGTGTCACCAAAGAAGATCGGACCGGGACCGGGACGATCAGTGTTTTCGGCCATCAGATGCGCTTTGACTTGAGTGAGGGCTTTCCGTTGGTCACGACCAAGAAACTACATACGAAATCGATCATTCACGAGCTTTTGTGGTTCCTTTCCGGGGATACCAATATTCGCTATTTGCAGGAGAACGGGGTTCGCATCTGGAACGAGTGGGCGGATGAAAACGGCGACCTGGGACCCGTATACGGCAAGCAATGGCGTTCCTTTGCCGGACGTGACGGGAAGACCGTGGACCAGATTCAGTGGGTCGTGGATGAAATCAAAAAAAATCCCGATTCGCGCCGTCTCATCGTGAGCGCCTGGAATCCGGCGGAACTGGACGAGATGGCTTTGCCGCCATGTCACCTGTTGTTCCAGTTTTACGTCGCCAAAGGCAAGCTTTCCTGCCAGCTGTATCAGAGAAGTGCGGATACGTTTTTAGGGGTGCCGTTCAACATCGCCAGCTACGCGCTGCTGACGCAGATGATGGCTCATGTCACGGGACTGGAGCCCGGAGAGTTTGTCCATACCTTGGGAGACGCTCATCTCTACCTCAATCACGTCGAGCAGGTCAAGCTGCAATTGAGCCGTGAGCCGAAACCGCTGCCCAAGCTGGTGCTAAATCCCGAAGTTACCTCTATTTTTGATTTTACGTTTGAAGACATCGAAATCGTCGGCTACGAGGCACACCCCCATATCAAAGGAGAGGTCGCGGTATGATTAGCCTGATCGTCGCCTACGCGAACAACCAGGTGATCGGCAAGGATGGAGTCATGCCCTGGCATCTTCCTGCGGACTTGAAGCATGTCAAGGAAGTGACGACAGGCAAAACCATTGTGATGGGACGCAAGACGATGGAGGGAATCGGGAAACCTCTCCCCAACCGGCGCAATGTCGTCTTGACGCGCAATCCCGATTTTCACATGCCGGGTGTAGAGGTGGTTCATTCCAAGGAAGATGTTCTGGCGCTCGGAGATGTGATCATTTTCGGAGGCGCAGAGATTTACCGCCAGTTTTTGGATGCCGCAGATCGGCTTTATATTACCGAAATCGATCTGGATGTGCAGGGGGACACCTTTTTTCCGCCGTGGGACCGGGATGCCTATACCTTGGTCGAAAAACAAGAGGGGATTGTGGACGAGAAGAACCGCTATCCGCATACCTTTTACGTATTCGAAAGAAAAAACGACATGAACTAACCTGCTTTGACATATGCCCGATCGCCTCCACATACAAACAAGTAAGAAGATGGGACTTACCCGGCGGAGGGGATCGGGATGAAGGTAGATTTTCACGTGCATTTGGAAGAGGGGCCGTACTCGCTAACTTGGCTGCAGCAGACGGCTGGATCACTGGCTGACACGTTATCAGGGGATGGGCCGGGCTATCGCGCCTGGCTGGACGGGTTGGTTAAAAAAATGAAGGAGCGGGTACAGGAAGGTCCCTATTCGACCGCCTGGCTGGATCTCTACAGGGAAAAGGCAAAACAGCGCGGAGTTCGGATCATCGGGGTGGTCGAGCATGGATACCGCTTTGTCGAGTTCAAATCCCTATACGAACGGCAACTGCGCGGAAGCTCTGGTCAATTGGGAAAAAAACAGAGGCTATGGCTGGATCAGGTCTGCTGCGAACGGCTGGATCGTTATGCCCATTTTCTCGAGGCGCAGCGTAATCGCTGGGAGGCAGACGGCATTTCCTTGCGAGTCGGGATCGAGCTGGATTTTTTCCCGGGGGAAGAGAAGGCTCTTAGCCAAATCACGACCGCTTATGACTGGGATTTCTGCATGGGTGCCGTTCATTTTGTAGAGGGGATGGCTGTTCATTTGCCGGAAACTAGGGACTATATCAGGCGCATGCCCCTGGAGAGTTTGTACAGCCGCTATTTCGATCTGGTCGAATTGGCTGCGGGAAGCGGATTATTTGACCTGATCGCTCATCTGGACGGCGTAAAAGCATGCGGGTATCGGCCGGAGGAGGCCTCCCTGCTGTCTTCCTACCAGCGGGTAGCCCGCTCCCTCAAGCGCTATCAGGTGGCGACAGAGATCAATACCTCGGGGCACCGTAGCCTCGCTCCTTTTCGAGAAATGAGTCCCGGCTACCGTCTGTTGGAGATTCTGGCCCAGCATGAGGTAGCTGTCACGCCTTCGTCTGGCGCTATTTATCCGGACGAAGTGGGGAAATCCTCCGAGGAAGCATACAAATCTCTCAAACGGGCGGGCTTTGCCTCGATTTCGGTCTTTGAACGGAGAAAGCAGCAGATTTATCCTCTTGTCTAATCTTCCATCCTGATCCTGCTGATTTTCTGCTATGATGAGAGAAAAGAATCAGGATCGTTAGGGGAGGAAGGGAATCAACATGTCCTTGCATGAACAACTTACTGAAGAATTAAAAGAGTTGGAACCGCAAATCATCCGCTGGCGCCGCCATCTGCACCAGAATCCGGAGCTTTCTTTTCAGGAAGAGAAAACGCCAGCCATGATCGCTGAAATTCTTAGAGAGCTGGAGCTGGACGAGGTTCGTACAGGTGTAGGCGGCCGCGGTGTAATCGGTGTGCTGAAAGGCGTCCGTCCCGGCGCTGTTGTAGCGCTGCGAGCGGATTTTGACGCCCTGCCGATTCAGGATCAAAAGGAAGTGCCGTACAAGTCGACTGTGCCCGGGGTCATGCACGCTTGCGGACATGACGCGCATACGTCCCAATTGCTCGGCCTTGCCAGTGTTCTTGCCAAGCATCGCGATAAATTCGCAGGGGAGATCCGTTTTGTCTTCCAGCATGCCGAGGAGGAATCGCCAGGCGGTGCCAGCCAGATGATTCGGGATGGAGCCATGGACGGGGTTGATGCGATCTTTGGCGTTCACCTGTGGTCGATGCTGCCGGTAGGCGAGGTGTTCATCAGCCACGGTCCGATCATGGCGAGCATCGATGATTTCGTAATCGAGGTCAAAGGGCGCGGGGGACACGGTGCTGTACCAGAAGAAACGATCGACTCGATTGTCGTCGGGTCGCAGATCGTCGGGGCCCTGCAAACCATCGCCAGCCGCAATGTAAGCCCGATGGAGAGTGTCGTCGTAACGGTCGGAACCTTCCACGGCGGTGACAACAACAACGTGATTGCAGACAGCTGCCGCCTCACGGGAACGGTCCGCACGTTTTTGCCTGAAGTGCGGGATCGGGCGCAGGAGCGCTTGACCGAGATCGCCCAGGGAACTGCAGCGATGATGGGAGCCTCCGCGAAGGTGAACTATATTCGCGATTATCCTGCGGTCATCAACAGCGAGAAGGAAGCGCAGGTGGCTCGCGAGGCTGCCTTGTCTGCGTTTGGTGCGGAGCGCGTCAAACCGATGAAACCGCTGATGGGCGGGGAAGACTTTTCCTACTATCTGGGCAAAGTACCCGGAGCCTTTCTATTTGTAGGAGCAGGCAATCCCGAAAAGCTGGCCAATTTCCCGCATCACCATCCACGCTTTGACATCGACGAGGACGCCATGCTGGTCGCAGGGGAATTGTTGGGGCGTACAGCCTTGCTCTATTTGGAAAAACATTCGTCCTAAATGTAGACGAGGAGTCCAAAGATGCGCTAATGCCTAGTACAGGCAAAGGCGCTTTTTTCATTTTCAGCATAAACTGTCAAGGGGATGAGGGCGGAAGTGAAGAAGAAAGGCGGGTGTTGCTGTCAGTGAAAAAAAGGATCGGGGTCCTTACCTACAGAGGAGAGAAGGGCTTTATCGAGCCTGGCATTTTGCGTCTGATGGTCAGAGAGGGGGAGAAAATGAATCTGGAAGTCTTCCTCTTTAGTCCACAAGATGTCGATCTCACTGCGAGAAAAATAAGAGGGTATACGCCAACTCAGACAGGCTGGAAAAGCAACTGGTACGCTTGGCCGGATATTGTCATCGACCGTTATCGCTACTACCCGGTTCCCAAGCATGCCGGGTATCTGCCCTTTCGCCGACAACAGCTGTTTCGTTACGCGAACAGCCGCTTCGCCAATAAATTCTCCGTTCACCGTGTGTTGGAGCAAGATCCCATTCTGAGAAAATGGCTGCCGCAGACGCTGGAGTATTCCCGAGAAGCATTGTCGCTTTTATTGCAGGAGCATAGGGTCGTCTATGTCAAACCAACCAATGGCACAGGTGGCCGAAGCATCCTGCGGGTCGTAAGAACGCCAGATGGCTTTCATCTGCAAGGGCAGACCAAGCAAAAAAAGAAGATATCCGAAAGAATCGCCAGCCTCGAGGTTTTGCATCAACGGCTCCAGATGTGGATGAAGCAGGAGAAGCAGGGAAACGAGCAGTTTTTTCTGCAGCAGGGCTTGGAGCTTTCCCTGGTGCCGGGACGAACCGTAGATGCGCGGCTGCTCGCCCAGAAGGACGGGACGGGAACCTGGAAATTGACTGGGATGGCGATCCGGTTGGGAGCAAAGCGATCCTCCACCTCCAATTTGCACAGCGGAGGGAGGGCGGTCCCAGCGGCGCGTTTTCTCACGGAGCATTTTGGCTACGAGATGACGCGGCAGATCATCGGCGAGTGCAAGGATCTGGCGCTGCATGCGGTATCGAGGATCGAGCAGCACTTCGGCCAGATGATGGAATTCGGTATGGACATAGGCATTGATGTGAAGGGAAATGTCTGGCTGATTGAGATGAATCCCAAGCCTGGCCGCGACATTTTTCGCCAGCTGGGACAGTGGCGACGGTATCTTGAAGCCGTGCGCAGACCGCTGGAATACGCGGCTCATCTGCTTCAGAATGACCAGCAAGTGTCGGATGAAAAACATGTTTGCGTCTAGTGCTGTATAAAAAATAGCGGTGGTGTAAGACCCGGAAAGGAAAGTCTTAGACCGCCGCTATATCATTTGTTCGCCAACTAACGTTACCCGTTAGTAGAATGTTTTGCCAAGCGTCTTCGAATATCGGCTGCAACGCCGGTAGGGTCATTGATCTCAAAAATCACATACTTATATTTCTCATGTCCTTCTAGCTCGATGTTTAAAAGGGGGACTCTGCTCTCGTAAGAAAGAAAGTACCATTCGTTCGCATATTTGAAGCTCCCTTCGAAAATATGTAGCGCAGGAATGGAAGTTCCAGGCATCCTGAGCATCCATCGCGGAGCGTCAAAATAATCGACATATACACTTTTTATTGTACTGTAGGGCATTTTCAGATTGAATTTTAAAGCGAAAAATCCGGTCGCTCCCGTTAATGTTAAAATGACACCTTCATCATCAAATTGGAGTTCTCTTGCCATCGGCTACCCCTCCCCTCGTTTCGGTCTACTTTCACTATACCAGACAACGTACCCGCAGAGACACTCACTTGCACCCCATTAGCATATGAAACAATGGTTCAGTATAATATGGTTATCTGACAGTAGGGGGGTACCTGATGATTAAAGAGATTGCAACTGTTGCGGTATATGTAGAAGACCAGCAAAAGGCGAAACGTTTTTGGACTGAAAAAGTTGGTTTTGAGGTTATCGCAGACCATCCCATGGGTCCACATGCACATTGGCTTGAAGTAGCCCCTAAGGGTGCCCAAACCCGTTTGGTTCTTTATCCCAAATCGATGATGCAAGGCTCAGAAAACATGAAAGCATCCATTGTTTTCGCTTGTGACGATTGCCTAGGTACATATGAAACAATGAAAACAAGAGGAGTAGAGTTTCTGGGAGAACCCAATCAGATGCAATGGGGAACATTTGTACAATTTAAAGATGAAGATGGGAACACGTTTTTATTGAAAGGGTAATTGTTTAGCAGGTTCAGCTAACCCGAACTCTCCTCGTGCAGGCGAGTTCTTTGTTTCATTTAGACTGGACGGCCTGCATAATAAATGAAAAGGATCAAAAACGAGAGGTGCTGCAGATGGAGACAAGAGCATTTTCCCTGTCCCTCGGGGAAGGACTTACGCTGCGGGGAAACTGGCATGCGGATCGAACAAAAGGGGAGCGGCAGCCGATCCTGCTGTTTTGCCATGGCTTCAAGGGCTTCAAGGACTGGGGCAGCTTCCCGTACATTGCAGAGGAACTGGCAAAAAGGGGAATCGTCACGATACGCTTCAACTTTTCCTGCAATGGCGTCGGAGAGAGCGAAACCCATTTCGACGAGCTGGAGAAATTCGGCCGCAATACTTATGCGCGGGAAGTAGCGGATCTGCAAGCTTTGGTGGAAGCGATACAAGCGAATGAACTGGATTTGCCAGAGGTTGCCGACAAAGACAAGCTGTTCGTAACAGGACACAGCAAAGGCGGGGCAGACGCGATCCTGTTCGGGGCAGGAAATCCACGCGTGACTGGCATCATCACCTGGAACGGTGTCGCGGATGTCAACCTGTTCGATGAGAAGCTTCGCGCCGAAATTGCGCAGCACGGTGTCGGCTATATCCCCAATGCTCGTACAGGGCAGCAGATGCCGATTACCCGTGTGGTCATTGAAGACGTGGACAGCCATCGACAAGAATACGATCTGCTGGACAAAGTAGCGAAGATGGATCAGCCATTGCGCATCATCCAGGGACGTGAAGATTTTGCCCGACTGGTAAAAGGGGCTGATCGACTTCATGCAGCCGCCAAAAACAGCGAATTGTACTGGATCGACGGGGCAGACCATACCTTCAACGCGCGTCATCCATTTGCGGGAAGCACACCTCAATTAGAGGAAGCGATCCGGTTGACAGCTGATTTTGTCCACAGCAGATGGACATAGGAAGGGAGGGCGGATTTTCCGTCTCCTCCCGCATTTTCTTTCCTTCTGGGCTATGTTATACTGTCTAGTGTTCAGGAGTTTAAATGGTTAGATTATTCTGAAAAAAGAAAAAATGATTTCGTATGGGGTGGAGACACATGGAGAGAAAAGTGTATCTGTACGATACGACACTGCGTGACGGAACGCAGGGTGAAGGCATCAGCTTGTCGGTGGAAGACAAAATAAAAATTGCATTGCGGCTGGATCAGTTTGGCATTGATTTTATCGAAGGCGGTTGGCCGGGAAGCAATCCCAAGGACATGGCCTTTTTTGAGCGGATACGAGAGGTTCCCCTAAAGCACGCGAAGATAACCGCGTTTGGCAGTACCTGTCGACCTCATGTGGCGGCAGCAGAGGATGACAATCTGCGAGCGCTGATCGAAAGCGGCGTAAAAGCGGCGGCTATTTTTGGGAAATCGTGGGATATGCATGTGACAGACGCACTCAAAACCACCCTGGAGGAAAACCTGAGGATGGTGGGCGATTCCGTATCGTTCCTGAAGTCACAGGGCTTGACCACGCTCTTCCTGGCGGAGCACTTTTTTGACGGCTACAAAGCCAATTCCGCCTATGCCATGCAGGTATTGCAGGCGGCAGAACAGGCCGGGGCTGATTGGATCGTCCTGTGCGATACCAACGGCGGAAGCCTTCCGACAGAAATCTACGACATAGTGAAGGCCGTATTAAAAAACCTGCACGTTCCACTTGGCATACACCCGCACAATGACAGCGGAGTCGCCGTCGCCAATGTGCTGGCAGCAGTGCAAGCGGGCGCGACACAAGTGCAAGGTACGATCAACGGCATCGGAGAGCGCTGCGGCAACGTCAATCTGATCTCTGTCGTACCCAACCTGCAATTGAAGCTGGGGTATTCCTGCGTCAGCAGCGAGCAGCTGCAGCAGTTGACACAGCTTTCCCGCTATGTGGCTGAGATCGCCAACATGACGCTGCCGAACAACCAGCCTTTTGTAGGCAACAGCGCGTTTGCCCACAAAGGGGGCATCCACGTCAGCGCGGTCTTGCGCGATCCAAAAACCTACGAGCATATCGAGCCGGAGGAGATCGGCAACAAGCGTCGCGTGCTGGTCTCGGAGCTGGCAGGCCAAAGCAACCTGCAGGCAAAAATGGAAGAGCTGGGGATCGACCTCTCCCTGGAGCGTGCAGAAGCGCGTGAAATCATCAAAACGATCAAAGAGCGCGAGTTCCAGGGCTACCAGTACGAAGGTGCGGAAGCGTCGCTTACCTTGATGCTGCTGGAGGCGTCCGGAAAGCTGAAAAATCTGTTTTCGCTCGATTCCTTCAAAATTCTCATGGAGAAATCAGCTTCGCACGCAATTACGTCTGAGGCAACTGTGAAGATTCATGTCAATACAGAAGTCGTCCATACGGCAGCGGACGGCAATGGTCCGGTCAATGCGCTGGACAACGCGATGCGAAAAGCGCTGGAAGTTTACTATCCATGCATCTCCAAGATGCATCTCACCGACTATAAGGTACGCGTGCTGGACGAAAACGGTGCAACAGCAGCGAAGGTCCGCGTACTGATCGAATCCGCCTGCGATGGGGAAAAATGGAGCACCGTCGGCGTCTCTACCAACGTCATCGAAGCGAGCTGGGAGGCTCTGGCGGACAGTATCCGTTATCTTCTTTGGAAGGAAGGCTGCGAAGAAGCGAAGAACCTGGTTGCCTCGGAAGCCCGAGTGGGGATTCTCAATCATTAATGGCATGACGACAAGCAGCGCCTGAATCTACGGATTTGGGCGCTGTTTTTATTTGAGATACAAGACACAGCTCGTTGAGGAAAGAGGAGAAAAAGCGTTCAACCCGCCTGAAGCGTTTCTCCTTTTTCCTCCCCGCCACTAAAGCTTGTCCAACGCAAACTTAATCTTGTCAGAGAATGGAAAATGCAACACCTCCACATACTACTCCCGTGGGAATAGCAGTCATGACACAAGGAAAGGAAGGAATGGCATGACGCAAGCGGCCTCAGGTCCGGGCTATAACCGGGGACTTATACTAGGTGTTGTGATTGCAGGAGCCATCGTAGCATTTTTCAATCAAACCTTGCTGAACGTAGCGATACCCCATTTGATGCAAGATTTTCAGATCAGTACTTCGACGGCACAGTGGGTCATCACGATCTACATGCTGGTGAACGGGGTATTGATCCCGACGACCGCATTTTTAATGGAGAGATTTACGACGCGACAGCTGTTCTTGACTGCGATGACCTTGTTTTCGATCGGGACATTGCTGTGCGGCGTTTCTCCCAATTTTCTCTCCATGCTGGGAGGGCGGATGATTCAAGCGGCCGGTGCGGGAATTATGATGCCTTTAATGACCAATGTCATTTTTAACATGTATCCCAAAGAGCAGAGAGGGTCGGCAATGGGATTTGTCGGAGTCGCCATGGTCTTTGCACCGGCAATCGGTCCGACTCTGTCAGGCTGGGTGGTCGAACATTACCCCTGGCGTGTCTTGTTTTTTATCATTTTGCCGATCGCTTTGATCGTTCTCATCGCCGCTGCCTTTCTCTTGAAAAATGTAACGGAAACGGAAAAGCCGAAATTTGATCCATGGGGCGTCATCTTTTCTACGATCGGTTTTGGCGGGATCCTCTACGGCTTCAGCTCTGCAGGTGGATATGGCTGGGGGAGCTACCATGTGATTGTCCCCATTCTAATCGGGATCATCAGTCTGGTGATCTTTGTCCGCAGGCAATTGTCCATTGAGCACGCCATGCTGGAGTTTCGCATCTTTCGCACGCCGACCTATACGATTGCCGTATTGATCAGCCTGTTGTTGAATATGACCTTGTTCTCCGGCTTGATCCTGCTGCCTGTCTTCGTACAGAACATCTTGGGCTTGTCGCCCGTACAGTCTGGATTGCTGTTATTGCCAGGCAGCATTCTGATGGGCATCATGTCTCCGATCAACGGCAGGCTGTTTGACAAATATGGAGCGAGATGGCTGGCGATTATCGGCTTGTCGATTACCATCGTGACGACTTTTGGATTGAGCAGACTGAGTCTGGGCACGACTTTCTGGTATTTGGCTACCATCTACACCTTCCGCAGCTTCGGACTGTCGATGCTTATGATGCCGGTCATGACGGCGGGGCTTAATTCCTTGCCGTTGCGATTGAATCCGCATGGCACCGCGATGTCCAATACCCTCAATGCGATAGGAGGGGCGATCGGGACCGCTCTGTTCGTCTCGATCATGACGATCCGAAGCGAGAACTATATTTCCGAGATCGTCAGGGAGCGCCAGATCAATCCCGCAGACCAGGTCCAGATGGGACAAGCGACTCTGCAGGGAATGACGATGGGCACCAATGACGCGTTTTTGGTCGCTACCTGTTTTGCAGCCGCAGCATTGATTCTTGCCTTCTTTCTGCATGATTCGCCCGGTCCGGAAAGACAGAGAGCCAGAGCGAGAGGGAAGGTTGCTCAGCAGCAAACATAAGAAAAAAGAGTATGGGCAAAGGCGTTCTTTGCCGCATACTCTTCTTTTTGTACTCGTTTTAGGATCCTTGCTTGCGCATTTGGCCCAGCTCTTCGACGATGGCAGTCATTTCGTTGATGCCGAATGTGCTTTTTTTCTGCACCATGTTGTAGAGGTACAACAGATCCTCGTAGTGCTCCAGATCGAAGTCCTCCGGGCGCATGACCGCGGTATTCGCCATATTCAGCTTTGCTTTGATGCCCTCGATCAGAATAGACAGGTTTTCTACCGATGGTTGGTTCAGGTCAGCCATGGAAACATCTCCTCTCGTCTCGCATTTATTTGGTAAGTTGTCCGCGGGTGACCCCTAGCTGATTGGTCGCCTTGAGGGTGCGCCAGACTTGTGTTCCGCTCACTTCTCCGCGCAGCGCCTGGCGATACAGGGAGATGACTTCCTTGACGCGCTCAGGCTCCTCCTCCAGGAACTCGATCCGGTAGGAACCCACCTGCAGGGAACGGAATTCATTCAGGTATTCTGCACCAGACTGGTCGATTGCGTTGTATACGGTGTTGCGGCATCCGGTATCGACGCGGACCGGATGGGAGAAGCCGACGCGGTCCTTGAGGGAGACGCGGGAGGTCTCGCAAGGCGTACCGCAGTTGGTATGATCGGTTCCTTCGCTGAGGAAGGTGCAGTATACACAATGCTCGGTATGGAACATCGGCATGTGCTGATGAATGACCAATTCCATCTGGGCAGCGTCAGCGTTTTCCAGCAAATCCACCATCTGCTGGATGTTCAGATCATAGGACGGCGTTACCCGCTCCAAGCCGCAGTCCAGGAACAGCTCGACCGCTTTGTGGTTGGCGATGTTGAGCGAAAAGTCGCCGATCAGCGGGATATTGATTTCGCCGCGTCTGGACATGTAGTAGTACAAGGCTCCGGTGTTGCGCACGAGGATGGCATCCGGATTGCTTTTCGCGATCAAGGCCAGCACGCCGTTCTCATCCGGCATGTGGATGCGCATCGTCGCAATGCCGATTTTTTTGTTGTAGCGATGCGCCAGCTTGACGGCATCTGGATACTGCTTCACGAATTCGAAATCTGCGTACAGAAAGTCCACATCTGTCTGCGCGGCCGCCTCCAACTGCTCGAGGGAACGGCACAGAGCAGTGAGCAGGGGCTTTTCCACCTGTTTTTTCCGAGGAACGTCCGCGAATGCATTCACGGGACGCTTCTGGTAGACAGGAGGCTTGGAGCGCAGATAGAGCAGTTGCTCCGCAGCTTCCCGGCGCAGTCGGTTCAGCTCGCTCACCGGAAGGATCAGTTCCCCGTCCAATTCGATTGTCAAATCTTCCTGATTCAGATGGAACAGCGTGCCGCCCAGACGTCCCAGCTGATCGTGCAGCAGTTCACGTGTCAGCGGCCGCTTCAAGGCTTGCTCCAGCGGAATCTGGGACTGGTTGGTAACTGCGTGCTGCGCTTGCAGGTCCACCCAGGTCAGCTTCAGCTTTTCACCCAGCTTTCCGCTGGCATGGACCGCGAGAGGGAAGGTATGGTACGGCTTTTCGGTCTCGAACGTCTTGCGCAGCCGCTTGTCCAGCTCGGGATCGCTGGTTTTCCAGACGCGGTCGCCGACGTTGATGCGCTTCAGGTTCACGTCGTTGCGGCCCATGACGATCTCGTACAGCCCTTTTGATACCTCGCCCTCTACCTTTTTGCTGCGCGTGAGGATGTCGTAGATGCGCCCGCCTTCTTCCTTCTGAGTCGGATCACCAGCGTCGAAGACAATTCCGTCCCCGCGTTTGACTGGGGAGGCAATTTCGACGAGCAAGCCATGGGACAGTTTTTTCTTGACTTCCCCGAGATAGACGCCGCGGCTTTTTGGAAAGCTTCCGTCTACGAGCTTTTTATTGTTCGTTCCTTCCAGGAAGCCATGCGTAAAGCCGCGCGAAAAGCTCTGCTGCAGCTCGCGGATTTCCTGTTCATTCGGCGGCGTGTCGATGCCGTCGAAATAGCGGTCGATGGCAGCGCGGTATTTGCTGACCACGTTGGCGACATATTCCGGGGTTTTGAGTCTTCCCTCAATTTTAAACGAGGTGACACCAGCTTCGATCAGCTCGGGCACCAGCTCGATTGCGGCCAAATCCTTGGGAGACAGCAGGTACGCGATGTTGCCCATCTCTTTTTGTACGCCGTCCACGATCAGATCGTACGGCAAGCGGCAGGCTTGTGCGCATTCTCCCCGGTTGGCGGAGCGGCCGCCCCACATTTCCGAGGTCAGGCATTGGCCGGAATAGGAGACGCACAGCGCGCCGTGGACGAATACTTCCATCGGCAGCTTTGCTTTCTCTCCGATTTTGCGGATCTCTTTGAGCGAATTTTCGCGTCCGAGCACCACGCGTTCGATATCGAACGGCTTGGTGAACTCGACTGCCTCCGGCGAGGTGATGGTCATCTGCGTAGAGCCGTGGATCGGGAAGTCAGGCGACATCTCCCGGATCAGCTTGACCAGGCCGAGGTCCTGGACGATGACAGCATCCACACCTGCGTCGATACAGGCGTCGATCAGCTCCTGGGCGTCCTGCAATTCGTTTTCAAATACCAGAATATTAAAGGTTAAAAAGCCTTTTACCCCGTACATGTGCAGGTAGGACATAATCTCTGGCAGTTCCGCCATCTGAAAGTTTTCAGCCCGGGCACGGGCGTTGAACTTTTCGACTCCAAAAAATACCGCATTGGCTCCGTTGGCTACAGCTGCCTTCAGACAGTCCCAGTTACCCGCGGGTGCCAGCAATTCAATATCTTCACGCTTGATTCCATTTCGCATCTGAATGTCATTACCTCCAAGGTCTTCAAACAAGCTAACTTCATCATAGGGAATTGTGATAGTGACCGCAAGCAAAAACGAGGCTGGTATATGTTGAAAGTGCCCCAGAGAGGGAAAAGGCAGGGGATGGGTAAGCATGCGCAGAAAAACGCGAAGGGCTGATCACAAGATTTAATCTGTGTGCAGCCCTTCAAATACGATAGAGACCTTTTCTTCCATGATTTCTTCCAACGCCCATGCTCCTTCGCTGCGAACCCAGTCGTACAGCGCGTTGTAGTAGATGTTTTCGAGCATGTTGGCAGCGACCAGCGGATTGAACTTGGACTTCAACTGTTTTTTCTCCTGGGCATCTTCGATCAGATCCGCAAAAAGCTGGCGCAGTTCAAAATACATGTTTTTCTCCGATTCCAGCACTTTGCGGTGTTTCATCGAAGACTCCACGACAACCTTAATGAAGTCGAAATTGTTGATGGTGACTTCGTTCATAATCTTGTAGATGCGCAAGACCTTCGCTTTGCAATCATCATCGATGTCCCACTCGTCCCGACGTTCCTCAATTTCATGAAGCCTTTCGTATCCCCAGTTGGCGAGAATCGCTTCTTTGGAAGTGAAATGGAGAAAAATCGTTCCGCGTGCCACATCGGCTTCCTCGGAGATCATGTCGATGGTTGTCCCCTCGAAGCCGTGCTCCTTGAACAGCTTGATGGCCGAATTGAAGATTTTTTCCCGCGTCTCCCGTTTTTTACGTTCTCTTCGTGTCGTCAAATCGCGTACACCTCCGTTTGCATTCATCGTTTATGCTGTTGGACCCACTTCCTGACCGATGTCTTATCCGTCATTATACCATAATTTGTTCTTTCGAAAGAATTCATTTGAATGAACGGGGACAAGACAATGAAAAAAGGGATAGACTTCTGCGTATTGCGAATGTATATTTATATACTATAATGAATAATTATGATATTGTACCAGGCTTCCTGAGCGTGGAGTGGAGGAGTGTAAGATGAGTGTCACCAAGGCGCTGACCGTACGTCAGGCGACAATGAAAGACGTAGATGCGATGCTGGAGATTGTTAATGAATATGCACGACAAGGGCTGATGCTTCCGCGCACCAAGCTGTCGGTGTGCGAGCACCTGCAATCGTTTATCGTAGCCCATGATGGGGAGACGGTTGTCGGTGTAGCGGGACTTCATATTTTGTGGGAAGACCTGGCGGAAATTCGCTCGCTGGCGATTGCGGAAAGAGCCAAGGGGATGGGCGTAGGAAAACACCTCGTTTTGCATCTGGTAGAGCAATGCCGCGTTCTGGGCATCAACCGCGTGCTGGCTCTGACGTATCAGAAGGAGTTTTTTGAGAAATGCGGCTTTTGGATTGTAGCCAAGGAATCTCTGCCGCAAAAGGTATGGAAAGATTGCATCAATTGCTCCAAATTACCTATGTGCGACGAGATCGCCATGATATTTGAGACCTCCTAATTGCAGATTGGTATAGCCTTCCATTTTCGTTTTCTGGTACTATATTCATAGAGAGAATAGTACGAAAAAGTCATGGGGGGCTGCTGATGAAGCTAGGGGCGCGCGTACTGATTGCCTTATTGTTCGCTGGAATCGTGCCGTTAACTGCCGCAGGTGTGTTTTCGTATCACGCAACCAAAGAGGAATTGTTGAACAGCAGTGCCGCCACCTTAGAATCTTTGCGCAACAGCAACAAAGAACAGGTCGAAAACTACTTCCGGGAGCGGACGAGAAATGTCGAGACCCTGGCAGCTTCAGGGTCGATCATTACGGCGATTCAATCCTTTGAACCGGTGTGGAAGCTTGGCAGGGAGTCTGATGCCTATCAGGAAGCAGAGTCCGCCTATGCAAAAGAATTGAAAATGGAGGTCTCCCGCTACGGCTTTGCCAATGCATCTCTGATCAATGACCGGGGGGATGTCATCTATCAGATCAAGCCGCAGGCCGATTTCGGAACCAATCTTCTCTCGGGGCCATATGCCAATTCGGTTCTGGGTCAGACCGTGCAAAAAGCAGCAGGGCAGCAAAGCACGGAAATGTCCGACCTCGCACGCTATGAGCCATCAGGAGATGTCCCCGGCGTGTTCATCTCGGTGCCGATTTATGACAAGGGAGTGATCATTGGCCATTTGGCTGTGGAGACCTCCCTGGAGTATATCTCCCGACAGTTGAACAGAAGAGAGGGCTTGCAGGAGACAGGGAAAATCTATCTGGTCGGCGCAGACAAGCTGATGCGCTCCGAGCTTGGACGCGAACAGCCGACGCTGCTTGCACAGCTCGTCGACACGGAGATCGTCCGGGAGGCTTTTTCATCCGATCAATCAGAAGGAACGAAGATGGGCACCGACTACCTCGGCAATGAGGTGCTGGTTTCCTACGACAAGGTAAGTGTGGGCAAGCACAATTGGATCATTCTCGCGGAGATGGATATGACCGAGATCATGGAAGGACCCAACCAGATCATGCAGGCGATGGTTCTCTTCAATGGGATTGTCTTGCTGCTCATCGTCCTGATCTCTACGTATACCGCGAATTGGCTTAGCCAGTCCTTCCAGGGATTGCTGGGAGTAGCAGCACGGATCGGAAAAGGCGATTTTGCGAGTCCCTTCCCGGCGAGACTGCTCAAGCGAAAAGACGAGCTGGGAGAGCTGGGGCGATCGTTGTACGAGATGCGCCAACAGCTTCATGCGATCCTGCTGCAGGTGCGCAGCGCGGCATCCTCCGTCTCTGATTCCGTACTGCAAATCCACGGCAACACCGCGGAAATCGCTTCCTCAAGCCAGCAGATCGTCCACGTGGTTGACAGCGTCGCGATCTCGGCCGAGAACCAATTGGACAAAATGGGGGAAACGCTTCACCTGGCGGAGGAGCTAACCCGTGACGTAGCGGACGTGACGGATAACGTGCAGCGCGTCTCTGCATCCTCGCAAGAAATGAAACGGCATGCCGAAGCGGGACGAGAGGCTGTGACGGCAGTCATTGTCAGCATGGAAGAAATCAATCGTTCCGTCAATGCTGCCAAGGAAGTCATCCATGCGCTGGAGCAGCGTTCACAGAACATTTCGAGAATCATCGCTGTGATCACCGAGATTGCGCGACAAACCAATCTTCTTGCCTTGAATGCGGCGATTGAGGCAGCGCGCGCGGGGGAGAATGGAAAAGGATTTGCTGTCGTAGCCGGAGAAGTGCGCAAGCTGGCAGAGGGGACGAATGAAGCCGCCCAGCAGATCGTTCAGATGATTGGCGATATCCAGAAGGACACCCGAAACGCGGTCGAACGAATGGAGGAAGGGTCCGGTACGACTGCGCGCGGCAGACAGATTGCCCGTCAGTCAGGTGAGATGTTCCAAAACATCGAGGACAATATCTTGCGCGTCTCGCAGGAGTTGGAGTGCGTAAACCAGACATGCGGCAGGATGGCTCCCCAGGCGCAACAGGTCGTAGCAGTCGCCCATCAGGTTTCAGCCGCTTCGAGCGAAGCCGCTGCTGGGGTGCAGACGATTTCGGCAGCCGTAGAGGAGCAAAGTTCATCGATGGAATTGATCGTCGGTTCTGCGGATCGATTGGCTGCGCTAGCTGACAATCTGCAGAAATCATTGTCATCGTTTATATTGTCAGAATCATCAGAATGAGGATCTCCTGCGGGAAAACCTTGCAATCAAGAGACCGATCCACGGTCTCTTTTTCCTATTTGGGAGGATATCAGAATCAAAATGTTGAATGATAAAGATGTTGGAGTAACCGGGCGGAGGGACGAAAGCGTGCACAAACTAGACTGGGAACTATATCTGCTGCCGTTCGAGCAAGCTGTAGAAGAAATCAAAGTAAAGCTGAAAAATATCCGCAACGAGTTGCGCAAAAGAAAAGAGCACTCTCCGATCGAATTTGCGATGGGGCGAGTGAAATCGATCCCAAGCATCTACAACAAGGCGAATCGATTGCAATTTCCAATCGACGAGAACATCTGCTGGGAGATTCGGGACATCGCAGGAGTGCGTGTCATCTGCCAATTTATCGAGGACATTCCGGCGGTCGTAGAGATGATTCGCAAGCGCCAGGACATGCGTGTCTATCTGGAAAAGGATTATGTCACGACCCCGAAAGAGAGTGGATACCGAGGCTATCATCTCGCAGTCGAGTACCCGCTGAATATGGCGGACGGGCAGGTCACCATTCCCGTAGAGATTCAGATTCGCACATTGGGCATGAATTTCTGGGCGACGATCGAACACTCGCTGAATTACAAGTATGAGGGAATTCTTCCCTCCAATGTACGCCAGCGTCTCATAGAAGCAGCCAAGGCTTCCTACAAGCTGGACAGCGAGATGAACAATATCCGCGACGAAATCAAAGAAGCGCAAGCCGAATTTACGCAAAAAGAAGTGCCGATGGATTCGCTGCTCTCTCTGGTAGAGATTGATCTGGATGTTGATGAGGAATACGAGGAAATGAACCTGGAAGAAGGGATCGAAACGAATGACGAAAAACATTGACTGGCTTGCCCAGACCCAAAAACGGCAAGAGGAACTGCTGGAGACGGCGCAAGCCTTTTTGCGCATCAAAAGCGTGCTTGATCCCGAGACGGCACGGGAGGGGGCACCCTTTGGGGAAGGAATTCGCGAGGCCTTGGATTTTGCCTTGCAGGTATGCCGCCAAGCCGGAATGACTATCAAAGACGTCGATGGCTATGCGGCTCACGCGGAATTCGGGGCCGGGGATGAGCTGATCGGAATTCTCTGTCATGTCGATGTCGTTCCGGAGGGGGACGGCTGGAGCACGCCGCCGTATGCTGCGCAGATCGTAGACGGCAAGCTGGTCGCGCGCGGGGCGATCGATGACAAAGGTCCTGCTATGGCTGCCATTTTTGCGGCAAAACTGGTGCTGGAGCTGGGGTTGCCGCTCTCCAAGAGGGTCCGCCTGATCTTTGGGACGGACGAAGAATCCTCCTGGAAATGCGTCCAACGCTATTTTGAGACCGAAGAGATGCCGACGATGGGCTTCACCCCGGATGCGGACTTTCCACTGATTTACGCGGAGAAAGGCTTGACGGATCTGACGTGGCGGCAGAATGCCGAAGCTTTTCGCGCTCTGAATCTTCCGGCTTCATCAGAGGCTGAGGCAGCTCTCGTCTCCTTCACGGCTGGACGCAGAATGAACATGGTGCCGGACAAAGCCGAGGCTGTCTTGAAACCGCTGAAGATGACGGGCTCGCAGATAGCAGACCGTTACCGCCAATACTTGAGCGAAGCGGGCCGCACCGGACATGCCGAGGAAGGGAATGGACAGGTTGTCCTCATGATGGAGGGCGTATCTGTACATGGCATGGACCCTGGAAAAGGTGTCAATGCCGGAACAGAGCTGATTCATTTCTTGCGTACGCTGTCTCTGGACGAGCGGGCGAGTCTGTACACGTCGTTCGCTGATCGCTACCTGTACCATGAGCATAACGGTGCTGCACTCGGAATCGCGCATGAAGATGCAGAGATGGGCGCTTTGACCGTCAATCCGGGAGTTTTTGAGTATCAAGCGGACGGAGATGCTCTGATCCGGGTGAATATCCGGTATCCGCACTCGGTTACTTTTGAAGAATGGTCGAGCGTCCTGTCCGGGCACTTGCAGGAGGCCGCCTTCGGTTTGGAAGTAGTAGAGCATCTGCCGCCTCACCGGGTAGACCCGAATCATCCGTTGGTAACGACTCTGCAGCGCGTCTACACCGAGCAGACAGGGGAAGAGGCAGGAATCATTGCCATCGGGGGCGCTACCTATGGCCGATCCCTTGATGTCGGAGTTGCTTTCGGACCGTTGTTTCCTGGACGGCCTGACAGCGCACACCAGCGGGACGAATACATCCTGGTGGAAGACCTGATCAAGGCGACGGCGATTTACGCCCAAGCGATCTACGAATTGGCCAAGTAATCATGATTATTGGCAAAAAGACAGGGGACGATGCAAAAAAGCATCCGTTTCTCCCTGTCTTTTGTTGTTTTTTTGTATTCACTCATATAGTATGGGAAGGATGAAGGTAAAGGTAGCCGACGTGGCACACAGGTTGTCCATGCAGCATGCGGTGGCAGGAATCGGCACGTTTGTGAAAGGAAGTGGCAATACATGGCAAAAACATTTGCGTCTTTTGGTTTTCGACCTGAGCTTTTACAAGGGATTCAAGACCTGTACTATAAAGAACCAACGCCGATCCAGGAAGAGGCGATTCCGCTTATCCTGGAAGGAAAAGATGTGATCGGACAAGCACAGACCGGAACGGGCAAGACCGCAGCTTTTATGCTGCCGATCCTGAATGGCTTGCAGGAGGGCAAACGGGATATTCAAGCGCTGGTTCTGACCCCGACGCGGGAGCTTTCGATCCAGATCGCCAAAGAAGTGGAGAAGCTCGGCAAGCACATGGGCGTCAACGTTCTCTCGCTGCATGGGGGAACGGACATCGACAGACAATTGTCCAAGCTGAAGGAAACCGTTCATATCGTAGTCGGTACGCCGGGACGCGTACTGGATCATATGAAGCGCGGCTCGCTTCATTTTGGACGCATCTCCACCCTCGTGCTGGATGAAGCGGATAAAATGATGGAGATGGGCTTTCTCGAGGACGTGGAGCAGGTAATCATCGGGACTCCGTCCACCCGTCAGGTGCTGCTGTTCTCCGCGACGATGCCGGATGTGGTGAAAAAGCTGGCGCACCGCTTCATGAAGCAGCCGCCTCATTTGAAGATTGAGGGCAAGCAAAAAACGGTCGAGCAAATCGAGCAGTTTTACTACGTCGTCAACCAAAGCGACAAGACAGATGCGCTGGTGGATGTGCTGGAGCAGGAGCAGCCGTACCTGACCATCGTCTTCGCCAACACGCAGGTTCGCGTTCAGCAATTGACGGCGCGTCTGCAGGAAAACGGTTTTTCTGCCCAGGCTCTGTACGGCGATTTGTCGCAGAACAAACGGGAGCAATTGATGAAGCAGTTCCGCGAGATTCGCTTTCAATATCTGATCGCGACCGATATCGCAGCGCGCGGTCTGGATGTGGAAGGCGTCACCCATGTCATCAACTACGATCTGCCGAACGATGTGGAGAGCTATATCCACCGCGTGGGACGCACCGGGCGTGCAGGACAGAAGGGCAAGGCCATCTCGCTGATCTCTCCTCGCCAGAAGAACCTGCTGGCGCGCTTCGCCAAATCGACGAAGGCGAGCATCGAAGAGCGAATTCTTCAGCCGGGCCGCCACCTGGACGCTGGCCGTCGCCAACGCGCCGAAGAGCGGGAAGCTCATTTTGTCGAGCTGCGCAAACAACAGCAGCAGGAGCAGAAGAAGGAAAAGGACAAAGAATTTGCCCCTGTTCGCGAAGCCATCAAGAAAAAGACCAAGGTAAAACCGGGCTACAAGAAGAAGCTGGCTCGTGAACTGGAAGAGCTGCAAACCAGATACGAGAGAAACCGCCAAAAAGCGGAAGCCATCGCTGCCCGAAAAGCTGGAAAAAATCCGAAGCCGGCTGCAGGCGGGAAAGCGGGCAAAGGCGGCTTTGGCCAGTCGAAGCGCCCGTCTACTGGCAGAGGAAAAACAAGAGGATAACCAGACAACTGTCCATGCATCCAACAGGGTGATGGGCAGTTTTTTACTTTCGGAAAGAAGAGGAGGCCATGAAAGTTTATTAAAAAAATGGTATTATGAACCCAATTGATTCAATTATTGAAAAAGTAAGCAGGTGGTACATTCATGAAACACCATGTCAATATAGAAGATGGACGACACTTAAGGTCGATGAAAACCCGAAATAAAATCATTAACGCGGCACATCATGTCTTTTTAAAGGAAGGCTTTCAAAATACAACAATCAAGCAAATTATCGAACAAGCAAAAACAGGGTACGGGACGGCTTATGGTCATTTTAAAGGAAAAGATGATCTGCTTATCATTTTGATGGAAGATGTCATGAACAAATTTTTTGAGATCGCGCATACTCCTTTTTTTCCTGCAACGAGGGAAGAAGCAAAGCAAATCATTCAAGGTCAAGTATTGGAATTTTTAAAAATTGCGGACAATGAAAGAGAAATCATGAAGGTATTTTCGGAGGCAATTGGACTCTCCCAAACAATCAATCAAAAGTGGGAGGAGATTAGACAGAGGTTTATTCAAAGCATTACAAAGGATATTACGTATTCGCAAGTAAAAGGGCTGGCTCGTACGGATTTAAAAGCCGAAGTGGTCGCACGCAGCTGGTTTTTTTCAAATGAAATGTATCAATGGGAGATTGTCTTCAAGAAAAATGATTACACCTTGGAGGAAATTGCCCATACGCTAACAACGATGTATGTTGACGCCATTTACCTGGATTGAAATCAACGATGCTCCTAAATAACATAGAAAGCCTTGGTCCTACGGCATAACGGACCAAGGCTTTTTGTTATGCAACTTTAAATTCGACACGAAGTCCATAATCAATTCCTTATTTTTGCTATGTATTATTAAACAGCGGGAATAAAACACCAAAATAAATATAGACATCACGTCGGATTCATTTTATAATCCAAATTATTACACGAATATACAGAAAATTAAGACTGAGGAGGCGACGTACCATGTCTACTACATCTGTCCCACTTACGAAGAGCTACGCGCAAGAGCTGGACGCAAACGATCCGCTCGCCAGCTACCGTGACGAATTTTATTTGCTGCCCGGCATTTATTTAGACGGCAACTCGCTTGGACTGATGTCCAGACGAGCGGAGAGCAGCTTGCAGGAGCTGGTTGACTCCTGGAAGGCGCTTGGCATCGAAGGCTGGACAACAGGAAAGCACCCATGGTTTTTTCTGTCGGAGAAGCTGGGAGAAATGAGTGCGCCTCTGGTAGGGGCTAACCCGGACGAAGTCATCGTGACGGGCTCCACCACCTTGAACCTGCATCAGCTGGCGGCAACCTTTTATCAGCCGGAAGGGAAAAAGACCAAGATCATTGCCACAGATCTTGACTTTCCTACAGATATTTACGCCCTGCAAAGCCAAATCAAGCTGAAAGGCCTGGATCCCGATGAGCAGTTGATTCTGGTTGCCTCAAGAGACGGGCGCATGATCGAGGAAGAGGACATCATCGCAGCGATGACAGAGGAGGTCGCTCTGGTTGTCCTGCCAACGGTGCTTTATCGCAGCGGTCAACTGCTTGATATCGAGCGACTGACGAAAGCAGCGCACGAGAAGGGCATCTTGATCGGCTTTGATGGATGTCACTCTGTAGGAGCCATTCCGCATGAATTCAGCAAATGGGAGGTGGATTTCGCTTACTGGTGCAACTACAAGTACGTCAATGCGGGCCCAGGCGGCGTAGGCAGCATTTATGTGAATCGCAAGCACTTCGGTACCGTTCCCGGATTGGCGGGCTGGTACAGCTCCAGAAAGGATAAGCAGTTTGACATGGAGCATACGCTGACTGTTGCCGAGACGGCGGGAGCGTATCAGACGGGGACTCCACACATCTTCAGCGTGGCACCGTTGATCGGTTCACTCGAGATGTTTCAAGAAGTGACGGTCGAAAAGCTCCGGGAAAAATCCCTCAAGATCACGCGGTACTTGATGGATTTGATCGAGAGTGAGCTGGCGGGGATGGGATTTGTGATCGCCAATCCCGTGGAAGACGACCGGCGTGGAGGTCATGTAAGTCTGGAGCATGAGGAGGCGGTTCGCATTTGCCGAGCTCTGAAAGAAGCAGGTGTCATCCCTGACTTCCGGGCTCCCAACATCATTCGCCTGGCTCCCGTTGCGTTTTACACCACGTATACAGAAGTCTGGGAAAGTGTGCAGATCTTGAAGACCATCATGCTTGAGAGGACGTACGAAAAATTCGAAAACAAGCGCGGGGTCGTCGCCTAGCGCCCAAGTCAAAGGGGGTTATTCAATGTCAAACAAAACAAACGTTCCAGATATCATGGAAAGGGAAAAGGGGCTTACGCGCGGATTAACGACCCGCCAGCTCGCCATGATCGCGATTGGCGGCGCGATCGGCACGGGCTTGTTTCTCGGCAGCGGGATGGCGATTGGCTTTGCCGGACCGAGCGTGATCGTCAGCTATTTGATCGGGGCTGTGATCGCTTTGCTGCTGATGGGCTGCCTCGCGGAAATGACCGTGGCGCATCCGACGACCGGCTCTTTCGGGGCGCATGCCGAGCGTTACATCAACCCATGGGCAGGCTTTTCTGTCCGTTATGCCTATTGGTTCTCTCTCGTGTGTGCCATCGGGACAGAAGTATCGGCTATGTCCGTCTATATGAAATACTGGTTCCCCGATGTTCCAGCCATCGTATGGATCGCGATCTTTTCCGCCGTATTGATTTACGTAAATGCTACGAGCGTCCATTTATTCGGCAGTGTCGAGTACTGGTTCTCCATGATTAAAGTAGCAGCTATCATCCTGTTTATCGTATTTGGAGCCTACGTCGTATTCGGCAGCAGCAACCCGGAGATCGGACCGCAGAACTTCACCAACAACGGCGGATTTTTCCCGAATGGTCTATGGGGCATGTGGATTGCGATTTTCATTTCTTTGTTCAGCTATTTGAGCATTGAGATGATCGCTGTCAGCGCCGGCGAAGCCAAGGAGCCGGAAAAAGCGGTTCCGATGGCATTGAAGTCAGCTGTTTTGCGTTTGATTCTCTTCTACATCATCACCCTTGCCTTGATGCTGATGGTCGTTCCTTGGAAATCCGCAGGTGGCGATGCCAGTCCTTTTGTGAAGGTTTTCCAAATTATCAACATTCCAGGGGCGGCAGGCATTATGAATTTTGTCGTACTGACAGCAGCCCTGTCTGCCATGAACAGCCAATTGTACATTTCCACGCGAATGGTTTTCTCGCTCTCCCGGGCTGGCTTCGCTCCCGCCAAACTAGGCGACCTGAGCAAAAAGGGCGTTCCTTTGAAAGCGCTTGCTTTATCAACGATCGGAATTGCGATTGCCTCCTACATCAACATCGTTGCTCCGGATCAATCCTTTGTCGTCATGATTTCACTGTCCAGCTTTGGGGCGATGTTTGCATGGTTTATGATCTTTGTCACACATCTGTTCTTCCGCCGCAAATGGGAGCAAATGGGCGGCAGGAAGCTCCCTGTAAGGATGATCGGCTATCCGTACCTGACGATCTTTGGCGCGGCGCTTTTGGCTTGCGTGGTCCTCTCCACATGGTTCCAACCGGAGTTTAAAGACACCCTGACCATGGGCTTTCCGCTGCTCATCCTGATCTCCATTGCCTACTTCATTTGGAAAAAGGCGAATCCAGCAGCCTACGAAGCTTCAGCCCAGCAAAGCAGCAACAAGGACATACCTTCATAAGCATCCAGATCATGCATACGGCTTGATTGAAAATGAATGTCTGGAGGGATTGGGTCGATGAAAAAAGAGAGAAGGAAACGCCTGGCAGGGATAGCGCTGGCAACCACGCTGGCTGTAAGTGCAGTGCTGCCGTTTTCCACCATGTATGCCGAGGCAGCCAAGCAATCGGATGTGTTCACAGCGCCGCGGACTGGACTTAATGCAAATGCTCCTGATGTGCCAGCCCCTTATTCAACGGAGGAACGCAAGCTTTTGCCGGGAGAGCCCGCGGAGCCAGCACCCGGTACATGGGGGTACGATCGTAAATCAGGGACATTTACGCACCCGCAAGCGACGCCGGACAATGAGGGGCCGCAGCCGTTCAATGGAAGCCTGCCGTACCTGGATCAGAACCAGTACATCAAAAATATGAAAGTGGAGGGATTCTATCCGTACGTGGCGGGCTGGGGCCATAGCTGGCAGGCCACCTTCGATTGGCAGGGACGGCGCTATTTGTACGACTACGAAACGACGATGTATAACGTATTTGACATTACGGACCCGAGAAACGCCAAGCGCCTTGCTTACAAAAGCTTTGATACCAAGGTCGAGCACCAATTCGGACCGTTTAACGTGAAGTACAACAAGGATCTGGGCAAAACGATCGCCGTGCAGGTCTATGAAGTGCCGCGCTATGGCGTTTTGTCCAACAAGTATACGAATCCAGAGGAGATCGAGGCGATCAAAAACCGCAAAATGCTCCGCGGCTTCCGAATTTATGAAGTGACAAGCCCACTGTGGACAGACTGGAAGCTTCTTTCCGAGACAGCGCTCGATCCAAATGCGGATGCGACAGATGACGTCCAGCAAGGCTCCGGCGGACTGGATGTTCCGGTGTACGATGGCGGCAAGTATCTGTTCCTTGCAGGCGCTCCGGACGACAGCTTCTCCAATACCGAGTACAAGAGCTACCTGTATTCCGCAGGCCAGATGGCGTTTGACATTTCTGATCCAACCAAGCCGAAACGCCTGTCTACATGGTGGGTTCCCGGGCAACGCAAAGGAGAGGAAAAGGAGTACAACAAGAATCCGCGTGCCGGCAACAAAACGAGCTGGATGGGGGCAAGGATGCCGCTGTTCATTCCGAAGCCGGTTGAAGAGGGCGGAAAGTACGGATATGCGGCAATGGGCGGCTTCGGCTTCTGGATCGTGGATATTTCTGATCCGGCTAATATGAAGGCTGTATCCCATATCGACATGCCAGTCAGCGTGAGCGGTACGGAAGGCGACAACATCGATGTGACCAAGGTAGAGAAGACGGGAATGGTGTACTACAGCGGTTATCCTTTGGGGGAAGATTGTCATGAGCCGTACAAGGATATCTATGCCATCGACGTGCGCGATCCGCTCCATCCGAAAATCGCTTATGTCTTGCCAAGACCGACTCCGCCGGAAAATGCGCCATTTACGGATTACTGCCAGCGTCGCGGCAGCTTCGGACCCAAGCGCAGCGGTTATGCGGCGATTCAGCCGGGAACACCGAATCCTTTGGTCATGCCGTATGCCTTCTACAATGCCGGGGTGCAAATCTTTGATCTGAAAGACCTCAAAAAACCGACCATCGGGGCTTATTTCGTACCCAAGATGTCGGGAGAGTACTTGAGCAACGATGGCAGCGGATTTGAAACGAGTGAACACTCCAATCCTGTACACAGCATTTTCGTGGAATGGGACCGCAATCTGGTGTGGGCCTTCTCCAACCACGGCATCTACGTGCTGTCTACGCCTTTGTTGGGTGAACCCAAGTACGGTTTGCCGCAGACAAACTAACGAGAGAATTATGGTGATATTTACAAAAAACGGATCCGACAGATGTCGGGTCCGTTTTTCATACCAGATAATTGATGTGTTTTGGGATAGCTTTTCGTATTTGTTCTGAAGTTCAAGATTCTCCATGAGAAGCCTACAAAATGTGGGAGGACCAGGCAAAGCTGGTCGCGGAAAAAGGGGAAAACCAGCGAAGGTATTTGGAATCTTGACCCAGGCGAAACGGAAAAGGCGGAACACGCATTCAGCGGCCAACCCTGAACCACTTCTTCGAAGTCGGCTGCTTTTGGCCGCGGTTCCGCCTTTGGAGTGTAGCCGGCCAGTGATACCCACAGCGAAGATCCAACTAGCCTGGAGCGTTTTCCCCTTTTTCCGCCCCGCCGCTACAGTTGGTCAAAGGCCATGCCTCATGCTCCCTCCTACACGAGTTAAAAAATGAAATGAGCGAAACTGCCGAAAGAAGAATGGCAAAAATAAATAAGGCAAACTAGAAAATCACGTAATAAATTTTCGTATTAACCAACAATTCATTTATTTATTTCATTTTCCAGTATAATGTTCCCAAAGGAGGGAAACCGTGTGGATCAGATTGACGAAAAGATCTTGGAGTTGCTGGGGGCGAACGGGCGAATGACCAGCTCGGAGATCGGAAAACACGTCCATTTATCCGTTCCCGCCGTCTCGGAGCGGATTCGCAAACTGGAAGAAGCGAAGATCATCGACAAGTTTACCGTGCGTATCAATCGGGAACAGATTGGACTGCATCTGCTCGCCTTTATCATGGTGCAGCTGGAGAAGCCAGAGCATGTGGCAGGCTTCCGGCAGATGATCGCCCAGACGCCGAGTGTTCGGGAATGCCATCATATAGCCGGTTCCTATGACTATCTGCTGAAAGTCGCATTGAAGAACACCAGTGAGCTGGAGCTTCTGATCTCGGAACGGATCAAGCAAGTCGAAGGGGTAGCCAAAACCAATACCATGATCGTGCTGTCAACGATGAAAGAGGAGATGTGACCGGAATGGTCATCTGGGAAGGATTCTTGTTTGGCATGCTGCTGCAGCTCTCGGTGGGGCCGGTGTGTCTTGCAGTATGGCGGCGCTCTCTTATGCACGGCATGCGGGAAGCCATCTGGATGGTGTGGGGAGTGGCTTGCGCCGATGCGATCTATATGCTGGCTGCGATCGGCGGTCTTACGGCACTGCTGCAGATCGCTTGGGTCCATACCCTCGTCCTGATTGCAGGAGGGGTGACGCTGATCTGGTTTGGCATAAGCAGCTTCCGTGCGAAGCCGGAAGTGGAGCTGCAGGATCAAGGACATCCTGCTCGCGGCGAGGCGAGCCAGGGGAGCTTCTGGTATGGAATCGGGCTGACGCTGACCAATCCGTTGACAATCGTTTTTTGGGCTGGCGTATTCGGCTCCATGATGGCTTCTCAAGCCCTGGCAGATCATCTGTCACTGGCGGGTTTTGCCGTCGGATGCATCGCAGCTACGGTCTTCTTTTTGACGATGGTGGCAATGTTCGGACGCTGGCTCTCAGGCATCCTCAGACCCTTGTGGATTCGGCGATTGGATCAGTTGGTGGGCGTATTGCTGATCGGTTTTGCGCTTCTTCTTTTGCAAAAAGGACTGATTGGATGAAAGTAGGTTTTGCTCATGCCCGAAACTGGGTACTAGTAAAGGAGAGAGAACCCTATGTGCCAGGACATGCCTGAGTACAAGGTATGAGGAGAAACTGAGATGATGGAATCGTGCCTGAAATGTGGGAGTCCCATGAATGCCAAAGATTTGATCTGTTCCGTATGCGGGCAGAATGATTACGACGAATATCAATTGATCCGGAATTACGTCAAGACCTACCCGAATTCCAATGCGATGCAGATCGCAAACGCAACGGGCATTTCGATTTCCAAGATTCTCCGCTTTATCAAATCGGGGTCATTGACGGTAGTCGATCAGGATGTCCACAGGAGATCATGACGAAGAAGGAAAAGTCCACGTCGTCGCAGACATGATCGGATCTGCAGGACGTGGACTTTTTTTAGCTTTCTCACCAGGATAGGCACAGGTTCCGGCCTAGAGCCACCGCAGCCCCTTGGGGTAGTGGTTCTTCAACTGACCGTCTGCTTGCTTGCCCCAGCCGATGGAATACCCGTCCACCGTCACGAGCGTCCAGCCTGGCGGACCTTCCCGAAGAAGTGCTTCGCCGCGCAAATAGCGGATGATTTCCGGATCATCAGCTTGATAGGTTGCGAGTCGAGCCACCTCTTCGGCAGACAAGGCGAGGGCAAGTGCGTGTCCTGGCTCCAGTCTGTTTTTCTTTACGGTTCCCAGATGAAGGCCTGCGCGCAGGACCTTGATGCCATCCCAGTCGAGTTCAGGTGCAGGTGAGTAGGAAAGCTGTTCGCCAAAGAGAAGAAAGGCAGATTCGTCGCTGTACTGGCTAGCGGCCTGCGGCATCATCTCGTCTGCGAAGCTGCGCCATACGGCTAGCGCTTCTTTTTTTCCGACAGGCATTGCTTTGCTGTTGCGTTTTTCCTTCCGTTTGGGCTTGGACAGCTCTTCCGCATGTTGTTCGTCTTTTTTTAATTTGGCTAAAAAATGTCCTTCTCCCTCCAGCTTGTGCGGCCACAGTCTTGCGGTCATCTGCAAGTCTGCCAATGAAGGCTCCGCCCATTCCGGATGTCCGGGTGCAAAGCATTCGTGATGGGGCAAAGCGATGAGGGAAAACTCTGGATGTCTGGCAAGAAAGCTCGCGATGCTCTGTTCATTCTCCTGTGGCGCGAAGGTGCAAGTGGAGTAGACCAAGGTACCCCCGGGCTTGAGCATCCGTGCTGCTGCGTCGAGGATGTCCATTTGCATGCGATGGCACTCTGCGACCTTCTCCTCGGACCAATCCGAGATGGCTTCCGGCAGCTTGCGAAACATCCCTTCTCCCGAGCAGGGGGCATCTACCAGAATGCGGTCAAAAAACTGGGGGAAGCGCTCCTGCAATCTCTCCGGTGTTTCATTGGTGACGACAGCATTCCGCACCGCGCAGCGCTCCAGATTTTCCGCCAGGATACGGGCGCGCTGCGGATGGATCTCGTTGGCGATGAGCAAACCTTCTCCGCGCATTGCTGCAGCGAGCTGGGTCGATTTCCCGCCCGGTGCTGCACAGAGGTCTAGGATGCGCTCGCCGGGCTGTGCTCCCAACGCCTCGGCCGGGGACATGGCGCTCGGCTCTTGCAGGTAGTAAAGCCCGCAGGCGTGATAGGGATGCTTGCCGGGACGCACGCCGTCGGGGTAGCGGAAGCCTTGCGGACACCATGGAATCGGATCGAGTGGAAAAGGGGAGATCTGGCGAAACGACTCCAGGGCTACCTTCAGTGTGTTGACGCGCAAACCGTGGAAAGCTTCCCCGCGATAGGAGTCGAGGAAAGCCTCGAAGTCATGCTGCAGCAACGATTGCATGCGCTGCGTAAATGCGGATGGAAGTTGTGGGGTCATGAAAGCCTCCTTGTCAAATTCTGGTCGCCGAGAAAGGAATAATGTAGAACAATGGCGAATCATAGCTTTTGAGGTGAGAAGGATTATGAAAGGGACCCGCGCGGAACGATATCGCTCCAGACGGAGAAACGACTCTGATGTCAGCCGCTTTTGGATTATGGGGTTGCTTTTCTCACTCTTGGTGCTAGCCTTCGAGTTTTTTATCGAGATCCCGGTAGAAGCTGGCTGGCTGCAAGAAATGGAGATGGCCTTGTTTTCAGCCAGTTTTACCCTGCTTGCCTTTTACCTGCTGGGTTTAACCTTTGTTTTTTCCCGTCAGGAAACGGCAGGCGCGATCAATCACCAAGTCATTATCTACGCCTGGCTTGGAGCAATCCTGTTTCATCTGTTCCTGCTAATCAGCAATCTATCCAATCAGCATGTCTACAAAGCAGGAATCATCCTATTTTTAGGTCCTTTGTTTCTCACTGTCTATCATTTTATCACGTACTTGTCAGCATTGCGCCAGCAGCGTGAGGAGGAAAAAGCGGCTTCACTGGCCTCCTTGGAACGAGCGGCCTACCAGATGATTTTGGAAGGCAGCAAGGTCTACAGCGAGATCGTCCGGTTGAAGCAAGCGTACCCTGAAGTGGAGCAAATGATCCGCGCCAACGACTTTCATGACAAGCTGGAGCGTTACGCCTGGGAGATGCAGCAGTACCTGCAGGCGAAGCATTTTGAGCGCAAGGACGTGGAGATATTAGAGGGCCATTATTACTATTTGGAAAACCTGCTAATGCTGGCGAAACAGCATCCGGGAATCATGGAATCGCGCAGTTTCGCACATCGAGAAGATAAACCGATCGGGTAGAGGAGAGGATTGGAGATGTTCTGGAAAAAGAGCAAAGGGAATGCAGAAGCCGGGGCAATTGCGACGGCAGAAGTGGCTGTAGAAGCGGCACAGCCAGACCAAGAGGCATTCTTGCAGGGAGAATTGCAAACGATTTTTGAACAACTGGGAGACATTTTGGCCCACAAAAAATCCCTTCACGAGCAGTATGGGAAAATCGAGATGCTGGGGAATCAGATGAGCCGAATTGTCGCCAACATTTCGCAGATCAATGAAAACGACGATCAGTCGGCAGGTCAGCTCCACAGCAGGGGCGAACGGCTGCAAGCAATCTGCCAGCAATCGGTTGAGCGGGCAGGGGAAGGCAAGAAAGCGATGGCGGAGGTCGTAGAGGTCATGACGCTGCTCGAACAGCAGTCGACGAATACCTCCCTCTCCATGAGCAGACTGGAGGAGCGTTCGTCCGAGATCACCAGCATCGTTCAGGTCATCAGTGACATTGCGAACCAGACCAATTTGCTGGCCCTCAATGCGGCGATCGAAGCGGCGCGTGCAGGAGAGCAGGGCAGAGGGTTTGCCGTGGTAGCCGACGAGGTGCGCAAGCTGGCGGAGATGACAGCGAACTCCACGAAACATATTGCCGAGCTGATTGGCAAAATTCAGGAAGAAACCAAAGACGCATTGGCCAACAGCGATCAGAACAGCGAGGCGATCAAAAACGGCCTTGCGCTCAGCAAGGAAGCTTCCGATAAAATGGATGGCATCGTCCAAGCATTCGCGGATGTGCAGTCCGAAGTAGCGAAAGTGATGCACATTATCCATCAACAGAAGGATTTTGCCGATGGGGTCGCTCGTGAACTGACCGCGGCAAACAGCCTGCTGGACGAATGGCGCGAAGAAAACGAACAGCTTATAAATGGAGCCAATCAGGTGGAAGAGCGGATTCAGGCGAGCGCAGAGCAAGTGCAGAAGCTGTTGCAATCATAACTTTTTTTGGAAGGGACGAGGGGAAGAGACTCGTCCTTTTTTTCACCCTTGATCGAATGGTCTTCCATCATTTTCAACCGGGAAAGGAGAATTTCATGCAAAACTTTCAGGTAAAGGTCCTTCAGCATAGAGGATCGTCTTATGAAATAGGAAAAATGCTGGGCGAGCAGGCGAGACATAATCCAATTGTACAAACCTTTCAAAAAATAACGAGGGATCAGATCGATGTGCAGGTGATGGAGGCGATCTACGCTGCGTTTGCCCCCCATCTGCTGGAGGAATTGAGAGGGCTTGCGGAAGGATTGGAGCTCACTTGGGGACAGGTCTGCGCGCGTTTTGGAGGCTATGACGTGCCCAAGACCGAGGCAATGGGGTGTTCCGCGATTCTGACCCGCGATTATTACGTGCGCAACTATGATTTTTCCCCAGACTTTTATGATGGGTATTTCAGTCTGCTTCAGCCGGATCAGGCATTTGCCACGGCAGGCTATAATCTGCAGCTGATCGGGAGGCATGACGGCGTCAATGAACACGGGCTGGTGATGGGCCTTCACTTTGTCAGCAATGCGGGCTATACGCGCGGAATCTCGGCATGGACAGCAGTTCGGATGGTCCTGGACACCTGCCGGAATGCAGAAGCTGCGATCCATCTTTTACAGGAGCTGCCTCATGCCGCGTGCTACAACTTTTCCATCGGGGACAAGAGCGGCAATCTAGCCGTCGTTGAGGCCAGTCCCGAAGGCATCCAGGTCAGACGGGACGCAGCGCATTTGTCCTGTGTCAATCACTTCCAAACGGATCTGCTCGCCCCAAATAACCGTTCGATTATCGCCGGCTCTCTCAAGCGAAATACCTATATGCAGGGGCTGCAGGACAAAGCCTATACGCAAGACGAGATGGTTCAGCTCTTCAAGGATAAAAAGTCGCCGCTCTTTTTTCGAGATTATGCCGATTTGTTCGGGACTCTGCACACGTTCTCCTACGCCTATCGCGATGCAAGGATCGTTACGGTTCTCGCGCAGGGCGAGCGCTTCTTCACGTTGAATTTTGCCGATTGGGTGAGCGGCCATGCCACCGCAGTCGAATGGCTGGAGGGCAAAATAGAAGAGAACGAGTAGCTTATTCCTTACCGTACAACGGAGCGATTCGATCAATCCGGTTCGTCCAGATCACTCCAGAAAAATCAGACGGGAGGCGCTTCACATCCTCAGCCGTATCAAACCCGCTGGAAAACTCACTGCCATCGCCGCCGACGAGAACGACCCGCGTGTCGGCGCGATCCATTCGCTCCTGAAAGCGATGGGGAAAACCCCATAGCCAAGGGGCTATTTTTTCGGGGATATGGACTTGTGTATGGCGCAACGCTTCGGGAACATACCCTGTCCAGCCGATCAAAATGTAGGGAATCAGACCGCTTTTCATCGTCGCCATGGACATCACTCTTACGGCAGGAAGCCTGTCCTTCAAGGCTGCGATCGGTTCATCTCCGCCGTAGACGGTCAGTTGCGCCAATCGTTGTTCCGGGAGTGCGGTCAAGTGCTTGGCCAGCAGTTCTCCTTCTGCGGGATCGTTGCTTTTGATGTGAATCAAAAACGATTTGTCAGGGAAACGGGCTAGGACTTCTTCCATCGAAGGCATCAGGCCCACTCCCTTGCCGCGGAAGGGATAGGTTTTTCCTCCGTCATAGGTGTATCCGTATCCTACATCCAATTGCTTCAGCTCTGCCATCGTATAATCGCTGGCTGTCCCCTGTCCGTTGGTGCGGCAATCAAGCGTCCAATCGTGGAAGACGGCGAACTGCCCGTCTTTGGTCGGCTTGATGTCGAATTCTACGAGATCCGCGCCAGCCAGGAAAGCCGTCTCCATCGACGCCAGAGTGTTTTCCAGGTAGGGGTGCTCTGGTTTATGGATACGAGTAGCGGTACAGGTATCATTTTTTACACCTTCCAAATCGAAGGTCTGGGCCAAGCCGCGATGGGCGAGCAGAAGCGGCTTTCCGTCATGCGGCTGGGCCAAATACGAGCTGTTGTTCACATAGACAAAAGCGATCACTACCAAGAAAAGTAGCAGCCATTTGCGTTTTCCTCGTTTTTTTCCTTTCATCCGCCTCTTCCTTTCCTCCCGAGTATAGTCGATCAAGTTCAGAGTACAAAAATAACCCAAGTGAAACATTCCTGCAACCCATCACGTCACTATTAGTGTCTGCTCCGCGACAGGCAACCAACTTCTTGCGAAAGGAGAAGTGACATGTTTCGACGTATTTTGTTTTTGCTTGCTGTGCTTGTTGTAGCAGCTGCGGGAATATTCACTTCAAATGTTCCAACCAATGCCAATCCGAAAAAACCGATCCAACGCGATACCTTGGATATAGATGGCAGTGCCATTTTGAAAAAAAGGGAATTTGAGTTTGAGGACGGAACGACGTACTGGATGCACCAAGTGACGGCGGAGGCTGATGAAGAGCCCTATTCGATCAGGATTCCGCTGCGGGAAGAATTCGCTACGTTTCGTTACCGGGAGCTCTCCAGTGGAGAGGACAAAAAGCCTTACTGGCGGCATCTAAATCTGCAGGAAGTGAAGACACTTCCTGTCGCTCCAGGATTCATCGAGGCAGCAGGAAAGTACATATGGATCGGGGAGCCGATCGTCTATAGGGAGCTCGGGAATGGAACGGTTGAAGCCATGCCCGGAACGGAGATACCCATCGAAGTGGTGCAGACTTCACGAGGCATCACCCTGGAAATCCGCTTGCCCAAGCGAGCAGGATATGTCAGTGAAATTTGGGCGATGGAGTCAAGGGAGCCGTTGATCCAATGGAGAGAGGGGTCAATGGAGCAAATCTGGCTGTCACGTGATCTCGCACAGAATGCCAAATGGCTATACAACGGCTATCATTACAAGAGCCCAAGCACCTATGAGCCGACAGCAGAAAATGGATTCTGGCGCATCCCGGATAATTACATCCTGCACTCGTTACTATTTACGGGCGGCGGCAAGGCGGCAGAGCATATGGCCTACGTCATGCTGAGAACCAGCCTGGAGCAGCAGGAGGCGGACGGGCATTGGAAAACCTTGCCGCTGTCCCAATGGCTGCGCGACGATTACCAAATACCGGCCGGCTTTTATGATACGCGATTTAACACAGGTGCAGCCGAAAAGATGCTAGAGGGCTGCAAGAGATATGACGAGCCGGACTTTTGCGAATCTGCACGCAAATATACAGATTATTTTCACCAGCATGCACAAGAAAACCACTATACCGCAGACGGCCAGACAGGCTGGCTGGTGGCCGATTACGCTTCGACGCAACCGCATAAAGACACGCATGTCTCACTCAACCATCAGCTTGCGGAGATCAACTACCTGTACAGCTTTTATCAAGTGTTTGGCCGACCCGAAGACAAGGAATTGGCTGATATCATGCTGGCGGGAGTCGTCCAGCTCGGGAAGAAGTGGATTCTTCCAAACGGCGACCTCCATTACGCCTACTATCCGGACGGTACATTTGCCCGTCCCGACTATCCTTATCTCACCTATAACGATTTGCTGGAAACGCAGCAGCTCTACAAGGAGCTCTACGGTCAGGAAGAGCCTGTGATCGCGCAATTGATGGCAAGCAAATGGGATTGGATCGTGCGCAACAATATACCGTATGTGAAGATTAAATAGCTAAACAAGCAGGACTCGGTCACGAATCAGACCGATGCGCCTGCTTGTTTTTTTCATTGTCATGAGGGGTGACTATTCAAAAAAAGCCACCACGTGATTGACCCGTTCCAGATCAGCAGGCTTGATTTTTAGCGTGGAAGTTGGGCTGCCCGTCCCGCCATAGACAAAGGGATGATGGGACAACATCCGGTCCATGATGCAAGGCAAAGAGTGGCCGACAAGCGGAACGTTGCCGACAGTACAGCCCGTTACCTGTTTTACTTCTTCCGGGGTAGCCATACTCAGCTTTTCGCTGTTGAGTAAATTGGAAATTTCATCCATATCAATTCGACCGCGAGCTCCGGAAAGAATCAAGGCAAAAAACGCTTTTTCGGACCGAAGGACAAGTGTAGGAGCTGTCTGTCCGATCTCGATGCCCAGCAGAGCAGCCCCTTCTTTTGCAGTCCGAATCGTGGCAGTGTGCTGAATGATTTCGTATTCAACCTGGTTTTCCTGCAAGATCGTCTCCAATGGAAGCATCCCGCGATTCCTCCTGTACACCAATACTATTTCTTTTTCAAAACAAACAGCGTCAAAAAGCTCAACGCCTCCTGCAAATCTACTGGCAGGCGGTCAGCAAGCTCGGAAGGAACTCCTTCTTTGTAGACAGGCTCTTCCTCCAGGAGCTCAAAGCCGTTCTCGATTGCCAACTGCTTGGCTTCCCACGGCATCATGGTATTTTGAATGGTCGTCTCGTCATAGAGCCTGCGGTAGCTGTGTCCGCGCGGTCCGGCAGTCGGCCCCAAAATGCCCGCAACCAAGACGCCACCCGGTCGTAAAAGACGATGCAATTCCCGGAGGGTCTTCAGCGGAGACGGGGTGAATTCGATGACGTTGATGGAGAGGATGCCGGCAAACGTCTGATCCGCGAAAGGAAGATTGCTAATGTCTCCCGTCTGGAAGCGGATTTTGAAACCCATTTTCTCCGCGCGCTGCTGGGCAAGACGAATCATTTCCCCGGCAATGTCCACGCCTTCTGCCTGGTAGCCGTCTGTTGCCAGCCTGCAGCTCGCATACCCGTCGCCGCAACCGGCATCAAGAACAGGACCATACATGGGCGGGACGTGACGCATGAACAGGGGAAGGATCGTCTTGCGGCTGCCCGTCTCCCACATGTCATCACTCTTCCGGCTCCATTCTTCCGCCATATGGTCAAATGTCTTCGCTGTTTTTTCATTCCAATCACGCATTTCGCATAAGCTCCTTCCATCCAATCATTTCCTTCATTGTACCAGATGCTTTAAGCAATAAAAGCGTTGTTGCGTTTTCGCGGTGGTTGGTGTTCTTGCGAAAGAAAACGCTTTCCATATATTCTCTAAGTAACGAATCAGTCATCCTGAAAATCCCAAATATGACAAGGATAATGGAGGGTTATCTATGAGCAAGGCCAACACCGATTTCTTTCCGATTCAAGACTGGGACTACCTGGAGTTTTACACCGGCAATGCAAAGCAAGCGATGCATTACTTTACAAAAGCTTTCGGGTTTGAAGCTGTGGCGTACGCTGGCCTGGAAACCGGTTCGCGTGACAAAGTGTCGTATGTGCTGAAACAAAAGCACATGACATTTGTAATCAGTGGAGCCCTGACGCCAGACCACCCCATCGCTGATTTCGTGAAAAAGCACGGTGACGGGGTAAAGGACGTAGCGCTGCGCGTGGATGACTGCGAACAGGCGTATCGAGAGGCGATTTCGCGCGGGGCTATTCCGATCATGGAGCCGACTGAATATTCGGATGAGTTCGGCACTGTCAAAAAAGCGGTGATTGGCACCTATGGAGAGAATGTTCACTCCTTCATCGAACGGAAAAACTACAACGGACCATTCTTCCCCGGCTATGTCGCCTATGAATCTCCGGTGCCGAGCGAGAGCACAGGCTTGATCGGCATCGACCACATTGTCGGCAACGTGGAAGTAATGGACGAATGGGTCTCCTATTACGAAAAAGTCATGGGCTTTACGGCGGTGCAAAACTTCAGCGATGACGACATCTCCACCGAGTATTCCGCGCTGATGTCCAAAGTCATGCAGAGCGGGACAGGCAGAATCAAATTCCCGATCAACGAGCCGGCAGAAGGACGCCGCAAATCGCAAATCCAGGAATTTCTGGAGTTCTACAAAGGACCAGGCGTCCAGCATATTGCGATCCTGACCAACGACATTATCGATACAGTCACCAAACTTCGCGCCAATGGAGTTGATTTCCTCTCTGTACCGGATGCGTACTACGAGGAACTGAAGGACCGCGTCGGAGAGATCGACGAAGACGTAGAAACCTTGAAAAAGCTGAAGGTGCTGGTGGACAAAGACGATGAAGGCTACCTGCTGCAGCTCTTCAGCAAACCGATCGTGGACCGTCCGACACTATTTATTGAAATCATTCAGCGCAAAGGCGCGCGCGGCTTTGGCAACGGCAATTTCAAAGCCCTGTTTGAAGCGCTGGAGCGCGAGCAAGAGCTGCGCGGCAATCTGTAAAAAACCAATCCGTTCCCTATAGAGCAATCGAGGAGTCGCAACTTCACCTCGAATGCTCTTTTTTTTTATGAGAAAAATCTCCACCGTGGAAAAATAAAATCGTGTTGACATTGACATTACGTCAATCTGTAAAGTGAAATTGTCGGGAGGTGAAGACAGTGGAATACACCGTGCAGAAGCTGGGACGGCTGGCGGGAATCAGTACACGCACGCTGCGTTATTACAACCAGATCGGGATCCTGGAGCCAGCGAGAATCAACTCCTCCGGCTATCGGATCTACGGCCAGGCAGAGGTCGATAAATTGCAGCAAATCATGTTTTACCGCGAGCTCGGTCTGCCGCTGAATCAAATCAAGGAGCTGGTCAACTCGCCAACCTTCGACGAGAACAAGGCGCTGAAGGAGCATCATGAACAGCTTCTGGACAGAAGGAAGCAATTGGATGCTTTGATCGCCAACGTGGAGAAGACAATCGCTCAGAAAGAGGGGAGAACGACAATGACAGATCAAGAGAAGTTTGCAGGTTTTACAAAAAAATTGGTGGAAGAAAATGAGCAGAAGTACGGAAAAGAGATACGGGAAAAGTACGGAGATGACGTCGTGGACCGATCCAATCAAAAGCTCATGGGAATGACCGCCGAGCAATATGACGAGTTGAAGCGCTTGGAAAACGAGGTCCTCGCAGCGCTGGGTGCTGCCCTCCAAACAGGAGATCCCGCAAGCGAAGAAGCACAGAAGGCAGCAGACCTGCACCGGCAATGGCTGAGCTTCACCTGGAATGAATACAGCAAGGAAGCACATGCTGGTTTGGCGCAGATGTATGTGGAGGATGAGCGCTTCAAGGCGTATTACGACGCTGTGCAGCCAGGAGCGGCGGAATTTTTGCGAGATGCGATTGGCGTTTATACGGGAATTCGAAAATAAGAGGAAAGAGGGATGAATCCGCCTTGGCTTTGTGGGCGGTTCATCCCTCTTTTCAACCCACAAAGAGAGCAGGAAGACCAAAAAAGCTGGTTGAGGAAAAAGGGGAAAACCAGCGCAAGGTATTTGGAATCTTGACCCAGGCGCAACGGAAAAGGCGGAACACGCTTTTAGCGGCCAGCGCGCCCAGCAAGCCGTTAATTGCTAGTTGGTGAAAGTCCAACCGAGGTAAGAGCCAAGTCGCCTCGTAGCTGACAGGCAACTGGTGGA
>Ga0182742_1000358_pt1 | contig 77652 bp, 60 predicted proteins | sample eDN5th37CBELigMG_FD_128880 | JGI IMG/M metagenome (GOLD analysis project Ga0182742, IMG submission 128880) | Enriched Miracle-Growth compost microbial communities from Emeryville, California, USA - eDNA 5th pass 37_C BE-Lig MG (version 2)... ...
CATATGATACGAGGAGTGAACATGCATGAAGTACCGTCGTCTTGGCGGCAGCGGATTGAAGCTGTCCGCTTTAGGTTTAGGAACGAATGCTTTCGGCAAGCGCGCCGATGAGGAAGCCTCGGTTCGAGTGCTTGATTTCGCGATCGGAAACGGCATCAATTTCATCGATACCGCAAACATCTATGCGGGGACCGAATCCGAGCGGATCATCGGCAAAGCATTGGCCGGGCGGCGCCATGAGGTGATCCTCGCCACGAAGGCCGGACTGCCGAAGGGCAAAGGTCCGTACGACAAAGGCTCATCCCGGCATCACCTGATGCAAGAGCTTGAGGGCAGCTTGAAGCGGCTGCAAACCGACTACGTTGATCTGTATCAAATCCATACCTTCGATCCGGAGACCCCGCTGGAAGAAACGCTGCGGACGCTCGACGATATGGTTCGCTCGGGGAAAGTGCGCTACATTGGCGCTTCGAACTATGCCGCTTGGGAAATGATGAAGGCGCTTGGTATCAGTGAGAAGCTTGGGTTACACCGCTACGTCTCCAACCAAGTCTGCTATTCGCTGGCGGACCGGACGCCGGAGCGCGAGCTTGTGCCGCTATGCGAAGATCAAGGGGTAGGCATCATCCCTTACTATCCGTTAGCCGGCGGAATATTGACCGGGAAATATACATCGGCGGAAGCGGTGCCGGCCGGCTCCCGCGCCGAAACGGATCCGAACTTTACCCGTTTCCTGCAGGATGACCGCCTCGAGCTCGGGCGAGAGGTTGCGCGATTGGCTGCGGAGCTCGGGTGCACCCCCGGCGCGCTGTCGCTCGCTTGGCTGATGCATCAGCCGGTCGTCTCCTCCGTCATCGTCGGCGCTACCCGTGGCGAGCAGATGAGCGACAACTTGGCGAGTGTAGAGCTTTCGCTTAGCGCGGACGTCTTGGACAAGCTGGATCAGCTCACGGATAAGTACGTGCACGGCAAACCGTTCGCAACCTATCGGCTCCCTTAATTTACGTCTTATGAAAACAGCCCTTCTTGAGGCCGATTCGCCTAGCGATGTCTCAAGTGAGGGCTTTTTTATTCCAGAAATGAACCTTTCGCCAAAATCCTTTGTTTCATATGTAACCGCGCGGGGAAAGGAGGAGATGTCATTTTGTCGGATAAAGAGCTCTTCGACACATATAACAGAGAGGTGTACCGCACCTGCTTGTATCTTCTTGGCAACGCGGCGGATGCGGAGGACGTATGCCAAGAGGTATTTATTAGGGTGTTCCGCCATGATTGGAGAAACGTCGAGCATTTGAAGGCTTGGATCATGAAAATTGCAGTGAACCTGTGCATGAATCAAATTCGGAAAAACCGGCAGATTCAAGCAAAGCATCGGCTGTTTCAAGTTCTTCATATCACGAAAGAACAAACGACGGAACGTATTATTGAGGAGAAAGAAAAGGCGAATGAACTCGCCGGCCTGCTGTCGGCATTACCCGGGAAGATTCGCGCTGCTGTTACATTAAGATATCTTAACGAAATGAGCACCGCAGAAATCTCAGAGGTACTGCAAATTCCGGTCGGCACTGTGAAATCAAGAATCCATAAGGGACTCCGGCTGTTGCGCGAAACGGCGGAAAACCCATTGAGCAAAGGAGGAGCTGCGGCATATGACAAACATAGAGAAGCTCTTACAACATATGAAAGATAGCGCCCCGATCCGTTACCCGGATTTTGACCGCATGTGGTCGGCCATTCAGGAATCGAGGCAGCCTGCGCGACGGAAGATACCGTTTAAGAAGACAGCCTTCATTCTGCTGACAGCTGTCGTCTTGGCTTCAGCCCCTGTGTACGCATCCATTAATTGGGGCCAGTTGTTCCCTTGGAAAAGCGGAATCCAATCCGCGTTAAACCAAGGCTTGGGCCAAGACATCAATCAGTCCGTTACGGTGGACGGAATTACGCTAACGCTCCATACCGCAGTTGTAGACGAGAACCAAACCGTCATTTTATACAGCTTCGATTCTGATACTGATTTTGGCGGGACGTTAGGCTTCGAAAGCATGACCCTTCTCGATGAGCAAGGGCAACCCGTCGAGGGAAGATTCTTCAGTCGATACGATCTTAATGCCGACCGTTATTACGGCTATTTCCAAACGGATTGGATCCCGCAAAATGGCACCGTTCCCATCACCTTTACCGCGCACAACGCCTTCACGAAGGCTCGGGAAGATCTGCCCATTTCATACGATCCGTTCAACACCGATCCGCAAACCTTCTCCCTTGACATCGGTGGATTGGATACGGTAACGGTTCAATCGTTCAGGCAAGATCCAGTTCATATCATCGTCACTTCCTCTTTCCGATACACCGAGCCGGAAATTTGGAATAAAGTCACTCCGCGTCTGGAGGCTATGCGAAACCAGGAGATCATTCCTTGGGTGGGAACCACGGTACTTTACACCCCTGGGGATCCCGGCGAGTTTATGAATCGGCAAATGTATAAAATGGAGAACCTCCAGGATCAGCAAACCACCTTTGTTATTTCCTATGATCGTGTAGATCAGCGTTGGGATGCGGATTGGAGCTTTCATGTCGTGTTAAACGGAACCGAAATGCGCAACAGCACGATCGTCCGAGAATTGGACAATGTGCTGTTAGAGGTTGGGGACGAGACTCTCCGACTCGAAAAGATGACCATTACCCCTTCGCAAATTAAGCTGGAAGCCGCAAACCAAGAATACTTCAGCGTATTCCATCAATACAAGCTTGATGTTGGAGGAACCGTGTTGAGTGGAGGGAAATTCCCCGAGCCCAATAGTTCCAAGACGACGTTCCGGTTCCAATTTCCGAGCGATGTCCGGATTACCGACCCGCAAGTTCCTGTTACCCTTATCGCCAAACATCTTACGGTCACCCATGACGGCGGAGATGTGCCGATTCGATTGACAGAAATCAGCGAGAAGCCTCAGACGCTCGAGACGGATGTCGGCGGATTCCCTGTCACGTGGACGTACTATATGTCAGATGGAAGCCTGTACGTACAATCGGTAAGCGCTGACCCCGAATTCGGAGGCGTCAACCAAACCTATCAGCTGAATAACGGCAAGCGTGTATATGGGCAACCGGCCAATGCGGGGGTCATGGGGGATGGAGTCAGCTTTTCCATCGATAAGTACCCGAATTTCACCGGCCAAGAGGTTGAGTTATACATCTGGAAATACAGCACTGAACATCCCGAGAAAGAGGTTAGAGTGCCGCTGCAATAAAACAAGATTACTAGCCGCAGACCGCCCAGTCTGCGGCTTATTTTTTCCCAATTACAAGGAATCGGTTTGCCGCGGCCCAAACAATGATAGAATGAATATTGGGGGTGTCTTCAGCATGAACATATGGGTCCAAACCGCGACGAGACTATGGAACAGTTGGAAACGCCGCAATGTGTTGATGCAATTGCGTCCGAACACCACCATCCGCGGCCGTTACAAGATTGTGAAGCCGATTGGAGAAGGCAGCTATGGGCTCGCTTATTTATGCAGGGATCTTATGCGCAACCGCGAACTGTGTGTCTTAAAGCATGTCCAACCGCTGCGCGGCGGTTCGGCGCGTACGGCAACAGCCTTCAATCTGGAGACTGCCATGCTAAGCCGGCTGAACCACCCTTCCGTGCCAAAGCTGATCGAATCGTTCCAATACCGCAATGCGTTATGCTTTACAATGGAGTATGTGCCGGGGCGAAGCTTAGAGCAGCTTCTGTTCGATGACAACAAAACCTTCACGGAGCTTGAATCTTTAACGCTGCTGCGCCGCCTGTTGGACATCGTAGCGGATCTCCATGCGGAAGGCATCGTACATCGGGATATCCGAATCGCGAATGTCATTTTAGATAAAGAGCATGTATTTTTAATTGACTTCGGGCTCGCAAGAGATATACGAGACGGCGCCGGACAGCAAATCCCGGACGACATTGAGCCTGACGCGCCGATGGAGAAGGTGCTTCGCAGACGTGTTCATGTAACCAGCGATTTCTACGGTCTGGGCCATCTGCTGCTTTTCTTGCTTTACAGCAATTTCCCGGAGGAAGATGAGGAGCTTAGCTGGGAGGAAGAGTTGACGACACTCGCGCCTCAAACCAAAAAACTGCTCCGCCGCATGCTTATGACGGAGCAGCCTTACTCTGCAATCGAAGAAGTCATCGCCGACACCGAAGCCGCTATTCGCATGATCGAGCTGGCGTCTTAGCTGCTATAACTCGAGTAGTGCCCTTTCTTCTTGTAATAACCATGGCCGTACCGGTCGTGCCTGGAAGGACGTCCGGACTTCGGTCTGTAGTAATGATCGCTGCTGCTGTATTTGTGATACCCGCCATAGTGAGGACCGTAATGCTTCCGGTGGGAGGAAGAGAGCAGCTTTTGTACCAGTTTCTTCAGCAATTGAAAATTCCCCTTTCCATCCGTTTCCCTTCTATACGTTTCCCTACGCGGCGGGTTGCATTTACACCGGCTTACGCAAGAAATACGAGTATCCCGCAGCGAAGAAAATGACGAAGCTTCCCGCGATGACAAAGAACAGCGATTCCAGCGGCACATTGAACGCACCGAAGCTCTCCGCTTCCCGCGGCAGCATCGCCAGCGCCGGCTGCGCCCAAGGATAATACGGCCCATACTTCTCCGAGTTCGCGATGAGAATGCTCGGCAACGTAAAGATGACATTCAACGCCATCGGAGCGGCAAAGTTCGACCAGGCGACGGATACGCCCATTTGCAGTGCCGCAAGCGGCAAACAAGCGATCCAGCTGCCCAACAAGCTTCGAGTAATCACGTCCCACGGCACAGGCATCGGAAATCCTTTAAAGAACCCAACCGCCAGCAGCCCGGCGCAGACCAACAGTTGAATGACCAGCAATATGCCCATCACCATCGCAAATTTCACTAAGAATACACTGCTTCTCGACACCGGCAGCGCCAGCAGCTGCTTCCACCCGCCTCCGGCATGCTCAAATCTGCAGACGAACGCCGCAAACACCCCGGTTAACAACGGCAGGAACAGCAGCCCGTGAACCATTGCGATCATGGAAAGCGATATATGCCAGGGCAACAGATCCTCCGGATAAAATTCCGCATATGCGACTAGCGTCGACAATGCCGGGCTGACAAAGATCAGCCACCAAATCGGCGACTTTCTAAGCTTCAACAATTCGGACCGAAATACTCCTAGCATCCTAGTTCACATCCTTCACGCGAAAATGATTCATTCCAACTCCATACAACAGCGCTCCAACCGCAAGGCCGGCAACCACTGTCATGAACGGAGACCATGCGCCTTCCAGCAGATAAGGCCATCTCCATGGGAACCACTCGTTCAGACTCGAAGAGTATAAATTGAACACAGTGCCAAGAATACCAATGGTCAATGGAACCGCCTGATTTTTCATCGTCACGGAAAGCCACACCTGCAGCGATACGAACGGCATGGCGGCGAGCAAAGGTAAATAGGAGGAGCTAAGAATCTTGCCCACCGGGACATCCGCTCCAAAGCCTAGCAGCACTCCGAGAAGGACGGTGCCGATCGCAAGCAGCGTGCAAGAAATGAGCAGCAGCACGAGAAGCGCCGCGATTTTGCCGGTGTACACCGCCGTCCTCGAAATCGGCAGCGCCAGCGTCTGTTTCCACGCGTTCGTCTGGTGCTCGTATCCCGCCATCATGGAAGCGACGATCGCAAGGCCGATCATCAGGGCCGGTACGCCAAGCCACTTCACATTGTCGATTAAGCCGCCCCACAGATCCTCCGCATACAGCTTCGTTAACCAGTCGTAACGGAGCATGAAATTGACCGCCTGCAGCGCAATGACACCGACCGGCCCCAGTACGGCGAGCCCCCAGACGAAGGTGCGGCGAAGCTTCAACAGATCGGAGGAGAACACACGCCCAAATCCCGTCATAAGCTCCCCTCCCCGCCGGTCATCTCTAAGAACACGTCCTCTAAAGACGCCTTCTTCTCTTCTACCCGATACACGCTGATGCCGCGTTCCACCAGCAGCTTCACCACCGCGGCTACGTTGTCGTCAGATTGGTGACGGAATACGATCCCTCTGTCCGTACGCTCCGATGGGCAACCCACCGACAGCAGCAATCTTCCCGCTTCCTCCGGCCGGCTCACCGCCAGTTCGATGCCGCTCTGCGCGCGGGCGCGCAGCGTCTGAATAGAATCTTGAAAAATAAGCCGTCCCTTCGAAATAATCCCGACCTGTGTCGCCATCTGATCGATTTCAGAGAGCAAGTGACTCGACACGAGCACCGTCATCCCATGCTCCTTCGGCATCGTCTTGATCAGCTCGCGAATCTCAAGAATTCCTGAAGGATCGAGACCGTTCGTCGGCTCATCAAGAATGAGCAGTTCGGGACTCCCAAGCAGCGCCGTAGCGATCCCTAACCGCTGCTTCATCCCGAGCGAGAAGCCCTTCACCGGACGGTTCGCCTCATTCGACAAGCGTACAATGCCCAATACCTCGTCAATGCGGCTCTTTGGCACGCCCAGAATGCGTCGAACCGCTTCCAGGTTCTCTCTTGCCGTTAAGTGCCCATAATAAGAAGGATTCTCCACAAGCGACCCGATCCGCCGCAGTACGGCCAGCTTCTCCCGCTTTAAATCCTTCCCGAAGATGCGGATGGATCCCCCCGTCGGCTTCGCCAAGCCAAGCAGCATCCGGATCGTCGTCGTCTTCCCTGCGCCGTTCGGACCGAGAAAGCCGTAAATTTCCCCCTTCCCGATCTGCAAATCAACGCCGTCTACAATTTTCTTGTTACCGATTCTTTTCGTTAATATCTGAGTTTCTACAATCCACTCGTTCATCTCTTTGATCACCTCGCACTCTATGGTAGCAGCGCAAGGTTAAGATCCAGTCGGAGCGAAGTTTAAATTTTGTTTAAAAAATGGGGTACAATCCGGATCGTCGTTCCGTTCGGCGTGCTGTCAAACTGCCAATCCAGCTTCATCTCCCGCAGCATGAGCGACGCGATGGATAAGCCGATGCCGGCCCCCTTCTCAACGGACTCCCCCGTCATCCCGCCTCCTCGATCGGACACGGAAATCACAGCGCGCCCTTCCTCTGCCGCAACCTTCACGCCCAAGTAACGGCCCTCCTTCGCGTGGCGGAGCACGTTCTGAAACACGTTGTCGAGCACCCGCTCAAGCCAAGACGGATCGATGGTCCAATATACCGGCTCATCCGGCAGATCGATATCAATCTCGAAGCCTTCCTGCTCGAAGGTCGGATACCAGCTTGCGCAAAGCATGCGTACGAGCCGAACGATATCGGTAGATTTCGGGTGGTAAGGGAATTTCCCCGCGGAGAGCAGCGTATAAGAGAGAAGATTGTCAATCAGCCGGTCCATGTGACTGATCTTCCGATCGATCAACTCCGCCGATTGGCGGCCGGAATCGCTTAGCTGCTCTCCGGATAACCGGTATGCATGGCCGCGAATGGCGGTGAGCGGCGTCCGCAGATCATGCGATAAATTCGCGATCAGCTGCCGGCGCAATGCCTCCTCCTCCCGCTCCCGTTCCCGGCTCTTCTCCAATTGCATGATCATGTCGTTGAAGGACTGCTCCAGCTGACCGATCTCGTCAAGCCGCTTTACTTCAACCGGCCGCGGAATCCCGCCCTCCGCGGGAGAGGTCATCGCCGCCTTCAGACGAAGCATGCGGGATCGAATGCGATAGAAGAATAAGACCGATACCGCTATAAATAAAACAAAAACAATTAATGTAGCAATGAGCGAGGCATACTCCCAAAGACCCGTTCCGAATCGATCCCCACCGCCCCCACGGAACAAATCTCTGGGAATCCTGAGCGCGATAAACCCTTCATCTGCTTCCGATCCAAGCAGCGCCACCGTTGTGAACGGGTCGGCATCATATCCTTCCTTCATAAACCGGATCGTCTCCGACAGCGACCACTCAGCGGGATATTCCGCATCCTCCGGCAGCCGAAGCCGAGTTACCCCATCCTCGTCAACCCATACGATGGATGCGCTCGGGTAATTCACCAACCACGCCCTCAGCCTCTCTTCCACTACGGCTGCCTCCGCTCCGGACAGGCGTCTGGCTTCTTCATGCCACAAGCGTTCCACATCCACCCCCGACAGCGGATTGCCCCCTTCATCCAGAATTTGGCTTTCTACTGGCTCGTAGAAGATTATAGTGGCTATAGGGAATACGACCGGCAGCAGCATCATCGCCACAAAGATCAGACCTAGATAGCGCCATAATAACGATTGCCGTTTCCTCATACCTTCACCCGGTACCCGATGCCGCGGATCGTCTCAATGATTTTGGGGTCCGCCGGATCGAGCTCTACCTTTTCCCGTAAGTACCGAATATGCACCATCAATGTTTTGTCGCCGTCGATATATGGCTCCCCCCATACGGCCTCATAAATTTGCTCCTTCGTCAGGATTTGATTTCGGTGCTTTAACAGGTACATGAAAATATGATGCTGCTTGCCCGTCAAGATGAGTTCTTCGCCAGACCGCTCGTCGATGACCGAGTTTTCCTGCGGCTTCACGATCAGATGGCCCAGCCGCAGCTCCTCGTTCGCCTCCGGCTTCGACCTGCGGAACAACACTTCGATTCGCGCGGCTAATTCATCCGGGTGGAACGGCTTCGTCAAATAATCGTCGGCGAAGGACAGCCCCTGCAGCTTGTCCTCCACGGCTGTACGCGCAGACAGCATTAGAATGGGCGTCCCCGGAAACTCTTTCTTCAACCGGGCGCCAACGGTGAACCCGTCCAAACCGGGCAGCATCACGTCCAGAATGACGATATCCGCCTCTTTCGCCAGCTCTAAGGCCCTGTCGCCTGATTTTAACCAAATCACACGGTTGCCTCTGCGTTCCAAATCCTCGACAACCCACTCGCCGATTTCTGTATCATCTTCAATATATAAAATAGTCCTCATCATATCCTCATCTTACCATTCGCAACCGCACAGGCAAAAGCCCCTCCGCAAAAATCCGGAGGGGCTTCCAGCCTTCACGGGGCGGGGAACACGAGCTCTTGCAAACTCCGAAACTCGTAGCCTTGCGACCGGGCGTAATCGATAATGTCTCCCATCGCTTCCGCGTTGTCCTTCGAGACGGAATGCAGCAATAGCACAGCACCGGGATGCAGCTGCTTCGTCACTTCCTGGAACGCATGCTGCTTGCCCAGCTGCCGGTTCGTCTGCCAATCGACATACGCGACAGACCAGAATACGTTAATGTACCCGATCTTCCGGCTGACGGCAAGCGTTCTGTCGTTAAAGATGCCTCGGGGCGGACGCAGAAACAGCATCTCCTTCTGCCCCGTTACTTCCGCGACACCTGCTTTCACTTTTTCGAGCTCCGTTTGGATTTGGGCATCCGAAATTTGTGTCATGTCCGGATGGCTCCATGAATGGTTGCCAATGATATGTCCTTCATTCACCATTCGCCGCAGCAGCTCCGGCTGTTCCTTGATGTATTGGCCCGTGACGAAAAAGACGGCGGGAACCTTCTTCTCCTTCAACACATCTAAGATTTGTCCTGTAAACCCGTTTTCGTATCCGTTGTCGAACGTGAGATAGAGTACTTTCTTCGACGAATCCCCCATAAAGATGGCATCATGCTTCGCAATCAAGTCCTTAAACGGCTCTTGATCAATGGAGGCCGGCTCTCCATTCTTGCTTTTCTTGAAACCGAAATGGTGCGCCGTATCCGCCCAAGCAACCGGACTTCCGAACGTCAAGACAACCGCTGCCGCGAGCAGCAACGCGACAATTCTCCGCACAGCTTCTGCCTCCTTTTCTTTTTTAGGTAATATCCCACAAGCGCCGCACTTCATGCATGAAACACAGGAACACCCCCAGCGGAATCGCCGGGGGTGCGGTCGGGTGTTGTTTTATAGTTTCACAACGTTCTCGGCTTGTGGACCTCTGCTGCCTTGGGTCACTTCGAATTGAACGCGTTGGCCTTCTTCTAATGTTTTAAAGCCCTCGCCTGTAATCGCGCTATAATGTACGAATACATCATCTCCACCTTCAACCTCGATAAAGCCATACCCTTTTTCCGCATTAAACCATTTTACCGTACCTGTTTCCATGTAATCTTTACCCTCCAGAAAAATTTCGCTCTTTCAAGTTGATATTGTGTTCAAAACTGTTAAGTTTCATTCCTGGGAAGCGGATCTTTCTTCTGAAGGCAATAAATTCAGCTCTTCCGCGGTGTCTTCGGATATGGCTCCCCGCTCTACAAGCTCCTCAATCAGTAGTTTCTCCGAATCCTTACGGGGAAGCTGCAGAGCCCGGTACAAATACCGCACCGCGCCCGCTTTCGTAAATCCTTCTTCATCCCGCTGTGTTCGGGCATCGTCCAGCAATCCAATCTCTTCCGCCTTGCTGTAAACATCATTCCATTCAAAATCCGTTCCTTGACGGTATCCGAGTACGGCAAGCACCATCTTTACAAATTCTTGCTCGCTGACATATTCCTCGGCCCGAAAGGTTTGATCCGGAAAACCTTTGATAATGCCCGATTCTGACGCTTGTACGACGTAAGGGGCATACCAATCATCCACATCTACATCCGTAAAGCCGGTATTCTCCAAACTCCTCTTCAAGTGAAGCGCTTCTTGCTCCGAACCGTCCAACCGAACGACGTAAGCGGCCGCCTCGCTCCGTTCCAAGCGGGACTGCTGGCGGAAGGAGGAAGCATCCCCCTTGAAAATATAGAGCTCATGAAGAGCCGCGGCTTGCGATTCGACGGTTTCGCTAGCGGCAGCCGGCTCCGTTGCCAGACATAATGCGCATAACAGGCCCACTCCAAGCTTTGCCCTATGCGTAAGCTTCATCGGAAGAAACAACCCCTCTCCCGTCCCATCGCCAAGGAATCGAGGAACCATGCAGATGTACGCCGCCATACCATCGATCCAACCCGTTCACTTTCACGGCATCTACACCTTCCAGCACGCACCGCCCTGTATCCGTAAGCCGAATCTCGGAATCGTCCCCTGTCAGCAATGGTCTTCGTCCGCACTTCATTTCTCTAACAATGTATTCAAACTGCGTATCTCCCATACCTAATAACGGCAGCCGGTCTCCCGTTGCCTTAAACAGTTCCCGCTTGCTGCTCAATCCATTGTGTACCTGCTGAAGAATTGTTTGTTCCACAATGCCGAGACCGTTAAACACGGAAGGGAACCGTGCCAGATGCAGCTCGAAGGCGTCATGAGCGAAGGGCAGCGCGGAAATGTCACCCTTCAGCTGCAGGGCCAGTTTCTCCGGATCCGGGGAAGCATAGGCCCGCCATAGCGCGCTTCCGAGCTCCAGCTCCTCGGCCGTAACCGGCTTCCATGTGCCGACGAGGCGACTCAATTGCTCTGGACTCAGCTGCCCCAATCCCCGGAAATCGTCTGCACCCGGGAAAGACCCGATGCAAAGAATATTGAGCCGCGTTGCCGCGTGTTCCCGTTGCGCAAACCAATGCAGCAGAAAGCTCAGCATCGTCTGATCGAATAAATCATGCTCGAACCAGAGCACCACCTCGTCATACGCTTGAAATCCGGCAAGTGCCGCTTCCTGTTCGCGGGAAGTGCGTTGGAATTCCGCTTGTGGAATGCCCATAGCCCTTTCCAAGAAGGCTGCCCGGTAAGCCAAATGTTCCTCTTGGGCCATGTCCTCAAAAACCGGCCCTTCCGGATACACCTCCCGCCATACGAGAATATCGTCATTCACAACCCCTTTCCTCATCGTTTCGGCGACGGTATCGCCGTTTACAATATGGAGTATCTTCGCCATCGTTCAACCTCCTATTCTTTCAGCTTCCCCAGCTTCACAAACCAAGATATTGCGACGGAGACTGCCAGCAAACAGAACGGCACCACACTGATTAAATAGCGGAAGGTCGCTTCCGGATTCGGCCCCGGGTTATCCCCGCTTTCATATCCGAAGATCATGCCGACGACGAGGAACGCTAACGCGGATATTAATCCGCTGGACCGTGTAATGAATCCGGCTACCGCCGTGTATATTCCTTCCCGCCTGCGACCCGTACGTTCGGCGTCCAAATCGATAATACGGGCGCTGACGATCGGCGGGGTAACGAGAAAGCCTGCTAAGCCGAACCCGACCAAGATCCCTGCTCCGACCCCGGTCCATAAGCTGTTGCCGAACCATAGCGGGATAACGGATAAAGCGTAAGCCACCAGTGATATCCGCCATGCTTTCACCGGGTCCATGCGCCGAATGAAGGCGTACCACACGGCTACAAGCGGGATCACCGAAACAAAGATCGAAGCCAACAGGATCGTCACCTGCGCTTCCGAAATGCCCAGTACGTATTTAGCGTAAAAGGGGATCATCGAGCTTAAGAGGCCATTCACGGTTTGCGCGAAGGAATTTGAGATGTTAAAAACCCAGAACGGCTTGTTCACAAGCGTCTCCCGGAACGCTTCCTTAAGCTTCATAGGCGGCGCTTGGAACAACTCTTCCTTCTCCTTGGTGGACACTACAAAGATAAGCATAAAGACGGCAAAAAGGACCGCGTATAACAGCGACATCTTCCCAAAGCCCATTGCATTGAACAAGATGGGCGTAAGGGCCGAGCCGATCAAGATCGCGACGATCTGAAAGCCTTGTTGAATCGCCGAGGCCTTCGCGCGCAGCGTATTGCCTTGAAACAGCTCAGGAAATAAAGCGGAATAGTTGACCCACAGCACCGTAGCCACCGCTTCGAAAAGAATGAGCGCAATGAGGAACCACAAAAACAGCTGTCCTTCGGAAAGCCCTTCCGGAACACTGAACACTAGAATAAACGACAGCATAAACAGCGGGATCGCGCCTACAATCCACGGCTTTCTGCGTCCGTATCTCGTGCGGGTCCGATCCGACCAATACCCGAACATCGGTTGGTTCGCCGCGTCCCAAATCAAGTATATGGTACGCGCCAGCGTAGCGAGCCCGATGCCAAGGCCGAGCCGCTCCACGTAGAAGTAACTGTAAAACGAGCTGAATGCCTGACTGGGAATCATTAGCGCCAGCATGCCGAAGGCATACATCATTGGCGAATTCGTCAACCTATTTCCCATCGTTGCCCTCCGTACCCAATGTAACTGCTTACATCTAGTTATACAATGGATTGGGCGTTGTTTCCACAAAAACATTCCTTTGCCGCCGTTTTCGCGAGCGGTATAATATATTGAACATGCGTTCCACTTCCATGATAGAGGAGAAAGAAATGACATGAGCCTTGAACGCAAACCGGGAAAGCTCGCGCAGAAGCTGGTGCTTACCCCGATTCGCGCTTACATCGAGCGCCGGTCCAACGTAATCATTGAGCGCAATGATACATTGGATATGGAACCTCCTTATTTGGTATTATCCAATCACGTCACGAACTGGGACCCCCTGTATATCAATTGCTACGTGAACGAACCGATCTGCTTCGTAGCGGCGGCCCCGCTGTTCCGAAATCCGCTGTTGAAGCGGGTGCTCGATTACACGGGAGCCATATCCAAGACAAAATTCAAGAACGACACCAGTACCGTCCGCAGCATGCTAAAGGCGAAGAAACACCGGCGCGTCATCGGGATTTTTGCGGAGGGGAACCGTACGTGGGACGGACGGACAGAACCGCTGGTATATTCCACCGCGAAGCTTGTGAAGCTGTTGGACATTCCCGTCGTGATTGTGACGATCCGCGGCGGATATCTCAGCCATCCCCGATGGGCGGACAAGCACCGCAAGGGCATACTCAGCTTGTCCTTCGAGAAGAAATGGAACGCCGGGGAATTATCGCAGGATAGCGTTGAAACGATATATCAAAAATTAACCGAAGCGCTCGATTACAATGAAATGGATTGGCAGTTGAAGGAGAGAACCGGATACGCCGGCGAAGGGCTTGCCCATTACTTGGAGCGCCTGCTGTTCATCTGCCCCCATTGTGAAATCCCTGGGAAGCTCCGCTCCGACGGCGATCAGTTCCAATGCGGACATTGCGGGTACACCGTTCGTTACACTGCCTTCGGCACCTTCGAGCCTGTGCGCCTTCCGCTTCGTTTCCCGACGGTTCATGAATGGAACGACTGGCAGCTTCGCCATTTTCGCCAATCCTTCGGTACTGAAGGCTGGGATGCAATATGGGGCGAAGCGAACCGCGATCCCGTAAAGGTGTATATTTCAGAGGACGAGGATCATCCGTTTACATTAGTGGGGGAAGGGCTTCTCCAATGGAGTGCGGAAGCGCTGCATTTTACGCCTGTGCAGAGCGGCAAGCCTCTGGACTTCCGATTGCCGCAGCTGGAAGGGATCAATGTTCATTTTCACAACAAGCTGGATTTTTTCTACGACAATCGGCTGTACCGGGTCCTATTTCATGAGCCGCGTTCTTCCGCCTTTAAATGGCTGACGTTCGTCCAAACCGCACAAAAACAGACGCCGGAGGGTCCTATATGAGTCAATCCTGGAATTATGTTATGGATCTAATCCTTCTATCCATGCTGATCGTGATCGCCGCTGTTCTGAAGGCCCGCATTCCGGTATTAAGGAAGCTGATTATCCCTACTTCTATGATCGCAGGCTTCTTAGGGCTCATCATTGGACCCGAGCTGCTGGGGTGGATCGCGTTCGATCCCGATACGTTGGGCAATCTCGTCTACCATTTGATGGCGGTTGGGTTTATCGCATTGTCACTGAAAGAACGCGAGGTGAAGAACAGCCCCGGCATCGTAAACTCCGGCATGATTATCGTATCCACCTATTTGCTTCAAGGGATCGTCGGATTCGGCCTGTTCCTGGTTCTTGTTGCTGCCTTCTATCCGGATATGTTCCCGGGAATCGGCCTGCTGATGCCCCTTGGTTTCGGTCAAGGTCCGGGACAAGCCTACTCCATCGGCTCCCAATGGGAAGCGCTGGGCCTCGGGGGAGGGGGCAACCTCGGTCTCACGATTGCGGGGATCGGTTTTATTTGGGCAACCGCGGTGGGCATCATTTTCATGAACATGCTTGTCCGAAAGAAATCATACCGTCAAGCATTGACCGGCCAGACGGATCGGAACAACGAAGAAGTTGTGGAAACCTCCGCACCGAACGAAATTCCGTTGGCGGATGCGATTGATAAGCTGACCTATCAAATCGCGCTCATCGGCTTGATCTATTTCATCACTTACTTAACCCTGTATGGCGTGGAGAAGCTGCTGATGCCGTTAGGATCGTTCGGCGCAACCTTCGCTCAGCTCTTGATCGGATTTCATTTCATTATCGGCAGTGTGTACGCCATGGCGTTCCGGGTCATCTTAAACAAACTGCGGCAGCGCGGATTTCAACTTGAGCATGCGCCCAATAACTACTTGCTGCAGCGCATCTCGGGTTTGTCCTTTGACTACATGATTACCGCATCCATTGCCGCGATTTCGATCTACGCGTTGGCGGACTATGCCGTGCCCGTGCTCATTCTGACCACCGTGGGCGGATTTGTCACCATCTGGTTTATGCTCTGGATCGTACCGCGGACATTTCCCGAGGATAAGCTTCCTAACGTATTAGGATTTTACGGCATGCTGACAGGAACCATCTCGACAGGGTTAGCCCTTGTCAAAGCGGTCGATCCGAAGTTTCAATCGAATACGACGGAAAACCTGGTGGTAGGCAGCGCCAGCGCCATTCTGTTCGGTTTTCCGCTGCTGTTGGTTCTAAACATTCCGATGGTCGGGTTTACCCAAAATCAGCCGATTCTGTACTTATATACGCTTGGCATTCTGATCGTATATTTTGCCGCATTACTTGGCGTGCTTCTATATAGGACGCGAAAGCCATAATCCTTCTTATCCGCTGCCTCTCTCACTTCGATGGTGAGAGAGGCTTTCATCATTATCCCCGCTCGAAGGCGACGATCCAATCGCCCTGTACGGCCGCGTAGCCTTCGTCCCCTTCTACTACCAGTCCATATAAATTTTTTACATCGAGGTACTCTTTCCGCTCGCCATTATCAAATTCCAAGGTGATATAGTAATACGTTCTTGACGAATGATGCGTCATGCCGGCGCCGTGGTCATGATGGTGATGATGATGCGACTGACCGCGAACCTCCATCCGCTTGGCGACGACCTTGGCGAACACCGTTTCCTTAGGCGATTGGGCATTCTGGTAGTAACGTACGCCGTTTCCTATGATACTTACAATAACAATCACGAATACAACGAGAAAAAGAATGGGAAAAACCGTAAACATGATATCAAACCCCGCCGGCGGCCCGAAGCTTCCCATATGTATTTCCTCCCTTAAGTTCTGTTTGTATGGTATACGTGTCGTATAGATAAAAGGTTCTACCGCTCGCCGGGACTACACCACATATCTCCGTTTCTCTAGCGCCGGATTTCACCTGCTCAGACAACGACTCCATCACTTACACATCAACGATGCCTCGAATCCCCTTCATCGCTGAACAAACGAGCTAAAGAATTCTCAAATCAAAAAAAAAGCAGCTGTGCCGGACTTAGATATCCCGGAACAGCTGCAACGTATTTACATCATTAGAATACATCGAAAAGCCGGCGGATAATATCGGCGCCGCCAATGAAGGTGCCCAAGCTGCTCCCGATGTTGGCGGTGACCACTACGAGCAGAATCCGCGTCACCTTGTTGTTCCAGAAGCCCTTCACACTTAAGATGTCTTGGGACAAGGACTCAAAGTCCCGCACGCTCGGCCGCCGGAAATACGCCTGCGCCAAGCCGGTGAACCAGCCTGCGGCGAGCAGCGGGTGCAGCGTCGTAATCGGCGCGGCCAAGAACGAAACCAGAATCGCCGCCGGATGGGCAAAGGCGACGGCGGCTCCGATCGCGGCCAGTGTTCCCGTCCAGAGCACCCAGCTGATCGTCTGTTGCGCGCCGGCCGAAGGATTCATAATGAACGTCACCACAATAAGCGCTACGATCAGAATCGGCAGCGACCAGCCGATGATCTTCGGCCATTTCGACTTCGGCGGAAGCTCGTTCAGCTTGTCCAAGTCGTGCTCCTTCTTGATTTCTTCCTTAATCCCCGGTACGTGGGCGGCACCCAGCACGGCGACAATCTTCTGGCCCGGGGCGTCCTTAATCTTCTGAGCCAAGTATTGATCCCGCTCATCGATGAGCGGCGTCTTCAGCCGGGGGAAGCTTGCGGTGAAATCCTCCAGCATCGCGTCGAGCATATCCTTCGACTTTAGCTCCTCCAGCTCTTCTTCCGTAATTTTCTCATCGCTAAAAATACTCATAAAGATTTGCGTCAGCAGCCGCATCTTGCCCCAAAACCCTACGGAATGCCAAATCCGCGAGAAGGTGATCTGAATATTCCGGTCCGCCAGCACCAATTCCGCGCCGATCTCCTTCGCCGATTCGATGCCTTGAATCATCTCTTGACCGGCTTGAATGCCGAACTCGTTCGCCATCCGCTTCTGAAAGGAAGAAATCGCTAGATTCATCAGCAATAGAGTAGCTTTATTCTCCTTGATGATCTTAAAAATATCGGTATCCTTCCACTTGTTGCCCTCGATGATGGACTGATACCGCTGTTCATCCAATTCGATGCAGACCGTGTCCGGCCGCTCTGCTTCGATCACTTGCTTGACTTGCTCGGCGCTCTGCTTGGATACATGGGCGGTGCCGATCAAGATATATTCTTTATCATAAAGATGAATTCTCGTGACATTGTCGATCGTCTCGGTCATATGTGAGCTCCCTTCCCCCTGAAACGGTTCCCCTACATCATATCACAAGGGAAAGGACGAGCGTTAGCTTCTCCTGCGGAACCAAATCAAGCCTGCCGCAGCCGCAAGAAGCACGGCCCCGCCTGCAATCCACAGCCATTGCGGCATGCCGCCGCCCGCTTCCGGCTCCCAAGTGTAATGCGTTTCATTCCCGCTCTCATCCGCCGCGCGAATTTCAACCCGTCGGGAGGATGTATCCATCCGGAAATAACCGGCCGCATCCACCACCGCTTGTTCCCCGTTCACCCACACGGTGCTGCCTGGTTCGGCAAAGCCGCTTGCAAAGCCGCCCAGCAGCTCCTTATGCGAGGGAAGCGGCTGGATCAGCTCCAGGCGGGGCGGCGTATGATCGACGATGAACCGCCGGCCGAACGACTTCACATTGCCAAAGTCATCGCCGACAAACAGCTCAATGGCGCGGTCCCCTTCTTGCAATGGAATCGTAATCACGACAGGCTCTGCAGCCGGTTCAACCCTCTGATCGAATAAAATGTTCGTGCCTTCCACCAGCTGCACCGTTGACGCGCGCTGCAGTGTCACCCGAACCTCCGCCGTGCGCACATTCGTCAGCCCTTCTTCCAACGACCACTCTACCTTGTCCAAGCTCCAATCCCGGATATCGAGCGATATTGCTTCCTTCCGCGTAATCGGACCCGGCAAGCCTTGCGCGTCGACCCAACGGACCATAACGGTATATTCCCCGCTCTGCTCCGCCTCGACAGCCGCGTAATACAAATCTCTTACCTCTTCATCCTGGTACAGCTCATCCCGGTGAAGGCGAAGCCATTCGGGCTGTGCCGGCTGACCGGCAGGCACGAGGGCGAGCTCCACCCATTCGAGACGCACATCGTTCGGAAGTTTTAACTGAAGATCCAACAGCCCTCCCCGCGGCGTCGCTGTGGCGATCTCGATGCCCGCCGGATTCACGCCGCGATTCAGCTTAATCCGCACTTGCGGATCAAGCTGCTGCGGTTCAGCCGTATAATTTTCCGCCTCCGCCGTCAGGACATATTCTCCGTCGATCAAGCGCTCCGGAATCCGAAGCTCATGCTGATGCTGAGAAATACGCGCATTGCCGACCGGGAATCGTTCTCCCCCCGCCGCAGGCTGCAAATAAAATGATATCTCATCATGTCCCGAAATTCGGTCGCCGGTCGACGACCATGCTAACGATATCGAGGAGAAATCCGTGAGCTTCACCTCTGTGTTCGCAGGAGCAATCCACTGCACCTCGGGCTTGTCGATCTTCTCCTTCACGAAACTCCGATAAGAGCCTTCCGCCGGCCCTTGAATCACCAAGGTGTACGTTCCGGGCGGCATCTCGTTCAGCAGCCAAATCCGCTGTCCCGGAAGCGTCACATAAACATAGCCCTGCTCGTAGTCATCCTGAGTGTGGCTCCAATGCGTACCGCCGGGCGTGATCAGATCGACCTCATAGGATTCTTGGCCGCTTTCCACAACGAGCTGCGCCAGTTCCAGCTTCTCCCCGACTTGTATAGTCTGCGTAATTTCCGCCGGTTCCGCCATCGCCAATCCAGTCCATGTCACACAGGCTAGAACGATGACCGCCGTCATGCTGATCCATAACTTCTGTTGCGCTATTCGTATCATACTTTGTTAGAAAGTCCCTTCTTAAATTACAAATACCGGTTGATCATCTGCTGCGTGTTCGCCGTGTACACCCGATCCCGGTCCAACCCTTTGCCGGACACGCGCTCAATCTCTTGGAGCAAGGCGCGCAGCGTGCCGTTCACCACCCAGGAAGGCGGCACCGCAATCCAGCTGATTTTATTCGCATGCGTATAAAGCTCCAGATGGAATCGATCTTCATAGTGGACCTTCGCCGTCTCCGCAAACCGAGGCAGCTTCGACTTCGCTTGCTTAAAGTTGATTTCCGCCCATTGCACCTGCGACGCCTTCGCCTTCACTTCGTCCAGCTGGATAAACCGAAGATGCTCCCAGCGAATACCGTACCAAGTGGACTCGTCCCGGTTGTACATATTCACCAGCAGCTGCTCGGGCGTCACCTTCAGCCATGCCACATGCTGCCCTTGCTCCGGAATCACCCATTTCTCTTGTACATTCCTAGTAACCTTTCTAGCATTCATAACAAGCAGCACGGGAACCGCGGCGATGCACCCAATGATGATCACATTCCATAGAACATTCGGAACGACATTCGAGCCGATCACTGCGGCAACCAATAACACACCGATCCACACAAACCACTTCGCTTGAAGCCAATTTTCCTTGTAATTGCCGGTATCCGCCCAAGCTACGCGGGTGTAGGAGCGGGCATAGACCCACTCCTCTGCAGAACATTGATAATTCGTCAAAAAAGGTTCCCCCTTCTTAAGCGACAACGTCTAATTCCGAACCGATGCGGAAATGCGGATTTTTACCCCACACTTCCGCCTCCCAGTCCAGGTAGCTCCAGCTGATTTGCGCCGGAATCAATACAATCGCTAATTTTCCGTTCGGGCCCGGCGTATCGACCTCCCCGAAAAATTTCAGTGAGGTGTAGTTTTGGAAGGACGGATCCTTCCATACGATGGAGGCTTTCGCGTCATAGGTAATGACGGCAATATCCATTTTCGCGCCGAACGTAATTTCGTAGCGATCGAAGTAGATCGTGTTTTGCGCAATTTCAAAATCGAGTACACTCATCGCTAATTTTCCGTTAAACGACCACGCCGGCTTGCCGAATTTCTTCACGCCGATTTCCCCTTCGGCGCAAACGACGCAGATGTCTTCAGGCAATTCGATAAACGCCCCGATGATCGGTAAATTGTTGATCTTATTGATGAACTGCTGCACAGGCCGGTCCGCAATCGTACTAAGGCCAAGGCCGAAGCTTCCCTCCCGCGAGTCGGACCAGTCCGCCATCAGACCGATCTTATTAAACTGCAGCCCGGTTGTCCCGAGCGGCACGCCTTGGCTTGCTTCCAACGATACGCCTAACCGATTCAGCGCCAGCGGGAATGCCAAGCCGACCTCGACGCCGATGCCGTTAATCCCAATGGCGTTCCCCTTCAATGGAAAACCGAAGAAATCCACTTCGCCCCCGGCCGAGCCCTTGAAGACGATCCGGTTCTGCGCCGACTCATAGGTGAGGCCAAGCTCCGCGTTCGCAATGTTCGCGAGCTGCGGCACATTCAAGTCCGCTGCGGCGGTCCCCGCCACGATAAAGCCGTCAGGCTCGTACAATAACGACACCTCGCCCTTCGTCGGCAGAAACTTCACGTTTCTTCTAAGCTCCTCGAGATATACCGAGTTTAAGGCCAGCACCTTGGAGAAGCCTTGGATCGAAGCTTTCGCTTCCAGCGTCCCTTGGTCAGGGCTGTGCTCGGCCGTATACGTAAACTTCGGAATGACGTTAATTTCTATGCCGAACCGTTCCAGGCTGGTGCGATCCGCAAATTCCCCGAAGCCGGTCGCCGATGCTACCGAGAACTCCTTCCCTAAGTCATCCCGCTCCATCTCGATCGGGCCCGGTAAGAACGGCACACGAGATTTGCCGGTTTGAACGGACATGCCGGAGAACGTCAGCGTTTTCTGATCCGACAATTTCATTTCCCCGCCGGAATCATAGATGAAGTGATCCACGGATGTATTGCCCATTAATATGACCGTGTCGTTCTTTGTTTCTAAGAAATCCCCATACACCGTCGCGTATCCGAAAGCGACGGATTGTTGGAGCGCGGAGTTCGTATAGGAGATTGCCGTTGTGACTTCCACCTGTTGATATGAAACTAAGGTAACCCGGTGGATGCCGATCGCCAGGTTATTCGGCAAATTCACACTGATCGTGCGTCCATCCTCGCGTTGATGGTCAATTTCCTTGCCGTCCAGCAGGACCTTCTCCACGTCCTCAAATCGGTTCCCCTCGATGCGTACCTTCGTCGTGCCGCTCTTCGAGATGACTACCCGGTTCGGATTCACCCGCTCAATATATAGCTTGTCGCTCCCGAGCTCCGGCTGCTGCTCATCATCCGCGGCGCCGTCTCCGCCCATGGAGCCGTCTTCGTTGATGAAGTACGTTTTTTTCTCTTCCAATCCGGAATGAATCATTTTGACGGTATGCTTGCCCGGGTCCATTCGCTCCAAGCTGTACGTAATTTTGTATGTCCGGCTCAACGTTGCGCTGATTTCCGCGAAGCTGTCGGCGAGCCCCCGCAAATCTGAAGCGCCGATATACCGGCCTCCGGTGCCCTCCGCCACGTCGCGGAGCGTCTCATATCCCGCGTCGAAGCCGACGGCAAAGATCGTCACCCCTGCCTGCCTAGCCTGCTTAATAAGCTCCTGCCTTACGGCCGGATCCGAGAAGTTGCTGTCCTCCCCGTCCGAGAGGATGAACGCTACCCGTTCTCCTCTCTCGCTCGCCAGCTGTTGAATGGCTGCTGCCAACGCCGGTGCGATATTCGTGCCGCCGTCGGCTTCAATGCCCGACATAGTTCCCGCCGCTCCGCTCCGATCCGTTGTGAACGGCACGATCGTGTCGTGGCCATCCGAGAAGACGATTACACCGGGAAGTTCGTTCTCTCCGAGCTTCTCTATAAAATCAGCCGCGGAGCTTCGTGCCGTTTCAATTTTGACACCGTCCATGCTGCCGCTCTGATCTAACACGAGCATAATGTAGCGTTTGAAGCTGGAGGATTCGCCGATTTTCTCGAGCGCAAAATCTTGAATCCCCGTGCTGTTATCGAACAGCTGCAGTCCGCTGCGGCCCAGTTCGATATTATCGCTTCGAACGTAAAGCTCCACTTGATTGCCCGAGGTTTGGATCGACGTAATGTGAATCGAGCTTCTGCTGAGCTGAATCAGCTCTGTGCTAAGGTGAACGCTGAATGCCTGCTCTTCGGGGGTCAGTTCATCCGCGTAATATCTCTTTCCCCGTAAGCTCTCTAAGCTCGAATAAGTTTCCCGGGTTAGTTCATGCTTGCGGTTCATCTGTTCGATCGTCATATCCGAAGAACTCTCCGGAAGCTGCCGCAACGACTGAACGAAATGCTGCTGTATCGGGTCCAGCTTATCTTGGTGCTCGCCAATCGCCTCAATATGTTCGGACGAAGGCTCGAGCTCATTTTGAAGGAAATAATATTTCGACAAATAGTAATGCACTTGCGGGTCATCCCCGGTTGCGTATGGCGACAGGAGGGAATTCGCCATCTCCTGGCCGAGTGTCCCGTACGCTCCCTCATCCGCGATTTCTTCCAGGAGAGCTTCGGGCGCTTCTTCCGCCCGTTCCAGCAGCGCCGTCCGCTTCGACCGCTCCAGTTGGCGTTCCGCCTCGGTAAACTGCGGCAATGTTCGCGCGGTGTCACCCGGCTCTTCTAACCCGTCCAAATATAGAGAGGCAAGCAGCTTCTTCGCATGCAAGTCATCCGGGAATTGCTTCAGAATGCCGGCCAGCAGCTCCTCTGCAAGCCGAAGGTCATCGAAGTAGACCGCGCTTTCCGCGATCGCCTCCCGGAACGCCGGATGAAGCTCATCCTCCCTCTCCTCCGACGTGATATATGTAACGGCTTCCTCGTACTTCTCAAGCGCTTCGTCCAGCAGGCTGCCGCTGTCAGACCCTTGCCGGATATAGTCGATCCGCTCGGCATCAATCAACGCCATCGTTTCCAACACGCTGTCCTCAACGGAACGATACTCTTCCTTCAGCTTCTCGATATAACGATGGAGAAGCTCATCAATCCACGGGCTGAAGCTTGCCTCCGTGCCGCCCGGTTCCACCGCCGTTTCCGTTGCGCTTGCGGTAAAGGCCGACATATTCACCAAGCTGATGGGCCGCTCGCTGTCGGTCTCCTCCACCAAGCGCGACAGCTCCTCTTCCGTCACCGCGCGGACCCGGACACTCTGCAGCTCCGTGAGCAGCCGATGCGCCCTTTCGGGTTGGCCGGCCTTCACATACGCCAACGCGAGCAGCAGCTTCGCGTCAGCGGTCGGATGCGCCGTCCAAAGCTGATTCGCCTGCGCGAGAGCAAAGTTCGGATCGTCTTTCATAATCCAATACGCTTGCTTATACAATCTCATTTCATCGGCGGGCTCCACATTCCCGGAGCGCGCAGGCAAGGTCTCCAGACCCGCCATTACTGCCACAAACACGAGAATCGCGCCGATCGGCAGCAGTCTTCGCAGCTTCATGCCTGCACCCCCTCCTTCCGCGACGCCCCGGCTTGGATGAGGCGCGGGATCAAGGCTGCGATTGCAAAGCATACCGCCGCCGCAGCGAGGCCCGCAGCACCGGCTTGCAGCCAGTGAAAGCCCAGCCGCTCATCCATTACCGATTCACTCAGCGGCCAATCAACACGAATCCGGATGGTTACGTATTCCGCCGCTAAAGCGGAGAGTCCCGCCAGAACAAGCCCGCTGACCCCGATGACCGTCCAAGAGGCGGAACGAAGCCGCGACACCGCGTACAAATAGATCAACAGCAGCGCCGCAGGAACCCAATTGATCCGAATCGACTTGCCGATCGCGGCGATGGCCTCTTGATCTTCCGCCCCTTCGGCGGAAACCCCTGTAAACCAGTTGATCCCGAAGGGACCGGGCAATCCGGCCAAGCGGTACAACCGCTCCCCTTCCGCGCTCCAGGTGCCGCCCACCGCTAACAGCTGTTGCTGCAGCACGTCATTACCGATGAGCGCAAGACGCAGCGGGTCCCTCTCTTGTCCGTTCATGTTCCCGGGTAGCATCAACGCTCCCGCCATTACCACATAGAAAAATCCAAGCGCAAGCAGAGCATTCCGCAATGCCGCCGCTTTCCGCCACGGGACGAATACGATGCACGCCGACAATACGAATACCGCAAGCAACGTCAACAGCACTTGCAGGAAAGGAATGTGCAGTGCAAGCCGTTCAACAAGGAAGCCGGACTCGATCCGTCCTTCCGGCTTCGTGAACGCCAATCCCAGAACATAAAGAATGCTGAATACCAAATACATGACAACCGTTGCCGCCGCAAGCTGCTGGATCCCCCAACCTCTCTTGCGGACGTAGAACATTTTCAAAAGAAAGAAGCTCAAACTAACCCAGAACACCAAATACATCAAGAGCGCTAATACGGGAAAATGAAACTCGAATGCGGCCACCGTTCCCCCGTCCGTGATATAAGCGCCTTTATAATAGCCGCCCGAGAACTGGTTAAACAGATGCCAGAAGCCGTCTTCCAGCCCGCGATAAAACAATACCGCCCGCTCTGTGGATAGGCCCAGCAGCTCCTCTGCCGCAAAAAAATAAAGATCCTGCTTCACGGCGGATGCCGTGAATTGCGCCAGCAGCTTGGCGCTCGCAAACATCACCGCAGCCAGCAGCGCTCCGGCGGCGATGAAGGGCAAAAACCACCCTCCGCGATGTCCTCCTGCCTGATCGGCTGCTTGTCCGGCAGGCTTGTCCGGTTCGCCTGCTTTGAGCGTTGCGCCGCATTGTGTACAGAATGTGTGGTGTCCTTCTTGCTGACTATGACACGTCGGGCAAATCAATACATGTTACCTCCTTATTGCAATGGCCAAGAAAAAAACCCAGATCGAATTCTGGGCTCATCGAGATCATATGCGGTTCTTATTTACCGCAATTACTCGGCTGTTGAAGCCGTATATCTTAAAAGCTGATAACCGAGAAACACCGTGAGAACGATGCGGATGACGTCGGATAAGCTGAATGAGGTGAACGGAAACAGCACGTACACCGCATACGCAAACAATCCGTACGGCGCATATTTGATGTCCTTCGGCGAAATGATCGACAGCAATAAGCCAAAGAAAAAGGCGAAGTAGCTAATTTGGTCCAAGATGTTTATGATGGCGAAAGATCTTGTAAATAAGAGCCAGATCAGCGAGTCCAAGAACCGGATCCCCAACGCCCCGAACATAATGTACATCGCGTATGGCAGCAGCAAATTAATAAAGGAATACTTGCTCAACCAGGACCGGGTTTCCTTCACAACGACCGTAAAATGGGACAATTAAATGCCTCCTCCCGAATGCGGCGTGCCGCAGGAAGGACAAAACTTCGCGTCCGCCTCCATCTCCGTATTGCAGGACGAGCATCGGATCGTCTCTTCGGCTGCGCCGGTCTCTTGTTCCAGCGCCGCAGCAGGCTCATCCTCGAATTTGTGGCCGCAAGAAGGGCAGAATTTCGTTTCCCGCGGGACAATCTTTCCGCATTCGCACGATTTTTCGTTGTTGATTTCCTTAATTTTTTCCTCAATCTCCCGAATTTCCTTCTGAATGGCGACAATGTTCTCGCAATGGGAATTCAAGAGCGGCTCAATGTCCTTCTTCTCTGTGCCGGTGAAATTCGCGAAGTAGGCTTCACCGATCCGTCTATATTCCGACTCGATGTCTTTCTTCTTGGAGCTAATCTGCATCCGGAGCCGATTAACCTCCACCGTCACCGTCACCTTCGTTTGGGCTTCGGTGACACCCTTCTTCAACTTGTCTAAGAAACTCATCCTTCAACTTCCTTTCCAAAATTAATAAACCTCGCGCCCGAGGTTAATTCACAGAAGCATGATCGTTATGAGAAAATTCGACACGATTCTTGGTTTTCCTCTATCGCCGCAATTGTTATCCATAAAAAATATGATCCTCCGTATCAAAACAGAACCCCTTCGCTCCTAAGTAAGCGAAGGGGTTCACCGTTCTTATCTCCATGCTTCCGTCAGCTGTTTGTACTTTTCATACCATACAGACAGCGCCCTCACGATTCTTGCTTCTTCGTGATCGAATATCCAAGCGCGATGATGGCTTTCAGTGTCTTCATCGCCGTAATTCTATCGTATTCCTTCTCCTGTTCCGTTAAATCCTTATAGGCAACAAGGCCGGGATGCGTCTTCCGCGTATCGTCACGGTTCGGGCCGTACGTCCACCCTTCCGACATCCGCTGCTGCGCCCACTCGTCATGAGCGTTCTCCGCCAACGTCTCCGTCAGTTCAACCAAATCGGCGGGCAATTGAATCCCTTGTGTATGGATCGGCTTCGGTGTATAGCTCATTTCCTTCCCCCCTAATGAAGGCAGCCGGTTCGGCGTACTGACTTCTACCATTATCATACTATTATATGTCCAACAGCCTCAAATTTATACCATTTATATACTAGAGTCCTTTCGGCAGCTCCGACTGTCTCTCGCGGTTGACGTACACCCACGCGCCGTTCTCGTCGAGAACCTCCTTGCCCAGCTTCTCTAGCAATCTGTGTATTTTCTCGGATGAGGGCGAAGGCGACTGCAAATAGCGGTCAAGCATGAACAAGCTGTGGTCGAAGATCACCTTCATGCGGGAATGCTCAGCAATGTAGAATTTGTACGCCTTCAAATGATTATGGCTTTCGTATGCGAGTCCGGCGGCAACAATGGTGGCGGCGGCCACCATAAGCCAGCTGAGCAGCTCACTCTTGACTTCCCAAAGGCCGATCGCAAGATTGCCTGCCATAATCGCGATCATCAGGGTTGCCCCAGTGCCGAAGATCCAGCGGGAAACCGCGTTGCTTCGCCGTTCCTGCCGCGTTTTTTTACGGATGGAGCCGGCGAAATAATCCGCTTGGTCCTTCACCCACTGATTCCGCACCGATTGGTAATGCTTTATATGCCGCAGGCCTTCCTTGTTCGTATGCAGGAAAAAATGTTCCGTTCGTATGACTCTGCAGATCCACTCGATTTCACTGCGCTGCTGGCTTAAATAATAGTCCGACACATCGTGAAACAAACCGGCCAGACGCCAGAAATATTGAACGCGCAATCCTTCCGCGAGCGCCCGGTAATCCAGGTAAAGCCGCTTGTATTGCCGCTTCTCTCCCCTTCTGTAAAACAGGTAAGCAGAGGCAATGCACAAGACGTACCCCGTTAACACGAGCGGAACTTGATTCGTTAATTCGTAAAAAAGCAGCAGCAAGACGGCAAAAACCAGCAAGCCCGTTCGCTGGCCCGAATACCGGCTCTGGTAGTGGGACGCGATGGCATCGGCTGCGGTATGCATGCGGGCAAGCCTTCCCAGCGGTTCCGGCACTTCCTCCGGCGCCTTATCTTCATACGTTACAGGAGGCTTCAACAGCCTCCGGTTAAAGTCGTCCAGATTGGCGAGGATGCGGTTAAATATGTCCTTCCCCGTCTCCTGCGGGAAGTTCGTCGGATAGATCGGTTCCTCCGCGGTGAGCGGCCGTTCGATGTCGGGGCGCTTCTTCCTCGGTGTGCGGATGTGTATGACGATCCCGCCGGTCACCGGATCCAGCAGCCTGTCATGCACCCTGAGATCGCTGTCGATGCCGTCCCTCATACAGCTTACCGTATAGGCTGTTCCAGCCGTGGCGTCCGGCAGCGGGACGCCGTCCCAGAGGGCGATTAAGACATGGGAATATTTCGTCATATCGTCCGAAGCCGCGGCATAATAGACTTCCCGCTGCTCATGGGTTTGTTCGATCCCTGGAATGGCCGGAACCACATAAGAGCGGTCGGCCAGCTCCAGCAGCCGCCGGAAGCGATGGACGGACTCTTCCGTCGGGAAATTCTTCACGTATTCATCCGCCGGCATCGGAAGCTGAGCGAACAGCTGAATAGGCTCCCCCTCATCTCTCATGCGGATGGCGACCTCCGCCGCGAGCTGATCCGCGCCGGCCGCCAGCGGCGAGAGCATAATCACCGGCGTATGAGGGTATTTCTCCCGAAATGTTCGGATGCTTGTCTCCACAAGTTGCTTCAATTGGGGGACGTGCTCCTCGAACAGATCGATATGCCCGGTTACGCCAATCATAAGCGGGCTGAGCACCCGGTTGCGGAGATCCGCGCCGGTGAGCTTTATTTTCTCTTTTCGTCTAAACAACGGTAAGCTTCCCCCCTGCTACTCGAACGTTCACTTCCTGCCATGGAATTTCGCCGTCCGTCCGGAACCGTTCCAGTGACTGAATCCTTAGCGCTACCGTGTATCCGTCCTGCGATAAATGCCGTTCCTTCAACCAGCGGTAGTAATGCATCATCGCGATTTGATGAAGATGGTAAGACTGCTCCACAAGAATGTATAACGGCTCCCGTTCCGGTTGTGCGGATTCCGCCTGATCCAGCGCGTCGCGGAATTGCTGCTCTGTGAACATTTCCCCATGGAGTACCACGGTCGCTGGCCTCCCGTCAATGTCCGCAAGCAGAATATTGCCTGCGCCTGCGGAAACCTGCTGCCGAGCCTGCAGCCATTGTTCCGCTTCCTGAATGAAGCTGTTGACCAGATGCCGCTGCCGTTCCTTGAGGAGCGACAGCTCGCCGTCTCCGGATATTTCCTTATACATCTGCTCCCCGTACGGCGTTAGCTGGTAGAAACGTTTCCCCCGGTTCTCCTTCTTCACCGTCGTGAGCAGCCTTCGGTTGCGCATTTGATGCAAAATGCTGACCAGCCGATTATGCCGATGCTCTGCTTCCACATCTCCCATGACCGCTTCGGTGTGCTCCGCGATCGTCTGGAACGTTGCGTTCGGCGTGCTGCCGACCACCTGAATGGCCGTCCGAATCACTCTCTCTTCAAGCTCTTGCAGGGCTGCCGCCGCAGCTTCGTCGCCCTCCTCCAGCCCTTTTTCGATTTTCTCGAGCAGCAGGTACGACTTCTTCACCATGATCTTGCGCCGAAGCGACTCGTAATGCTCAATTCCGCGGAGTACTGCGTTTCGGGCTTCTTCGTTTGCGCCTTTCTTATACAGTGCCGTCGCCAATCCGTAGAACGACCGCGCCAAGCGCTCCGCATCAACTTCCGCATCTTGCTGCAGCTGTTCGAAGCAAGCCGCAGACCGGTCGTACTTGCCTAGCTTGATCAGCAGCCAAGCCTCCCGTTCCAAACCATATATGAAGCCCGCATGGTAACCGATCGACCGGCTGAACGTTTGCTGTTCTTTCGCCGCCTCCAGCGCGGCTTGAAATTCTCCCCGTTCTTCGTAAACATGTGATTTTTGGCCGAGGCAGTACTGCAGCCCGATGTCGATCGCGTACACGCGGCAAATTTGTTCCGCTTCATGAACGGCCGCCGTTGCGCGTTCCTTATCCTTCAGCTTTAACAGCACATGGGACTTGCGGCAAAGACACTCTTGAAGGCTCTGTTGGTTGCCGATTTGCCGGCAGATCGCCTCCTGCTCTTCCAGCAGCTTCAATTGATTCACGGGTGAAAACTTATCACCGACGTACTTCACCTTCTGCCCGATAATTTGCTGCTCAACATCCCGGCTTTTTAAGCGGATAGAAAGATTCTCCTGCTTGCGGATCAGTTCCTCCACTGCATCGTGATCACCCAGCATCCACATAATATCCGCTTGTCTCGCGAGCGCCTTCTGAACGCCGCTTAAACTGCCGATCGAGCGGCAAAGCTCTTCCTGCTGCACGAACAGCCGCCGCGCGGCTTCCAAATTCCCCTGCTCCTTCAGAATTAAGCCTTGCAAGCCCAGGGACTCTTGGTAGTCGAACTTATCACCGAATTCGATACACATGCGTTGGTGCTGTTCCAGCAGTTCCAGCGCATCCTCCCATTGACGCGTCAACCGCTTGATAGCGGCTTTCTTCAACAACAGATGCCGCTCCCTGCTGCGGTCGCCTGACCATTGCTCCAGCTCCTGCAGCAGCTTCATCGCTTCCACATGCTCGCTGCGGTACAGCTGAATATCGGCCTGTTTCAAGAGCGATTGATACAAACCCTCTGTATACTGATACTCGCGGCACAGCTCCTCTTGTTCGCGTAAATACGCGATGGCCTTGTCCAGCTTCGTCTGGATGTATAGAATCGCCGCGATATTGCCCTTCACCTGTTGGAGCCGATCATATTCCCGCTTCTCCGAATACCGCTTTTCGAGCTCTGTCAGGAGGATTAACGCTTCCTCGGGATACCGGTCCATCAGCAGCTGTGCCACGTTATGCACGATCGAAGCCTCATAGCTCCCCGGCGCATCGATATAGGCTTGGAACGCGTCCACCAGCCTGAGCTCCGGTGTCTTGACCCGTTGGCGGCTCTGCCTCCAAGGCTTCGTATTTTCTTCAATCAATCCCCAATAATGCTTTACATCATAAGGCGATTGCTCCCATAGCGCGCACCAGAATTCCTGCGCTTGCAGCAGCTGGTAGAGCCGCATCCATTCCTCTGCCTTCGCGAGCTGCCAAGGTAGCTCTTCCAGCCTTCGGTGCAGGCTGGATTGCGTTTCGAAGAAATCCGCCAACCGCCGGTGGACTGCAGCCTTCGCCCCGCTTGTCGGAAAATACCGTTCCTCTACCGCGTTGCGTAAATAATCGTGGAACAAGCTGATGGATCCGGAACGGTTAATCAAAGATTGCTCCAGCACAATCAGCAACGGCGATAACCACGCTTGCGGCAAGTCGTCTCCGCCGGTGCCGAGCATCTGTCTCAATTCGCCTTCGGTGAGTCCCTTTCTGGATGCCCAGAGGCAAGACAGCACATCCTTCACCAAATTTGGCCGTTCCTTGCCGTAATCCGCGTCAAGCCGGGATAAAATAATGCTGTATAACGATTCAATGGAGTCGGCTGCCAGCAGCTCCCGCACCTTGGCGTCCAGTGTGTCATAGTTGCCGTACACACGCAGCTCCTCAAGTAAAATGCGCAAATACAGCGGATTGCCGGTTTGCGGACTCTCAACGATCTCCTCCGCCAGATGTTCCAGCGTCTTCCCGTATTGTGACAAATACTTTCGAATGAGCGCCTCCCGTTCTTCGCGAATAAGCGGTTCCACTTCGAAAGGAGTCCAATCTCTAGCGAGCAGTTCGTCCATCACATCGCCCGGCAGCGCGGAGACGATCAGGCGGATATGCCCGGGAATATGCTCGGGCAGCCACGCAAGCGGCTTGGCCCCGTCTTCATTGCCGCTTAGCTGATTTAACCCATCAAGCACAATCACGGTCTTGCCCATCTTTTCCGTCTGGCTTAACCATTCCCCGAGCGCCTGCTTCAGCCCTTCCTCATCCTCAGGAATGTCCGCGTCGATTCCGGCTCTGCGCTTCAGTTCCCCGAGCAGCCGTTTGACCAATACGGTCCAGTCCGCGCTGTATGCCGACGCCCCGATAAAATGCATGATGAGATTCGGTGCGCCGTTCCCGTTGCCGTGACATCTCCCGCTCTCCAGGAAGCGCAGCGCCCAGTTCGCGAGCAAGGATGTCTTCCCAGAACCGGAGGGACCCGTCACGATGAGCGGCTTCCCATCTCCATTGGCGAATTCGTCCAGCATCGAGAAGGTTTCGCTCCTGCCAACGTACACCTTTGATCTTTCCATTGCATATATTTCATGCTCATTCGCTTCGCGGTCGAGCTCGTCGATGATTTCTCCCGGCGGGTAAAGCCGGTCAATCAGTGCTGTAAAATCCTGTTGCACAGCACGCTTCAATTCTTCTAAATCGGCATACGCTTTGACGGGTAAGCCGGATTGAACGATCCGCCCCTTTAAGTCTTGAAGCTTAGCCGCTTGCTCCGGATCCTCCTCAGTCCAAGCATGGTCTGCGGATCCCGACTTAAAATAAAAATACGCATGCCCTGCCCGGCTCGGGTCATTCAATACCCCGTGCATGATTTCCAGCTCGGTAATGGAACGTCCCCGCGCCTTCTTCAGCCACGGGTACATCTCCGTTGCGGCGGTATCCTCCACTTCCGGAATGTGGCCGTACCGGTTGCCCAGCAGCCCGATGAAGAACGGACGGCAATTGTCGATCTCCGCCAGACATGTCGGCAGCACATGCGCGGATTCCTCGCTGGGCACGCCCCACCGCAAATCGACCTCATTCCACGCAACCTTGCGTTTGGCGCAAATTTTTTGAAGTTCAGGGAACACATGCTTGATGAGCGCTTCTCGCTCGTCGTTCATATCCTTGAACGTTGAGGAGATGAACACGCGAATCGAACGGCGTTTCACGAACGATTGGGCCGTTAATGGCTGCATCATCTTCTGCCCACCCCCGCCTTCGAAGTCTCTATTAGGATTCTGGAGCAGGAAACCTCGATCTTCGTCCAAAGCTTGTCCACCTTCTCGTGATCCGCATTACGGATTTGCTGAATATAGCTGCGGTCCTGCATCCGCCCTTCCGCGTAAATTCTTGTTCCGACCGCCATCCTTCTATAAAGATCTTCCGCCTTCGTACCCCACAGGAAGATGTGATTATTCGCTTGCGCATCCGTCTGCGTCCGCACGACGACAGACAGCAGCGGATGGGCGCCCGGGCGGGTAAGCGTTCTTCGCCGAACCTCACCTCGCAGCACCGCCTGATTCTGATCTCCAGCAGTCGGATCTACCGGCTTCTTGAGCGGCTCATCGCTTACAGCCAGCACCTCGTAGGAGGTATGCTGCACTTCTTTATAAACAAGTCCGTCCTTGTCGATACGGTATTGATATTTCTGATGCGCCGGATCATCCGTCTTCACAGGGTTTCCGTTAAGATCAAAGAACGAATCGAAAGGGACGCTCGCCATAAATCCGGACCGAATGAGAGGCCGCCAATCGATAAGCTCCCTGCGCCACTGCTTCGGCTCCTGCACGGCCGGAAATTCGCCGAAGATCTCCATGTAGTTGCGGACAGCCTTTGTAATCATCGGATTGACCCGGTAATGGTTTGTTGTAAACCGGCGGCTCCTCAGCTCGCCTCGGATGAGAATCCGGTCCCCTTCCCGGTAACGTTCCAGAAACTGTTCGTCGTTCATCACGACGACTTTGATGACATCGATCACCGTCTCCTTATTCGGCACCGCTTTGCGCTGGGAATGAATTTCGAAGTCGATCATCGGATTCGGTATGTATTTCACAATGTGTGCTAGGTTATGAATCGTTCCTGAGATCACAACCTGGTTGATGTCGCCTGTTGGATGTGCCTGCATGCCCTGCGGAGCCACCTTCTTCTGCAATCTATTAACTCTATTAAATTATATTCGATAACGAGGAGAGGTGGATAGAGGCAGGGCTCATCAAAAAAAGAAGAGTCTGCCCCTTTCAGAGCAAACCCCGGTAAAGCTCCATATATTGCGCCGCCGATTGCTTCCAGCTGTAGTCCCGCTCCATCGCTTGCCGCACAATGGATTCCCAGGCGTCCCTCTCGCTGTAAAGCCGTACCGCTCTCTCCACCGCATCAAGCATCTCGTGGGCGTTATAGTTTGCAAAGCTGAACCCATTCCCCAATCCGCTTGTTTCATCATAGGACTGCACCGTATCGTTCAGCCCTCCGGTTTCGCGTACGATCGGCAGCGCCCCGTAGCGCATCGCGATCAGCTGCCCTAATCCGCACGGCTCGAAGCGCGACGGCATCAGAAACAAATCCGCCCCGGCGTAGATTTGCCTCGCCAGCTCCTCATCAAACCCGATCACCGCGCGCACCTTAGCCGGTTCACGCTGTTCCGCCGCCCGAAACGCTTCCTCGTACCCGCAGTCCCCGGTCCCGAGCACGATGAACTGAATGTCCTGCGCCAAAATTTCATCAAGGACATGGACGATCAGATCGATCCCCTTCTGCTCCGTTAACCGGCTGACCATCGCGATAACAGGGGTCTCCTTCGTCTGCGGCAATCGAAACCGTGTTTGCAGATGCCTTTTGTTCACATGCTTTAACGCAATCGACTCTTGATCATAATGCTGCGCGATGGCCGAATCGTTCGCTGGATTGTACACCTCATCGTCGATTCCATTCACAATGCCGTGCAAATGCTGCGACCGGTGCCGCAGCAATCCGTCCAGCTGTTCGCCGAAATACGGGGTTTGAATCTCGCGCGCGTACGTCGGACTGACCGTCGTCAATCGGTCGGAATAATTGATTCCCGCCTTCATGTAATTCACGTTTCCGTAGTACTCAACGCCATCAATGGTAAATTCCTCCCAGCTGCCGTTCAACAAATCGCACAGCGTCTCCTTCGGAAATACCCCCTGATACCGCAAATTATGAATGGTAAACACACTCCGTATGTTCCGGTAGAACGGCCTGCCCTTATACTCTGTTTTCAGTAAATACGACACGGCTCCGGTATGCCAATCATGGGTGTGCACCACATCCGGGGCGAACGGGATGCGCTCAAGCGCCTCCAGCGCCGCCCGCGAAAAATACGAGTACCGCTCCGCCTCGTCCAGATCGCTGCTGTAGCCGTAGATCCGCTCCCGCTTAAAGTAATATTCATTATCTATGAAGTAAAATGGGACCCCCTCGTGCACGAGTTCATAAATTCCGCAATACTGATTCCGCCAACCGAGACGCACCGTAAAGCTGCATAGAAACGTCATGCGTGCCCGATACGCCTCCGGAATGAGATGATGCTTCGGCAATATGACGCGGACGTCCGCGCCCTGCCTCCGCAACGCTTTAGGCAAAGAACCGATGACGTCCGCTAAGCCTCCCGATTTTACGAAAGGCGCGCCTTCAGATGCTATAAACACGATTCGCATGATGATACTCCTCGGGGGAAATGATGATTTCTTTCGGCAGCACAAGAGGCCGTTCGGGAGTGCCTTGCAGAAACGCATCGTCTAAGATTTGCGCGTGGCGGTCGATAATCGCATGCTCCAGGTATGCGGACCTGCCGACGACCCCGTGCGACATCACGATACTGTTTTTGATCACCGCATCCTTAGCGATTTTAACGCCCCGGAAAATGATGCTGTTTTCCACATAGCCTTCTATAACACAGCCGTTACCGATTAATGAGTTCCGAACGACCGACTGTGCATGATACAGCGTGGACGGGTCATCCCGCTTCTTCGAACGTACGGAGGAAAACACCGTTCTTTGCAGCTCCGGATTCAGCAGTTTTAGACTCGTCTGATAATAATCCGATACGGTGGAGATTTTCTCCGCAAAACCTTCGACTTGGAATGCCGCGACATTCAATCCTAACGGATGTTCCCTGATCATCTCCTCGAAGTGCCGGGAGTGATGATCATAAGGCGAATCTAATATTTCCAATAACAGATCCTTCTCGAGGAGATAAGCCTCAAGGGATCGATGGCCTGACATGATTTCTGTCACATCCGCCCCGGTTTGCAGATGCTGCCGGAGCATCTTCTGCATATCGATATTGGCAATCACATTGCCTTTCATGCAGAACACATATTTCCGGGGATTTCTAAGCAAATATGGGACATAAACATCCTTCGAAGCCGCCAATACCGTTAAGCCGTCCCGCTTCCGGTAGAGGCCCCAATCCCGGCCGGACCCTAAGTGATCTAACAGCGACCGGGAGATTTCACTGGTGAAGACCGCAATATTATCAATCCCCGCATTGGCCATATTAGACAAGCTCCAGTCAATTAACCGGTATTTCCCTCCGAACGGTACGGCAGGCAGGCACCGTCCGGTCGCCAACGCCCCTAATTCCTCCGCCGGAGCAGTTGCATCGATGAGTCCCAGCACATTTTTAAACATATAGAATGACATCCTTCCCGAATCGGCCTTATGCCAGCTTGTATCCGATTTGTTGGTCCCCCGCCAGTACAATCCCATCCGAAACATCCCTGCCGCTAATGATGGCTCCGTCTTCAATCACCGCGTCGGTCAGAACAATCGCCCGATCGATGGTGACATTCCTTCCAATCCTCGCGCCAGGCATGATGACGGCGTTCTGAATCGAACTGCCTTCTCCGACGAACACGTTCGAAAATACAACGGAGTGGTCCACTTCCCCGTAAATGAGGCACCCGTCTTGAATGAGGGATCTTCGCACAATAGCTTCAGGGGCAATATAGTGCGGGGGGACATTGCAACCGACCGAGTAGATCGGCCAATCGGCATCATGGAGGGTAAAATTGTGATCCAGCACATCCATGTTCGCTTCCCATAGGCTGCGGATCGTGCCTACGTCCTTCCAATACCCTTGGAAGGGATAAGCAACCATTCTTTTTCCGTTGTTAAGCAATCCGGGCAGAATATCTTTGCCGAAGTCGTGGGATGAGTCCTTCTGATTCATATCGTTGTGCAGGTAACTGCGCAATACGGACCAGTTAAAAATATAAATCCCCATGGAGGCTAAGTTGTTTTTCGGTGTGCTTGGCTTTTCTTCGAATTCGTATATTGCATGGTCCCTGTCGGTATTTACGATCCCGTAACGGCTCGCGTCGCTCCACGGAACCTCTATGACCGATACAGTAACGTCGGCTCTCATTTGTTTGTGGAATTCCAACATTTTGGCGTAATCCATCTTGTACACGTGATCGCCCGACAAGATGAGCACATACTCAGGATCGTAACGCTCGATAAAATTCATGTTCTGATAGACGGCGTGGGCGGTTCCTTGGTACCAATCTCCCCCGCCCTTCTGTACGTAAGGCGGCAGCAGTGTAACCTCCAAACTCCATGGATTTCCGGCTCCGATATACGAGTGCAGCATTAACGGCTCATACTGGGTAACTACACCTGCGACGTGGATTCCGGAGTTGGCACAATTACTTAGCGGGAAGTCAATTAATCGAAGCTTCCCTCCAAACTCTACGGCGGGCTTCGCCATTCTTCTCGTGAGTTCTCCTAAGCGTTTGCCCTCACCGCCTGCCAACACCACTGCGATACATGATGTCATATTCATTTGTAGTACGGATCCTCCTCTTTCCTCTTTACATAGTTTTCTCTTTATGTTTCTTATGCTTCTGCGCCGGCTTGAGGATCTTGAACGCGAACGGTGTCATATCCAATGCCAGAGAATACGAACGATGATGACGGGGTTTCTCCGAAGCAATCAGCTTTTCTACTTTATGAGCGCCTTCCCGCGCATATTCCATAGGTTCGCTCGAAAATATTTCCGTGTACTCCCCCTCTTTGGGAACACCGATTTCAAATACGGGATAATGGACGGGTGTAAAATTGCAGGCAATAACCAGGAAATCGGAGGCTTTCTTGCCCTTGCGCATAAACAATAGGATGCTTTGATCCGCGTTATCCGGGTCGATCCATTCGAATCCTTCCTGCGAGGAGTCAAGCTCCCACAGCGCCGGCTCTTGCTTGTAAAGCCTTATCAATTGGCCTAAATACGCCTTCACGCCGGCATGCATCGGGAAGCCCAGCAAATTCCAATCGAGCTCTTGCTCATCCTTCCATTCGTCGTATTGCGCAAACTCATTGCCCATAAACAGCAGCTTTTTGCCTGGGTGTGTGATCATATATCCGTAAAGCAAACGCAATTGGGCAAACCGTTCTTCATAGGAGCCGAACATTTTGTTGAGCATTGAACGCTTGCCGTGAACCACCTCGTCGTGGGAGAACGGCAGCACAAAATTTTCAGCAAAGGCGTACATCAACGAAAAGGTCAGCAGATGATGGTGCCACTTGCGGTAGATCGGGTCCATCTCCATATACTTCAGCACGTCGTTCATCCAGCCCATGTTCCACTTGTAGTTAAACCCTAAGCCGCCAACGGAAACCGGGGACGTTACCAGCGGCCAATCCGTCGAATCCTCCGCCATCATTAACGCGTACGGATGCTTACGAAACACTGCCTCATTCAAACGCTGCAGAAACTGCACGGCAGGCCGGTGATCCGCGCCTCCGGGCGGATGCAGCATATGCGCGACCGCGTCGACGCGCAGCCCGTCCATATGGTATGTGTCCATCCAGAACAATGCGTTGGAGATTAAGAAATTGACGACCTCCGGTTTCTTCAAATCAAAGTTGGCGGTTCCCCAAACTTCGTTCTCCGCCATCCTCGGGTCACTGTACTCAAACTGCGGCGTCCCGTCGAATCGGTACAGCCCGTGCGCGTCCTTGCAGAAGTGTCCGGGCACCCAATCCAGGATGACCCCGATCCCTTGTTGGTGGCATCGGTCTACAAAATACATAAAGTCATGCGGCGTGCCAAATCGGCTCGTCACCGAGAAATAACCTGTGCTTTGATAGCCCCAAGACCGGTCATACGGGTGTTCCGTTAGCGGCAGCACCTCGATATGGGTGTACCCCATCGAGGCGGCGTATTCCGGCAGTTCCTCCGCCAGTTCCCGGTATGAATAATAATCGCCGTTCTCTTTCCGTCTCCATGTACCCAAGTGAACTTCGTAAATCATCATCGGCCGATGATACGATTTGGCTTTCGCCCTCTTCCTGCGCCAAGCGCCGTCACTCCAGACATATCCGGATAAATCGTACGTAATGGATGCCGTATTCGGCTTCACCTCGGAATAGAACGCATACGGGTCCGACTTCATAAAGACAGCACCGTCCTGCGCAGTCACTTCATACTTGTATAAGCTTCCGTTTTCCAGTTGGGGCACGAAGAGAAACCACACCCCGCTGCCGGTGCGGCGCATGGAGTGATCCTTTCCGTTCCAACCGTTAAAATCACCGACGACGCGGACCTCGCGCGCATTCGGCGCCCAAACACAGAATCTTATGCCTTGTTCACCGTTTTCCTCGCTTCGATGCGCTCCGAACAGCCGAAAGCTTTCATACATTTCCCCTTGGGCAAACCGATAAAGATCTTGTTCCTTCGGAGTCCAGTGCTCAGCCTTGTGCGTTACCGTGGACACCATCCTTTTTTCTCATCCCTCTCCTCTAAGCTGACTTCCAATTCCCTACTATTTTGCATTCTGTTTTCCGTCTGTCGATTCCTTTGTTGAACCGCCACTAGTTTTGGCTGTTCGTTAGAAGGTTTGTCGAGGGATGAAAAAAAATCTTCCGGAGCCGCGCTGCAAGCGCTTTCCCCGGAAGATTCCGTCTTGCTCGTATTTATGGTTTTATGAAGATTGTGCGAATGACCGGTTTAATACTCTCTCGGACAGTACAAACGCCATGGAGACGGACCAAGCAAGCGGTGTATTGCCGTTCGGCACCTCTTTCCCGCCGATGTACAATTCGGGAATTTCCCCGTTCGGCATCATGACGCGCTCCGTCTTTCTCCAATACTCCAATACCTTCTCGTTATCGCCTAACTCGCTGTAACATAACCCGAGCCATGGAAAGCCAAAACACCATTCCGCTTCACTGCCTTCGTTGTAGTAGATGTCATTCGCATATCGAATGCATCCGTACGTCCGTTCGAGCTTGGTGGTGATCTGCTCCAGGATGACCGAGGCCATCTCCCTTGTGACGACCTGATAAGGATAAATCAGGGACAATAACGCCAAATCCGTCTCCTTCGTCGCGCTTTCGCGCGGCAGAAGGTTACGAAGCGCTTCCTCACCGTATGCAATGATGTGCTCCGGTACATTGGCCAGCATTCTGACCGCTTTCAGCCCTGCAACGCAAGCCCCGATGCTGGAGGCATGCACCTCCCGGTTCTCCTCCCACATTCCGTTATCTTCATCATGCCAATATTCCACGCATTCCAAATAGTCGACAAGCTTCTGAACCAGCTGGCGGTCTTGTTCGTGACGAAGCAATTTCTTCCCGGCCCGAATACCGGATCCTACGCCGAACAGGAATGCGCCGATCGCATCGTTCTGTGCATGGCCCCATTCCACCGGTATTTCCCGCAAGTCTTTCGAATAACGCGCATGAATATATTCATGGGGGTAAATAGGTTTCTGATGCCTGTGAATATCAATCTTCCATTCGTATTGCTTCAATAAATCAAATAGCGCATGATATGCCTTCTCATACCGGTTGCAGAGAGATGTGATATAAGGCAGCACCGTGTAGCAAACATCCCGAATCCATACGTAGTCATAATCTTCGGACAAACTAGCAACGTAGGCGCCGTTGGGCAGTCTCATCCGCTCCAGCACATGATGAAACCTGCAAATCGTCATCATGTTCACATCCTCGTTTTCTATTTATTTTGTCCCTATAATGTTAGTTTATTCGACGAGGGCATGAAGTGTTAAAAGACAAGCCGTACCGGTTTAGCAACGAGTCGCTTCGCCGGTACGGCTTGGTATGACGATGTATGGTGAAATGTTGCTCAGCAGTTCTAAGTATGACCAAGTATTACTTGGTATTACCGAGATATGAGAGCCTTTTTGCGAGGTTAAGCTGCCAATCATCGACATCGCCTAGTATTACTGGATATGACGAAGTATTTCCTGGTATTACTTAGTCACACCAGGTATGATTTATTTATTGCGGTTAAAGCCAAGATTCTATGTCTTCATCGTCGATATCATCAGGTTCAACGGTTTCAACGCGGGGAAGCTCAGGCTCCGCCGGCATGGCCGGCGCACTGGCCGCCGCTTCTTCGCGCACGATCACAGCAGCTGCTGCCGCAGCCTGTGGTATGACAACTTGAATCTGCCGCGGGCTTCCCGAGGCCAAGACATTCCTCTCGGCAGGGATGAACATTTGAAGATTCCTTACTCCGTGCTGAGCAATCTCCATCTCGATCAAGTAACGCAGCGAGTCCATGAGGTTCGTCTGCGCGTTAATCCATTCCATCACCGCGGGATCTTCTGTTTTTTTCGTCTTTAAGCTGATGTTTTCTCCCGGTTGTTTCATTTTTTTCACGTAGGCTCATCCTTAAGCGGTTTGCGCCGCTTTATTCTTCAACGCTTCATAAATCTTACCGCGTACGAAGGAGTCCAAGCCCAACGCGTTCATTTGCACCGCAACATTCGCCGGAAGATACAACAGCTTCATTTCCCGTTCTTCGCACAGTTCCTGGAGACGCGGATACAACAGCGAGCGCATCAGAATGCTGCCCCCGCCGTACACCGCAATCACATCGATCTCGTTCCGTGCCTTCGTCAGCTGTCTCTTGACGTTTTGCACAATTTGTTTCACTTGGCTTTCAAGCGGCAGCTTCAATGTTTTTAACGCGCGGGCATGGTATTTATGCTTCGGGTTCTTAATGACATCGCTAAAGAATTGGCGGGGGCTGTCCGGAAGATGAATGAGCCGGTTAAACTCGTCCAACGCTTCTTCAATCGCATAGCCGGTCCCGTGATGACTGCCGTATATAAACTGCCGCAAAAATTTATTGCCTTCCGTAACCGGATATTCCGTTGAACCGTCGCCGATATCTACATGAAGAATCCGCTTGTCCTTAAAGTAGCTGCCGTTAAATTTAGGATCTAATTCGTAGGTTTCAATAAAATCCTGAAACATTTCCCCTTCTCTCCAATTGCCTTCCGCATCCTTCTGCAGTGTAAAGATGACGGTCGTTGCTTCCGGAATAACCTTCGTGAAAGGGAAAACAATATTGACCTTGACCCGGTGCATGCCAAGATGGACGGTCACATGATGCGTTCCGCAGGTGAAGCGTTTCTCAAACTTCGCCGAGGTTTCGTCCGTGTGCTGGGTAACCGGAAGCGCGGTAGCCATATCCACTTCAACATCAATGTTCTCCGGTAGCTTCTTCTCCTCCTCGTATGCTTTCTGTACGGCAACCGCCGCAATTTGAGCAAGCGTATTGACGATCGGCAAATCCATATCGCATTTCATATCGATGCCAATCTGCAAATTATCCAGGATTTCGCCGCTCTCCAGAGCAAACTTGCCAACGTAATACATGCCGGGACGGGCCGAAGGGGAATCGATGGTGACGACAAGCTGGTCTTGAAGATTCTTAATAAAGCTTTCCGGCATTTGCTCCTCGCTCCAAGGCAGCTCGTCCACCGTACAGTTCACATTAGGCTGTTGAATGAGCCTTCCGTCTATAATTAAATCATGCTCGGAATTTCCGTTATCATTGCCTACAAAGAAATGAAAATTCACAGTTTTTTCCTCCTAATATGTAAAATGGGTTTAGTATTACTTTGACATACCCGGTGTTATTTCCGCATCTGCTAATAGACCCAGTGCCTGTAGGTAAATTGCGGCAATATAAAAGAAACAGAAAAACAGCAGCCCCAGTCCATTCAGACCGAGGCTGCTTGTCTATTGAAAAGCTCTATTTATGAAAGATCACTGTAAAGGTTGTTCCTTCCCCCAGCTCGCTATCCAGCGTGATCGTTCCGCCTAATAATGTGACAATCTCTTTCACAATGGACAAGCCAAGACCCGTGCCGTCCTTCTTGCGTGTCGCATCGACCCGGTAAAAGCGCTCGAATACTTGAGCGGCTGACTCTTCCGACAATCCGACTCCGGAATCCTCGAACGCAATGATGATTTGATTATTGTCAGTCGTGCAGGAGATGAAAATATGACCGTTCGGCCGGTTATATTTAATCGCGTTCGTTAACAAGTTATCCCATACAATGGCCAGCAATTCGCGGTCTGAATACCATTCCACTTCATCTAACTTATACGAGACGGTCAAGTTTTTATCCTGCAGGCTCCACTGATGTTTTTTGATGGATTCTTTAATTTGATGGTCGAGGCGGATGTGCCGCTTCTTCACGGGATATCCGGATTGTTCCAATGACGTAATCAGAAGCAGCTGCTTCGTCAAATTCGATAATCGTCTCGCTTCGTCCACGACGATACCCGCATACTGCAGCCGTTCCTTCTCCTCCAGCTTCGGCTGAAGCAGCAGGTCCGCATAGCCTTGTATATTCAACAGAGGCGACTGAAAATCATGTGAAACATTGGAAATAAACGCCTTCCGGGCAATATCATTATGCTTTAGCTTCTCCTGCATCAGCATGAAGTTCTCGGCGAGCCGTCCCAGTTCATCCTTGCGGTGGATGTCCAGCGAGTACGAGAAATCTTCGTTGCTGATCGCTTGGGTCGCTTTGGACAACTCGGAGATCGGACGAACGAGACGCTTGGCCATAATGATGACTCCAATGAGACTCACAAGCGAGATGACGATAATAAACCCCGCCAAAATCATATGAAACTCGGAAAACCGGCTCGTGCTGTCCGGTTTGACGAACAATGCATAAGTCTGGCCGTCGATAAGCATTGGAAGACCGATCGCATTGCGGATATCATTCGAGAACTGGCCCATCATCCAATACTGATCCCATCTTCCGTCTTTACTCAAGTAAGGGGTTCCGCTTAGCACCTGTTCGATCGTACGTTCCGGCAGACGGCTCCGGTCGAACGGCTCCCCAAACACCTCATCTTCTCCAGAACCGTTCGTCAACAAAATCTGATACCCTAATCCGGCAACGGAGGAAAGGTAAGAATGAATGGCATCGCTTGACATATGGAAAGCTTCGAAATCCCGGACAATTTGTTCGGCAACTTCAAGGTTTTGTTTCGTCATGCCTTCCTTCGTGAAGGTCACATATACCGTATTCGCCATCACGAATCCAATCAAGATACTGGTTCCGATCATCAGCAGCGTCGCCGAAATAAAACCCCGGTATAACGTCTTCATTCCGGTACCTCTAATTTATACCCCATGCCGCGGACGGTTTGAATTTCAACCGATGCGTGATGCCGCCTCAGGCGATCGCGAATGCGGTTCATATGCGTATTTAACGTAAGCTCAACGCCTTCGCGGTCATCGCCCCACACCTGTTCGATCAGGGCCGATCGAGGCGTCAGCTTGTTCGGGCGGCTTGCCAGCATCGTCAGCAATTCAAACTCTTTCAGCGGAAACAGAATGGTCTCATCGTTAATGATCACTTCATAATCGTTGCGGTTAATCTTCACATTGCCGACCGTTAAGATGTTTTCCCTTTGGTGTCCGTATCGGCGAAGCACAACCGCTACGCGAAACAACAGCTCCTTCGGCTCGAAGGGCTTTACGATATAATCCTCGGAGCCCGATGTGAAGCCTTGTTCCTTGTCCGATAACTGCCCCTTCGCCGTCAATAGAATGACGGGAATATTCAAATCCTTCGTAATGATCTTAGTCAAGGAGAAGCCGTCGATCCCCGGCATCATGACATCCACGATGGCAAGATTGACTTCCGTTTCCTCCAGCAGATCCAAAGCTTGCTGGCCGTTCCGGGCTTGAATCACCTCATAGCCTTCCCGTGTCAAGTGGATCGTCACAAGCTGCAGGATTTCATTGTCATCGTCCACGACTAAAATTTTCATGAAAGCTCCTCCGTACCGCCGTTCATTCCGCTTATGCGAGATTGCCCCGAGCCTTATCCTGAACCTTGTCCTTCTCGAAAAAGAGAATCAAAGACGGAAGCAGCACGCCTCTGACCAAGAACGTATCAATGATGATACCGACCGCAACCATAAATCCGAAGACGAACAGATCGGCAATCGGCATCGTCGTCAACGCTGCGAACGTAGCGGCCAGAATGACCCCAGCCGAGGAGATGACTCCGCCGGTATTGCGAATCGCCAATTCCAGAGCGTCTTTGACGTTTCGCGTTTTTCTTTCTTCGAGGAAACGGGACACCATAATAATATTATAGTCGATCCCCAGCGCAACAAGGAAAATAAACGCATAGACCGGAACCCGCGTGCTGATCGCTTCATATCCGAACAAGACGTCTACGAGGAAAATCCCCAGACCAAGAGCGGACAAATAAGAAATCAGGATCGTAGTCAACATGTAAATCGGCATCTTGAAGGAACGCGTCAATACAATAAGCAGGAGGAGAATGAGCACAGACTCCAAGATGACGACCTTCACGATGTCGTTGTTGTTGATCGCCAGCTCGTCCACCAGCTTGGCGGTCACGCCGGAATAATGCACATCGCCTTGAAGCGATAATTCCTGAAGAATCTCGTCAGATTGCTCCCGAAGCTCCTCGATGAACTGAACCGCCTCGTTAGAGTAAGGGCTCATCGTCAGCGCGACATTATATTTTACCGCCTTGCCGTCTTCCGTAGTGCCGTTGACGCGGACGGATGCAATCTCATCGCGGCTCTTCAGCCGATCCTGAAATTGTTGAATTTGCTCCGAGGTGAGCTCGTTCTTGGATTCTAAGAGCGCCGTGGTTGGGGCAAGTTCACCCTTATCATATCGAGACTCCACGATTTCATAGCCGACACGCGAAGGCAAGTCTTCCGGGAACTTCTTCACGGTATCGAATTCGTATGACAGATTGAACACGTTCAACGCGGTAACGACCATAAAGATGGCTACGATTCCGCCGGTCAACAGCGGTTTGCCGACGACAAATTTGGCGACAGGCCCCCATATGCCATGCTTAACTTCTTTCTCTTGACCGAATTTCGGCACCTTAGGCCAGAACGCTTTCCGCCCGAACAACGTGAACAGAGCCGGTACAAGGGTGACGGATGCGAGCATAATGATAAACATCGCCATACCGAAGATCGGCGCGAAGTTTTGATAATCCCGGAAATCCGTAAAGAACAGGATCAGCATAGCCGCTAGAATCGTGCCGCCCGCAAAAAATACCGGCTCGCCGGTAGCTCGCATGGCCACTTTCATCGCGGTGTATTTGCTCTCGTATTTGTTTAACTCCTCACGATAGCGCGAGAAGACGAACAGCGAGTAGTCGATTACAGCTGCAAACAGCAGAATGCTCATAATTGACGTCGTTTGATTGTTAACTTCAAGCCCCGCGGCGCCCATCAGCGCTACCGATTGATTGACCACCTGATAGACGAGGACTGTCGCGAGCAACGGTATGAAAGCTAACAACGGCGATCGGTAGATCACGATCAATAACACGAGAATAATCCCGATGGTCGCCATCAACAGAACAATATCCGCCTGTTCGAACAGCTTTACCGTATCCCCAGCGATCCCGGCGGGTCCCGTAATATAAAAGTCCGTGCTCAACCCCTCGGCGATCTCATTGCCGACGCTAGACGCTTCATCGTTGATTTCCGCGTATTCGCCGTTGCCAAGTCCCGCTTCCAAATTCATAGGAACGATAATGGTGGACTTGTCCTCCGAGGTGAATCCCGCAATCGCTTGCGGCGGCAGGGCGGTAATATCAAGTATCGTCTGCACCCCTTCAATCTCGGCGGCGCGGATTCCGTCCAGAATCTTCTTCACTTCGTCCAGGCTGACTTCCCCTGATGCGTTATGGAAAACCAGAATGCCCGGCGTGCCTTGATCATTCGGAAACAGCTCTTCCAGCCGTTGCTCCGCGATCACAGACTTCGCTTCATCCGGCAATGATTGAAAATTAGTCACCTTGTAATCGCTTAGCCTCGGACCGGCGCTTAAGACGATCGTGACCACCAACCAAACCAGGATGGTGATCCACATTCCTCTCTTGGTCGATACTGCATCTGTTATATTGCTCAACAACTTACTCAAGGATTCTCCCCCTCTGTAATTGATCGCACTTACTCTAGCACATTTATATAAATTAAATATAAACCCAACAATGGAATATCAAAAAAGAAAAGACCCTTCGCAGGGTCCTTACAGGATTCGTTCTCTGCGTATGATCTTAGGAATTTACCCCCGCCGCAGCTGCCGCAAAAAAGCGCTCTTGGCGTATGATTTCTCCCATGTTCAGCTCAATGATATGATCAGCGTTCTGAATGGTAGACGGCCGGTGGGCAATTGCAATAATCGTCATTTCTCCTTTCAACCGCTCAATGGTTTCCTTAATTTTCATTTCCGTTTCATGATCTAAAGCGCTGGTGGCTTCATCTAAGATTAGAATGGCCGGCTTGCGCAGAATCGCCCGCGCAAAGACGAGTCGCTGCCTTTCGCCGCCCGACAACCGCACCCCCCGATCACCGATGATCGTATCCAATCGGTCAGGCAGCTTCATGACAAACTCTTTCGCCGAGGACAGCTCCAGCGCCTCCCACAGGTGCTCCTCGGCAGCATCCGGATTCATCAATAGTAAGTTATCTCGAATCGAACCGTTAAATAGAAAGGGGTCCTGAGGTACATAACTGATCGAACGCCTTAATGCCGTAACGTTCGCATTCGTCAGCGGAATCCCGTCAATCAGAACTCTTCCTTGTTGAGGTCGGTTTAACCCTGTGATGATGTCAATCAATGTGCTTTTTCCGGCGCCGGACGGTCCGACGACAGCGGTCATCCGATTTGCCGGGATATAAGCGGATATATTTTTCAACGCATAATGCCCTTCATTGCTTCGATATTGAAAGAATACATCCCTTAGCTCAATGCCGTGCGTCAGCCGAACCCGTTCAGCAGGAGGTTGGCCGTCCACCTTCACCTCCTGGGCCGCTTCGCATGACTTTTGAAAATCAGCGAACGCCTCGAAGGATGGCGCCATCGCCGCTAACGATTCCAGGTTGTTCTGAATTTGGTTTACAATCGGCCAGATCCTCGAAAAAATGAGCATCACCAGCAGCAATTGAGCCGGTTGAGAATGGAACGTACTCACGATAAACCAAATAAAAACCGCCAGCAGAATCGCTCGAACGGTTCTAAAGAGGAATTGCGAGTTTGTCTTTAATCTTGCATACTCCATGGAATTTCGTTCTGCCATTGAGCTTATCGTACGGATCCATTTGACTCTCGATACCTCTAACGTATTGCTCTTGATATCTTTGATCCCGTTCAGATGATCCGTTATGCCCGCTGCATATTCCCGTGATAACGCCAAGTTTTGGCGCCCGAACTGCGCGGATCTCCAAGTAAAATACCGGGAACATAACAGGAGAATCAGGGCGAAGAGCATGGTGAACATCGTAATTTGAGGGGATAGGCAGAAGGCGACGACAATTTTAACCCCGGCAAAAATCATAGAATATGAGAATTGGGTGCATATATTGAGTCCCTTCTTGACGTTGGCGATTTCCGTAGTTAGCAGCTTCACCATATCGGACTTCCGGTTCTGCAGGAAGAAAGCCCAATCCGCTTGGATCAGGCTCATGTAAGATTCCTCACGAAGCCGGCGAACAAATCCTTGTTCAATCTGTTTGTTAACCAACGTCTGGTGACGTTGAAACAAACCCGCTCCAATCATCATGAGAAGATAAATGGACAGAATGATCGCTAAGCCCTGCTCCCTGGGAATGTTCTCAAAGATCCCGATCAGCCAGGACAGGTCCAACATCTCATTCGTATCCATTTCGAAAAGTCCAATCATGCTTAACAGAGGCAAAATGAGGATGACGCCTAAGGATTCCATAAGTCCGATGAGCAGCATCCCTGCAAAATTCATCAGATATCGTTTCCCGGCAAAAGCGTATAATCTGCGAAGATAAAAGAAAATAGCGTTCATACCGACTCCTTGGCAATCTGTTCTACAATCGAAGAAACCAACTCCTGTGCCGTAAACGAAGAGACGGACCGCTTGGCTTGGCAAACCTTGACCCGATTGACCAGCTGAACGGTCGTCTGGAAATGCCATTCCAGCTTGCCGAGCTCATTGATGAGCGATCGATGGAACGTGTGGTGCGTAACCGCCCGAAGCTGTTCATTCTTAGGCAAAGGATGAATGCCCACTTCTTCTTGTTTGTTCGTCTTCACCAATTCGAAGATTCCCCCAAGGGGCAGAGTCTGGCGAACAAACTGGGACACGGGAATGGCAAATTTCGTTTTTCTTTCGCTTGTTTCGGTTTCTTCCTTCTCGTAAATAACGTCAAAATCACGGCTCTCCATGCCAAACCCTTCAAGGCTTTCCTGCCACAGCTTCTGCTCCGGAAAGGCCGGGCTCACGACAATCTCTCCGCCCTCTTCCAGAAACGTGACCGGAATGATATCGTCGCAAAGGAAAGAATACCCTTGATCTAAAAAAGCTTTCGCAAGGGTAGATTTTCCGGCACCCGACCGCCCGATAATCGCGTAGGCTTTCCCATCGATGACCACGGCGCTCCCATGAAGCGGAAGTATGCCTCGCTGGATCAAGATGACAGACATACAATACCCATCAAGATAAAGCCGAATTTGAACGGGAGTTGCCCCTTCCATCGGGGACACGGTAATGCGGTTCCCATCCGTTATTAAATACGTCGCTATCTCTGGAATTTGGAACATTACAAATTGATCTTTAGCGACTCCTCGATCGCCCGAAGGAACAAGCTCGGACCATAAAGGAGACAGATCTCCGAAGCTGATGACGACATCTGCCGTTTCCGCGCATCCCGGTTTCGGTACAAATCCGGGATGCGGAATATCGCTCGCGATCTGAAACCCGTAGGCACTGTATAAAAACTTCTGCTCGGTGCTGATCATGGTTCCTCCAAATTCACATGAATTGTTCACTATAAAGAACATTAGAAGATGGCTTTATTTTATTCCATATATAAAACCCTCTTCACCTTTTCTTCGTTGCACAACGCCTTCTCTACGTCAAAAAGAACCGGCACTAGGCTGGCCTTTGCGCCGCGAACCGGTTTGCCTTTCGCCTCCAATTCAAGGCCGTACCAGATCCGAAGCATTCGGAAAAACTTCTCTTCCATATGCCCAATATAGAACTTAACACGGTGCGCCAGCGCGTGCTCCATGAATATTAACAGGAAAATTTGGAAGTAGCCCTGCCGCTGATACGCTTGATGTAAACAAAGCTTATCAATTTCCCACACACGGTCTGGATCGCTTTCAAACTCCGCGTGCTCGCGGTATAACTCTTTAATTTTCTGATGCCGCTGAACCGGATCGAACGGAATAAACTCCGCCGTCCCGATCACAGTCCGCTTCTGAAACAGATGCCTCTTCGGCAGAATAAGGTTATACCGAATGCCGTCAGGCGCATATGTATCGTTAACCCAACGGTATTTTCTGCAAAAATATTCCCATGTTCTTTCAAAATCCTGCTGCTGTTTCACCGTTCGAACAAGCTCGTAGTGTTTCTTCTGCTTCACCGCAACCTTCACCTGCTTAAGAAATCACAAGCCCTATCCGGTTAATGGAACAGGGCTCGCCGTAAATTCGTATGCACTTTAACTTTCGAATCCTACATCATCAGGACAGGAGTCATCGTGGGAAGCGCCCGAAGGATGTGAACCGGAGCCCTTATGCCCGCCGCCTACGTCTCCCGTTTTCCACTTCGTCATCTTAATATTAAGCGCTTCCAAAGTCGGTTCCGACCATTCTTTCTTTTGCATTATGTACCCCTCCCGTATCAATTTGGTGTTCCTTATAAAGAACGCCCTTAACCCCATTGTAGCTGTCCCCTCTAGACCTGTCAATTGCATATGAATGTAGACGGAAATTACGATAAAATAAAGATATCTACTTTCTTAGAAGCTGGGGTGATTCGATGTTAAAACTTGATGTTGACCATTTCGTGCTGGAGCCGATCCATGCCACCATTCATTGTGAGCCGGGGTGGAAATGGAAGAAGCGTGAGCATCCGATGCCGAATTATGATATCTTTTACGTTTGGAGCGGACAGGGAGATATAACGCTGAACGGCGAGCATTATCGGCTGCAGCCACACAGCTGTTTTCTGTTCCGTCCCGGAGATTGGATCACCGCCACCCACGAGCCGCAAAATCCGTTGATGATCACGTATATTCATTTTAATGTGACGGATTCGGTTACCTTGATTCCACAGCCTTATCGAATCATCCGAGACTCTATCTCTTTCGAATCTCTGCTGCGCAGGTATGTCCGGCTATTCCTCATTGATACGTTCGGCGCGGAGCTGGAAGCGAAGCTGATCCTTAAGCAGCTGCTGATCCATATGCTGAGAGCTGAGCAAAAGAAAGAACCCGCCGCCGCCAAAGGAAGTAACAGCTACAGTTTGGTAGAAACCATAGAGGAAATCGCAAATTACGTGCGCCAACACGCGAGCGAGCCCCATTCCGTCGAAAGCTTAGCCGCGCGCGCGAATTTGTCGCCGAAATATTTTTCGCAGAAGTTCAAAGAAATTATCGGCCAAACCGTTCGCTCTTATATTGTTGAATCAAGAATTCGGCGGGCCGAGCATCTGCTGCATTATGCCGGATTAACGGTAACCGAGGCTGCGGAAGCGCTGGGTTATAATGACATCCATTTTTTCAGCAGACAGTTTAAGCAATACACGGGGAAAAATCCGTCCGAAATCCGTTAATATGCATTTATCTTTCTTACACATAAGACGATGTCTCAAGATCGAATATTCGGTTTTGGGACATCTTTTTTTTCCTTTCAGTGCAAATCTTCTTCCTGTCGCTCTAAATACCAAACGGTGGGCCGCATGGTACCTTAATATTTATAAATCATGTTGAATGCGATAGGAGGGGTACGATGCTAAACATCCAACCATCAGAGAAACAAGGGCTGTACGACCCTCAGTTTGAGAAAGACGCCTGCGGCATCGCGATGCTCGCGAGCATTAAAGGTGTGAGAACCCATAGCATTGTTACGCAAGCATTAACCGCGCTAGAACGGATGAACCACCGCGGCGGACGTATGGAGGAAGAAAGATTAGGCGACGGATCGGGGATTATGACGGAGCTGCCCCATTCCCTATTCATAGAAGAGTGGCAGGCACAAGGAAGAAGCCTGCCGCAGCCGGGACAATACGGTGTCGGCATGCTGTTCCTTCCCTCGGAGCCCGGCGCCCGCCGTCTGTGCATAGAGCTGATTGAAACGGAAATTGCAAATACGAATTTGCAGCTGTTCGGTTGGCGGTCCGTTCCGACGGACGATAGCGTCTTAGGGGCACCGGCCAAGGATACATGTCCGGCAATTGTTCAATTGTTTGTTACGGCGGACAGCGCATCTCCTGAGTCGGCAGATGAGGATCGCTTCGACAGAGCCTTATACCAGCTGCGGCGGACGCTCGAGAAGGAAATCACGCGCCAATTGCCTGAGGAAACGAAAGGCGCATTCTATATCCCCAGCTTCTCCTCAAGAACAATCGTTTACAAAGGTCTTCTGCTGCCGGAGCAGCTTGCCGCCTTCTATCTGGACCTGCAGAACGAGAAATATGAATCGGCTATCGCTCTCGTTCATAACCGGTTCAGCACGAACACATTCCCAAGCTGGAAGCGGGCTCACCCTTACCGCTACGCGTTACACAATGGCGAGATCAATACCATTAACGGGAATGTGAACTGGATGATGGCAAGGGAGGCTTCCTTTGCATCGAAGCTGTTGCCCGGGCTGGACCAAATCAAGCCGGTGGTTGACCCTGAAGGCAGCGACTCCGCCATCTTCGACAACGCCTTGGAACTGCTTGTATTATCCGGCTACTCCCTGGCCCATGCCATGATGATGATGATTCCGGAGCCTTGGCACAATATCGATTCGATGGACGAGGACCGGAAGGCGTTCTATCAATACCATAGCAGCTTGATGGAGCCTTGGGACGGCCCGGCGGCGCTCGCTTTCACCGACGGCCGCCAAATCGGGGCGCGGTTGGACCGGAACGGACTAAGGCCGGCGCGCTTCATCGTTACGCGGGATGACTACATTTATTTAGCGTCCGAAACCGGGGTTGTCGATGTTCCGGAAGAAAACATTGTATCCAAGGGGCGTTTAGGACCGGGGCAAATGCTCTTGGTTGATCTTCGCCAAGGGAAGCTCATGTTAGACGACGAGGTCAAACGGCAAGTCGTCACTGCCCAGCCTTATCAACAATGGGTGCGCGAACACAATGTGGATCTTAGAAATCTGAAGCCCGATTATTCCGAGCAGGCCGCTGCCAAAGACGTGATCCGGCTGCAGCGGATGTTTGACTATACCTATGAGGAATGGAACAAGGTACTGAAACCAATGGCGTTAACCGGCCAAGAACCGATCGGGTCGATGGGCTATGACGCGCCGTTAGCCATTCTGTCCAACAGATCTCAGCTGCTGTTCAATTATTTCAAACAGCGCTTCGCTCAAGTAACCAACCCTCCGATTGACGCCATTCGGGAGGAACTGGTCACCTCCATCGAAACCCTGCTGGGCTCCGAAGGAAACTTACTGGAACCGAAGCCTTGGGAATACAGAAAGATACGGCTGGCTTCCCCCATCCTGTCTGCGTCGGAGATCAATTATCTAAGAATCCAAAATTCAGGTGACTGGAAATCGGCAACCATTCCGATCGTATATCCGGCTCAATCCGCTCAAGGGGTATTGGAACAAGCGTTGGAGCAGGTGCTCCAAGAAGCGGAACTTCAAGTGAAGCAAGGATGCAACTTGTTGATTTTGAGCGATCGCCAAGCGGGAGCCGATCAAGCAGCCATTCCTGCTTTGTTGGCTGTCTCTGCTGTCCATCACCATCTGATCCGGTGCGGACTCCGGAGCAAGGCAAGCCTCATCGTCGAATCCGGCGAGCCGCGCGAGGTGCATCACTTCGCCGCGCTGCTGGGGCTGGGCGCCAACGCCATTTACCCGTATCTTGTTTATGCAACGCTCCCGGCGATTGCTCAAGAGGAAGGCGCCGATCAACCGATCTATGAGCTCGCGAAGAACTTTGTCAAAGCAGTCAACAAAGGGATATTGAAGATCATGTCAAAGATGGGCATATCCACGCTCCAAAGCTACACCGGAGCACAAATCTTTGAAGCAGTTGGCATCGACTCCCGTGTGATCGAGCGTTATTTCCCGGGGATCCCTTCCCGCATCGGCGGTTTGGATCTGGACGATATCGCCAGAGAGACACTGATCAGGCATTCCAATGCCTATGCCAACGACTCGGATACGTTGGAATCCGGCTCGGATCTGCAATGGCGCAAGGACGGAGAAGCTCATATGTACCGGCCGGAAACGATCCATATGCTGCAGCACGCTGTCCGATCCGGCGACTACGAATTGTTTAAGACTTACAGCCGAATGCTGCAAGACGAAACGGAAACGCAGATTTCGCTCAGAGGTCTGCTAGAGTTTAAACCTGCTGGAAGCCCGATTCCGATTGAAGAGGTTGAGCCTGTCGAATCGATTGTACGCCGGTTTAAGTCCGGCGCGATGTCCTTCGGCTCCATCAGTAAGGAAGCTCATGAAGCCATCGCCATCGCGATGAACCGGATCGGGGCGAAGAGCAACTCCGGCGAGGGCGGTGAGGATCCCGCCCGTTATGTGCCGATGGTCAACGGCGATTCCAAATCGAGCGCGATCAAGCAAGTGGCTTCCGGCAGATTCGGTGTGACGAGTCATTATCTTGTGAATTGTATAGAAATTCAAATTAAAATGGCCCAAGGCGCGAAGCCCGGCGAAGGCGGGCAATTGGCAGGGCACAAGGTGACCGCGGAAGTCGCCATGACAAGGGGCTCGATTCCGGGGATCGAACTGATCTCCCCTCCGCCTCACCACGATATTTATTCGATTGAAGATCTGGCGCAGCTCATCTATGACCTAAAGAACGCCAATCCGCAGGCAAGGATCAACGTGAAACTCGTGTCTGAAGCCGGGGTTGGAACGATTGCCGCAGGTGTCGCGAAGGCGAAAGCTGACGTGATCCTGATCAGCGGCTATGACGGAGGAACAGGGGCCGCGCCTCGCACCAGCATTAAGCATGCGGGCATGCCTTGGGAATTAGGCTTGGCGGAAGCCCACCAAACCTTAATGCTGAACGGACTGCGAAACCGCGTCAGACTGGAGGCGGACGGCAAGCTGATGAACGGCCGGGATGTCGTTGTCGCGGCGTTGTTGGGCGCGGAAGAATTCGCATTCTCTACGCTCCCTCTCGTCTCCCTCGGTTGCGTAATGATGAGAGTTTGCCATATGGATACTTGTCCTGTCGGCATTGCCACCCAGAATCCTGAACTGCGGAAGAAGATGGTCGGCACACCGGAGCACGTCATTCATCTCATGCAATTTATCGCGCAAGAAGTTCGCGAATATATGGCTCAATTAGGCTTCCGTACCGTTGAAGAGATGATTGGCCGTACGGATGTATTAACAAAATCGAACCGCGGCAGCTGGAAGACCGAGAAGCTGGATCTGTCCGCGCTTCTCTATCAAGCGGAAGGACCGCGGAGCTTCGAGCAAGAACAAGATCACGAACTGGAGCTTAGCCTAGATTCCAGGGAACTGCTGCCGATCGGCCGCAAAGCTTGGGAAGATCGGAAGCCGGTCGTCGCGAGCTTGACGGTTCGCAACACGGATCGTTCCGTGGGTACCCTGCTTGGAAGCGAGTTAACGCGGCATTGCGGCGCAGAAGGACTTCCGGAGGGCACCATCCGGTTTTATCTGCAAGGCTCCGCGGGGCAAAGCTTTGGAGCCTTCATGCCGAAAGGCTTGACGCTTACGCTCGAAGGCGATGCCAACGACGGGGTAGGCAAAGGGCTGTCCGGCGGCAGTATTGTCATCTATCCATCTGCTGCAGCGGCATACCGCGCCGAAGACCAAGTCATCGTCGGCAATGCAGCCTTCTATGGAGCTACCTCAGGCAGCGCGTTCATTCGCGGCAAAGCGGGCGAACGGTTCTGCGTTCGAAACAGCGGCGCTACGGTGGTCGTAGAGGGAATCGGAGACCACGGCTGCGAGTACATGACGGGAGGCACGGTCATCGTCCTCGGCGAGATCGGCAAGAACTTCGCAGCCGGCATGTCGGGCGGCATCGCGTATGTTCTGGATTCGAAGAAAGGCCGCCTCCAAGACCGCATTAATCAGGAGCTGGTCTTGATTGAAGCCTTATCGGACCAAGACGAAGCGGAAATCCAGCGCGTCAAGCGACTCCTCGAAAGCCATCTGCAATACACCGGCAGCGAGGTCAGCAGGCACTTGCTTCAACAATGGGAGCAGACGATCACTCAATTTGTTCGGGTCATCCCGAAGGAGTATAAACGGTTGTTGCAGTCAGCGGCTCTCCGCGACACGCAGCTGCTCAGCATCTGAGAGAAAGAAACGAGGTGAGGAACATGGGAAAAGCAACTGGATTTATGGAATATAAACGAAAATCGGTTCAATACCGGGACCCCTTAGAAAGAATTAAGGATTGGAATGAGGTCTCCGCCCTCCCTGATGAATCCGTATTGCGGGAGCAAGCGGCGCGCTGTATGGATTGCGCGGTTCCGTTCTGCCAGAACGGCAGTACGCTGGCGGGAATGACAACAGGCTGTCCCGTGTACAACCTCATACCGGAATGGAATGATCTTGTTTACAAGGGCAAATGGAGAGAAGCGTATGAACGGCTTCGCTTGACGAATCCGTTTCCCGAATTTACCGGCCGCGCCTGCCCTGCCCCATGTGAGGGGGGCTGTGTCGCTTCGCTGTTCGAATCGTCGGTGACCATCAAGAACATTGAGCGGGCGATCATCGATCGGGCTTTCGAGGAGGGCTGGGTGCAGCCCGCCCCTCCTTCCAGCCGAACAGGCAAGAAGGTTGCCGTCATCGGATCGGGACCCGCAGGCCTCGCCTGCGCATCCGAGCTCAACCATTACGGCCATAGCGTGACCGTGTACGAAAGAGCCGACCGCATCGGCGGATTGCTGACGTATGGAATTCCTAAGATGAAGATTGAGCAGCACGTCGTAGACCGCCGTGTTACTCTCTTGAAGGAAGAAGGCGTATCCTTTGTGACCGGTGCTGAAATCGGGAAACAAATTCCGATGGAGCAGCTTCGCGCTGAATATGACGCTGTCATTCTCTGTATTGGCGCTACCCGCCCGCGCGATTTGCCGGTACCGGGACGGGAGCTTCAAGGAATTCATTTTGCGATGGATTACCTTCACGCGAACACGAAGAGCTTACTCGATTCCAATCTGACCGACGGCAACTTCATCTCGGCCGAAGGTTTGGATGTGATTGTGATCGGGGGCGGGGATACCGCTACGGATTGCGTGTCCACAGCCCTTCGCCAAAATTGCAAGAGCCTCGTGCAATTCGACATCTATGCACAGCGGCCGAGCGATCGAGGCGAGCAAAACCCTTGGCCGCAGTATCCGATCGTTCACAAGCTCGACTCCGGACAGGAAGAAGCGAAGTACCGATTCGGTTCGGATCCGCGCGCTTTCGCTACTTCGGCGATCCGGTTTGTTGGAGATGAATCCGGAAAGCTCACCGGCGTGATCAGCCAATCGGTGAACGAGAAGAAAGAACTCATCCCCGGTACGGAGCAAGCGTATCCGGCGCAGCTCGTTCTGCTTGCGATCGGTTTCCAAGGACCGGAGCCTGAGCTTCTTGATAAGATGGAAATCCAGAGAACGAGCCGCACTTCCATTCAGACCGCCGCACACTCGTACCAAACGAACGTTAACGGCGTATTTGCCGCCGGCGACGCGCGCAGAGGCCAAAGCTTAATCGTCTGGGCGATTCAAGAAGGCAAAGAAGCGGCACAACAATGTCACCAATTTTTGATGCAATCGTGAATACGGAGGAATCTCATATGTCCACATATATACAACAAAGCTTTGCAGAGCGGATCGGCGGCGCACAATTCGGCTTATCGAATGAAATTTATAAATTCGAGAAAATCAAGCGCGCGAAGCAAGAAGCGCTGCGCGCCAATCCCAACGGTGAATTGATTGATCTAGGCGTCGGCGAGCCCGACGCCATGGCGGACGAGTCGGTCATCCGCGTTCTTGATCAGGAAGTGAGAAAACCGGAAAACCGCTTCTATGCGGATAACGGTATCGCTGACTTTAAGCAAGCCGCAGCCGAATATATGGATCGGGTTTTCGGCGTCAGCGGGTTGGATCCGGATACGGAAATCAACCATGTGATCGGCTCGAAACCGGCTCTGGCCATGCTGCCGGCCGTGTTCATTAATCCGGGCGATGTTGCGCTCATGCCTTCTCCTTGTTATCCGGTGTTAGGCACGCACACGAAGTATTATGGCGGGGAAGTCGTGCATTTCCCGTTGGTGGAAGAACGCTCCTTCCTTCCGGACCTGAATGCAATCGATCCAGAAGTATTAAAGCGCGCAAAGCTGCTGTACTTGAATTATCCTAATAATCCTACAGGCGCTGTGGCGACGGAGGAATTTTTCGCGGAGGTCGTCGAGTTCGCCAAGAAGCACGAGTTAATCGTCGTTCATGACGCGGCTTATGCCGCTCTCGTCTTCGATGGAGCGAAGCCTTTGAGCTTTCTTTCCGTACCGGGAGCGAAGGATGTCGGCGTAGAGCTGCATTCGTTATCGAAATCCTTCAATATGACCGGTTGGCGGATCGGATTTATCGCAGGCAATGCCCGGATTGTAAATGCGTTCAAAACCGTGAAGGACAATATTGACTCCGGCCAATTTATTCCGATTCAGAAGGCGGCCGCTTATGCGCTGGCTCATCCGGAAATCACGGAGCAGACGGCAGCGAAGTATTCCCGCCGGCATGAAATGCTGACCGAGGCTTTGCAATCGTGCGGCTTCCAGGCTTCTAAACCGAAGGGCTCCTTCTTCCTGTACACGAAAGCTCCCCGCGGTGTCGTGAACGGCCCGCAATTTGAGAATGCGGAGCAATTCAGCCAGTATTTAATTAAAGAGCATCTCATCTCCAGCGTGCCTTGGGATGATGCAGGGGCGTACGTGAGATTCTCCGTCACGTTCCAAGCCGGCTCCTTAGAGGAAGAACAACGAATCATCAATGAAATTCGTTCACGGCTCAGCAGCGTAGAATTTGTCTTCTAGAGGGGGTACGGATATGAAATTTACGAAAATGCACGGCCTGGGAAATAATTATATCTTTGTGAATCTGCTGGAAACGACTCTTGAGGAGCACCGTTTGCCGGAAATCGCCCGGAACGTCTCGGATGTCAACTTTGGCATCGGCTCGGACGGTATGATTTTGATCTGCCCTTCCGACAAGGCCGATTTTCGAATGAGAATTTTCAATGCGGACGGTTCAGAAGGCAAAAACTGCGGCAACGGGTTACGCTGCGTGGCGAAGTACGTCTATGATCACGGGTACGCCAAGTCCAAGCAGTTTACGATTGAAACCTGGGACCGCATCGTCCAATTGGAAGTACTGCCGGAATCGGAGCAATCCGGTTCCGCAGTACGCCAAGTCATGGTGGATATGGGAAAGCCCGGACTGCTGAAAGGCGACTTGCCGATGTTGGGTGATCCGTCCTCCACAACGGTCAATGAAACGTTCCACATTGACGGCCAACCTTTCTCTTTCACCTGTGCATCGATGGGCAACCCTCATGCCATTCTGTTTGTGGATGACGTCCATGATTTCCCTTTAGAAGAGTGGGGTCCGAAGATCGAACATGCGGAGCTGTTTCCGGAACGGGTGAACTTCGGGATCGTTCATGTCAAAAATGGGCGGGAAATTGATTACCGGGTATGGGAAAGAGGATCGGGGATTACGATGGCTTGCGGTACCGGCGCTTGCGCCGCTGTCGTAGCCGCTACCTTAAACCAATTGTTAGACCGCGACCAACCGATTACCGTCCATCTGCCAGGCGGGGATCTAAAAATTCATTGGGACCGTAACGGACATGTATGGAAGCAAGGACCTGCAGCTTATATTTGCAGCGGGGAGTACATCATAGAGTAATAGATTCGCCCTTTAGGGCGAATAATGCAAATAATATTCAGAATAGTCTAAATATTTTGTCGTGGATTCTTGATATTATTTTTCCATCAACACCAACAAAAGGAAAATAATGAAAGGGGCCATGACCTATGCAAAAAAACTATACCAAGGAACAAATTCTTTCCATTGCCCAGGAAGAGAATGTTCGCTATATCCGACTGATGTTCACCGACCTGTTCGGAACGATTAAAAATATCGAAATTCCGATCAGTCAGCTGCCGAAAGCGCTGGACAATAAGATGATGTTTGACGGCTCGTCGATCGAAGGCTTCGTTCGGATCGAGGAATCGGATATGTACCTTCACCCCGATCTGAACACCTGGATCATCTATCCGTGGGAAGCGGAAAAAGGGAAAATCGCCGCACTCATCTGCGATGTGTACACAAGCGACGGCCAGCCTTTCGCCGGCGACCCGCGGGGCATTCTGAAGAATGTCGTGAAGGAAATGGAGGCGCTGGGCTTCACCGCAATGAATGTGGGGCCGGAGCCGGAGTTCTTCCTCTTTAAGGTGGATGCGAACGGCCATCCGACGATGGAGCTGAACGATAACGGAGGTTATTTCGATCTGGCGCCGACCGATCTCGGGGAAAATTGCCGCAGAGAAATTGTGTTGACGCTGGAAGAGATGGGCTTCGAAATCGAGGCTTCCCATCATGAGGTGGCTCCCGGGCAGCACGAAATCGACTTTAAATACGCCAATGCCGTTCAAGCGGCAGACCAAATTCAAATGTTTAAGCTGGTCGTAAAAAACATTGCCAAGAAGCATGGGCTGCACGCCACCTTCATGCCGAAGCCGTTGTTCGGCGTCAACGGCTCGGGGATGCATTGCCACCAATCGCTCGCCCGCGGGAACGAGAACGCGTTCGCCAACGCTAACGATCCGCTCGGATTAAGCGATACGGCGAAATCGTACCTGGCGGGTATTCTGAAGCACGCGCGTGCATTCGCCGCTGTCACGAACCCGACCGTAAACTCCTACAAGCGGTTGGTCCCCGGGTATGAGGCTCCTTGCTACATTGCTTGGTCCGTGAAGAACCGCAGTCCGCTCGTCAGAGTGCCGGCCAGCGGCGGAGCGAGCACCCGGATTGAAGTGAGAAACCCGGATCCTGCAGCAAATCCTTATCTTGCCCTTGCCGTCATGCTCGCTTCCGGTCTGGACGGCATTAAGAACCAGTACCCTCTCGCACAGCCTGTGGATCAAAATATTTACATTATGGATGATAAGGCGAGAGAGGTTGCAGGGATTATCAGCTTGCCGTCCAGCCTGCAGGAGGCTTTGAATGAGCTGGTACAGGATGAGGTCTTGACGAAAGTATTAGGCCCCCATGCCCTGGAACGGTTTCTAGAAGCGAAGCGCATTGAATGGGATCTGTACAGGACACAAGTTCATCCGTGGGAACGCGAGCAATACTTGACTTTATACTAGGTTGAACCCGAAGGAGGCATCAAGGATGTGTGGAATAACCGGATGGATTGATTGGCAAGCCGATCTCCTTCATACCCCGAACAGCCTGCCGATCCTGGAACGTATGGTTCAGACGCTGACGCCAAGAGGTCCTGATTCAACAGGGACGTGGCTCTCAAAGCACAGCGCGCTCGGACATCGCCGCTTAAGCGTTATTGACCCGGAGAACGGGCACCAACCCATGATTCGAACCACCGATGGGCGAACCTATGCCATTGTATATAACGGCGAATTATACAATGCCTCAGAGCTTCGCAGGGAGTTAGAAACCCTGGGGCACAGGTTCCGAACGCATTGCGATACGGAAGTGCTCCTTCTCTCCTATATTCAATGGGGAAAGGCATGCGTGGATCGACTCACCGGAATTTTCGCTTTCGCGGTATGGGATGACACACATCACACATTATTTGCTGCAAGAGACCGACTCGGCGTCAAACCGCTTTTCTATACACTTTATCAAGATCAGTTCATCTTTGGTTCAGAGCCCAAAGCCATCTTAGCTTATCCCGGCATTCGGGCTGAGGTCGACGCGGAAGGCTTAGCGGAAATCTTCGCGATCGGCCCCGCCCGGACCCCCGGGCACGGAGTGTATAAGAATATCTCAGAGCTTCGGCCCGGATACTATGCGGAATTTGACCGTAACGGCTTACGAATAAAACCTTATTGGACCCTGACCAGCCACCCGCACCCCGATGATGAAAAGACAACCATTGAGAAAGTTCGCAGCTTACTTATAGAAGTCACCGAGAGCCAACTCATTTCAGATGTTCCCGTATGCACCCTGCTCTCCGGCGGTTTAGATTCCAGCGCCTTAACAGCCCTTGCTAAGCAGCACTACTCCTCCCTCGATACGTTCTCCGTTGACTACGCCGGGAATGACAAACATTTTCAAGCCAACGCCTTCCAGCCTGACGCAGACGCCCCATGGATCAAGCGAATTTCCAGTCACCTTGGTACGACGCATCATAATGTAGTGCTGAAGACATCCGATGTTGTCGATTCACTGAAACCGGTTGTTCTAGCTAGAGATCTTCCGGGAATGGCAGACATCGACGGATCCTTGCTTCTGTTTTCTAAAGCGATCAAGGAGACTGCGACCGTAGCGCTTTCGGGCGAGGGGGCTGACGAATTGTTCGGCGGTTACCCGTGGTTTCACCGTGAGGAGATGTTGTTCGCGGACACCTTCCCTTGGTCAATCACGCTCAATGAAAGGCTTGCCGTCCTCTCCCCCGAGCTCATCGATTGGATGAAGCCGAGACAATATATTTCTAACCGGTATCAGGAAGCGCTGAGTGAAGTACCGAGATTACCGGAAGAAAACCAGGCGATGGCAAAAATGAGACAGATGTCCTATCTCAACCTTACCCGGTTCATGCCGACACTGCTGGACCGCAAGGACCGCATGAGCATGGCCGCAAGCCTAGAAGTGCGTGTTCCCTTCTGCGATCATCGGCTGATCGAATATGTGTGGAACATTCCTTGGGAATTGAAGACGATCGGGGGGCGGGAGAAGGGCGTTCTGCGGGAAGCATTGCGGGGAATTCTTCCCGACGATGTGCTGTTCCGCAAGAAAAGTCCTTATCCGAAAACTTACGATCCCGCTTATATTGAGGCATTACAATCATTGGTGATGGAAATATTGCATGATCCCTCTTCCCCGCTGCATCCTTTCATAGACATAGAATACGTAAGGAAGTTTGCCGGCTTCGACGCGGCGCAGCTGCATCGACCATGGTTCGGCCAGCTGATGTCCGGCCCTCAGATGCTGGCTTATCTGGTTCAAGTTGATTTCTGGCTGAGAGAATATAAGGTGTCTGTGACATCGTAAACAACCTTTTTACAGCAGTCCCATATTGCGGGCATGGGATATACCTATATCCCATGCCCTTTGAGCTGCTCCAACATATTAAACCCCTTCAGCCAATGGTTCATTATCCGAGAACAAATCCGGATTGACCTTCAGCATAGAAGTGATGACCTCCGCCACTCCCGCCGCATCGCAAACCCTGACGACAGCGTCGCCAAGCCGCCCTTTCCGCATGACGCCTTTCCGTTCCAGCACCTCATCCACTTTCCAAAAATGCTCCGACCACGACAGTCCGCAATGCCTGCGGGAAGGCACCGGAATTTCCGTTCCGTCGGGCAGCACCGTATAGAGTAACTCATGGCCGTCCGTCAGTCGGCCCGGAACATCCGCCCATTCCTCTACGCCGTGAATAAACGTATTCCGCCGTAAATCGACCCCGACCAATAAGATCGTCGCTTTCCGATCGAGCAGCTTCCCCCATGAGGAGCCTCTGGCACAAGGGGTATCGAATCGATGATCGTCGGCAGTGAACTCGGCGGCATCTTTCCCAAGTGCGGCGACCGAATGGGTAGGATGCCATGACCGGATGACGCCAGGCCTCTTCCGGAACAGCTCCGGCAAAATCCCGATGCAGGAGGGCGACTCTTCCACATAAAATTTAGGATTACTCGCATTGATATAAGACCAAGTATGACTCGGTAACACCAACAAGCCATCCTTCATATACTCCTCGTACGCATCCAGCACCGTATCCGCTCCGCCCTCGATCGGCCCCATACTTTTCAGCGAAGAATGGACAAGCAGTGTCCCTGCCGGATCAATACCCAGCGTCTGCAATTGCTCCATTAAGCTTTCTTTCGTATGCATCTGATCACCCTCCTATCATCTTGATGCTATTATATACTTTCTACAAACTTCTTTGCGGATTTACGGCTTCCCTCCCGGCAAAACATCACCGTATTTCGGCAGAATCACATCTCTTGTATAAACATCCGTTTGCCGAAGGGTTTCCGCAATCGACGGCATATTCAGTGCCCTAACAAGCTCTTGGATGGCTTGGACGCCTTTCACTGCATACGCTTCTCTTTCTTCGGGTGTTTTTAATAGCGGTGTCGCCATATGATCGGATGGTTCAAAGAAATAAGAGCCCACTGCGCCGGATGGATAGGCGTATTTCCCCAGCTTATTGCCGGGGTTCTTCTCCATCCCCGCAAGCATGTGCCGAACATCGTAAGTCACAGAACGAGACTCCGGCACATTCAGCGGAACATCTTCTAATCTGCCTAACATCTTATATGCGCCGATCGTCATCTCATGAAAGGCTTCCATCAGATTCAAGCCGGCTGCCTCTGCCGCCTTCAATATATCCATATAGAGGGCAGGCACCTTCGTTTCATCGAAGAAGTCACGAACCATGCCGCTTACGGTCAGATAGGCCGGACCGTGGCTGGTCACATAAATTTGCCGTCTGAAGCCTTGATTCAATAATGATTTGGCGATTTTGTCCAAATAAGCCATTCCGTCTTTAATACTCATCTGAACGGTTCCCTTGCCAATCACCGTTCCGCCGGGAAAAAAATACGGAAGGTTGTGCAGGACCAGACCATCCGACGCCTCGGCCATCGTTAACGCAATCGCTTCCGCAAGTACCGTTTCGGAATCCAACGGCAATGCGCCATGCGCTTCCGTCACTCCAACCGGCACATAGATCAGATCGTTCCGATCCAAATATTGTTCAACTTCCCCATTCGTCAGCTTTGTAAGGAATCTTGTTCGCATGTGCTCTCTCCCCTCCAATCTTTTTTTATTTAGACGCTCTTCTCTCTTTTAACCGTGCATACATTTCATTCGTTCTCTTCGCATTCAAGTTGTAGATCACAGCCACGCCAATCAACATGATCAGGAAAGCCAGAATAGGCAAGCCGGTGTACAATTTCAACACGCTCTGCGCTACTTCCGGCGTCTGGGATTTGGCTCCGGAAACGAAACCAACCCAGCCTAAAGCATAACTGCCAAGCGCGGAGCCAACGCCCATGCCTACTTTGCGCGCAAAGGAATAAAGAGAATATAGCGTCCCTTCGTAATGTTTGCCGGTTTGAAGCTCCGCGTAGTCGATACAGTCGGTTACAAGAGCCCAAACCACCATCACGAAGAAAGATAATCCGATGGTCGCAAGGTTATAGAAAGCCATAAATACATACACATTTTCGATCGTAACCAAGGTTAATAGGAGTGTTGCGGCCAAGCTGAATGCGGATGTGCCGATCACTAAATTTCTTTTGTTAAACTTCGCCACCAGCTTAGGGACAATAAAGAATAGGACAAGTGTAATTCCCATGCTGATGAACGAATTAATAGTGAAAGCGCCCGGCATATGATACCGTTCCGCAAACACAATGGGAGCTAACTGGTTCACCCCGTTGATGATCAGCAGCGATCCGATCGACGCCACCATCATCCCGATCAGCGGCCGATTTGTAATGGCAGCTTTGAACGCATCTTTAAAGCTGTAATCCGATTTGACTCCCGCCGGCCGATCATCACGGATTCGTTCGGTTGTCAGCTTCACAAGTCCTGTATAAGCAAGTACGGATAAGATGCTGAATACAATTGCAATTTGGAAGAACGCTTCCGGAATGATCGTCCCGGATGGATCATAGATAAACATGGGGACGAAGGATAAAAAGCCGATTCCCACCACCATGCCGCCAATCGCGCGGGCACGGGATAACTTCGTGCGTTCCACAGGATCATTCGTAATCACAGACGCAAGAGATCCGTAAGGGATGGAGTCCGCGGTATAAGCAACGCAGAAAAATAAATAGACGAAGACGACCCAAACATGAATCGCTGCCGAGCTCCAACCGGACACATCGGCGAAGGACAGCAGGCAGGACGCCGCTAAGATCCATTTCGATATATTGATATAAGGCAGAAACTTATCTCCCGATTTCCCTAGTTTCCAACGGTCCGGGAGCGTCCCCATAATGACGTTGCAAATGGCGTCAAACACTTTTCCCACTAGAAACATCGTCCCCATAAAGTAAGGGCTTACACCTAAGACATACGTACAAAAAATTAAGAAAAATCCGCCGATATACAGGTTAACAAAGCTTCCTCCGATATCTCCAAGCGCATATCCGACTTGATCTCTTACCCCAAACTTCCTCATTCTCATACCCCCTGTAAGCGCTTTATATGTTTGATATAAGTATAGCTCGTTCTTCTATCAAACTTTTGCACTACAATTGCATGATTTTATAACATAATTGCATGATTATTTTGCTTAGCCAGGGGAGAAACGCTATTTTTTTGCTGTTTTCCTATATTCGACCGGGGTCACTCCTTCGACGTCCTTAAAAAATTTGGAAAAATATTGTGAGTTGTTGAACCCGACCATAATCGCAATTTCCGTCATAGAGAGGTTGGAGAAGACAATCAATTCCTTCGCTTCTTTCACTCTTCTCAGATTCCGGTAATGACTGATGGTCATTCCTTTCGCCTTCTTAAATGCCCGCATGAGATGAGAAGGATGAACATGTAATTTTCCCGCCAATTCCTCCATGGAAATGTCCTCTGCGAAGTTCATTTCAATATAGTTCTCCGCTTTTTCTACAACAGACAGGTTGCCGATATTGGATTTCCGGAGGGCCGGGTCGGCATATTCCGCCATCATATTGGCATGGATTTGATCCAAATCGGGAATGGTTTTGGCATGTTCAATCATGATTGCATATTTTTCAGAAATAAAATGGCATTGCCAGGGGCTTAAGCCTCCCCGCTCCGCCGCGTAACTATACAGTGTATTGTGGGACAGCAAAATATTTTTGTAGGAACGGATTTTATTATTCGGCACCCGGTTTAATATGTTTAACTTTTCATCACTGAATTTCTGACCCGCTTCTTTCACATATTCAGATATCGATTCCAAATCGCCAAGCCGGATCACGTGAAGCAATTGTTCCCGCAGCTTATGGGCTGCTTCAATGTATTCCGGCGTCAGCCCGTTCCGAGGTTCGGTAAGCCGCATATCGTATCACCCGCCTAGAAATCAACAATGTTACTTTTCCCTTGTATTGTCACGATTAACCTCAAACTTTGCAATAGAAACAGGCCGCATCCATATTCATGCTTAAATACGGTATGATTTGGGATCATTAGGGAAAAATGTTTGTAAATTTACGCAGGAGACATTTCATGCATGCGCAAGCTACCATTGAGTGATACGTTAACCATCGGACTTATGCTTTTCGCCTTGTTTTTCGGTGCGGGAAACCTCGTATTTCCGGCCATGCTCGGCCAGAATGCCGGCAACCAATTCATCCAAGCTAACCTGGGTTTTCTCAGTACGGGTGTCGGCTTGCCCTTGCTTGGGATCATGGCTCTCGGGTTTTCCGGTTCTAGAGATATGCTCGCTTTGACCAACCGTGTGCATCCTTGGTTTGCCTTCGCCTATACCACCTTGCTTTACTTAACGATTGGCCCGTTGTTTGCTTTGCCTAGAACCGGCAGCGTTTCATACGAAATTGGCGTTAAGCCTTTCATCGGGGCAGCAGAAGGCCCTATGGAGCTGGCGGTCTTTACGGTTCTATTCTTCGGGATTACCTTGCTCTTCTCAATCAATCCGACCCGAATGGTTGATATTGTAGGAAAGCTGCTAACCCCCTTGTTGCTTGCCAGTATTGCGCTGTTGGCCGCAGCGTCCTTCGCGGTACCTCTCGGGGAGCCGCAGAAACCGGCGGCCGCTTATGCGTCGCAGCCCTTCTTTATCGGATTTCAAGAAGGATATTTAACGATGGATGCGCTCGCGGCGTTCGTGTTCGGCATCATCGTCATTAACGCGATTCGGGCGAGAGGGGTCCGCGAGCTCAGAAGCATGATGTTTGTCAGTTTCCAAGCGGCCTTGATTGCGGCGGCCATCCTGACGGTTATTTACACATCCTTGACTTACATCGGTGCAACCAGCGTGGCCGCCTTTGGATTTCTGAGTAACGGCGGCGAGGTGCTGAATCTAACCGCGAGCCATTACTTCGGTACCTTCGGCGGCCTTGTACTTGGGATTATTGTACTGCTTGCTTGTTTAACCACAAGCATCGGCCTGACCACTTCTTGCTCCAGCTACTTTCATGAGCTGATGCCGGGAATCTCCTATCGAAGCTTTTGCATCGCCTTGAGTATTGTCAGCGCCCTAATCGCTAATATCGGGCTCAACCAGTTAATTCAATTTTCCGTGCCCGTCCTGTCCATTCTGTACCCTATGGCCATTGTGCTTATGTTTCTAACCTTCCTGCATAAGTGGTTCCAAGGGAAGCGCACCGTATACGGGATGAGCCTGTTGTTGACGTTTCTTGTCAGCTTGGTCGACGGCTTAGCCGGCACACCGCTCTCCATCGTTCCCCTTTACGACTGGATGAGCCGGTACTTGCCGTTATACCACATCGGTTTAGGCTGGCTCGTCCCTGCCATTGTGGGCGCATTCATCGGACTTGTCTTGCCGGAAGGTGCCAGTGGTGCTGCGCGAGGCGAACAGGAGAAGGACCGCTAGAATCCTAGCGGTCCTTCTATTGTTTATGGATCAGGTGTAAGCTCCACTGCATTGTCCATATGGCCTTCTGCGCCGCGAACCTCAATCTCATCGATGAAAGCCCAGACGTTCAGGGTAATATGGAGTTTCACATACTGAGCATAAATGAAATCGCCTTGCGGCTGATGGCTGGGCAGCCCTTGTTGGGAGATGTCCCATTCGTATAACACCGGACCGTTCTGCGATGTCGGCTTCGCCACATCGGCCACGTGTGCCCAGCTTACCCCGTCGGAGGAAACGGATATGGCTACGCTTGCAGGACCGTTAATTCCTGAACCGCTGTCGTTTAAGAAATTCGCTCTAATCTTGGCGATCGACTTCATATCCCCGAGATCAATGATAAAATCGCGCTCATTGTTGTATGCATGGCCTTGCCAGCCGCTATCCCAGAATGCCGAACCCGCGTACACTCCATCCGTAAGCTCCGTGCCGTTCGTATCCGGATACTGGGGCTCCGGAGGCAACGAGACCGTATAAGCGGCACCTAAGGCAATATTCGGGTAAGGCTCCTCTGGAATCGGATCGCTTAGATCAAGCGGATTGCCCTTCACAAGATCATGAATCCACTCATACACGCGGCGATCGCGCTCATGATCGCTGGCAGCCGCTTTTAACAGTGTCCGAATGTCTTGATAATAAGCCCGGAACACATCCCCGTCATAACCGTATTCTTCGGCGCCTTTTAAATAATCAATGAATTTCTGCCGAAGCGCCGCATTGGTAAATACGCCGTCATCAAACTCAATCTCAAGTCCGGCACCGAACTTCTTAGCGATCTGCGCAGCGGCGGTGATACGTTCATAACCCGTACCGCTTGTGAAGTAATGGTTCGGCTGTTGGGCCATGGCGTCAAAGCCGAGATCCTTCCATTTGTAATACGATGCCGCATTGTAATAAGGAATCCAGAAGAACTTCTTTCCATGCGAATGAACAAGATCGGAAGTGTAACGAATGACCGCCTGATCTTCCGGATTGGCGGCTTCATGCATCCAATAGAATCCAACGAGTTCAAGGTTTGAGTAATTTGCCGCATTCCATGTAGTCAGAAGTGACTCAATATACCAATTCACCGCTTTTTCTTTGTTGACTTGGCCGAGATCAGGGTCGTTGAAGTTTTCCGATTTTCCGTCGCCGTCTACATCGCCGAAATCGGTTACGGTCGTGGAAGGCAGCGGAACCATCACAACAACCTTCATCTTATGATTGGGATCCTGTAATGCAATACCGGCTTGCCTCACGGCTTCATTCAACTGGGCGGCATCTCCATTAGAGGCGTTGAACGTTTTGTCCAAATACCATTCCCAGTCTTCTTTCTTCGAGGATGGCTGCCAGCTGGTTTCGACAAAGCTTCGGCCGTACGCCGAGCTCAGCCCCAGAAACAACCCGCCGTCAAACATCCATTCCACCGGTTGCCCCTCCGAGTCCACATAGGCGACGTAAGGAGCGAACTGCGACGCGTTCCAATCACCGAGGTTGTTTGCGTATTGGCCATTGTAGAACAATACCAGATCATTGATGCCGCCGGTCGCTTCCCCGGCTTGCAGGAATTCTTCCGTTTGGGGAACCTCATCCGCTGTTAACTCAACGGCGCCTTCCACCCGGCCATCCTTGCCTCTTACCTCAATCTCGTCGATAAATCCCCATACGTTCAGAACAAAGTATATTTTCACGTAACGAGCGTAGATCATCTCTCCTGGCGGCTGATGCGCAGGCAAACCGTCCACTGCACCGTCCCAAACATATGGCACGGTGCGTACGCCCGAACCGGAAGGTTTGGCCGCATTGGCAACTCTTGCCCAGTTTTGCCCGTCCAACGATACGGAGATGCGAACCTCATCCGGCCCATAAATGCCGGGACCGCGATCCTCCATGAAATTCGCTTTGATACTCGTAATAGATTTCGGTTCTTGTAAATCCACTACGATGCTCCGGTCAAAACTGCCGGAATGCCCTTGCCAAGCGGCGTCATAGAAGTTGGAGGCGTTTCCGTAGACACCGTCGGTCAGCTCCGTACCGTTCGTATCGGGATAGCTTGAAGAAGGCGGTAACGACACCGTATAAGGCGCGTGCAGCGCCAAGTTCCGCGGGTTTGGATCGGTAAAGTCAATCGGCTGCCCCTTGATCAACGAGTAGATCCACTCATAGATTTGGCGGTCTTCCTTCTTATCGCTTAACGCTGCTTTATACAACGTGCGCAAATCCTGATAATACGCCCGGAATACATCGCCGTCATAGCCATATTCCATGGCTCCTTGCAAGTAATCAATCAGCTTCTGGCGCCCAGGCCCGTAATTGAATACGCCGTCGTCAAACTCGATCTCAATACCGGAACCGATTTTTTTGGCCCGCGCAGCGGCATCCGAGATGCGTTGTGATGTGGTGCCGGCGAAATAATGGTTCGGCTGATACGCCATTGCATCGAAGCCGAACGTCTCCCATTTCCAATAGAGAGAGGCATTATAATAAGGGATCCAATAAAATTTCAGCTTATGATTCCGTTGAACCCGATCGGCCGTGTACTTCATCGCTTCAAGCTCGGTAATCGTTTCGCTCATCCAATAGAAGCCTGTCAACTCCAGATTCGTAAATCCCGCGTGCTTCCATCGCTGAGTGACTTCGTGCAAGTACCAGCGGAGCACCTTCTCCTGATCGGACGGAATGCTCAAGTTTTCCACAATACCATCGCCGTCGACGTCACCGAAAGCAGTTTGCTTTCGATCCGGCATCGGCACCATAATGGCAATCTTCATCTTATGGTCCGGTTCCCCTAGCTGTGCCGCAACCTGCTTCACTGCTTCGTTCAGCTGTACGGCATCACCGGTAAGTGTCTTATTGATGTACCAATCCCAATCCTCTTTGTTGGAAGGGTTGTCTCCTTCCGCGAAGGTACGGCCGGATGCCGCACGAATGGCGAGGAACAGGCCGCTGTCAAACATCCAATCCTGCGGTACAAGCTCCTCATCAACATATGCTGCATAAGGGATGAACTGCCCCGCGGTCCAATTGCCCGCATCATTCGGGTATTGGCCGTTATAGAACAGCACAAGATCATTCATGTAACCGGTCTGCTCCCCAGCCATCAAGTAACTTGGTTCCTTCTCAGGGTCCGGGATCAGCTCAACTGCTTTATCTTGTTTGTTGTCAAAACCCCATACTTCAATCTCATCGAGAAATAACCAATAATCCACGACAGCATGAAGCTTCACATAGCGTGCATACGCCATCTTGCCCTTCGGTTGATGCTTCGGAAAGCCGTCTCTGTTGCCGTCCCATTCGTATGACGAGGTGAAGATGATGCCATTAACTCGGCTCTTGGCTACGGTTACGACCTTCGACCACTGCACCCCATCCTGCGACACCGAGAAGGTAACCGCATCCGGAACGGAAATACCGACATTCCCGTCATTCAGAAAGTTGGTTTTTATCGCTGAGATCGACTTGGATGCTCCGAGATCGATGATCACCTCGCGGTCAATATCGCCGTTATGGCCTACCCAGGCGGGATCAAGAAAATCATCAGCAGCATATACTCCGTCAGTCAGCTGCTTGCCGCCTTCATCCGCGTAAGAAGCATTAGCCGGTTGAGAAACGGTATAGGCGGCATTCATTGCTAGATTTCTTGGAACTTCTCCCGTTGTGGGTACGGTTCCATTCGCCAACACGGTTGATATTCCTGAGCCGGACATGATCATGCATAGGAAGAAAAAGAAGAAGACCATTTTTCCGTTTCTTTCTTTCTTGTGATTCCAGTTCATCCTAATCATCCTCCTGATTCGCTTTTTATATCGTAACAATCTAAAGTCTAGGAATCTTGTATTTACCTCCTTTGTGGAATATTGCGCTAGAATCTACTTGAATTCTAAATAAAACCATATTTGTTTACAACATACAATAGTCAACAAATATCGGCCCCCTTCAGCAACAACGCTCAAATCATGAGTACCTTCGCCATTTTTATGGCTTGAAAGCTGACGATTGCGGTCGAAATTTGGGTAAAAAAAAGCCTAACCCCTTATGAATAAGAAGTTAGGCTTTGGATGACGATTACGACTGGGTCGCCTTCGAACGCTTATTGCTCGGGGCAAACCAGCCAAGAAGGGCAATCGCAACCAGAACAATGTAAAATACCAGGGTCCAACCCGTACTATGCGGAAAATCATGATCCAGCACCCCGATATCCTCATGAGCCAGCGTAATGACGGCAAGCTTCACTCCAACCCAGGCGACAATCGCGTAAGCCGTTGTTTCTAGGGCCGGACGCTGGGCCAGCAGCTTCACAAACCAAGTCGCCGCGAATTTGATGAGAATCAACCCGGCAATGCCGCCAAGCAGCACGACAGCAAATTGGCCGCCGTCCATACCGCCGAACTGGCCGAGCGGAGAATCCGGCAGGCCGAGCGCAAGCGCCACCGCTGCGAGGATGGAATCGATCGCAAAAGCGAGATCAGCCAGAGCAATCTTTCCAACCGTAGGCCAGAAGCCTTTCCCCGCTGCTTCTTGTTTTTCTTCCTTATGTACGTTTTCGTTCTTCTTCCCGAATTGCGCTTGAATGACGTGCTTTAAACCAAGGTATAGCAGATAAGCGGCGCCAATGGCCTGGATTTGCCATATATTTGCAATATAGGAAATTGCGAATAAAGCGGCAAATCGAAAGGCAAAAGCCATAATGATCCCGTAATTTATCGCTTTCTTCTTCTGATTGTCCGGCAGATGCTTCGCGATGACCGCCAACACGAGCGCGTTATCAGCCGACAGCAATCCTTCCAGCCCAATCAGAATCAGTAACGCCCACGCATACTCCAACCAGATTGACTCCAAGCTGAAAACACCCCTTTCGTCCTCCGAGAATAATAACGAAAAAAGTATACATGAATAAGATTTACTTTCACAACTGCTTACATACCTAATCCGCTTTCCCGAAATGAAATCAGGCGCCCGCGAGGAGCGCCTGACTTCATATTTGTCTCCATAAAAACTGCAATTCTCCTTACACTTTGAACCGATATCCCGCACCCCATACCGTTTCAATAAACTGATGGCTTAACGGATTTTTCTGGATCTTGTCGCGGATTTTCCCGATATGAACCGTGACGGTTGCCGTATCGCCGTAATGCTCGATCCCCCACACCTTATCCAGCAGCATTTCCTTCGAGTACACCCGATCCGGGTTTTCCGCGAGGAACAGCAGCAGGTCGAACTCTTTGGCTGTCATGGTGAGCTCTTCCCCGCCCAATGTCACCCGCCTTGCGTCGACCTGAATCGAAAGTTCGCGAATGTTCAGCACCCGCGATTTACGGGCAGGCGAAGAGCCGGCGCCTGCTGCGGCCCCGGTCAAACGGTCATACCTTTCAAGATGTGCCTTCACTCGCGCCACGAGCTCTGACGGGCTGAACGGCTTCGTGACATAATCGTCCGCGCCTAAGCCTAATCCCCGAATCTTATCGATATCCTCTTTGCGGGCGGACACCATCAGCACCGGAATAAACTTCTTCTCCCGGATCCTTCGAAGAATATCGAAGCCGTCCATGCCCGGCAGCATAACGTCTAGGATGATGAGGTCATACGCTTCCTCAAGTGCTTCTTCCAACGCCCGTTTACCGTCTGCCCGAAGGGTTACCTCAAACCCATGCACCTCAAGATAGTCCCGCTCCAGTTCGGCGATCGCTTGATCGTCCTCGACGATGAGCACTCTCCGCTTCGACATCTCACTCTCTCCCGTCATATACTTTGCTAATCTTTGGAATGGTAAAAAGCACCGTCATGAATTTCCCCGGCTCGCTTCTTGCATGAATCGTACCGCCATGATGCGCGACAATCTGCTTCACAATCGCAAGCCCCAACCCGGAGCCGGCCACATTCTGATTCCGATTGGCGTCCGCGCGGTAGAACCGATCAAAGATGCGCTCCAGCTCGTTCGGCTCCATCCCGGGCCCGTTATCTGTGATCCCAATGATCCATTCCTCCGCTTGCTGGCCGAAATAAATATGGATCTGAGGCTCCTTCTTGTCCATAAATTTCATCGAGTTGCCGACGATGTTTAGAATGGCGCGCTTGATCTTCTGCGGATCCATCGTTGCGACAGCCTCTGCCCCGGCTTCGTACTCGCCCGTCAACCGCACGCCCGCGTTCTCATATTCCATGTACAGCTCGCTCATCGTTTGCCGGTAGAATGCCTCTAACGAGACGGACTCAAAGTGAAACCGCTCCTGTTTGAGATCCAGCTTCGACAACAGGAAAAGATCGTCAATCATCCGGTCCATGTCCAGCGTCTTCGCATAAATCACATCGACGTACTTCCGCAGCTTTACCGGATCATTCGCGATGCCTTCCCGGATCCCCTCTACATATCCCTTGATCGAGGTGAGCGGTGTCTTCAGATCGTGCGAAATATTCGAAATCAGCTCTTTGCGGTTCTCTTCAAGAGCGATCTGGGCACTGATTGATCGCTGCAGCTCGCTGCGCATCTTCTCATACGAACGGATGACGCTGCCCACTTCGTTGCGCACCTTCGACTGCAAGCTAAAGTTCAGATCTCCCTCCGCAATACGACGGGAGCCCTGTTCCAACTGCCGCAGCGGCCGTACGATATCCATCGTTGTAATCCAGAGCAACGGGATCAGAATGATGCCGAACAGAACCGCAACGACAAGAAACAGGAATAATTCGAACCGGTTGCTCTTCGCCTCCGTTTCCGTTACGTCGGCGATGAGATAATACGATAAGGGAGCATCCACTTCCGGAAAATCGTATCGGATCGACAGCAATTCCCGTCCCTCCCAGGCGCTCACTACGAACAAGCCGTCCGCATGCTGTCTCGGAGTCGACACGTCCCGACGCAGTTGCGTAAGGAACGGCTCGCCTTCGCTCAACACGCCGTAGCTTTCCCAGCGTTCTCCTTGCTGAACGACGAGGAAGCCTCCGAACGGCTGCAGCCTGTCCCCGAACGAACTCGCAAATTCAGGGGACGCTAGTTCCTCCGGCGAGAACCGTTCCGCATAGCGCAGGTCCACGAACAAATCCACGCCCCGATGGAACGCCTCTTCTACGGTTTGCTCTTTCACAATCCCGCTGGCCAGATACGAAACAAACCCGGTGACAATCCCAATCCCTGTCAACGTGACGATCATTGCCGTCAGCAAAATACCGAGTACATACGTTAAAATAAGTTTCAGTCGAATAGACATTCGTCAGATCTCTTTCCTTTGGAAGGCTAGCAAGCCCAATATAGTGCCAATGATATAGTAGGCTGCTATAAATATCAACGTTGTGATGGATGCCGCAGCATTGCCCGCATAGAGGAGCGGCTTCATCCAATCCGCGAAGTCGGTTACGAAAAATCGATTCAGCTGCGGCTCCAGAAAACCGGCAATGCCCATAGCCATCCACAGCACGACGCTAACCACCAGCCCAACTCCGCTGCTCCCCACCCATAAGGAAACACTGTTCGCCAATACGACTAACAGGCCGCAGAACATAATCGCGCTAACAAGCTCAGCCAAACTAGTCCCTAGTGCGGAAACCGCAGGCATCCCCTGAAGAATTAGGCTTCCGATTAACGTCGGCACGAAAACACTGAACACAATGAGAGCTCCGGCCGCCCAACCCGCTGCCATTTTTCCTATAAAGATGGTTTCGCGGCCAAGCGGCAGTTTCAACGCATGTTTTATGGTACCGTCCCTGATTTCGCCGACCATGAGGTCGCTGCCGAGCGACACCATGAATAATGGGAGGACAAAGCCAAGCAACAGCTCCAACGCAGTCGTTGGAAGGTTGGCGTCCCATCCGATGCGGTCACCGATGAAGACGAAGAGGATACCGATCAGGAAAGAGAGCAGCAGCAAGACCTTCAGCTTGCCGCCGCGGTAAAGCTTATGCAGCTCTTCATTGATGAGATATATCATTTGTGCACTCATGCGGCTCCGCTCCTTCCCCTTGCGATTACATGCAAATAGTAGTCCTCTACGCTTGCGAACGACTTCTGAATCTGTTCGACGCTGGCCGTATCGAGATGCCGTCCTTCATGGATGATACACGCATGCGTAATCCAGTCTTCTATATCGCGCACCTGGTGCGATGAGATCATGACGCTCATCCCCGCTTCGTTTACAAGCTTGCGCAGCATCATCGCGATCTCCCGTCGGCCTTCGATATCCATTCCTGAGAACGGTTCATCGAGCAGCAGCAACCCCGGCCGGTGGAGCAACGCGCTCGCGATTTCGATCCTCTGCTTCATGCCGGTGGAGTATTTCTTCATTTTGAGCCGTTGATGCTTTGTCATTCCCACAAGTTCCAGCACCTGCTGGATCCGCGCTTCATCGATGCCAGGATATAGTTTGTGGTAACATTTTAGATAGTCATAACCCGTCAGATAGAGATATGGTGCAGGCTCTCCGATCATCAAGCCCATATGCGGCTTCGTCAGATCGGGACGGTCGGCGACGGAAACACCATTCAATCGCGCCTCGCCGCGATCGGTTCCGACCCACCCGGCCATTGCTTGCAGCGCTGTCGTCTTCCCGGCCCCGTTCGGCCCCAGTAAGGCGACAACCTCACCGGGTCGTACGGTGAGGTTGAGCCCTTGGATGCCGCGGCTCCCGGAATACACCTTCGTCAGATCGGTCACTTCGAACATAAGCAAGGTCCTCCCGGAATGTTTCTGTTAGCCGCGATCATCGAACGTTGCCGCGTCAATAATTTCGACGGTTTTACCGGTGGGATCGTACACATCCGGCGTCGTTGCGTTAAAATTGCTGAAGCTGCCTTCGCCTTCGATCTCCACAAGGTGGCTTAAGCCTGCTTCATCCTTCCCGCTCACCTCAAGCACGCCTTCCACGCCTTGCAGTTCGTTATTGGCGTCGACCGTCAACTGCAGTTTCACTCGCTCAATCGCAACATCCTCCGTCAACTCCGGCAATTGCTCTTCGAGATCGACTTCCTCAAGCCCTTGGAAGAAAGGAAGCTGCTTCATTCGCTCCCACTCTTCCGGCGTTTCCTTTGTGTACACTCGCTCTCTCTTGTCTTCGGCGGACGCGACGTCCATCAGCAAGCGCAGCGGAAGGGGAATCTCTTCCTTGCTGACTTCGACCGTAATCGTCTTCGAGCCGTCCGCATGTTCC
>Ga0182742_1000359_pt1 | contig 77530 bp, 79 predicted proteins | sample eDN5th37CBELigMG_FD_128880 | JGI IMG/M metagenome (GOLD analysis project Ga0182742, IMG submission 128880) | Enriched Miracle-Growth compost microbial communities from Emeryville, California, USA - eDNA 5th pass 37_C BE-Lig MG (version 2)... ...
GAATCCAACACCAAGATCGCCGATCTCGGCCGCCGCCTGAACGTCGCGCTCGCCCAGCGCGTGCAGGAGCTCAACCGCTACCGCTCCGCCTTCTTCGGCCGGCTGCGCGAGATCCTGTCCGACCGCGAGAACATCCGCATCGTCGGCGACCGCTTCGTGTTCCAGTCGGAGGTGCTCTTCCCCACCGGCTCCGAGCAGATCAACGCCGCCGGGCAGGAGGAGATGCGCAAGCTCGCCGGCGCGATCCTCGACCTCCAGCGCGAGATCCCGCCGGAGATCAACTGGGTGCTGCGCGTCGACGGCCACACCGACAATATCCCGCTGTCGGGCACCGGCCGCTACCGCGACAACTGGGAGCTCTCGACCGCCCGCTCGACCTCGGTGGTGAAGTTCCTCATCGCTAACGGCGTGCCGGCCAACAGGCTGGTCGCCGCCGGCTTCGGGGAATTCCAGCCGCTCGACCCGGCCGACACGCCGGAAGCGCGCGACCGCAACCGCCGCATCGAGCTCAAGCTGACCGAGCGCTAGAGCATTTTGCAGCCAGGCGGAATCGCCTGACGTCGCAAGAATGCGGCCAAGGACCCGGTCAGATTCCCGCCAGCAGGGCCAGCAGCGCGAGGATGGCCGGCAGCGCCTGGACGAACAGGATCTTGCGGCTCACCGTGGCGGCGCCGAACAGGCCCGCCACCACCACGCAGGCGAGGAAGAAGGCCTTGACGCCAAAGCCGGCCGCGCCGAGCCAAAGGCCCCAGACGAGGCCGGCGACCAGGAAGCCGTTATAGAGCCCCTGGTTCATCGCCAGCACCTTCGAGGCGGCGGAGAACTCCGGCGTCGTGGCGAAGGCGCGGCGCCCGGCCGGCGTATCCCAGGCGACCATCTCGAGATAGACGATATAGGCGTGAATGGCGGCCACCACGGCCGTGAGAACCGTCGCGATCATGACCCCTCCGCTGCAAAATCCGGCGACAGGACACGGCGTCTTGCCCGGAACGACTTTCGACAACACACTGCGACGCCGGCGGAGGAGACGCAAGATGGCGCATGATGCCGATATCGTGGTGGTGGGGGCCGGGCTTGCCGGCCTCGCGGCGGCCGCCGAGGCGGCGGATGCCGGGCGCAGTGTCGTCGTCATCGACCAGGAAGGCGAGCAGTCGCTGGGCGGACAGGCCTTCTGGTCGCTGGGCGGCCTGTTCATGGTCGACACGCCGGAGCAACGCCGGCTGCGCGTGCGCGACAGCCGAGACCTCGCCTGGCAGGACTGGCTGGGCTCTGCCGCCTTCGACCGCGCGGAGGACGCCTGGCCGCGCAGGACCGCTGAAGCCTTCGTCGATTTCGCCGCCGGCGAGATGCGGCCGTGGCTGCACCGCATGGGCATGCGCTGGTTCCCCATCGTCGGCTGGGCGGAGCGCGGCGGCGGCAAGGCGGACGGCCACGGCAATTCGGTGCCGCGCTTCCATGTGACCTGGGGCACAGGCCCCGGCGTGCTCGCGCCCTTCATCCGCCGTGTCCGCGCGCATGAAGCCGCAGGGCGCATCCGCATCCTGCATCGCCACCGCGCCGACAGGCTCACCCTCGCAGGGGGCGCCGTGACCGGCGTCGAGGGCACGGTGCTGGTGCCGACGACGGCGCAACGCGGCGCGCCGTCGAGCCGCGAGGCGGCGGGCGATTTCGCGCTTTCCGCCGGCAGCGTCATCGTCGCCTCCGGCGGCATCGGCGGCGATCTCGACCGGGTGCGCCGCAACTGGCCCGCCGCCCGGCTGGGGCCGGCGCCGCGCAGCATGGTGGCGGGCGTGCCGGCCTATGTGGACGGGCGCATGATCGACATCGCCGGGGACGCCGGCGCGGCGACGATCAACACCGACCGCATGTGGCACTATACCGAGGGGCTGCGGAACTGGGCGCCGATCTGGGACAACCACGGCATCCGCATCCTGCCCGGCCCGTCCTCGCTCTGGTTCGACGCGCTGGGCGAGCGGCTGGCGGCGCCGTGCATGCCGGGCTTCGACACGCTGGCGACGCTGAAGCGCATCCTGTCGACGGGCCGCGACTGGTCGTGGTTCGTGCTCACCCAGTCGATCATCGAGAAGGAATTCGCCCTCTCCGGCTCGGAGCAGAACCCCGACCTCACCTCCGGCCGCTGGCTGGAAGTGCTGCGCAGCCGGCGCGGCAAGGGCGCGCCGCCGCCGGTCGAGGCATTCAAGCGGAACGGCGTCGATTTCGTCGTGCGCGACAGTCTTCCCGAGCTCGTGGCCGGCATGAACGCACTCGCCGGCGAAGCGCTGCTCGACCACGACGGGATCGCGGCGCAGATCGCCGCGCGCGACCGGGAGATCGCCAATCCGTTCAGCAAGGACGCGCAGGTGACGGCGATACGCGGCGCCCGCACCTATCTCGGCGACCGGCTGATCCGCACCGCCCGTCCCCACCGCATCCTCGATCCGGCGCACGGGCCGCTGATCGCGGTGCGGCTCAACATCCTGACGCGCAAGACGCTGGGCGGCATCCACACCGACCTCGACGGCCGGGTGCTGGACGCATCGGGAGGGGCGGTCGCCGGCCTGTTCGCCGCCGGCGAGGCCGCCGGCTTCGGCGGCGGCGGCTACCACGGCTACAACGCGCTTGAAGGCACCTTCCTCGGCGGCTGCATCTTCTCCGGCCGCAATGCGGGGCGCGCCGCGGCGAGGTGACGGCGCCTGTTCCGGCACGACGGCGGCGCACGCCCTGCCGGCTTAGCAAATCGTTATCCTTAACCGGCACTTAACCATCATGGTTAACAATAGCTCCTCGAACGGCAGCCTCCCGCCGCGTTCCCGGAGTCATCCCGATGAGCCATCGCATCCGCATCCTGACCGCCACCGCGCTGCTTGCCGCGGCCGCGCTTCCGGCCCTGGCGGCCGACTATGACAGCCCGCTCTACGAGCGGCTCACCTATGACGAGGCTGCCGAAGTTCCCGTCGAGGTCGGCACCGGCTGGTATCTGCGCGGCGATGTCGGCTATGCCCTCTCGACCCGGCCCGCCGGCACCTTCTCCTACCGCACCTTCGATCCCGGCACCCAGACCTACGGCAATGCCAACTTCGCCTCGCAGGCGCTGAAGGGCGGGCTCAATTTCGGCGTCGGCTTCGGCTATCGCTTCAACGACTGGATGCGCGCCGACCTGACGGCAGAGCGCTTCCAGATGCGCTTCAACGGCACCACGACATCCGCCGCGCCATGCGCCGGCCAGCCGGTGGGCACGACCTGCCGCACCGAGGACGCGGCCTCGCTCAACGGCACCGCGCTGATGGCGAACGGCTATGTCGACCTCGGCACCTTCGCCGGCTTCACCCCCTATGTCGGCGGCGGCGCGGGCTTCACCATCGCCGGCTGGAACGCGCTCGGCAGCACCCAGCATTGCGTGCCCGGCGCCGGCGCCTGCGGCGCGCCCCTGCCGGCGCTCGAGCCCTCGGCCGGCATTTCGAGCTGGCGCTTCACCTATGCGGCCATGGCCGGCATCGCCTACGACATCAGCGACAATCTCAAGGTCGATCTCGGCTACAAGTACCGCAAGGTCGCCGGCGGGAACATGTTCAACTTCCGCGCCAGCGAGCAAGCCAACGGCGCGACCGGCCCCAAGGGCCGCGATCCGGGCTTCGGCCAGCACGAGATCAGGCTCGGCCTGCGCTACGCGCTCTGGTAGGCGCCGGCCACCGAGGATGAAGAAAAGCGAGGTCGGCGGCCTCGCTTTTCTCGTTTCGCAGCCCTCCCTGCCCCGGCCCCGGCCGGCACGACATAGTGTCGCGCGCGCAGCCGCCACATGGGATCGAAGCCCGCTGCAATCCATTTCTCCGGAAAGGAGACCAGTCATGGCAGCGGAATACACCCCGACCACGAATCCGATGATGACCGGCATCATGGGTCATTGCCCGCGTTGCCAGCAGGGCCATCTCTTCACCGGGTTCCTGACGCTGGCGCCGGAATGCGAGGTCTGCGGGCTCGACTATTCCTTTGCCGATCCCGCCGACGGGCCGGCGTTCTTCGCCATGACCATCGCCGCCGTGCCGGCGCTCGCCTTCGCTCTGTGGATCCAGCTCACCTACGAGCCGCCGCTCTGGGTCCACCTGGTGACGACGCTTCCCATCACCGTCGGCGCCTGCATGCTGCTGCTGCGCCCGCTCAAGGGCTGGCTGGTCTGCTCGCAGTTCTTCCACAAGGCCGAGCAGGGCTCGATCGACCACGAATGGCATGCCGCGCGCCGCAACGCGAAGGCGGAATAGGCGCTCAGGAAAGCGTGTCGATGACTGCCTGGAGATATTCCTTCGCCGACGCGACCACGCGCGCCCGGTCGGTTTCGCGGGTGTTCCTGCGCCCGTCCGGGTCGGGCAGGCGAACACGGACCAGCGCGCCCGGTTCGTTCCTGTCATGCAGCTCCACGGACACGAAGCCCCTGGCGCTGCTGAAGATCGGGTTGTTGAAGGCGGGCATCTGACCTCTCGACTGTGCGCGATGCCATACCTAATTCGCGGCTCCCGCTCGCGTTCCGCCGCGGCGGAAAAATTCGCCGGCGCCGCAGCCCGCCTCAGGCGAGCGCCATATCGACCAGCCAGAGCATCTCGCCGCGCCGCATGCCCCATGCGTTGAAATGCTGACCGCTGATGTCGCGCCGGTCCATCAGCAGCACGCCATGGTGGCGCGGATCGCGCCGGATCGCCTCGTAGAGGGAGTCCACCCTGGCGGCGTCGCCTTCGAGCGCTTGGCAGACCTTGCCGTTCTCCACGGCGAGCAGGCCGGTGATCCCTTGCGACTGATTGAACGCCGCGGCCCGCGCGACGATCTCGTCGATGACCCGGTCGGTGGTCGTCGGCAGGAGCTGAGAGGCATATACGAGTCTGATCATCACAAGCTTCCGGCAGGCCTTACTTCGCAGGGCAACGCTTTTCCACCCTCGATGCCTCGTCGATCGGGCGGGACATTTCCTTGTCGATGATGGCAGTTGCGCGGCTGAAGCGGGCGCTGCCGGCTTCGCCGGGCGTCATGCCCGCCTGGAACTCGGCGATCATCCGCAGGATCTGTTCTTCGGTGAAATTGTTCGGGAGACCTTCCAGGAAAGTTCGCATCATACTTCCGCGGGTCGGGGCGAAAGCGCGATGGTCGCTGACAGCCGTCAGCGCCCTTTTCAATGGCCGACGATAACCCATGGTCGCATGAAAACGCCGCCGAGGCGATATCATTTGAGGCTTTGCCGCATTGCGGCGCGCCGGCTGCCCTGCCGGCACATCACGATCCCCCTTGCGCTGCGTCCCGCATTGGCGTAATCGCCGCAGCGGGCCACCCCTCCCCAACGAGGGGCGTGCTATCTGAAAGGATAGGAAATAAATGACGACTCTCCCCATGCCGGCAGTGCGCCCGGCCAATCCCCAGTTTTCCTCTGGTCCCTGTGCGAAGCGTCCCGGCTGGACGCTCGATGCGCTATCCGACGCCGCGCTCGGCCGCTCGCATCGCGCCAAGCTCGGCAAGGCCAAGCTGCAGCAGGCGATCGATCTTACCCGCGACGTGCTGCAGGTGCCGGCCGACTGGCGCATCGGCATCGTGCCCGCTTCCGACACCGGCGCCGTCGAGATGGCGCTGTGGTCGCTGCTCGGCGAGCGCGGCGTCGACATGGTCGCGTGGGAAAGCTTCGGCGCCGGCTGGGTCACCGACGTGGTGAAGCAGCTCAGGCTGGCCGACGTGCGCCGATTCGAGGCGCCCTATGGCGAGCTGCCCGACCTGACGCAGGTCGACTTCGACCGCGACGTGGTCTTCACGTGGAACGGCACGACCTCGGGCGTGCGCGTCGCCGATGCCGATTTCATCCCGGCAGATCGCAAGGGCCTGACCATCTGCGACGCGACCAGCGCCGCCTTCGCGCAGCGGCTCGATTTCGAAAAGCTCGATGTCGTGACCTTCTCCTGGCAGAAGGTGCTTGGCGGCGAAGGCGGGCACGGCATGCTGATCCTGTCGCCCCGCGCCGTCGAGCGGCTGGAAAGCTACAAGCCGGCCTGGCCGCTGCCGAAAATCTTCCGCCTCACGTCGGGCGGCAAGCTGATCGAGGGCATATTCAAGGGCGAGACGATCAACACGCCCTCCATGCTGGCGGTCGAGGACTATCTCGACGCGCTCAACTGGGCGAAGGCCATCGGCGGGCTCGACGCGCTAATCGCCCGCGCCGATGCCAACTTCGCCGCGATCGACGGCTTCGTGCAGAAGTCGTCCTGGCTCGGCCATCTCGCGGTGAAGCCGGAAACGCGCTCCAACACTTCCGTGTGCCTGTCGATCGTCGATCCCGACATCGCCGCGCTCGATGCCGACGCGCAGGCGGCTTTCGCCAAGGCGCTGGCTTCCGCGCTGGAGAAGCAGGGCGCCGCGCTCGACATCGGTTCCTACCGCGACGCACCGCCCGGACTGCGCATCTGGTGCGGCGCCACGGTCGAGACCGCCGATGTCGAGGCGCTGCTGCCCTGGCTCGACTGGGCCTTCGCCAGCCAGAAGGCCGCGTTGAAGGCCGCCGCCTGATCCTCTCCGCAGCGTCGGCGCCGCCCCTCACCTGCCTGCCGGCATCCTTTCCCCGTCAACGGGGAGAGGAGAGATGACCGCAGTCTCAGCGCCTTTCCTTCTCTCCGTTGACGGGGAGAAGGTGCCCCAAGGGGCGGATGAGGAGCAGCGCCGCGCTTCCAACCCATCACTTTCCCGAAGGACAAACCCATGCCCCGCGTGCTCGTTTCCGACAAGCTGTCCCCCACCGCCGTGCAGATCTTCAAGGATCGCGGCGTCGAGGTCGACTACCTGCCCGACCTCGGCAAGGACAAGGACGCGCTCCTTGCCGCCATTCCCCAATATGACGGCCTCGCCATCCGCTCCGCCACCAAGGTGACGGAGAAGCTGATCGCCGCCGCGACCAACCTCAAGGTTATCGGCCGCGCCGGCATCGGCGTCGACAATGTCGACATCCCCGCCGCATCGCGGCGCGGCATCATCGTCATGAACACCCCGTTCGGCAATTCCATCACCACGGCGGAGCATGCCATCGCGATGATGTTCGCGGTGGCGCGGCAGCTGCCGGAGGCCAACGCCTCCACCCATGCCGGCAAGTGGGAGAAGAACCGCTTCATGGGCGTCGAGATCACCGGCAAGACGCTGGGCGTCGTCGGCTGCGGCAATATCGGCTCCATCGTCGCCACGCGCGGCGTGGGCCTGAAGATGCACGTCATCGCCTATGACCCGTTCCTGTCGGAAGGCCGGGCGCAGGAGCTCGGCGTGGAGAAGGTGGAGCTCGACGAGCTCTATGCCCGCGCCGACTTCATCACGCTGCACACGCCGATGACCGACAAGACGAAGAACATGATCAACGCCCATGCCTTCGTGAAGATGAAGCCGGGCGTGCGCATCATCAATTGCGCCCGCGGCGGGCTGATCGTCGAGGCCGACCTGGTGACGGCGCTCAAGAGCGGCAAGGTGGCCGGCGCCGGCATCGACGTGTTCGAGAACGAGCCGGCGACCGACAGCCCGCTCTTCGGCATGGAGAACGTGGTGGCGACGCCGCATCTGGGCGCCTCCACCACCGAGGCGCAGGAGAATGTCGCGCTTCAGGTCGCCGAGCAGATGGCCGACTACCTGGTCAAGGGCGCGGTGACCAACGCGATCAACATGCCGTCCATCACGGCCGAGGAAGCGCCGCGGCTGAAGCCCTTCGTGAAGCTGGCCGAGGTGCTCGGCGCCTTCGTCGGCCAGGTCACCGAGGAGCCGATCCAGGAGGTGGAGATCCTGTTCGACGGCGCGACCGCGCAGATGAACACGCGCGCCCTGATCAGCGCCGCGCTTGCCGGGCTGATCCGCCCGCAGGTGGCCGACGTGAACATGGTGTCCGCGCCGCTGATGGTGAAGGAGCGCGGCATCATCGTCTCCGAGATCAAGCGCGACAAGTCGGGCGTGTTCGACGGCTACATCAAGCTGACGGTGACCACCGCCAGCCAGACCCGCTCGATCGCCGGCACCTGCTTCTCCGACGGCAAGCCGCGCTTCATCCAGATCAAGGGCATCAACCTCGACGCCGAGGTGGGCGAGCACATGGTCTACACCACCAATGCCGACGCGCCGGGCATCATCGGCCTGCTCGGCACGGTCTGCGGCAAGAACAACGTCAACATCGCCAACTTCCAGCTCGGCCGCGACCGGCCGGGCGGCGATGCGATCGCGCTGCTCTATCTCGACGCGCCCTTCCCCGAGAAGGTGCTGGAGGAGGTCCGCTCGCACCCGGCGATCGACTCCGCCAAGCCGCTGCATTTCGACGTGGCGGTGTAGCCCGTCGTCCAGCTTCAGGCGAGCGGCCGGCGGTCGCTCGCCTTTGCGGTTTTGGCATCCATGGGCATTGGCCGGGGGCAGCGGGACTGCCTGGAGCGGTTCATCGTTTCAGGGAAACGCCGAACCGCTCTATCTCCATAGTTTTAGGCGCATCTATGCGACGCCAGACGATTCCGTCCGGCTGCAAAATGCTCTAGGCGCGGTGGCCGAGCTGTGCGGAAAGGGCGCGCGTGGCGTCGAGCACGAGGCTGCTGACCGCCGCCTCGCCGCCGGCCTCCGCGACGAAGGAATGCGGCGCGATGGCCGCCAGCGCACCGATCGGGCCGCTGCCGTCATGCACCGCCGCCGCGCAGGAGGTGATCGCCGATTCGAAGATGGACGGGCTCAGCACATAGCCGCGGCGGCGATCCCGCGAGAGCGATTCGTACAGGACGTCGAAGGACGGCGGCACCGGATGGGTGCGGCATTCGGCGACGATGAGGCGGTAGACGGGCTTCAGCGCCTCGGGCGTGAAGCCCGACAGCATCGCCCGGCCGCTGGCCGACAGGTGCGCCGGCGTGCGGCGGCCGATCTGGAGCGTGGTGATCAGCGGCGCCACGGGCAGCACGCGCGCCAGGGTGACCGATTCCCAGCCGTCCAGCACCATCAGATAGGCAGTGGCGCGGGTCTGCTCGCTGAGGCGGATGAGATAGGGCTGGGCGGCGCTGGTGAGCGGCCGCGAATAGAGATATTCGAAGCCGAGATTGAGGACGCGCGGCGTGACGCGGTAGCGCCGCGTGCCCGCGTCGCGGACCAGAAAGCCCTCCTTCTCCAGCGTGTAGACGAGCCGGTAGGCGGCCGATCGCGTCAGGCCGAGGCCTTCGGCCAGTTCGGTGAGCTTCTGCTCGGGGCGTTCGCGGGTGAAGAGCTGGAGCAGCGCCAGCCCGCGCGACAGGCCGGGCACCACATAGCGCTCGTCGATCGCCTCGCCGGCCGGCACCGTTTCGTTGTCCTCCCGCAGGATGCGCTCCCATTGCTTGCCGACTCGCGATGGCCGGCCACATGTTTGTTTGCCATGCCAAACATGCATCGCGAAAGAAAGCAATCAGCCAGTTGACCGCCTTGCTTCGCGTCCGGGGGCGCCAGTCGGGTCAGAACATGTAGTGGCCGCCGTTCACATGCGTCGCCTGGCCGGAGACGAAGCCGCCGTCGTCCGAGGCCAGGAAGGCGATGGCGCCCGCCACCTCCTTCGGATTGCCGAAGCGCCGCAGCGGCACCTCGGCCTCGATCTGCGCCTTGGCCTGATGCGGGTACTGGCTCCAGTCGCGCTCGGTATCGATGGCGCCCGGCGCCACGGTATTGGCGGTGATGCCGTCGGGACCGAACTCGCGGGCGATGGCCTTGGCCAGCCCGTGCAGGCCGGCCTTGGCGGCGAGGTTCGGGGCGCGGTGCGTCACCTGGCCCCAGAAGCCGTCGAAGCCCGAGACCAGCACGATGCGGCCCCATTTGCGTTTCTGCATGTGCGGAATGGCATGGCGCGCCAGATAGAAGGCGGCCGACAGGTTGGTGTTCAGCACGTCGTTCCACTCGTCCGGCTGGATGTCGAGGAAGGCGCGGTAGCGGCGGATGCCGACATTGGAGACCAGGATGTCGGCGGAGCCGAAGGCATCGACGCAGGCATCGACCAGCGCCTTCGCCTCGTCGTCCTTCGCGACATTGGCCATCACGCCGATGGCCTTGCCGCCGGCATCGGTGATCTCCCCGACCACGCGGTCGACGGCCTCGCGGTCGCGGCTGCCATTGACCACCACCGACGCGCCGCGCCCGGCCAGAAGAAGGGCCGCAGCTCGGCCGATATTGCGTCCCGAACCGGTGACGATCGCGGCGCGGCCCTCGAATGTGTTTGTCATGTCCGTTTCCTGCTGGAGGGATGCGCCGCCCGCCGGACGGCGCCCGTGGCTATTGCTTCTCGATGCCGAGCTGGGGGAAGAGCACTTCATATTCGGCGAGGTCCTTGCGGATGACCTCGGCCAGCTCCTCGACGCTGGAGCCGCGAACCTGCACGCCCGACTTCTTGTAGAGGTCCATGACGGCCGGGTCCTCCAGCGCCGCGTTGACCGCCGCGTTGAGCTTGTCGACGACGGGGCGCGGCGTGCCGCCGGGCGCCATCACGCCGATCCATGTCTGCACGCCGACGCCGGGGATCGTCTCGGAGATGGTCGGCACGTCGGGAAGGCCCTCATAGCGCTCGTCCTCGGCCACGGCGATGATGCGCAGCGCATTGTTCTGCGCATGGGGCAGCACCGCCGGAAGGGTGCCGAAGCTCACCATGATATGGCCGCCGACCAGGTCGGCGATGGCGGGTCCGCCGCCCGGATACGGCACGTGCACCATGTCGATGCCGGCTTCGCGGTTGATGACCTCGCCGTTGATGTGATGCGCCGAGCCGATGCCGGCGCTGCCGAACTTCAGCTCGCCGGGATGCGCCTTGGCGTAGTCGATCAACTCCTGCACCGTCTTCACCGGCAGCGACGGGTTCACCGCCAGCGCCATCACCGTCGTCGCGATCAGCGACACCGGTGTCAGGTCCTTCTCGGGATCGTAAGGGAGCTCCTTGAACATGTGCTTGTTCATCGAGATCGGCGGATTGACGGTCAGAAGCAGCGTGTAGCCGTCGGGCCTGGCGCGCGCAACGAAGCCGGTGCCGATGTTGCCGCCGCTGCCGGGACGGTTGTCCACCACGACCGGCTGGCCGAGCGCCTCGGTCATCTTGGGCAGGAGGGCGCGGGCGGCGGTGTCGGTCGAGGCGCCGGGCGGGAACGGCACGACGAAGGTGATCGGCTTCACCGGATAGTCCTGCGCCTGCGCGGCAAAGGCGACGGTGACGACGCCGGCGGCGAAAGCGATTCGCGCCAATGCACGTTGAACGGTCTTCATGCCAATCCTCCTTTGACACAAATGCCTGCCGAGAAACGTTTCTTTTTCTCTCGCCGTCGGCGCGGCGAAAGGCGCTTCAGAGCCTGAATATCCGCGTCGCGTTTGCGCCCTTCACCTTCTCGCGGCACGATGCCGACAGGGCGTTGACGCGGCCGAGCACGCCGGCCATGTCGCCGATCGTGTGCGGATAGTCCGAGCCGTACATGACGTTGTCCTCGCCACCGATGTCGATGCACATCTGCAGCGCTTCCTGCCGGTAGGCGATGGCGTCGTAATAGATCTGCGACATGTAGGTGCTGGGCGCGCGCGATATCTTCTTGCGCCGCGCCGGGTCCATCTCGAAGCAGCGGTCGAGGCGGCCGACGATGTAGGGCAGCGCCCCGCCGGCATGGCTGGCGATGATCTTGAGGTTCGGATAGGTGTCGAAGAAGCCGTCGAAGATCATCCGGCCGATGGCCAGCGACGTATCGAACATGAAGCCGATGGAGCCGGTCAGACTGTGCTCCTCGAGGTCCATCTCCTGATAGCCCGGCGGGGTCGTCGGATGGACCAGCACCGGCAGGCCGTGATCGTCGATCGCCTTCCACACCGGCGCGAAGGCCGGATCGGTGAGCGAGCGTCCGTTGATGTTGGCGAGCACCATCACGCCGACGGCGCCGTTGGCGACGCCGCGCTCGAGCTCGGCCACCGCCATGTCGGGATATTCCCACGGCACCGACACCATCCAGCGAATGCGGTCCGGATGGTCCCTCTGGGCGCGCGCCATGTCGTCATTGACCACCCGCGCGGCGCGCAGGCTCACCTCCGGCGTGCCGAAGAAGCAGTTGGGCGCGGTGAGCGTGACGATGGCGATGTCGACGCCCGCCTTGTCCATGGCGGCGATGCGGATGTCGTAGTCGAAATGGCCGGGCTGGGGCATCAGGAAGCGCGCGCCCTCGGAGAGGATTTCCGTCCGCCCGTCGACGCCGATGCGCTTGGAATAGCGCGGTGCGCCTTCGTTCATCAGGATGTCGAAATATTCCTGGCTGAACATATGGGTGTGAACGTCGATCACCGGCATGTTGCGGTCCTCTCCAAGGGTTTCAAACATCCTGCTCGAAGGCGATGCGGGCGCGGCCGCGCCAGCGGTTCGCATAGGCCGTCCAGCAGGCCCACAGGATGAGACCGATCGACAGGACCAGCAGCGAGCCGCTGACCGGACGCTGGAACAGCGCCGTCCAGTCGCCATTGTCGAGCAGCATGGCGCGGCGGAAATGCTCCTCCATCATCGGGCCGAGCACGAAGGCGATGAGCAGGGGCGCCGGCTGGAAGCCGCAGACCCTGAGCACGAAGCCGACGGCGCCGATGACGAAGGTGACCACCACGTCGAAGGCGTTGAGGTTCTCGCTGTAGGAGCCGATGCAGATGAAGACGATGATCATCGGATACATCAGCTTGTAGGGGATCTGCAGGAACTTCACCCACAGGCCGATGAGCGGCACATTGAGGATGACCAGCATCACATTGCCGACGAAGAAGCTGGCGATGAGGCTCCAGAACAGCTGCGGATGGTCGGCCATGAGGCGCGGCCCGGGCGTGATGCCGTGCAGCATCAGCGCGCCGATGATCAGCGCCATGGTGGCGCTGCCGGGGATGCCCAGCGTCAGCGTCGGGATGAAGGAGGTCTGCGCGGCGGCGTTGTTCGCCGTCTCCGGCCCCACCACGCCCTCGATGGCGCCCTTGCCGAAGCGCTTCGGCTCCTTGGCGACCTTCTTCTCCACCGCATAGCTCAGGAAGGAGGCGAGCGTGACGCCGGTGCCCGGCAGCGTGCCGAAGACGGTGCCGACGCCGGTGCCGCGCACCACCGGCCAGATGGAGCGGCGCAGGTCGTCGCGGGTCGGGAACATGTCGCGGAAGCGGACCTTCTGGATCACGTGCCCCTTGTCGTTGCTCAGCACCGAGGCGATGATCTCGGTGACGCCGAAGAGGCCCATCGCCATGACGATCAGGTTGATGCCGTCATAGAGCTCGAAGAAGCCGAGGGTGAAGCGCGGCGTGCCGGTGTTGAGGTCGGTGCCGATGGTGCCGAGCAGCAGGCCCAGCACCACCATGGCGACGCCCTTGAGCGGCGTTCCCTGGCCCACCGTGGCGGCCGCGAGCACGCCCAGCACCATCACCGCGAAATATTCCGACGGGCCGAAGGACAGCGCCACGGCGGACAGGACCGGCGCGAAGGCGATGAGGACGATGATGCCGACGACGCCGCCGATGAAGGAGCCCATCGCCGTCATCATCAGCGCCACGCCGGCGCGCCCCTGCCGCGCCATCGGGTGGCCGTCGAGGCAGGTCACCGCCGAGGAGGTCTCGCCCGGCAGGTTGAGCAGGATCGAGGTGATCGAGCCGCCGTACTGGCTGCCGTAATAGACGCCCGACAGCATCACCACCGCCGAGGTCGGGTCGATATAGAAGGTGATCGGCAGGAGCAGCGAGATGGCGGCGAGCCCGCCGACGCCCGGCAGCACGCCGATGAAGGTGCCGAGCGAGACGCCGACGAAGCAGTAGAACAGATTCTGGAGGGTCAGCGCCGACTCGAAGCCGAGCACGAGATTCGAGAGAAGTTCCATCAGAACAGGTCCGTCTCAAAAGCTGGCATGGAGATGCCCAGGCCGACCGAGAAGACCAGCCAGGTGAAGATGGCGAGGGCGACGCCGAGGATGAGGGCGGTGGTGGGCCGCAGCTCCGGGTCGGCGAAGGAAGAGACCAGCACCGCGCCGACGACGGCCGGCATGAGGCCGAGATAGCGGATGCCGAAGGCGAAGGCGAGGACGCTGGCGCTGATGGCGACGAGCGGGCGCCATGGCACCTCGATGCGTTCGGCCGCGCCGCGGGCGCCCTGCAATGCCAGGCCCGCGCCCAGCAGCACGCAGATGACGGACAGCAGCAAGGGGAAATAGCCGGGGCCCATGCTGGTGGCCGTGCCGAGCGTCATGCCCCAGGCGCGGATGCCGAACCACAGGCCGAAAGCCAGGACGATCAGGCCGCCGACCAGCGTGCCGACATCCGGCGAAACCAGCTGCGGCTCGGCCTGTTCGTCGGCCGCATGGATCTCCGCTTCCGCGCCTGAGGCGCGGCCGGGCTCGTTCATGGTGACCTCCCTGTCGTGCGGGCAACCGGCTCCCCCCGAGCCCGCGAAGAAGGTCAGACTAACATGCGCTGTTTTTCCGTCAAACAGATTGTTTGATATGCGAAACAATTTCGCCCTCCCGTAACTACGTCGTCGCGGAAGTGTTTTCTCCTGTGTGTAAATCGGCGTTGACGGCAGGACGCCGTCTACGGGCGGCGGAACCCCTTCGGGCCGCCGTAGAGATAGGCGATGCGGTCGACGGCGTGGCGCAGCGCCTCCCGGGCGACGCTCATCGTATGGCCGTTGGCGTGGATAATGTTCTCGCCATCCAGCATGATCGCCACATGGCCCTTCCAGAAGACGAGATCGCCGCGCCGAAGGCCGCCGAGATCGTCCTCGAGCGGGGCGCCGAGGCGCGCGGCCTGCATGTCGGTGTCGCGCACGACATCCCGGCCGGCCATGCGCATGGAAAGCTGCACCAGGCCCGAGCAGTCGATGCCGAAGGCGCTCGCGCCGCCCCACAGATAGGGCGTATGCTCCAGCGTCTCGGCAACGGCGACGTAGTCGTGTGTCGCGCCGCCGGCCGGCCGCAGGTGCGCGGCGATCATGTGGCCGCCGCCGGCGAGCGCCGCATAGCGCGTTCCGCGCCGTTCCGACATGGCGCCGACATTCACGCCGGAGCCGAGCGAAAGTGCAGCGCGACGCGGCGACTTCAGGTCGTCTGCCCGGTAGACGAAGCTGCGCGGCACGGCCACGACATGGGTCGGCGGCGGCTCCACCGTCGCAAGCGCGGCCTCGGCGACATAGCCGACATAGGAATCGCGCGCCGCCTGGACCCACGCCCAGCCGTCCCTGCGCTCGAAGACCCGCACCGCATCGCCAAGCAACAGCTGCGTGTCCATCCCCGCATCTTTATCCGGCGTCGAAAGGAGATCGGCCACCGGCACGCCGATGCGCGCCGGCGCGCCCTCGACATAGCGGGCGGCCTCCACCTGCCCGCGCAGCGCCGCGTCGGCGAGATCGGGACGGAAAGCGGCGAGGCGGCGGTCGAGGCTCACGGCATGCGTCATGTCCTGATGTCCCTCGCCTGCCGGATGATCGCATCGCCAAAACGCTCGACGAAGAGTGCGCCGTCGACCGTGCGCCCGATCAGCACGTTGCGCCTGTCGGCGGCATCCTCGTGGCGCGCGAGCAGGCCGAGCGCGCCCATCGTGTCGAGCGCGCGGGTGACGACCGGCTTGCCGACGCCGAGCCGCTCAGCCAGCCCGCGCACCGTGTGCGGCGGCGGGTCGAGATAGATGCTGAGCAGGATGGCGAACTGGCGCAGCGAGAGGTCGGGCCGGCCCGCCTGAACCTCGCCCAGCGAAACGCGCTGCCACAGGCGCAGCGCTTCGGACGGGGCAAGGTCGGGAATCATCGCGGCGGCTTTGCGCAAAATCGTTTCGGTGCCGTTCCATTCAACGCCGGGGCGGCGGCCGTTTCAAGCCCTTGCCGGGTAGCGCCGCGCCAGCATGTCGGCCAGGGCGCGGATGGCCTGCGCCTCGCCGCCGACCGTCGCATGCGCACGCTCCACCGGGCTCCAGCCGAAGACGTCGAAATGCACCCATTTGCGGTCCCTGCCGACGAAGCGGCGCAGGAACAGCGCCGCGACGATGGCGCCGGCGAAACCGTCGGTGTTGACATTGTTGATGTCGGCGACGCGCGAGGAATAGCGGGCGTCGTAGCCATTCCACAGCGGCAGGCGCCAGAGCGGATCGGCCGCGCGCGCCGCCGCGCCGGCGATCTCCTCGGCCAGCGCCTCGTCATCGGTGAAGAAGGGCGGCAGGTCGGGGCCCAGCGCGACACGCGCGGCGCCCGTCAGCGTCGCCATGTCGACCAGCAGGTCCGGCGCGTCCTCGTCGGCATAGGCGAGCGCATCGGCGAGGATGAGCCGCCCTTCCGCATCGGTATTGCCGATCTCGACGGTCAGGCCCTTGCGGCTCGCCAGCACGTCGCCCGGCCGGAAGGCGTTGCCGGCGATGGCGTTCTCGACCGCCGGGATGAGCACGCGCAGACGCAGGTCGAGCCCGAGCGTCATGACAATGGCGGCGAGGCCCAGCACATTGGCCGCGCCGCCCATGTCCTTCTTCATCAGCAGCATGCTGCTCGGCGGCTTGATGTCGAGCCCGCCGGTGTCGAAGGCGACGCCCTTGCCGACCAGCGTCACCTTCGGCGCGCCCTCGCGCCCCCAGGCGAGATCGATCAGCCGAGGCGCGTCGGCCGAGGCCCGGCCGACGGCATGGATCATCGGGAAATTCCGCACCAGGAGATCGTCGCCGACGATGACGTCGACCGTCGCGCCATGGCGCTGCGCAAGCTCCCGCGCCGCCTGCTCGATCTGAGAGGGCCCCATGTCGTTGGTCGGCGTGTTGATGAGGTCGCGGGTGAGGAATACGCCCTCGGCCAGCGCCCGGACCCGCGCCGCATCGACGCCCTCGGGCGCGGCGAACGAGATCGCGGCGCCCGCCTTCCTGCCGTAGCGCGTGAAGGCGTAGCCGCCCAGCACGACGCCCAGCGTCGCAAGCTCCGCCTCCCGCGGCGGGTTGGCGAAATGCCAGGCGCCCGCCGGCAGCAGCCGCGCCAGTGCGCCCGTGGCGAGCGGCGCGAAGCCGCCCCCGTCGCCGTTGCCGAGGCCGAACAGCGCGCCCGCGATGCCGCCGCCCTCGTCCGGCACCGGCAGCAGCCGGCCCGCCTCGCCCCTGAAGCCGCATGCCTGCGCCCATTCGCGATGCGGGGTCGAGTCCTCGACGCCGTCCGCGGGCACCAGCCAGACGGGGCGCGATCCTGTTTCCTGCGTCGCGACGAGCTTTACCGGCACTTCAAATCTCCCGGCTGCCGCTTGCAGCCGGCCAATCTTCTACAGGCTTCCGCAGGCAAAGGGAAAGTCCCGCCGTTCCGGGCGCGGCGGCAGGGAGCGCGCTACTGGCTCTCCCCGTCGTGCCGCAGCTTGAGATCGTGCCGGAGCTGCAGGTTGTTGCGGCGGTCATGCGGATCGTCGGCGACGGAGAGGCCGACGATGAAGCCGACGAGCCCGACCGCGCACAGGCCGGCGAGATAGAGCAGGACGGACAGGGACAAGGCGCGACCTCTTGCGTCGGAGCTGCGGTTTCGCGGCAAACCGGGCCGATCGCGCAGCAAGGCTGCCGTCGCAAGGCCCGATCCGCCCCGGCGCTTATTATGGAAAACTCATAATCACGAGTCAATGAGTTTCCCATAGATAATTATGGCAAAGTCACAGAATGGAATTACATGAGCGTCTGGCGGCCGCGCGCAAGCAGGCAGGGTTTGAAACGGCGGCTGAGGCGGCTGCGGCGCTGGGCATTCCGTACCCCACCTATGCGGGGCATGAGAACGGCTCCTCGGGCTTTCGCACCGACAAGGGCGAGCTCTACGCCAAGCGATTCAAGGTGCGGTTCGAATGGCTGATGCGGGGAACCGGCCCCATGGTCGACCTGGCGACCAAACATCGCGAAATCCTCATGACTTTCGACAGCCTTCCTCCCGATCTTCAGAAGGCTTATGCCGATGTTCTGCGCAAGCTCGCAGAGCCTTACCGACAGCAAGAGCCTCAGACAGGACGTCGTCCGGCAACGCCGAAATCATCTTGATGACCGTGTCCCGCTCCAGCATTCCCCCGATGTCGGAAGGTAACGATTCAGCTGTCAATTCAGGTGGCTTGGGCCCAATGCTTGAACTCATCCCGCCCCTCTCTTCAAAGCCCGGCCAAACAGCGCACTCCTTTTCTTGAGAGTCAAGCTATCGGCCTTCGGCAACGCGGCAAGCATTTGTCGGAACGGCGGCGAGTGCTTCGCGCGATCGCTGCCCTGCTTGAACCCGCGGAAGCCCGATCGCGTGACGGGCCTAGATGCCTCCTCCTCTTCCCGCCTGCGATGCATTTCGACTGCGGCACCGTGTTTTCCATAGGCTCAGGTCACGATATATGACATATCCATATATTTTGGGAAGAGATATATGAATTTTCAATATTTCTCTAAGGGCTCGGGCGCGCCTTCCGCCGCTGGCGGATGGCGGGCCGGCCGCCGTTAACGAACCGTTAGGGTTAACGGAATATTTCTCGGACATGTCAGCGGCCCAGCCGCGCAATCGAGGTCCGGACATGCCCCACGCCAGACGCCCCGCCAACCGGCTTTCCCCGTGGCGCGCGGCCACCGCCTCCGTGCTCGTGGCGCTCGCGCTGGCCGGGTGTGCCAGCGACCGGAACATGACGACGGGCTCGGTCAACCGCGACGGCGCGGCCGCCGGCGCCACCTCCGTCGAGGCGCTCGGCCAGGCCTATGCGCGGGACGCGAAGAACAAGTCCCTGTCGATGCGCTATGCGGCGGCGCTGCAGGCCAGTGGCCGCGCCGACCAGTCGCTCGCGGTGATGCGCAAGACGGCCATCGATTTCCCCAAGGACCGCGACGTGCTCGCAGCCTACGGCAAGGCGCTCGCCGCCGCCGGCGAGCTCGAGCCCGCGCTCGACGCCGTGCGCCGCGCGCAGACGCCCGAGTATCCCGACTGGCGGCTGATGTCGGCGGAGGCCGCCATCCTCGACCAGCTCGGCCAGTCCGACAATGCGCGCCAGCTCTATCGACGCGCGCTGGAGCAGGCGCCGGGAGAGCCCACGATCCTGTCCAATCTCGGCATGTCCTACGTGCTGGAAGGCGACCTCAGGGCCGCCGAGACCTATATGCGGCAGGCCGCGCAGGCCCCGACCGCCGACAGCCGCGTGCGGCAGAACCTCGCCCTCGTCGTCGGCCTCCAGGGCCGCTTCCAGGAAGCGGAGAAGATCGCCGGCCAGGAGCTCTCGCCCGACCAGGCGCAGGCCAACGTCACCTATCTCCGCTCGATGCTCGCCCAGCAGAATGCCTGGAGCCAGCTCAAGAAGGACGACAAGAAGGTCAATTGAGCGAATAGCGAGTAGCGAATAGGGACAGAAATCCCTACTCACTACTCGCTATTCCCTATTCGCTATTGAAAAATTCCCTGCTGCGACACCTGGATGCCGGCTGGGCCTAGGATCACGGCGAACAGCACCGGAAGGAAGAACAGGATCATCGGAACCGTCAGCTTGGGCGGCAGGGCGGCAGCCTTCTTCTCGGCCGCGTTCATGCGCTGGTCGCGGCTTTCATTGGCGAGCACGCGCAGCGCGTGCGCCACGGGCGTGCCGTAGCGCTCGGCCTGGATGAGCGCCTGCGCGACGCTCTTGACCGAATCGAGGCCGGTGCGGTTGGCGAGGTTCTCATAGGCCTGGCGGCGCTCCTGGAGGAAGGAGAGCTCGGCATTGGTCAGCACGAACTCCTCCGCCAGCTCGACCGACTGCACGCCGATCTCGTCGGCGACGCGGCGGAAGGCGGCCTCGACCGACATGCCCGATTCGACGCAGATCAGCAGCAGGTCGAGCGCGTCCGGCCACGCCTTCTGGATCGATTCCTTGCGCTTCGACGCGCGGTTGGAGACGTAGAGCACCGGCGCGTAGAAACCGGCATAGGCGGCCACGATCGCGATGAACAGCTTCACGAAGAGCGGCTGCTCCGGCAGCATGTTCATCACGAACAGGTAGAACGCCGCGAGCGCGAAGCCTACGAAAGGCAGGACGAGGCGGAAGAAGAGGAACTTGGTCAGCGGGTTCTGGCCGCGGAAGCCGGCCATGCGCAGCTTGTTCATCGTCTGATCGTCGGCCAGCGCGCGGCGCAGGTCGAGCCGGTCGACGATGCTGCGCATGCCGGCCGACTGCTCCTCGCGCAATCCCTTGCGGCGGCGTTCGGCCTCGGAGGCCAGACGCGCGCGCTGCCTGGCGCGCAGCTCGTCGCGCTCCAGCGCCACCGACTTCATGCGCGCCTTGAGCGGGTCGCCACCGAGCGCCGGCAGCGCGGTGAACACCGTCGCGAAGACGGCGATGGCGACCAGCAGCGCCATCAGGAAGCCCGGTTCGAAAAGCGTGCGGACGATCTGGTCTGTCATGGCTGCGTTCCGGTCACACTTCGAAGTTCATCATCTTCTTCATCACGAAGATGCCCATCATCATCCACAGGGCGGATATGCCCAGGATGATGTGGCCCATCGACGTCTCGAAGAGCGGCATGATGTAGTTCGGGCTGGAGAGGTAGACGAGGAAGGCGACGAGGAAGGGCAGCGAGCCGATGATCCAGGCAGACGCCTTGGCCTCCATCGACAGCGCCTGCACCTTGGCCTTCATCTTCTTGCGGTCGCGCAGCACGCGCGACAGGTTGCCCAGCGCTTCCGACAGGTTGCCGCCGGCCTGCTGCTGGATCTGGATGACGATGCCGAAGAAGCCCGCTTCCGGGCAGGGCATGGTCTCCTGCATGCGCATGGCCGCCTCGGGAATGGACATGCCGAGCTGCTGCGCCTCGACGATGCGGCGGAACTCGCTCTTGACCGGCTCCTGCGCCTCGGAGGCGATCAGGCGGATGCCGTCATTGAGCGGCAGGCCGGACTTGACCGCCCGCACGATGACGTCGAGCGCATTGGGAAACTCGTTGAGGAAGGCCTTGATGCGCCGCGTGCGCTTGAACGCCACGAACCAGCGCGGCAGGCCGAAGGTGCCGGCGATGAGGGCGCCCGGCAGGACGAGCAGCGGCGCGCCGAGCACGAAGACGATCAGCGTCAGCAGCAGGCCGGCGATCGCGGAATAGACGTAGAAGCGCTCGATCGAGACGGCGAGCCCCGCCTGCCGCAGCTGGATGCGCAGCGGCGGCTTCTTGATGTTGCGCTCGCGCACCTTCTGCTTGTCGTCGAGGTCCTTGAGCGAATCCTGGATGGACTTGCGCCGCTTGGCGACCTCGGCGATCCGGTCGCGCGAGGCCTTCACCACCGCGCGGTCGGTGACGGCGTGCTTCACAGTCTCGAGGCGCTTCTCGGTCTGGCGCTCGCTGGCGATCGTGTTGAACATCAGCACATAGGCGATGGCGCCGGCGCTGATCGCGGCGAGCACGACGAAGAGAAGGGTGCTGTCCATGCGCTGCTCCTCGCGCCGCCGTCAGGCGCTCTTTTCCATCGCTTCCAGCGCGCCGGCGAGCCGCTGCTCCTCGCCGAAGTAGCGGGCGCGGTCCCAGAAGGCGGGGCGGCCGACGCCGGTCGAGACATGCTGGCCGACGATCTTGCCGCCGGCGTCCTCGCCCTTGATGTCGTAGAGGATCAGGTCCTGCGTGATGATGACGTCGCCTTCCATGCCGATCACCTCGGTGATGTGGGTGATGCGGCGCGAGCCGTCGCGCAGGCGCGCGGCCTGGATGATGATGTCGACCGAGCCGACGATGATCTCGCGCACCGTGCGCTGGGGCAGGCTGAAGCCGCCCATGGCGATCATCGATTCCATGCGGTTGAGGCATTCGCGCGGGCTGTTGGAGTGGATCGTGCCCATCGAGCCGTCATGGCCGGTGTTCATCGCCTGCAGCAGGTCGAAGACCTCCGGTCCGCGCACCTCGCCGACGATGATGCGTTCGGGACGCATGCGCAGGCAGTTCCTCACCAGGTCGCGCATGGTGATCTCGCCCTCGCCCTCGAGGTTGGGCGGGCGGGTCTCCAGGCGCACGACATGCGGCTGCTGCAGCTGGAGCTCGGCGGAGTCCTCGCAGGTGATGACGCGCTCGTCGCGGTCGATATAGTTGGACAGGCAGTTGAGCAGCGTCGTCTTGCCCGAGCCGGTGCCGCCCGAGATGATGACGTTGCAGCGCACGCGCCCGATGATCTTCAGCACCTCCGCGCCTTCCGGCGTGATGGCGCCGAAGCGGACGAGCTGGTCGAGCGTGAGCTTGTCCTTCTTGAACTTGCGGATGGTGAGCGCGGCGCCGTCGATGGCGAGCGGCGGCGCGATGACGTTGACGCGCGAGCCGTCGGGCAGGCGCGCGTCGCAGATCGGCGAGCTTTCGTCGACGCGGCGGCCGACCTGGCTGACGATGCGCTGGCAGACGTTGAGGAGCTGCTGGTTGTCGCGGAAGCGGATCTGCGTCTGCTCGACCCGGCCGCCGACCTCGATATAGACGTTGCGGGCGCCGTTCACCATGATGTCGGCGATGTCGTCGCGGGCCAGCAGCGGCTCCAGCGGCCCGTAGCCCAGCACGTCGTTGCAGATGTCCTCGAGCAGGTCCTCCTGCTCGGCGATCGACATGGCGAAGTTCTTGATCGCGATGATGTCGTTGACGATGTCGCGGATTTCCTCGCGCGCGGCATCGGGCTCGAGCTTGGCGAGCTGCGACAGGTCGATCGTGTCGATGAGCGCGGAGAAGACCTGGCTCTTGGTGTCGTAGTAGGATTCGTTGCGCTCGCGCTGCGCGGCGCGGCGCGGCGCCTCCGGCGCCAGCGGCGGAGCCTCGATGGAGCGCTTGGGCGCCGCCTCGGCGCGCGGTTCGACCGGCCGGTTGGCCAGCGCCGTGTCGCCATAGGCCGGCACCGACGGGGGCGTGGCGACGGTGCGGAATTCGCCGCCTCTTCCGCCGCCCTCATTGCCTCTCTTGCCAAACATGCTTCACCCGGTCCCGCTACATGATGCCCCCGCCGGGGGCTTGAATGCGCTATTTCTTGCGCAGCTTCAGCCGCTCGACCAGAGCGGCGATGCCGGGCTTCTTCTTGGCCTTGGCCTCGGTGCGCCCGGTCAGAACGTGCGCCAGATCGCTGATGATCTGCACGGTCGCATGGTTGGCGTCCATCTCGCCCAGCATGCGGCCGTTGTTGGCGGCGTTGCCGAAGGCCTGCGGGTCGAAGGGGATGACCGCGACCGGCTCGATGCCCAGCGGCTCGGCGAAGTCCTTCACCGATATCTCCGGCCGCTTCGGCACGCCGACCTGGTTGATGACGAGGCGCGGCGGGCCGTCGTTCGGCCGCAGCTTCTTCAGCATGTCCATCAGGTTCTTGGTGTTGCGCAGGTTGGCCAGCTCGGGCGTGGCGGTGATGATGACCTCGTCGGCCTGCGCCAGCGTATTGCGGCTCCAGCCGGTCCAGATATGCGGCACGTCGAGAATCAGCGCCGGCGCGGTGCGCTGCGCGGTGTCGATGATCTGGGCGAAGGCGTCGGGATCGAAATCGTAGACGCGGTCCAGCGTCGAAGGCGCGGCCAGCAGCGACAGGTGCTCGGCGCACTGCGCCAGCAGGCGGTCGAGATAGACCTCGTCGATGCGCTCCGGCGCGAAAACCGCCTCGGCGATGCCCTGCGCCGGGTCCTGGTCGAAATTGATGTTGGCGGTGCCGAAGGCCAGGTCCATGTCGGCGACCACCACCTCGGAGCCGAACAGCCTGGACATGGTCCAGCCGACATTGTGCGCGATGGTGGAGGAGCCCACGCCGCCCTTCGCGCCGATGAAGGCGATGGAACGTCCGATCGGCGCAGCCTCGGGATCGACAAAGATCGACGAGATGACGCCGACGATGTCGACCATGGAGATGGGCGCGACGATATATTCGGAGACGCCCGAGCGGATCAGCTCGCGATAGAGGCTGATGTCGTTGTAGTGGCCGATGATGACCACCTTGGTCGACGGGTCGCAGACCTCGGCGAGCTGCTCCAGCGCCTCCATCAGCTGGCGCGGCTCGCGCCGCGACTCCATGATGATCAGATTGGGCGTCGGCGCCGACTGGTAGAACTCGATCGCCGTGGCGATGCCGCCCATGTGCACCTTCAGGTGCGCCTTGGCGAGGCGCCGGTCCTCGGCGGCCCGCTCGATGGGATTGGCCACGCTCTCGGTTTCGCAGAAGGCCTGGATCGAAATGCGCGGCACCGGCCGCAGCGTCTTGACCGCGGCGATCTCCGCCTCGCGGGAAGCTTCGTCCCGCTCCGCATCATATGCAAGATTGCTCATCTGCGCTGCCCCCGTGCGGCTCAGTAGTTGATCTCGGACTGGCCGACGAATTCGCGGCTGATCCCGCGGTTCTTGTAGACGCCGATCGCCGCCCCGCGGTTTTCCGGGTCGATCTCCGTCGTCTTGCGCGGGCCGAGCAGGTCGTAGGGATTGGCGACCTGCGCGGCGAGGTTGTTCTGATAGGCGCAGCCGAAATTGGCATAGTGCTTGTTGGCGGCGGTCTCGGTCAGGTCGCTCGGCCAGCGGCCGCACTTGCCGACGCTCGCCGTCACGGCCGTGTAGGAGACCCGGATCGGCGCCGAGACGTCCGGCGCGCCGGCGTCGTAGGAATTGACCAGGATGCGGCTGTAGGGAACGCCCTGCCTGCCGATCACGTCGACCATCTGGGCGGCGACCGCCGAGGCCGCGCCGGCATTGGCGCTGCCATAGGGCACCAGGACGCGCACCGCGGCGCCCGATTTCGCGTCGTAGTCGTCCATGAAGCCGGCCAGTACCTGCGCCTGCTCGCGCGACACCCTTTGCGCGGAGGAAGCCACCGGCAGGTCGATCGTGCGCTCGCGCTCGCCGACCACGATCGGGTGGTTGGTGCGGTAGTCGTCCGGGATCGACCCGACCTGGATGCTGTCCCTGTTGGCGCAGCCGGCCAGCAACGCCGCCGAGAGCGCCGCCAGGACGACCGCGCTGCGCGCCGACGCCGCGATGCGCATGCTGCTACGCTTGATGGCCATTTGTGGGTCCCCACTCACTTGTAGATGTAGCCGACCACACCGTGGTAGCGGCCCTTGGGCAGATCGGTCTTGGCATTGCCGTAGACGCGGTTGACGCGGCCGAGGAAAATGCCGGCGCCGTCGCTGGCGGCGTTGAAATTGTCGTCCGGGCGGGCAAGCGCGGCGCGTGCCGTGGGCTTGGCCAGATAGGGCGTCACGATGATGACGAGCTCGCTCTCGTTGCGGACGAAGTCGCGGCTGCGGAACAGCGCGCCCAGCACCGGCACCTTGGCGAGGCCGGGAATGCCGTTGACCGACTGGCGGATGTCGTCGCGCACCAGGCCGGCGATCATCATCGAGCCGCCGGACGGCAGCTCCACGGTGGTGTCGGCGAGGCGCTTGCGCAGCGAGATGATGCTGGTGTCGCCGATCGCCGCGCTGCCTTCCATCGTCGGCTCCGACACCTGGGTGCGGACCTTCAGGCTGATGCGGCCGGGCGACAGCACCACCGGCTGGAACTCCAGCCCGATGCCGTATTCGATCTTTTCCAGGCCGTAGATGCGCGCGCCGGTCTGGTTGTCGCGCGACACGGCGTTGCTGACCGAGTTGACGATGTTGAACTCGCCGCCGACCCGGAAGGTCGCCTTCTCGCCGGACACGGCCGTCAGCGTCGGCTCGGCCAGCGTCTTCATCACGCCGGACTGGTCGAGCGCGTTGAGATAGGCCTGGATCGAGCCCGTCGGGCTGCGATAGCCGCCGATGCGCGGTGCCGGGGTACCGCCCGCGCCGCCCGGCAGCAGTGTATCGATGATGCCGGTGGCGATACCGCCGCTCGTGGCGTTGGCGATCAGGTTGACGCCCAGCTGCTTCATCACCGTGCGGCTGATCTCGGCGACGGTGACCTTCAGCGTCACCTGGTCCTCGCCGACGATCTTGAGCATGTTGACGACGGCGCTGCGCTGGCGGGTCTGGTCGGGGTTGTTGATGTCGACGCCGCTGCTGGCGCTGCCGCCGGCGGCCGTCTGCGAATATTGCCCGGTCGTGGCCTCGCCGCCGCGAACCAGCATCTCGGCGATCTGCGCCGCGCGCGCGGCGTCGAGCGGCGTCTCGACCGTTCCGGTCAGCACGACGTTGTCGTTGATGAGCTCGACCTTGATGTCGGAGTTCGGGATGAAGCGCTTCAGGTTCTCCTCGACGCCCGCCACGTCGCGCTCGATGGCGAGGTCGAGGCTGGCGATCTGCTGGCCGTTGGCGCCGAAGACGAAGATGTTGGTCTCGCCCACCTGCTTGCCGAAAAGGTAGATGCGGCGGGCGGTGCGCGTGACCGCATCCGCCACCGTCGGGTTGGCGACGAGGATGTCGTAGGCGTCCGCCGGCAGGTCGATGACGATCGACTTGTTGAGGCCGAGCTTGACGCGCTGGGTGGCGCCGGCGCCGCTGACGCGGGCCAGGCCCTGCGCATCGGCGCCGGTGACGGTCATGAACTGGGGCGCGATCGCGGCGACCGTTCCGGCAAGCAGCAAGGCCACGGCGCGGCGCCCGGCGGTGGCGCGGGGCTTGTTGGACATGAGGCTGTTCCTTGACATTAGCGCGCTCCGACTTCCGAGATGTCGCCGGCCTTGATCATGCGCACGGTGCCGCGGCGGCCCGAGCCGGAAACGAGATATTCGCCGGCGCTCTCGACCGGCTGCTGGGCATCGGCGATCGGCCGCAGCGCCAGCGTGAGGCGGTCGGCCATCTGCTGGGCGACGGTGATGATCTCCGCCTGCTCGGGCGTCAGCTCCAGGGTCGCGGTGTCGCCGACGCGCACCTTGCGGCCCTCCTCGTCCTCCTGGATCGCCTGGTCGATGGCCAGCACGCGGATGTTCTTGAGGATGGTCTCGGTGACGAAGCCGTCACGGCCGTTGCCGGAGGTCCCCGTCGAGGTCGAGCGGCGGGTCATGATGACGTCGACATAGTCGTTCGGCAGGATGAAGCCGCCGGCGGAGGTGTCGGCGGCGATGCGGGTCGCCACCGCGCGCTTGCCGCTCGGCAGGATCGACGACATGAAGCTCTGGCCCTCGCCGATCAGCTTCGAGCGGCGCAGCGGCTCGCCGGCATAGAGCGGCACCCTTGCGATGGCGCCCTTCAGCTCCTCAAGCGCGTTGGCGTCGGTGGAACGGGTGAGGAACTGCTGGCTGATCGTGTCGGCCGGCCATGCCTGCCATTCGAGCGCGCTGCCGAGCGTCGATCCCATCGGCACGTCGCGCGCCAGGATCAGCACGTCCTGCAGCTCGATCGCCGGTGCGGCAGGTCCGCTTTCCACCACGATCTGCGCCGGCGGCGCCGCCGTCATGTTCTTGGCGACATAGCCGGCGCCAACAGCGGCGGCGACCGCGACGCCAAGAATGATCAGCCTCGATGAATTCATGGTCGGACCCAGCCCCCGGCAAACCAGTGATCTGCACGGAGATTGGCGTCCAAACGTCAAATTAGGGTTAATGAACCGCTTACGATCATCATTAATTTAAGGTTTAACGGCCTGCGGCACGGCACCGAAACTTGCGCGACAAGTATTCGCTTCGGAGATCAGTGCTGGGCAAGCACGGCCAGCGCCCATTGCACCAGCGCCGTCTGCGGAAAGACGAGCAGGCCGGCGACGCCGAGGGCCAGGCCATAGGGAATCCCCGCCTTTTCGTCGGCGAAGTGGCGCAGGAACATATTGCCGCCGGTGAAGATGGCCATGGGCGAGCCGCGATAGCGCAGGATCAGCAGCGTCAGCATGCCGCCGAGCACCGAGCCGACAACCAGATATTCGAGCAGGTTCCAGCCGAGCCCCATCCACACGGCGGTGCCGGTGAGCAGCTTGGCGTCGCCGCCGCCCATGCCGCCGATGGCGAAGATCGCGAAGGTGACGGCCAGCACCAGCCCGCCGGCGGCGAAATGCATGCCGTATGTCGCCCAGTCCATGCCGGTCAGCGGAGCGATCAGCGCGAAGGACGCGACCAGCAGCAGCGAGACGCGGTTGGCGATGGTCATCGACAGCATGTCGGAGATCGCCGCGAACAGCATGCAGAAGGGAAACACCACGAAAATCGCCGCCGCGAGCATGCCCGGAAATCCTGTCGTCGTTTACGCGCCACATCATATGTTCGCGCGCTTAACCTTTGATGAAGCAGAAACGAAAAAGGCCGCCCGAAGGCGGCCTCGTTCGACGCGGAAGTTGCGTTGGCTGCTAGATGTTGTTGTCCAGCTTGCCAGCGATGCGGTTGAACGCATTGTTGAGCGAACCGCCCAGCGCGGTGGCGCCGGTGACGATGGCCAGCGCGATGAGCGCAGCGATCAGGCCGTATTCGATTGCGGTGGCGCCAGACTCATCCTTGGCGAAACGTGCGAAAAGGTTGGACATGTGTGAGCTCCTTACTCAACGTGTGTTACAGCACTTCCGTCAACATTCTGGTCGCGTCGATCGGATGAGCAGAAATTACGCGGGAGCCGTTGCAATCGGCTTAATAAACAGGATTACCGAATCCTTTCGCGGCCAAACACAGCCGTGTGGTTAACCACCTTATAATGGGTGAGCAGCGGCGGCGCCGGCCCGCGGGCCCCTGCCCGCAAGGCTTTGCGCGCGGGCGGGCGGCGCACATATGAAGCAGTGTCCGTGGCGCCGCCGCACGTGCCGGGCGCTACTTAACCGTTGCTTCACCATTCCCGTTCATTCTTCGTGAAGTCTGTCCGCCACGGAGCACCTTCATGCCGCGCCACCGCCTTGCCGCTGTCGTTCTCGCCGCTGCTTGCGTCGGGGCGGGCGTTTCCGCCGCCATCGCCAATCCCGGCATCGAGGTGGTCATGAACCAGGCCAAGATCGTCAAGCTGGAGCGCGCGGCGGACACGATCGTCGTCGGCAATCCGGCGATCGCGGACGCCGCCGTCCAGGACGCGACGACGCTGGTGCTGACGGGACGCGGCTTCGGCGTCACCAACCTGGTCGTCATGGATGCGTCGGGCACGCCGATCATGGACGAGCAGGTGACCGTCTCGCGCAACAATCCGAACTCGGTGCAGATCTACCGCCGCGCCGCGGTGCAGACCCTCTCCTGCACGCCCTATTGCGAAAGCTCCTACAAGAGCCAGGCCGAATTCAGCTCTGACAAGGGCGTCAGCACGGGCGAGTGACGCCGGTCCCTCTGGTTAACCGGGGCTGAACCGGGGGCGCAAAACTCTCGGCATTACCAGAACGGGACGTCAACCCGGGGGCGCTAAGGTCGCCAGACGTCGGCGAAGGATCCGATCGGGGTGGATCATGGGGCAGCGGATGAGTGACTCTGTGGAAGCGCAACCCGGCGCGCCGGGCCGGCGACGCAGGGCGCTGCGTTTCGGCCGCGACAGGCGCGGCAGCGTGGCGATCGAATTCGGCGTGCTGGCGATCCCCTTCTCGCTGCTCGTCTTCGCCATCCTGGAAAGCTGCATCTCCTTCGCCGGGCAGCAGCTTCTCGCCAACGCGACCGACAATGTCGCCCGCCAGCTGCGCACCGGCCAGATCAAGGCCAGCACCGTGACGGAGGCCTCGCTCAAGCAGCTCATCTGCAAGGACATCAGCATCCTCGTCGCCAGCGGCTGCCCGGAACTGGTCGTTGACCTGCGCGAGTTCCCGACATTCGAGGCCGCCGCCGCCGTCAGGATCAGCCTGACCGCCGACAAGGACATCGACACGACGGGCTTCGCGGTGACGCCGGGACCGTCCATGTCGAAGAACATGCTGCGCGTCTTCTATCGCTGGCCGGTGATCACCGACTTCATGCGCAAGTCCATGTCCAACCTGAAGGGCGGCAAGACGCTGCACTTCGCGACGGCAACCTGGCAGAACGAGCCCTTCGATGATTGAGCGCGCGAGACGGAGCCTGCACCGCATCCTGCGCGACCGGCGCGGCGTGGCGGCGATCGAATTCGCCATCATCGCGCCGATCCTGCTGTCGCTCTACTTCGTGACGATGGAAGTGTCGCAGGGCATCGAGGTCAACAAGAAGGTCGGCCGCGCCGGCAGCATGATCGCCGACCTCGTGACCCAGCAGCAGAAGGTAACGCGATCCGAGGTGAACGCGATCCTGAGGATCGGCGAGGCGATCCTGCAGCCCTACAACCGCAGCCGGCCGACCATCATCGTCACCGCCGTGCAGATGAGCGACACGGTGACGCCCGAGGCGCGCGTCGTCTGGTCGCGCAAGATCGACAACGGCACCTTCGCCGCCGGCACGGCCGCCGGCCAGCCGGCCGATGTTCCCGACCGGCTCAAGATCCGCAACACCTTCCTCATCAAGGTCGAGAGCAAGCTCGGCTATGCGCCGGTCGTCACCTGGACGGCGAGCCAGAAGCAGACGCTGGGGCTGCTTTCGGCCTTCGACGGCATCGCGATGAACGAGGTCTACTACCTGCGCCCGCGCATGAGCCAGACCATCACCTGCTCCGACTGCTGAGGGCGCGGCGTTTGCCAAGCCGCCGGTTGCATCCTATCTCTTGAATCCGACGCATGTGCGCCGCGGCCCCTACGGCGCGCGGCACATGCATGGAACAACGGGTTGAGGTGCAACCCTCCTGAACGGCCAGCCATGTCGCGCGCTTTCGTTTTCGTACTCGACTCCTTCGGTATCGGCGGCGCGCCCGACGCAGCCGCCTTCGGGGACGCGGGCGCCGACACCTACGGCCATATAAGCGAAGCCTGCGCGAAGCGGCATGGCGACCGCGCGGGCCTGCGCGCCGGGCCGCTGCGCATGCCCAATCTCGAACGGCTCGGCCTTGCCCATGCCGCGGCGCTTGCCACGGGCAGGCCCCCGCCGGCCTTCGCGCCGGAAGGCTTCCACGGCGCGGCGAGCGAGGTTTCCACCGGCAAGGATACGCCGTCGGGCCATTGGGAGATGGCCGGCGTGCCGGTGCGCTTCGGCTGGGGCACCTTTCCCGAGGCGGTCCCCGCCTTGCCGCCCGAACTCACAGACGCCGTCATCGCCGAGGCCGGCCTGCCCGGCATCCTCGCCAACCGCCACGCCTCGGGCACCGGCGTGATCGAGGATTTCGGCGAGGCGCACATCGCCACCGGCAAGCCGATCTTCTACACCTCGGTCGATTCCGTCATCCAGATCGCCGCGCACGAGACGCATTTCGGGCTGGAGCGGCTCTACGAGCTGTGCCGCATCACCCGCCGTCACGCCGACCGCTGGAATGTCGGGCGGGTGATCGCGCGTCCCTTCACCGGCGAGACGCGCCAAACCTTCCAGCGCACGCCCAACCGCCGCGACTACGCGGTGCCGCCGCCCGAGCCCACCCTTCTCGACCGCGTCGAGGCGGCCGGCCGCAAGGTCTTCGCGGTGGGCAAGATCGGCGACATCTTCGCCCATCGCGGCGTCAGCGACCTGCGAAAGGCGCCCGACAACATGGCGATGTTCGACGCGGCGCTGTCTGCAATCGCCGAGGCTGGCGACGGCGACCTCGTCTTCGCCAATTTCGTCGATTTCGACACCAATTTCGGCCATCGCCGCGACGTGCCGGGCTATGCCGCCGCGCTCGAGGCCTTCGACCGGCGCGTGCCGGAGGCGCTGGCGGCGCTCGGGCCGGGCGACCTTTTGATCTTCACCGCCGACCATGGCTGCGATCCGACATGGGCGGGCACCGACCACACACGCGAGCGCGTGGCGATCGTCGGCACCGGCCCTGGCATCGCGCCCGCCAATGTTGGCGTGCGGAAAACCTTCGCCGATATCGGCGAGACCGTCGCCGCCCATCTCGGCCTCGCGCCGGGCCCGCACGGCACCTCGTTCCTGCCGAAGGCGCCCGATGCCTGAACTGCCGGAGGTCGAAACCGTGCGGCGCGGCCTGCAGCCCTTCATGGAGGGCGCGACCATCCGCCATGTGGCGCAGCGGCGGCCGGACCTCCGCTTCCCCTTCCCACCCGATTTCGTGCAGCAGCTCGAAGGACGCCGCATCGCGGAAATCGCCCGGCGGTCGAAATACCTGCTTTTCCATCTCGACGAGGGCCCGGTGCTCATCGCCCATCTCGGCATGTCGGGTTCGTTCCGGATCGAGACGGGCGAGGAGGCGGCGACGCCCGGCGCCTTCCATCACGAGCGCGGCAAGCTCGCCGCGCACGATCACGTCGTCTTCGACCTCGTCTCGGCCCATGGCGAGGCCGGGCGCGTCGTCTTCAACGATCCGCGCCGCTTCGGCTTCATGCTCTTCGGCGACCCGGCGCATCTTCACGAGCACCCGCTGCTTGCCGGCCTCGGCATCGAGCCGACCGGCAATGCGCTCGACGGCGCGGCGCTCAACGCCCTCCTCGCCGGCCGCCGCGCACCGCTGAAGGCCGCCCTGCTCGACCAGCGCGCCATTGCCGGCCTCGGCAACATCTATGTCAGCGAGGCGCTCTGGCGGGCCGGCCTGTCGCCGCGCCGCAGCGCGGGCTCCATCGCCTCGGCCACGAAGCCGTCCACGCCGCGCACGACGCGCCTTGCCACCGCCATCCGCGACGTGATCGGCGATGCGATCGCCGCCGGCGGCTCGTCGCTGCGCGACTATGTCCATGCCGACGGCTCGCTCGGCTATTTCCAGCATTCCTTCAGCGTCTACGACCGCGAGGGCGAGCCGTGCCGGCGGCCGGGCTGCGGCGGCACCGTCGGCCGCATCGTCCAGTCCGGGCGCTCCACCTTCTTTTGCAGCGCCTGCCAGCACTGATCCCAGTCCAGAGAGGATGCCATGAGCTTCGAGACCATCATCACCGAGACGCGCGGCAAGGTCGGGCTGGTCACGCTCAACCGTCCCAAGGCGCTGAACGCGCTCAACACCACGATGATGCGCGAGCTGGTCGCGGCCCTCAGGGCGTTCGATGCCGACGCCGGCATCGGCGCGGTGGTGCTCACCGGCTCCGAAAAGGCATTCGCCGCCGGCGCCGACATCAAGGAGATGCAGGCGAAGACCTATGTGGACGCCTATCTGGACGACCTGTTCGCCGGCTGGGAGGAGATGGGCCGCGTGCGCAAGCCGATCATCGCGGCGGTGGCCGGCTATGCGCTGGGCGGCGGCTGCGAGCTCGCGATGATGTGCGACTTCATCATCGCCGCCGACAATGCGAAGTTCGGCCAGCCGGAGATCACGCTGGGCGTGATGCCGGGCATGGGCGGCTCGCAGCGGCTGACGCGTTTCGTCGGCAAGTCGAAGGCGATGGACATGTGCCTGACCGGCCGGATGATGGATGCGGCCGAGGCCGAGCGCAGCGGGCTGGTGTCGCGCGTCGTGCCGCTCGCCGGCCTTGTCGACGAGGCGCTCGCGGCGGCACAAAAGATCGCCGGCTTCTCCCTGCCCGCCGTGCTGATGGCCAAGGAGGCGGTCAACCGCGCCTATGAGACGACATTGTCGGAAGGCTTGCGCTTCGAGCGCCGCGTCTTCCATTCCATGTTCGCGCTGGAGGACCAGAAGGAAGGCATGGCCGCCTTCACGGAAAAGCGGCCGCCCGACTTCCGCAACCGCTGAGGTGAAAGAAAGCCGCCTGCGGCGTTGACGCTGCGCGCAAGCTGAACTATAAGCCGCGCACCAATAGGCGGCCCGTGGGCTGCCTGATTTATTTTGTGCACCTCACCCTTTCCGAAGGCAGGTGCGTCCCGCACGAGACAGAGAGGCATAATGGCCAATACATCTTCGGCCAAGAAGGCAACGCGCAAGATCGAAGCCCGCACCGCCGTGAACAAGAACCGCCGCTCGCGCGTGCGCACTTATGTGCGCAAGGTCGAGGAAGCGCTCGCCTCCGGCGACAAGGGCGCGGCCGAGGAAGCCTTCAAGGCAGCCCAGCCCGAACTGATGCGCGCAGCCTCCAAGGGCGTGGTTCACAAGAACACCGCTTCGCGCAAGGTCTCGCGCCTGGCGCAGCGGGTCAAGGCGCTCGGCGCCTGATCTCCCTTCCATAGCCGACAGAAAGTTACCCGGCGCATCGCGCCGGGTTTTTTCATTTGTGCGCAGCGGCTTGGCTGGTTTGCGGCCACGGCAATTTGCCGGCTGCATCTGATTCTGCGGCGCCCCCGCGGCAACCGCCGCCACAATCCTTCAAGCGCTCTTTTTCTTTTTGTATCAGTGGCTTGCTGGATAGTTATCCACAGGCCTTCCACGCGGCCTCCGGCGCGCCGAACGCCCGAAAGAGTCAAGGGCTTTTTTTAACTTTTTTTGTGGAGACGGCCGGGCTCGCGGCGCCGCGCCGAAGGTTTTGATTCAAAACGAATTAACCCTCGGCGCCCGTTTTTCGGCGCACAAGTCAATGCCTCCGGGCCGCCTTAAACATGAAAAATCTCTTACCCTGCCCTTGCTCTGGCGGGCCTGTTTTCGGTAGTGTCCAAGCATCGAAGGGACGGGCGGCGCCCTACCGGAAAACTCCCGAAATAAGCGGGTTCCGGCGCGGATATCTTCTCCGCGGACGCTGTATTTTGTTCTTTTCGCGTTGTGTACATCGTCGCTCGGGCCGCTTGCGGCAGCACCAGTTCCAGGACCGGTGGCCGATGACGCATGTGCAGGTGTTGGTTGAGTGAGGGGCCGGCCGGCTCGGTCGCATGACATGAGGGAGCATTCACGACAGTAGCCCGAAGGGCTGAACGAGGGCACGTGCCTGCAAGGCGCCGCGGCGAGGCGTCGGCGGGCACATCAAAACGGTAGGGACAAAAAGAAGATGCAACGCGTCATCGCAACGAACATCCAGGCGGATGCCTCTCAGGACGGGGAAGACTTGGCGGCGGATGCCGCCGTCCAGGATGGCGGGGCAACACACATCTTCGACAGGGTGAAGGCGCAGCTCAAGGCACGTCTCGGCACGGAAGTCTTCGCGAGCTGGTTCGCGCGCATGCAGGTGGCGGAGTATTCCCGCGGGCTGGTACGCATCTCGGTGCCGACCGCCTTCCTGAAATCATGGATCAACGGCCATTATATCGACCTCATCACGCAGCTCTGGCGCGAAAGCGACCCGACGCTCATGAAGCTGGAGATCGTCGTGCGCAGCGCCGCGCGGCAGGCCAAGGCCGACGAGCAGCCGCGCCGCATGCAGCGGCCGCAGCAGGTGGCGCTGGCGAGCGGAACGGCGGCCGCGCCGCGCATCGAGCGGCCGGCATCGGTCCGCGCCGCCTCGGCCGAGCCCGAGGTGCGGGCCAACTTCGTCGGATCGCCGCTCGATACGCGCTATTCCTTCGCCTCCTTCGTGGAGGGCGCGCCGAACCGCGTCGCCTTCGCGGCGGCCAAGACCGTGGCGGAATCGGGCCCCGGCTCGGTGCGGTTCAACCCGCTCTTCCTCCACGCCTCGGTGGGGCTGGGCAAGACGCATCTCCTGCAGGCCATCGCCTCGGAATCGCTGAAGCGGCGGCCGAACTCGCGCGTCGTCTACCTGACGGCGGAATATTTCATGTGGCGCTTCGCCACGGCGATCCGCGACAACAACGCGTTGACCCTCAAGGAGCAGTTGCGCGACATCGACCTCCTGATCATCGACGACATGCAGTTCCTGCAGGGCAAGTCGATCCAGCACGAGTTCTGCCACCTCATCAACATGCTGCTCGACAGCGCCCGCCAGGTCGTGGTCGCGGCGGACAGGCCGCCCTCGGAGCTGGAATCGCTGGAGCCGCGCGTGCGCTCGCGCCTCAATGGCGGCGTGGCGCTGGAAATGGCGGCGCCCGACTACGAGATGCGCCTGGCGATCCTGAAGCAGCGGCTCGCCGCCGCGCAGGAAGAGGACGCATCGCTCGCCATCGGCGACGAGATCCTCGACTATGTGGCCCGCTCCGTCACCGGCAGCGGCCGCGAGCTGGAGGGCGCGTTCAACCAGATGCTGTTCCGCCACTCCTTCGAGCCCCAGCTGACTCTTGAGCGCGTCGACGAGATTCTCGGCCATATCTGCCGCAGTGGCGAGCCCAAGCGCGTGCGCATCGAGGACATCCAGCGCATCGTCGCCCGGCACTACAACGTGTCGAAGACGGAGCTGCTCTCGAACCGGCGCACCCGCACCATCGTCAAGCCGCGCCAGATCGCCATGTATCTGGCCAAGGTGCTGACGCCGCGCTCGCTGCCGGAGATCGGCCGCCGCTTCGGCGGACGCGACCACACGACGGTGCTGCACGCGGTGCGCAAGATCGAGGGGCTGACCGACAGCGACAATACGCTGGCGCAGGAACTGGAACTGCTCAAGCGGCTGATCAGCGACCAGCCGTGAGCGCGCGGGCCCGCCTGCGGGCGAGATATCCCCAGATGCAGGCCGGGACGGCGGGCCCGAAATGCCGCAAGGCTTGCCTTTGCCGCCCTTTTGCTGGCAGTCTGCGGCTCAATCCGGTTTGACCCGGCCATATGGGAACGGCTGTCGAAAGACGGTCGTTCCCTTCTTGTCAGTGGACCACCCGTCATGCGCGTCATCCTCGAACGCTCGAACCTTTTGAAGTCGCTCAATCACGTCCACCGGGTTGTCGAGCGGCGCAACACGATCCCGATCCTGTCCAACGTGCTCCTGGCGGCGCAGGGCGCGAGCCTCGAGATGAAGGCGACCGACCTCGACCTCGAAGTGACCGAGGCGACCGCCGCGACCGTCGAGCAGGCCGGCGCCACGACAGTTCCCGCCCACCTGCTCTACGACATCGTGCGCAAGCTTTCGGACGGCGCGGAGGTGATGCTGAAGACCGACGAGAGCGGCAATGCCATGTCGGTGATCTCGGGCCGCTCCTCCTTCCGCCTCCAGTGCCTGCCGCAGGCGGATTTCCCCGAACTGTCGGCCGGGTCGTTCAGCCATATGTTCCGCATGGAATCGGCGCTGCTGAAGGCGCTGATCGAGAAGACCCAGTTCGCCATCTCCACCGAGGAGACGCGCTACTACCTCAACGGCATCTTCCTGCACACGCACGAGACCGGCGGCCAGCTCAAGCTGCGCTCGGTGGCGACCGACGGCCACCGGCTGGCGCGCGCCGAGGTCGACGCGCCGGCGGGCTCGGAGGGCATGCCGGGCATCATCATCCCGCGCAAGACCGTCGCCGAGCTACAGAAGCTGGTGGACGACCCGGATGTTGCCGTCACGGTCGAGCTTTCCGACACCAAGATCCGCTTCACCATCGGCTCCGTAGTGCTGACCTCCAAGCTCATCGACGGCACCTTCCCCGACTACCAGCGCGTCATCCCCACCGGCAACGACAAGCGCCTCATCATCGACCGCCAGAGCTTCGCGGCGGCGGTGGACCGCGTCTCGACCATCTCGTCGGAGCGCGGCCGGGCGGTGAAGATGTCCATTGCCAATGGTCAGGTCACGCTTACCGTCAACAATCCCGATTCCGGCAGCGCCACGGAAGAGATCCCGGCCGACTACGAAGCCGACCCGATCGATATCGGCTTCAATGCGCGCTACCTGCTGGACGTCGCAGCACAGCTCTCCGGCAGTGAGGCGCGCTTCATGCTGGCGGATGCGGGCTCGCCGACGCTGATCCACGACACGGCCGACGAGCGCGCGCTCTATGTGCTGATGCCGATGCGCGTCTGACGCCGTGGCGAACGGCGCGCCGCCGCAGGTCCATGTCGCGCGGCTGCGGCTCACGGACTTCCGCAACTACCGCGCGCTGTCGCTCGACCTGCGGCCAGGCGCCGTCGTCTTCACCGGCGAGAACGGCGCCGGCAAGACCAACCTTCTCGAAGCCGTCTCCTTCCTCTCGCCGGGGCGCGGGCTGCGGCGCGCGCAGCTTGCCGACGTCGCGCGCCAGGGCGGCGGCGAGGGCTTCGCCGTCCATGCCGCGCTCGAAGGGCCGTTCGGCGACTGCGAGATCGGCACCGGCACGATCGGCACCGGCGGCGAGAGCGAGACGACGCGGCGCGTGCGCATCAACGGCGCGCCTGCCCGCAGCGCCGACGAGATGCTGGAATGGCTGCGCGTCATCTGGCTGACGCCGGCCATTGACGGGCTCTTCACCGGACCCGCCGCCGACCGGCGGCGCTTCCTCGACCGCATGGTGCTGGCGGTCGATCCCGCGCACGGCCGCCGCGCCGCGGACTATGAGCGCGCCATGCGCTCACGTAACCGCATGCTTACGGATGGCGTGCAGGACGCGGAATGGTTCGACGCCATCGAGACGCAGATGGCGGAAACCGGCACGGCGATCGCTGCCGCCCGCGTCGAGATGGTGCGGCTGCTTGCCGCCATGATCGCGCGCGTTGCCGACGACAGCCCTTTCCCGCGCGCCACGATCACGCTCGAAGGGGCGATCGAGAGCGATGTCGCCGGCCGCGCCGCTGTCGATGTGGAGGAGACCTTTCGTGCGAGCCTGCGCGAAGGCCGCCATCGCGACCGTGCCGCCGGCCGCACGCTGGAGGGTCCGCACCGCACCGAGCTGCTGGTGCGCCACGGGCCGAAGGACCAGGCGGCGGAGCTCTGCTCCACCGGCGAGCAGAAGGCGCTGCTGGTCGGCCTCGTGCTGGCGCATGCGCGCCTCACCGGCGAACTGACCGGCTCCGCGCCGCTGCTGCTGTTGGACGAAATCGCCGCGCATTTCGACGCCGGCCGCCGCGCCGCGCTTTTCTCGATCCTCGACGACCTCAACTGCCAGTATTTCATGACCGGCACGGAAGCCTCTCTCTTCGAGAGCCTTGCCGGCCGCGCGCAGTTCCTCACCATTGCCGGCGGCACCGTGTCCGGCGACGGCGCATGACAATGCCCGCGCGGCATCCTACCTTCATGGCATGACCAGCCCCGCCCCGCTTCTCCCCGAGGAACTCGAACGCTATGCGCGCCACATCGTGCTGCCGGAGATCGGCGGCGCGGGCCAGCAGAAGCTGAAGCGCGCGCGCGTGCTGGTGCTCGGCGCCGGCGGGCTGGGCGCGCCGGTGCTCGCCTATCTGGCGGCGGCGGGCGTCGGCACGCTCGGCATAGTGGAAGACGACACCGTCGCGCTCTCCAATCTCCAGCGGCAGATCATCCACGACACGGCGAGCGTCGGCATGGACAAGATCGACAGCGCCGCCCTCGCCATCAGCCGTATCAATCCGCATGTCGGCGTCGTGGCGCACCGGATGCGCCTCGACGCCGGCAATGCCGAAGCGCTCGTCTCAGGCTATGACGTGGTCGTTGACGGCTCCGACAATTTCGACGCGCGCTATGCGCTGGCAGATGCCTGCGAGCGGGCGCGAAAGCCGCTGGTGACGGCCGCCGTGGGCCGTTTCGATGGCACGCTCACCGTGCTCCTGCCTTTCGCCGAAGCAAAGGACGGCCGCCTCAACCCCGGCTATCGCGACCTCTTCCCCGAGCCGCCCCCGGCCGGGCTGGTGCCGTCCTGCGCCGAAGCCGGCATCGTCGGCGCACTGACCGGCGTCATGGGCACGCTGGAGGCGATGGAGGTCGTCAAGCTCATCACCGGCATCGGCGAGCCGCTGGTGGGCCGCCTGCTGATGTATGACGCGCTCGCCGCCCGCTTCGAAACGGTGCGCTACCGGCGCGCCGGATGAGGCCTCAGAACTGCCACTTCATGCCCTGCTCGGGCATGATGAAGTTGACGCCGGGCGCGTTGCCTTCCCTGAGCTCGCCCAGAATGGCCTCCTGCGGAGAGACGCCCTTCTTCAGCGAATATTTCACATGGCTGACGATCACGGGAAGGTCCCTGAGGCTGCCTGCCCCGGCCTTCTCCTCCAGCGCCTTGAGCGACTTCAGCATCCATGCCGGCGTCAGGTGGCCGAACAGCAGCTTGTCCGGCTGGGCATTGGTGTAGGAGACCTCGAGGATGACCGCCTTGAGCCGGCCGGCGCGCACCTTGTCGGCGACGGCCGTCCAAACATCTGCGATGCCAGTCGACTTCTCGACCTCGTCTGGGCCGGTGTCGCCGAAGCAGAGCACGGCGTCCTCGCCGCTTTCGATGAGGAAGGCGGTCGATTCCACGCCGCCATGGCTGAGCGGGAACGCGGTGACGCTCATGGCGGTGTTGGCGATCTCCACCTTCTCGCCGGCGGTCAGGTCCCGGTAGTCGTATTTCTTGAGCTGCGGTTCCTTGCCGCGATTGCCGAAGTTCGGCCAGGCGATCCAGTTGAAATAGGTCTGCTCGATGTTCTTCGTCACCGAGGGCAGCGCATAGATGGGCTTGCTGCTGTCGTCCGGCGAGGCGGCGATCAGGCCTGCAATGTGGTCGGTATGCGCATGGCTGATGAGATAGGCCTTGATCTCCTGGGTCAGCACGTGGCCGACGCGGGTGTAGCCGGAATCGGCCGGCACGTTCACATCATCGAACGCGCCCTTTTCGTCGGCGACGCGAAGGCCGTTCACCAGCGCGCCCACGTCGCACATCACCGCGCGCGGATCGCCGCGCGGCGCGATCATCCAGGCGCTCAGATTGCCGTCCTCGATGCCGCCGCGCGCGCCGACCGCGACGATGTCGAAACCCTCGCCGGCAACGGCGGCCGCAGGCAGGCCGAGCGACAGCGAGATGAGAAGCAATGCGGTTCGTTTCATGATGACACCCCTTGTTCCGAAGCAGGATGTCTGTGACGCGCTTTCATGACACGGGTGCGTCAGACCCTCACCGGCAGCACCCTGTCCGGCGGGCGATGACCGTCGAAATAGGTGCGGATGTTGATGATGACCTTGTCGCCCATGTCGATGCGGCCTTCCAGCGTGGCCGAGCCCATATGCGGCAGCAGCACCGCCTTGCCCTTCTGCGCCAGCTTGATGAGCTTCGGGTTCACCTGCGGCTCGTGCTCGAACACGTCGAGCGCCACGCCCGCCAGCCGGTTCTCCTGCAGCAGCCTGACGAGCGCATCCTCGTCGATGATGCCGCCGCGCGCGGCGTTCACCACATAGGCGGTGGGCTGCAGCAGGGCCAGGCGCCGCGCCGACAGGAGGTGATAGGTCGCCGGGGTGGACGGGCAGTTGACCGAGATGAAGTCCATCCGGGCGAGCATCTGGTCGAGGCTCTCCCAATAGGTGGCTTCCAGCTCGTCCTCGGTGGCGGCCGCCACGCGGTTGCGGTTGTGGTAGTGGATCGACAGGCCGAAGGCCTTGGCGCGGCGCGCCACGGCCGTGCCGATGCGTCCCATGCCGACGATGCCCAGCCGCTTGCCCCAGATGCGCCGCCCCAGCATCCAGGTCGGCGACCAGCCGGGCCATTTCTGGCCGCTCTTGAGGAATTCCGCGCCCTCCGTCAGGCGGCGCGGACCGGCGAGGATCAGCGCCATGGTCATGTCCGCCGTGTCCTCGTTGAGCACGTTGGGCGTGTTGGTCACGGTGATGCCGCGCGCCGCGGCGGCGGCAATGTCGATATTGTCGACGCCGTTGCCGAAATTGGCGATGAGCTTCAGCGCCGGCCCCGCCTGCGCGATCACGGCGGCGTCGATGCGGTCGGTGACGGTGGGCACCAGCACTTCCGCCACCCGCACGGCCGCTACCAGCTCCGGCTGCGTCATCGCGTGATCGTCGAGATTGAGCCTTGCGTCGAAAAGCTCGCACATGCGCGTCTCGACCTGGTCGGGCAGCTTGCGCGTGACTATCACCAGAGGCTTCTTCCTGCCGGCCATCGTCCCTCGAATCCGGGCTCTTGTTGAGACCTCTTTAACCAAGATGGACGACACTTCCCATCGTGCCGCCCGAGCCTTCTCTTACTAGAGGGCCCGGCGAAAGACAAAGGGGGCGGCGGCACCTACCGACCTCCGACTCACGGTCAGGCAACGAACGTCATGTGGTCGCTCGCATCGCGTCTTCTCATCATTACCCTGCTGCTCGTCGGCGCGGCCGGCGTGGCGCCGGCAAGCGCCAATTCGGCGCCGGCGCTCACCATGGGCCCCAGCGGCCTGCCGCTGCCGCGATTCGTCAGCCTCAAGTCGGGCCGCGTCAACCTGCGCGTCGGCCCCGGCATCAACTATGCCGTCGACTGGATGTATCTGAAGCCCGGCCTGCCGGTGGAGATCATCCAGGAGTATGACAACTGGCGCCGCGTGCGCGATGCCGACGGCACCGAGGGCTGGATCAACCAGTCGCTGCTGTCGGGACGCCGCACGGCCATCGTCGCGCCATGGCAGCGCGGCAAGGACAATCCGCTGCCGCTGCTTGCCGAGGCGCGCAGGGAAGGCCAGCTCGTGGCCCGCGTCGAGCCCGGCGTGATCGCCACGCTGCGCATGTGCAACGGCGACTGGTGCCAGGTCGACGTGTCTGGCCATCGCGGCTGGATCAGCCAGTCGCTGCTGTGGGGCGCCTATCCGGGCGAATCCATCGCCAACTGACCGGCGTGCCGGCGGCGTTCAGCCGCGTCCGATGCGGCCGAGATGCGTGTCGCGGAAGCCGGTCGGCAGCTTCAGCCCATAGCCCAGCATGCGGTCGGCGGCGATATGCGCCAGCCAGATCAGCGCCACCGGCAGCATCCAGCCGGCGAGTTCGAGATATGCGCCGAAGGCCAGAAGCACCGGCCCGACGACCGTATGGAACAGATTGTAGACGGCGGCGCCGATGCGCGGGCCGGCCGCATAGCCCGCCATCGACAGGTCGGGCGCCAGGATCAGCACGGCGAAGAGCAGCCATGAGCCGCCGACCACGGCATAGACGAAAATGGCCGCGACGAGCACGGCCAGCCATTCGAGCCTGACGAGGAGATCGACCGGGCGCAGCGTGCCGCTCAGTTCCCGCGCCGCGGGCGCAGCCGCACGACGATGTCGATATTGGCGATTTCCATGCCTTCGGGCGGTTCGGGAAGGTTATGGACGCTCACCGCCTCGCCCTCGATGTCCACCACGCGATTCTCGCCTTCGATGAAGAAATGGTAGTGGTCGGAGGTATTGGTGTCGAAATAGGTGCGCTGGCCCTCCACCGCGAGGATTCGCAGCAGGCCGGCCTCGGTGAACTGGTGCAGCGCGTTGTAGACGGTCGCCAGCGACACGGCGACGCCGGCGCCGAGCGCCTCCTCGTGCAGTTCCTCGGCGGAAAGGTGACGGTCGCCCTTGGCGAAAAGCAGCTCCGCCAGCGCAATGCGCTGCCGGGTCGGCCGCAAGCCGGCTTCACGTACCCTCTCTTCCACAGTGGTGATCTGCATGCAGGTCCCCGAACATTCGTCGGCAAATACGGCGCGTCGCACATGTTTTGGCCAGTATGCGCTTGTTTCGTATATATTCCGTCACGCAAAGCCGATCAATAGCGACCGGCGGTCGCGCCTGAAACACAATTGGCGGCGATTAGTCCTCCCGCCTGTTCCCTCCCGCGAACCGTCTGTGTTAGGAGGACGGCCACGTTGAGGCTGATGAGGAGCGATGATGGCCGACCGGAAATCCAGCTACGGGTATGAGGACCTGCTCGCCTGCGCGCGCGGAGAACTCTTCGGTCCCGGCAACGCCCAGCTCCCGGCCCCGCCGATGCTGATGTTCGACCGCATCACCGAGATCAGCGAGACCGGCGGTGCCTTCGACAAGGGTTTCGTGCGCGCCGAATTCGCGATCAAGCCCGACCACTGGTTCTTTCCCTGCCATTTCATCGGCAACCCGGTCATGCCCGGCTGCCTCGGCCTCGACGCGCTGTGGCAGATGACCGGCTTCTTCCTCGGCTGGCTGGGCGAGCCCGGCAAGGGCATGGCGCTCTCCACCGGCGAGGTGAAGTTCAAGGGCATGGTCACGCCGTCGGTCAAGACGGTGGAATATGGCGTCGACTTCAAGCGCGTCATGCGCGGCCGCCTCGTGCTCGGCATTGCCGACGGCTGGCTGAAGGCCGACGGCGAGCAGATCTATACCGCCACCGACCTCAAGGTCGGCCTGGCAAAACAGGGCGCGGCCTGAGCCCGCCCGCCTTCGCAAGGAGCAGACCATGAGACGGGTTGTCGTGACTGGCCTCGGCATCGTGTCCTCGATTGGCAACGACGCCAACGAGGTGTCGGCATCGCTGCGCGATGCGAAATCGGGCATCACCTTCTCGGAGGACTTCGCCGAGCACGGCTTCCGCAGCCAGGTGTGGGGCAAGCCGACGCTCGACCCGACCGAGCTGGTCGACCGCCGCGCCATGCGCTTCCTCCACAGGGGCGGCGCGTGGAACCATGTGTCGATGCAGCAGGCCATCGCCGATGCCGGGCTGGAAGAGGGCGACATCACCAATGAGCGCACCGGCATCATCATGGGCTCCGGCGGCCCTTCCACCCGCGTGATCGTGGAAGCGGCGGAAACCACGCTCAAGAACACCAGCCCCAAGCGGATCGGACCCTTCGCGGTGCCGAAGGCCATGTCCTCCACCGCCTCGGCCACGCTCGCCACCTGGTTCAAGATCCATGGCGTGAACTATTCGATCTCGTCGGCCTGCTCCACCTCGGCGCATTGCATCGGCAATGCCTACGAGCTGATCCAGTGGGGCAAGCAGGACATGATCTTCGCCGGCGGGCACGAGGACCTGGACTGGACCATGTCCGATCTCTTCGACGCCATGGGCGCGATGTCGTCCAAATTCAACGACACGCCTGCCACGGCCTCGCGCGCCTATGACGCGACCCGCGACGGCTTCGTCATCGCCGGCGGCGCGGGCGTGCTGGTGCTCGAGGAGCTGGAGCACGCCAAGGCGCGCGGCGCCAAGATCTATTGCGAGGTCGTCGGCTACGGCGCCACCTCCGACGGCTACGACATGGTGGCGCCCTCGGGCGAGGGCGCGGTGCGCTGCATGAAACAGGCGATCGCCACCGTCGACGGCCCGGTGGACTACATCAACACGCACGGCACCTCGACGCCGGTCGGCGATTCCAAGGAAATGGGCGCCATCCGCGAGGTGTTCGGCGAGAAGATGCCCTACATCACCTCCACCAAGTCGCTGACGGGCCATTCGCTCGGCGGCGCCGGCGTGCAGGAGGCGATCTACTCGATCCTGATGATGCAAGGCCGCTTCATCGGCGAGAGCGCGCATATCGAGAATCTCGACCCGGAATTCGAAGGCATGCCGATCGTGCGCAAGCGCATCGACGACGCGAAGATCGACACCGTCCTTTCCAATTCGTTCGGTTTCGGCGGCACCAACGCGACGCTGGTCATGCAGCGCTACAACGGCTGACGCAGCGACAATAAGAAGACACGCCGGAGCATGGGCATGGATGGACTGATGAAGGGCAAGCGGGGCCTGATCATGGGCGTCGCCAACGACCATTCGATCGCGTGGGGCATCGCCCAGCAACTGCACAAACAGGGAGCGGAGCTCGCCTTCACCTATCAGGGCGAGGCTTTCGGCAAACGGGTCAAGCCGCTGGCCGACAAGGTCGAAGCCAAGCATCTCCTGCCCTGCGACGTCGAGGACGTCGCCACCGTCGACGCCGTCTTCGCCGACCTCATGGATGCCTGGGGCGGCATCGACTTCGTCGTCCATGCCATCGGCTATTCCGACAAGAACGAGCTCAAGGGCCTCTATGCCGACACCACGCGCGAGAACTTCGTGCGCACCATGGTGATCTCCTGCTTCTCCTTCACCGAGGTGGCGAAGCGCGCCGCCGCGATGATGAGCGAGGGCGGCAGCCTGCTGACGCTCACCTATGCGGGCTCCACCCGCGTGATGCCCAACTACAACGTCATGGGCGTCGCCAAGGCGGGGCTGGAGGCGAGCGTGCGCTATCTCGCCAACGATTTCGGCCCGCGCGGCATCCGCGTCAACGCCATCTCGGCCGGGCCGGTGCGCACGCTGGCGGGCGCCGGCATTTCCGACGCGCGCTACATGTTCTCCTACCAGCAGCGCAACTCGCCGCTGCGCCGCACGGTGACGAAGGATGAGGTCGGCGGATCGGCCCTTTATCTCCTGTCGGACCTGTCCTCCGGCGTGACCGGAGAGGTTCACTATGTCGATTCCGGCTACAACATCGTCTCCATGCCGACGATGGACGAGCTGAAGAAGTCCGACGCCTGACGTTCACCGCCGCCCGTAGAGCACCTTGAAGCCGCGATCCCGCGCGACCTCACCATGTGCGGGAAGGGACGCCGCCAGCGTCGCCTCGTAGGGCAGGTGCCGGTTGGCGACCATGAAGAGCCGGCCGCGCGGCTTCAGCGCCTTCGCTGCCGCCGCGATCATCTTCGCGCCGAGGTCCGGTTCCGCCGCCCGTCCGGCATGGAAGGGCGGGTTCATGACGATGACGTCGTAGCGCGCCGGGACCGCCTCGCCGGCGAGATCGGTCCAGTGGAAGCCCAACGGCACCGCGGCATCGGCGAGATTGGCCTTCGCCGCGGCAAGCGCGGCATGGTCGGCCTCGTAGAGGTCGAGCGACCCGATGCCCGCGCAGCGCGCGAGCAGCGCCGCCGAAAGATAGCCCCAGCCGGCGCAGAAATCCGCCGCCGCGCCGGCGAGATCGGCCGGCAGGCTTTCGGCCAGCAGGCGCGAGCCGGGGTCCACGCGGTTATGCGAGAACATGCCCGGCGCGGTGCGGAAGCCGCCCTCCACCGGCGCTCCTTCCTCCGCGTCGGCAAACGGCGCCGCCTGCCCTGCCTGCCGCGTGAACCAGAAAGCGACGCCGTGATATTTGGACAGCGCCCCGTCGAGCGTCACCTTGCCGGCGGTGCGCTTGCGCAGGCTGTCGATGCCGTCGTCCTTGGCGCCCGCGACGAGGATCACGCCGCCCTCGCGCACGCGGGCCCATGCCTCGGCGATGCGCGCCTCGTTGAGCCCGCGATGTTTTTGGGCCAGCACCAGCGCCATGTCGTAGCCGTCGCCCTCGGGCTCCGCGAAGGTTGTCCAGCCTTCCTGCGCCAGTTGCAGGAATGACGGGCGAAAGCCGTTCACGCAGATTACCTCGGCGCCGCCCTGCTTGAGCGCGCGCAGGCCGGGCTCCGCGCCGAGAAACAGGATGCGCGCTCCCTTTCCCGGCAATTCCAGATCGCCGGCTTCGAAGGGGTGGAGAAGGGTCGCCCCCGGCTTCATCATGTCGTCACCGATAAGCAGGCTGATGCAAGAAGGGGCACGGCCTCGCGGCCGCGCCCCTTCCCGAAAAATCCCGTCGAAGGATCAGGCGTCGGCCTCTTCGGCCTCGGCGCTCTTCTTCTCCCGGGCGATCTCCTTGCCGGTCGCCTGGTCGACGACCTTCATGGAGAGGCGGACCTTGCCGCGCTCGTCGAAGCCCATCAGCTTCACCCACACCTTGTCGCCTTCCTTGACCACGTCGGTGGTCTTGCCGACGCGCTCGTTGGAGAGCTGCGAGATGTGGACGAGGCCGTCCTTGGGGCCGAAGAAGTTCACGAAGGCGCCGAAATCGGCGGTCTTCACCACGGTGCCCTCATAGATCTCGCCCACCTCCGGCTCGGCCACGATGGTGTGGATCCACTTCTTCGCCGCCTCGATCTCCTTGGCGTTGGACGAAGCGATCTTTACCGTGCCGTCATCCTCGATGTTGATCTTGGCGCCGGTCTTCTCGACGATCTCGCGGATCACCTTGCCGCCCGAGCCGATCACGTCGCGGATCTTGTCGGTCGGGATGTTCATGACCTCGATGCGCGGCGCGAACTCGCCGAGCTCCGAACGGCCCTCGGTGATGGCCTTGGACATCTCGCCGAGGATGTGCAGGCGGCCGTCCTTGGCCTGGCCCAGCGCCACCTTCATGATCTCCTCGGTGATGCCGTCGATCTTGATGTCCATCTGCAGCGAGGTGATGCCGCCATTGGTGCCGGCCACCTTGAAGTCCATGTCGCCGAGATGGTCCTCGTCGCCGAGGATGTCGGAGAGCACCGCGAAGCGCTCGCCTTCCTTGATCAGGCCCATGGCGATGCCCGCCACCGGCTTCTGCAGAGGCACGCCGGCATCCATCAGCGCCAGCGAGGTGCCGCAGACGGTCGCCATCGAGGACGAGCCGTTGGACTCGGTGATCTCGGAGACGACGCGCAGCGTGTAGGGGAACTGCTCGGCGGCGGGCAGCATCGGGTGGATTGCGCGCCAGGCGAGCTTGCCGTGGCCGATCTCGCGGCGGCCGGGCGAACCCATGCGGCCGGTCTCGCCGACCGAATAGGGCGGGAAGTTGTAGTGAAGGAGGAAGGTCTCCTTGTAGGTGCCGGTCAGGCTGTCGATGTACTGCTCGTCCTCGCCGGTGCCCAGCGTGGCGACCACGATCGCCTGGGTCTCGCCGCGGGTGAACAGGGCCGAGCCGTGGGTGCGGGGCAGGATTCCCACTTCCGACACGATCGGGCGCACCGTTTTCAGGTCGCGGCCGTCGATGCGGCTGCCGGTGTCGAGGATGTTCCAGCGCACGATCTTGGCCTGGAGGTCCTTGAACACGGTGGCGACCTGCTCGGAGGTCCACTTCGGCTCCTCGCCCTCGGCCGGGGCGAAATGCGCCTTGACCCTGGCCTTCACCGCGTCGACCGCGGCGTAGCGCTGCTGCTTGACGGTGTTCTTGTAGGCGGCGCGCAGCTCGTCCTCGGCGATCTTCAGCATCTCCGCCTCGAGCTCGGAATAGCTCGGCGCGGTGAAGTCGCGCGGCTCCTTGGCGGCGACCTCGGCCAGCTTGATGATGGCGTCGATCACCGGCTGGAAGCCCTTGTGGCCGAACATGACGGCGCCGAGCATGATGTCCTCGGACAGTTCCTGAGCTTCCGACTCCACCATCAGGACGGCGTCGCCGGTGCCCGCGACGACGAGGTCGAGCTTGGATTCCGGCATCTCGTCGAGATGCGGGTTCAGCTTGTACTCGCCATTGATGTAGCCGACGCGGGCGCCGCCGATCGGGCCCATGAAGGGCACGCCCGACAGGGTCAGCGCGGCCGAGGTGGCGACGATCGCCACGATGTCGGGATCATTCTCCAGGTCGTGCTGGACGACGGTAACGATGATCTGGGTGTCGTTCTTGTAGCCGTCGGCGAAGAGCGGGCGGATCGGCCGGTCGATGAGGCGCGAGACCAGCGTCTCCTTCTCGGTCGGGCGTCCCTCGCGCTTGAAGTAGCCGCCGGGGATCTTGCCGGCGGCGAAGGTCTTCTCCTGGTAGTTGACGGTCAGCGGGAAGAAATCGAGGCCGGGCTTCGGCTCCTTCATGGAGACGACGGTGGCGAGCACGACGGTCTCGCCGTAGGTGGCGAGCACCGCGCCGTCGGCCTGACGGGCGATCTTGCCGGTTTCCAGGATGAGCGGCCGGCCGGCCCACTCGATCTCGACTTTATGATGATTGAACATGACTTGTCCTTCTATGGGGACGCGGGGCCTCGCGCCTCACAAGGCGCGGGGGAAAAGGCGTCCCGGCTTCTTTCGTCGGACGAGCCACGGGCAAGACAACGGGGAGCTTTCCGCCTGTCGGCGCGAAGCTGCCTGCAATCCTGCCCCATGACTGGTCCAGGGCAGTCGGTTCCGCGCCGCATGGCGCCTGTGGAACCGGGCGGGCCGAAGGCCCGATGGAGCGGCGCGGCGGACGCGAAGCCCGCCGCGCCGAACGTCGTCAGCGGCGCAGGCCGAGCTTGCCGATCAGGGTGGCATAGCGCGTCTCGTCCTTGGACTGGAGATAGTCCAGCAGACGGCGACGCTGCGACACGAGCTTCAGGAGTCCACGGCGGGAATGGTTGTCCTTCTTGTGGTCCTTGAAGTGCTCGGTCAGGTTCCTGATGCGCTCCGAGAGGATCGCCACTTGGACTTCCGGCGAGCCGGTGTCGCCCTTGACGGTGGCGTATTCGGACAGCAGTTCCTGTTTGCGCTCTGCAGTAATCGACATCGTGCTTTCCTTTCTGGAAATGAGGAAAAGGGGACGCCCTCGGCCGGGATGTCGTCCAGCGGGGGCCATGGAACCTTGGCGCTCGGCGCTCAAAGCTGGGGCGCATATAGAACAGTTCCCGCGCCGATACCAGTTATTTTCGCTTGCCGCGGCAGCGGGCGCTGCGGCAGGCGCGGTCCCGCTCCTCCAGCATGTTTTCGTTAGCCGCATCAATACGACGCCGCGTGCCGTCCCGTCACAGATGCCTCAGGCGGCCGGGGCAGCGTCGCCGGGCGGGGCGGCGCCGGGGCGCAGCTTCGCCAGCGGGATCACGAAGCCGTATTCGAGCCCGTCCGCATGCACGGTGCGGGTGATCTCGGCATCGAGCGAGCCGCCCAGCATGCGCTCGATCACCTGGGTGCCGAAGCCTGGCGTCTCCTCGCGCGGCGGCAGGCGCGGCACGAACTCGCGCCACTGCAGCGACAGGCTGTCGCCGTCGATGTGCCAGGCGATCCGCAGCCGGCCGGCCGAGATCGAGAAGGCGCCGTACTTCGCCGCATTGGTCGCCAGCTCGTGCGCGGCGAGGCCGAGCGTCTGCGCGGCGGAATTGTCGAGCCGGAAGGCAGGCCCGGAAATCTCGATGCGCCCCTCGTCCGGCGGCAGGAAGGGTTCGAGCTGCGCGCTCATCAGCTCGCGCAGCTCCACGCCCGCCACCCCGCCGGCGATCAGCAGATCGGTCGAGCGTGCCAGTCCCAGCAGCCGGCGCTGGAAGCTCTCCTGGAACGCCGTCAGGCTCGCCGCATGGCGGCCGGTCTGCTTGGCGATGGAGGCGACGACGGTGAGCTGGTTCTTCGAGCGGTGCGCCACCTCGCGCATCAGGAAGCGGATTTCGTTCTCGGCCCGGCGCCGGTCGGCCGACGCCTGCGCGATCGCCGCCGACACGGTGGAGATCTCGGTCACCGGAGAGGCTACCGGATACACCTCCTCGCCGGCGCCGAGGCGGCGCGCATCGCGCACCAGACGCCGGATCGGCGAAGCGATCTGCCGGCCGAGCAGCCAGGCCGCCAGCGTGGCGAAGGCCAGCACCGCGACGCTGCCGAGCAGCAGCGTCAGCATGGAGCGCCGCAGCGGCGCGTCGATGGCCGCCTCAGGCGCCCACACGACGACCTGCCAGTTGCTTACCGGCGAGCGCGTGGTCGCCACGATATAGCTTTCCTCGCGCGCACCCTCGGCGATGCGGCCGGTCAGGCGGCCGCTGACGGTCCCCTGCCCGAGGAAGAAGGGCTTGCCGGTATCCGACGAATTGAAGGACGAGGTCAGCACATAGCCGCGCCGGTCGAGCAGCGACACGTTCCAGCCGCCGGTGAGGTTCTTCTGCGACAGCGCCCTGGCTAGGTTGTCGGCGCCCTGCGTCATCACCAGCGCGTCGCCGCGCGCCGCGCCCTGCAGCGGCAGGATGGTGTTGAACACCCAGCTTCGCGACGTGTTGCCGTAGAACACGTCGGAGACCACGGGCCGGCCGGTGCGCCGCGCGGTGGCGGTGGAGCCGGTGTCGGGCGTCTTGCCGAGCGGCGTGCCGAAGGCGACGCGCGTGTTGAGCAGTTGGCTGTCGTCGCCGTCGAGCAGGATGACGAAGGCGGCGCGGTCCTCCAGCGCGGCCTGGGCGCGGGCATGGAAATTGGCGAGGTCGCCGCGCGCCAGCGACTCGGCGGTCGACAGCACGCGCAGCGTCGTGAACATGCCCAGCAGTTCGCGGTCGACGGCCTCGCTGATCGAGCCCGCCGTGGCGTGGGCCAACGTCTCGATCAGGTCGCGCTGCGCCTGGCCGTTGCGGTCGAGCAGCACCAGCGTGAAGATCAGCGACGGCACCACGATGACGGCGGCCAGCAAGGCGAGATAGACCTCGACCGGCCACGCACGGGTACGGCGCGGCGGTTTCCCACCACTCACGGCCGCCTTAGCCCCCTCATCATGTTGTGCGGCCAAAAAAGCCCTTCCCAAACAGAATCACGCCCCGACCGGCGTTTTCACAGCCACTTCTTCCACCGGAAATAGGCCACCAATGCGACGGCAATTGCAAGCATGACGAGCAGCGCGATCGGGTAACCGTAATATGCCGACAATTCGGGCATGTTCCAGGGCGAATCCGCGGTGTCGAAATTCATCCCCCACACGCCCACAAGGAAGGTCAGCGGGATGAAGATGGTCGACACGATGGTCAGCAGGTTGATGACTTCGTTGATCTTGGCCTGCGACATCGCCAGATGCAGCTCGATCAGCCCCGTCAGCGTCTCGCGCAGCGTCTCGATCATCTCGACCACGCGCACGGCATGGTCGTAGGTGTCGGTGAAATAGATGCGCGTCTCGGGATGGATGAAGGAATGTTCGGCGCGCATCAGCGTGCCGATGGCATCGCGCACCGGCCACAGCCAGCGTTTCGCCTGGATGATCTCGCGGCGCATGTGATGGAGGCCGCTTGCCTGCTCCTTGCTGGCGCCGGCGAGGAGATCGTCCTCCATCCGGTCGACCGCGTCCGACCTGGCATCGAGCAGGGGGAAATAGGCGTCGACCACGGCATCGAGCAGCGCATAGGCGAGATAGTCGGACTTGCGCGTCCACAGCCGGCCGCCGGCGGCGAGGCGGCGGCGCACCGGATCGAAGCAATCGCCCTCGTCCTCGACGAAGGTGAGGACGAAGCCGGCGCCGAAGACCAGCGACATCTGCTCCGGCAGGCTGCGATGCACCGAATCGAACATCCTCAGCACGACATAGGCATAGTCGTCGAACAGGTCGGTCTTCGGCCGCTGGCCGGTATTGACGATGTCCTCCAGCACCAGACGGTGGATGCCGAACAGGCCGCCCAGCTCCTCGATCGCCTCGACCGTGCCGAGCCCGACGCAATCGACCCAGATCAGCGGCCAGTGCTTGCGCAGGTCGGGAATGGCGTCGAGGCTGAGCTCGTCGATGGTGCGTATCCCGTGCGGCGACACCAGCGTCGCGCGCATGCGCGTCGGATAGGCCTTCGGATCGGCGATCAGCGTGCCCGGCGACGACCCGATGGGCGAGCGCTTGGCATGGCGCTTCACCGCCTTCGGCTCGACATGACCTGCCATGTTGCGTCCCCTGCGACTCACCGGGCGGGATCATAACCCAAGCCGGCCGGCGGGAAAGACGCGCGTTACGTGCGGAAGACGCGCCGCGGCTTGAACATGCCCGCCTCGATGGCGCCGATCGCCAGCAGTCGGCCACGCTGCACGGCGCAGGCCTCGTCGGCGTCGAGCGGCGCGTCGCGGCCGCGCACGATCACCGGGTTGCCGAGCCTTACCTTGTGGGCCGCATCGTCGGTGAGCGGCAGCTGCGGCAGGGAAGCGAGCGCGGCGCCCGTGTCGAGCAGCAGCGCGTCGATGGCCTTGAAGCGCTCGGCCGGGTTGCCGGCCTCCTCGCCCTCTCCGGCCGGCACGGGCAGCGCCTGCTCCAGCGCGGCCAGCGACACCAGCTGGTCGGCGGTGAAGGGATAGACCTCGGTGCGGCGCAGCTCCGAAATATGGCCGTAGCAGCCGAGATCGCGCCCCATGTCGCGCGCCAGCGAGCGCACATAGGTGCCCTTGCCGCATTCGATCTCGAAGACGGTGCGGTCGGGATCGCCGGCATCGACGATGTCGAAGCGGCCGATCTCGACCTCACGCGCAGGTATCTCGACATTCTCGCCGTCGCGGGCGAGGTCGTAGGCGCGCTCGCCGCCGATCTTGATCGCCGAGAACTGCGGCGGCGTCTGCATGATCACGCCGGTATAGCGCGGCAGCAGCGCCGCGACCGCCTGCATGTCAGGGCGCTTGTCGCTGCGATGGGCGACCTCGCCCTCGAGGTCGTCGGTGTTGCGCTCCTCGCCCCAGGCGACGGTGAAGCGGTAGACCTTGGCGCCGTCCTGCACGTAGGGCACGGTCTTGGTCGCCTCGCCGAGCGCGATCGGCAGCATGCCGGAGGCCAGCGGGTCGAGCGTGCCGGCATGACCGGCCTTCTCGGCGTCGAAGAGGCGCTTGACGCGCGCCACCGCCTCGGTCGAGCCCATGCCGAACGGCTTGTCGAGGACGACCCATCCCGAGACGGGACGGCCCTTTTTCTTGCGCTGTCGGGCCATCAGTCGTCATCCTTCGCGTCGAGATCGCGGGCAACCTCCGGCGAGCGCAGAAGGTCGTCGATCCGCGCCATGTTGTCGTAGCTCGTATCGAGCCGGAAGCGGAACTCCGGCATGTACTTCATCTGCCGCAGCGCGCCCGAGACGCGGCCGCGGATGAACTTCGCATTGCGCGCCAGCGCCTTGATGACGGCGTCGTCGTCTGCGGCCGCCAGCGGCGCGACGAAGGCGGTGGCGATCTTCAGGTCGGGCGACATGCGCACCTCCGACACCGAGATCACCGTGCTTTCCAGCAGGTCGTCGCGCACTTCGCCCCGCGCGAGCACGTCGGCCAGGGCATGGCGCACCTGCTCGCCGACGCGGAGCTGGCGCTGGGAGGGACCCGCAGTGGATTGGCGTGACATTGAACTCTCTCGATCAGCCGGGAATCGAACCCGTGGAACCCGGATCATCCCGCACGCGGGACGATCAATCTCTTATTTCCCCGCGAAACGGCGGCGCCGCCCGCACCCTCACGGAACCGCCTCGCTGCTTCGCGCATCGACCGCCGCGGCGAAAGCTGCCATCGCCGCATCGTCCGCGAAGGCCCGCCGCGGCAGGATCACCATTCCTCCCTCATGGAGGACGAATACCCGGTCTGCCGAGGCGACCACATTGCCAACCATCTCATTGGCGAGGCGGTATCGGCCGGCGGGGGACCGGACGGCGAGATGATCGCCCCAATCCTCCACCTCCCAGTCGCCACAGGACCGCACCGCGCGCCGATGGTCCCGCCAGCGGTCCCAGCCGGACAATCCGGCCACGGCGAGCAGCGCAAGCGCGCAGGCATTGAGCCACCACGGCGTCGCCAGCCATTCCTCCAGCATCGCCGATCCGCCGCCGACGCAGGCCGCCAGCGCAATGACCGCCGCCAGACGCCGGCGCGGCCATTCGCCATGAAGGCGCTCGCGCGCCAGCGCATCGTCCATCGTCAGGTTGAAACGATAGTGTCCGAGCGGCCGATGGGTATCTTCTCTCATCGGCCGCCCGGCCAGTCCTTAGAGCGAGCGCGTCACCATCTCGACGCGGAAGCACTCGATGACGTCGCCGACGCGCATGTCCTCGTAGTTCTGGAAGGCCATGCCGCATTCCTGGCCCACCGGCACCTCGGACACCTCGTCCTTGAAGCGCTTGAGCGTCTTCAGCGTGCCTTCGTGGATGACGACGTTGTCGCGGATCAGGCGCACGCCCGCGCCGCGCTCCACCTTGCCCTCGGTGACGCGGCAGCCCGCCACCTTGCCGACCTTGGTGATGTTGAACACTTCGAGGATCTCGGCATTGCCGATGAAGGTCTCGCGGCGCTCAGGCGACAGCAGGCCGGACATGGCCTGTTTGATGTCGTCCACCAGGTCGTAGATGATGTTGTAGTAGCGGACCTCGATGCCCAGCTGCTCGGCCGCCTGGCGCGCCTGCTTGTTGGCGCGCACGTTGAAGCCGATGATGACGGCGCTGGACGTCTCGGCCAGCGACACATCGCTCTCGGTGATGGCGCCGGCGCCGGCATGGACGATGCGCGCCCGCACCTCGTCGGTGCCGAGCTTGTCGAGCGCGGCCACGATCGCCTCGATCGAGCCCTGCACGTCGCCCTTGATGACGAGCGGGAACTCCTTGAGGCCCGAATTCTGCAGCTGCGACATCATCTGCTCGAGCGAGCCGCGCTGTCCCGCCTGGCGGGCGACGGCCTTCTCGCGGGCGATGCGCTGGCGGTATTCGGAGATCTCGCGGGCGCGGGCCTCGTTCTCCACCACGGCGAAGCGGTCGCCAGCCTGCGGCGTGCCCTGAAGGCCCAGCACCTCGACCGGCATGGCCGGCGGCGCCTCCTTCACATGGTTGCCGCGGTCGTCGACCAGCGCGCGCACCCGGCCCCACTCGTTGCCGACGACGATGATGTCGCCCGGCTTGAGCGTTCCCGCCTGCACCAGCACGGTCGCGACCGAGCCGCGGCCCTTGTCGAGCTTCGCCTCGATGACGACGCCCTCGGCGGTGCGGTCCGGATTGGCCTTGAGATCGAGGATCTCGGACTGGAGGATGATCGCCTCGAGCAGCTTGTCGAGGTTCGCGCCGGTCTTGGCCGACACTTCCACGTCAAGAACCTCGCCGCCCATGGACTCCACGAACACTTCGTGACGCAGCAGCTCGGAACGCACCTTCTGCGGATCGGCGCTCGGCTTGTCGATCTTGTTGATGGCCACGATGATCGGCACGCCGGCCGCCTTGGCATGGCTGATCGATTCGATCGTCTGCGGCATCACGCTGTCGTCGGCCGCCACCACGAGGATCGCGATGTCGGTCGCCTGCGCGCCGCGGGCGCGCATCGCCGTAAAGGCGGCGTGGCCGGGCGTGTCGATGAATGTGATCTTCTGGCCGTCCTGCTCGACCTGATAGGCGCCGATATGCTGGGTGATGCCGCCGGCCTCGCCCGATACGACATTGGCCTTGCGGATGGCGTCCAGCAGCGAGGTCTTGCCGTGGTCGACATGGCCCATGATGGTCACCACCGGCGGACGCGACTTCAGATCCTCGGCGCGGTCCTGGATGTTGAACAGGCCTTCCTCGACATCCGACTCGGCGACGCGGCGGACCGTATGGCCGAATTCGCTCGCGACCAGCTCGGCCGTGTCGGCATCGAGCACGTCGCCGGGCTTCATCATCTGGCCCTGCTTCATGAAGTACTTGACGATGTCGACCGCGCGCTCCGACATGCGGTTGGCGAGATCCTGGATGGTGATCGTCTCGGGAAGCACCACCTCGCGCACGATCTTCTCGCGCGGCTCGTTGTACATCGAGCGCTTGAACTTCTCCTGGCGGCGGCGCATCGACGACAGCGAGCGGCCGCGCGCTTCCTCGTCCGACAGCGCCGAGGTCAGCGTCAGCTTGCCGCGACGGCGGTCTTCCTCGCCCTTGGTCTTGGTCGGCTTGGGAACGGCGGCCACTTCGGGCTTGACCACGCCGCGCTTGACGGCGGGCGTCGCGCCGCGGCCCTTATCGGTCTCTTCCTCGTCCGGGGTCGCCGGCTCCAGCGCGGGGGCGCGGCGGCGGGCTTCCTCCTCGGCGCGGCGGCGCGCCTCGGCCTCGGCCTGGATGCGGGCTTCCTCCTCGGCCTGGCGGCGGGCGGACTCGGCGCGCTCGCGCTGGCGGCGCTCCTCTTCCTCGGCGCGGCGCTGGGCCTCCTCGGCGGCGCGCTTGCGGTCCTCGACCTCGCGCACCTTGGCGCCCTCGAGCGCACGGCGGCGTGCCTGCATCTCCTCGTTGGAGAGTTCGTTCAGCACCACGCCCGAGCGGTCAACCGGCGCAGGGCGCGGCGGGGCCTCCGGCTGTGCAGCCGGCGCGGGCGCAGTCGCCTGCGGCGCGGCGGGAGCCGGCGCGGCCGGACGCGGCTTGAAGAAAGCCTGCGCCGCTTCCTGACGCTCGTCGGGGCGCGTGAACTTGCGCTTCTTGGTCTCGACGACGACCGACTTCGTGCGTCCGTGCGAGAAGTTCTGCCGCACCGTTCCCTGCTCCATGCCGGGCCGCTTCAGCGTCAGCGTCTTCTTCGTGTTCACGCTCAGTGTCTTGTCGTCGCCTGATTTCGTATCGCTCATTCCGTATCCTTCACCGTCTCGTCCGCGAGATCGGCCATCACCATCGGCCTGTCGGCCGGAAAACCGCTCCGGTATCGGTCAAGCGCCACCATGCGCTTGAGCGCGGCCTTGCCCGCCTCCGAGGCGAGCAGGGCTGCATGTATCACATTTGTCCCGCCCAATGCCAAACCCAATTCGGCCTCGGGAAAGAGTTTGTAGGCGGGTATATCGGGACCGTCCTGATATGCAACGGCCCGCCTTGCCTGTGTGAGCTTGCGGATGCCGTCTTCCGAAGCTTCATGCGCATGAAGGACAGCCAGCGCCTTGCCGCTGCGGACCGCAGCCTCGCATTTTGCCGCGCCCATCGCAACGGCGCCGGCCTTGCGTGCCAGACCGAGCGAACCGAGGACCGCCCGCGCCAGCAGGCCGTCCACCATGGCGCCCAGATCGGCCGGCACCTGCACCTCGGCCTTGAATGCCCTGGCGAAGAGCTTTCGCTTCGCCGCCCTGTCGACGTGGTCGCGGTCAGCCGTGACCCAGCAACCGCGACCGGGCAGGTTGCGCTTCAGATCCGGGACGACCGACATGTCGGGACCGACGACGAAGCGCAGCAAGCCTTCCGGCTCGCCCGCCTGCCGCGTCACTATACATGTGCGGTCGTTCATCTCGTTCAAGACCCACCCCGGATTTCAGCGCCGCGCCCATGTCAGGCGACGGCCTCTTCCTCGGCCTCTTCGGCCGCCAGATCGTCCTCGCTGATCCAGCCTGCCTTGAGGCGCGCGGCGACGACCATCTGCTCGGCATCGGCGCGGCTGACGCCGAAATCGGCCAGCACGCCGGGGAAGAACTTGGTCTCGCCGTCCTTGCGCTCCTTCCAGCCGACGAGGTCGTCGACCGCATAGCCGGCAAAGTCCTCGACCGTCTTCACGCCGTCCTCGCCGACCGCCACCATCATGGCGGTGGTGAGGCCGGGGATCTCGCGCAGCTCGTCAGCGACGCCGAGCTCCCTGCGCTTGGCGTCGTGCTCGGCCTCGATGCGCTCCAGATATTCGCGCGCGCGCATCTGGATCTCGGACGCGGTGTCCTCGTCGAAGCCGTCGATGGAGGAAATCTCGTCGGAATCGACATAGGCCACTTCCTCGACCGAGGTGAAGCCCTCGGAGGCGAGCACCTGGCCGACCATCTCGTCGACGTTGAGCGAGTCCATGAACAGCGTCGAACGCTCCACGAACTCCTTCTGGCGGCGCTGCGATTCCTCTTCCTCGGTCAGGATGTCGATGTCCCAGCCGGTGAGCTGCGAGGCGAGGCGCACATTCTGGCCGCGGCGGCCGATGGCCAGCGAGAGCTGGTCGTCGGGCACGACCACCTCGATGCGCTCGGCATCCTCGTCCAGCACCACCTTGGCGACCTCGGCCGGCTGCAGCGCGTTGACGATGAAGCTCGCCGCATTGTCGTTCCAGGGGATGATGTCGATCTTCTCGCCCTGCAGCTCGGCCACCACGGCCTGCACGCGCGAGCCGCGCATGCCGACGCAGGCGCCGACCGGGTCGATCGACGAGTCGCGCGAGATCACGGCGATCTTGGCGCGGCTGCCCGGATCGCGGGCGACCGAGCGGATCTCGATGATGCCGTCATAGATTTCCGGCACCTCCATGGCGAAGAGCTTGGCCATGAACTGGGGATGGGTGCGCGACAGGAAGATCTGCGGCCCGCGCTGCTCGCGGCGCACGTCGTAGACATAGGCGCGCACGCGGTCGCCGTACTTGAAGTTCTCGCGCGGGATCAGCTCGTCGCGGCGGATGATCGCCTCGCCGCGGCCGAGGTCCACGATCACGTTGCCGTATTCGACGCGCTTGACCGTGCCGTTGATGATCTCGCCGATGCGGTCCTTGTATTCCTCATACTGCCGGTCGCGCTCGGCCTCGCGCACCTTCTGCACGATCACCTGCTTGGCCGACTGGGCGGCGATGCGGCCGAAATCCATCGGCGGGAGCTGTTCGGCGATGAAGTCGCCGAGCTGCGCGTCGGGGTTGCGCGCGCGGGCGTCCTTCAGCGATATCTCCCGGGCATATTCCTCGACGTTCTCGACCACTTCCATGAGGCGCTGGAGCTTCATCTCGCCGGTCTGCGGGTTGATGTCGGCGCGGATGTTGGTCTCCTGGCCGTAGCGGGCGCGCGCCGCCTTCTGGATCGCGTCGGCCATGGCGGCGATGACGATCGACTTGTCGATCGACTTCTCGCGCGCGACCGCATCGGCGATCTGCAGAAGCTCGAGCCTGTTTGCACTGACTGCCATTGTCATCTCCCTATGCGTGGCGGCCCCGTCCGGGGCGCGCGTGCATGCGACTATTCGGTTTGGGTTTCCTGGGCGGGAACCGCGTCCTCGCCCTCTTCGGTGATGTCGTCGTCGGCGCGGGCGCGGCGCTTGCGCTCCTGCCGCAGCTTCTTGTCCTTCTGCAGCGCATCGCGGATGAGCTCGTCCGTCAGGATCAGCCGCGCATCGGACAGGGCGTTGAAGGGGATCGTCGCCACCGGCTCCTCGCCATAGGCGGCCTTGTCGCTCTCCACCGTCACGCCGCTTTCGTCGCAGGCGGTGATCCGGCCGCGGAAGCGCTTGCGCCCGGCGACGATCACATCGGTCTCCATCTTGGCCAGGTGGCCGACCGCGTCGGCGAAGTCGCCCGCGCGCACCAGCGGCCTGTCGATGCCCGGCGAGGAGATTTCGAGATGATACGCCTTGTCGATCGGGTCCTCGACGTCGAGCACGGGCGAGATGGCGCGGCTCACCTCCTCGCAGTCCTCGACGGTCATCGAGCCGTCGTCGCGCTCGGCCATGATCTGCAGGGTCAGTCCGTTCTGGCCCGACAGGCGCACGCGCACCAGCCGGAAGCCGATGGCGCGCAGCACCGGGCCGACGATCGCCGCCACCCGCGCGTCGATCCCGGTGTCGCGGATGATGCGATCGTCCCAGCCCTGAGTCTGTTCGTTCTGTTCCATGCGTCCCGCTGGTCCTGCGGCCGGCAGGTAACAAAAAAGAGCGGGACCGGGTGGACCCACTCTTCGTCATGCCGACCAAGAATTTAAGCACCATATAGCCGCCGGGGGACGAAAACGCAAGACGGGCGCCGCGGCCTCAGCGGATGAACGGCAGGAACGGCTGCCCCATCAGCGCCTGCACGAAGGCGAAGGCGACGAACGCGGTGTAGGCAAGCGCAAAGAGACGAACCGGGAGAACCCGCTGGCCGCCGCCCGCGAGCGTGGCCGCCCAGCCGAAGATCGGGATCGCCTGCAATGCATGCGTCGCGAAGAAATGCGCGACGCGAAGATCGCCGCCATCACGCGACCAGCCGAAGAAGGGCATGCCCCCTGCATCCGTCTGGCCGTCGCCCACGAAGTGACTGCCGTTGGAGCCGAGATAGCCTGCCGTGACGATCGTCAGCATGCCGGTCAGGACGAGTCCGTCGACGATCGCGGTCTTCATCGCCGGCGGCAGGCCCGTGTCGGGATTTCGCCAGATCTGGTAGCCATAGACCGGCGCGGCAAGCGTGAACATCACGGCCGTCAGGCCCGCCATCATCAGGGCGACCGTCCATGCGAGGCTGGTCTCGTTGTAGTGGGAGGCGACGCCGTTCGATGAGGCGAAGACGATCCAGCCCATCTCCGCGACGAGGCCGGCCACGATGGCGACGGCGTAGACCCGATACCACCGCTTCCGTCGCGTACCTTCCGGAAGCCATTTCACGAAGAAGGCCAGCGAGAGCAGGTAGACGGAGATGGACAGCTCGAATTTGAGCGGTTTGAGCCAGACATTCACTCCCTGGAAGGTGCGGTCGTCGAGGAGCCATGCAAGTCCCGTCGGCACCATGAGCATCAGCATGAAAATCCCGGCCGCCGTGAAAAGCGGCTCGCGGCGGTAGAGCTCGTCCAGCAGGCCGGCAGGGGTCCCGGCGGGCGCGAGATCGATGGTCATGTTCGTCATCGTCGGTTCCTCTCATTCAGGCTGTCTGGAGCATTCGCGGCCGGAGCACACGGACGGCGGCGAAAAGCAGGAATCCGGCCGGTCCGAACAGGAAGGTCAGGGCGAGGCACGGCACGACCAGCAGGAAGGGAATGCGCTCTGCGCGCACCGTGCGGACCTCCCACGCCCCGACGAAGAGGTCGAATGCCAGGAAGTGCAGCCACCCGGCCAGCAGCAGTTCCCGCGTCTCGAACAGCGCCGCGACATTGTCGAGCGAATCGAAGCCACCCGATCCCCGCGACCAGAAGGCGAGCAGCAGGGCGGCATAGGCGATCGACAGCGGGACCGGCACGACGATCGCCGCGATCCGGTCGGCAAGGGCCGGCACCCACGGGCTGGCGAGAAGCGCTGCCCATCCGGCGAGGACGAGCATATTGGCGAGCTGGAAGATCAGGTCGGGGCTCATCGCTGCTCCTTTCGAACCATCCTGCGGCGAGGATGCAGCCCTATGTTGACGCTGTCAAGATAATTTTGTCATTGACAAGATTATGCATCGGATGCCGATTGCCGCGAGAATCGAAACAGGGCGGGAAAGGAACAGCGATGAGCGACACGGCAGCATCTCGCGGCACCTATCATCATGGCGACCTCCGCGAGGCGCTGCTGCGGGCGGCCGAGGCGGAACTGGCTGAGAAGGGTGTGGAAGCATTCTCGCTGCGGGGCTGCGCCAAGCGCGCCGGCGTCTCGCACGCGGCTCCCGCACATCATTTCCGCAGCGCCGGTGATCTTCTCACGGCGCTTGCCAGCGTCGGCTTCGGGCGGCTGGTCGTTTCCATGCGCGAACGCGCGGAAGCGGCGTCGCCCGATCCAGAGGCAAGGCTGACGGCCGCCGGGCTCGGCTATATCGACTTCGCGGAGGCGAACCCGGCGCTCTTCAAGCTGATGTTCGGCTCGGACCGGCCGGCATACGAAAATTCCTCGTTGCGTGATTGCGCGGGGGAAGCCTTCTCGACCCTGGTCGACGCGGTGGCCGCGGTAAGGAACGACGCGCCGCTCGCCTCCAGAGCCGGCATCGAGCATCTCTCCGCGGCATGGGCCGTCGTCCACGGCCTCGCACATCTGCTGATCGAGCGCAAAATGCCGTTCCTCGACGCCATCCTGGCCGAAGACCGGGAAAACATGCTCTCGGCCATCATCTCACGCGCCTCGAATGCCCGGCATTCGGCAGCGAATTGAGAGGGTAGCTCCGGGCTCGATCAGGTCGATCGCAACGCCCGGCAGCCGAAATTCAAACTGAGACTCTGCTGCCGACCGATGGGAAGCGTTCGGACGTTAACCTTCCCTAACGGCATATCCATGCGATTCACGCATGGCTGCGCTGCTATTTCCGCACTGCAAAATTGTTTGGGAACACACTACCTATTGTGCAACGCACAACGAAAGGACATCACCATGGCCAGCAGGTTCAACCGCATTGGCAAGGTCTTCAGCACCATCGCCGACGCAGTGGCCGTCAGCGCCGCGGTTCGCGAGAACCGTCGCCCGGCCGAGCGACATCTCCGCGGTCTCGGCATCGATCCGGCTCAGTTCGGCCAGATCGGCAAGCCCTGACATCTTCGCCTCGGCGCGCCGTCCTCCCTGCCCCGCGCACCGACCGGCATGAATCGAAACCGCCGGCCTCATCCGAGGCCGGCGGTTTGTTTTTGTGCAGTGCACCAAGAGCGGTCAGTCCTCGTCGCCGCCGAGCTGGGCGAGTATCTTGCCCTTGCCGCGGGCGCGCAGGATCATCGGCAGGAAGAGCGCCGTCAGCGCCAGCACCCACAGCACGATGGCGATCCAGGAGTGGAACAGGGCGGAGGGATCGCCCTGGCTGATCGCCAGCGCGCGGCGCAGCTGCTGCTCCGCCATCGGCCCGAGGATCAGCCCGACAACGACCGGCGCGAGCGGATAGTCGAAGCGCCGCAGCATGTAGCCCAGCAGGCCGAAGACCAGCAGCACGCCGAGCTCGAATGACGACGGGTTGGCGCCGATGGTGCCGAGCGTCGCGAAGACGAGGATGCCCGGATAGAGCCAGTGGCGCGGGACCGTGAGCAGCTTCACCCACAGGCCGATCATCGGCAGGTTGAGCACAAGCAGCATCAGGTTGGCGACCAGCAGGCTGGCGATCAGGCCCCAGACCAGCGTGGCGTTGTTGACGAAGAGCAGCGGCCCCGGCTGGAGGCCGAACTGCTGGAAGCCCGCCAGCATGATCGCCGCGGTGGCGGTGGTGGGCAGGCCGAGCGTCAGCAGCGGCACCAGCGTGCCCGCGGCCGAGGCGTTGTTGGCGGCTTCCGGCCCGGCCACGCCCTCGATGGCGCCCTTGCCGAACTCCTCGGGATGCTTGGCGAAGCTCTTTTCCGTCGTGTAGGACAGGAAGCTCGCAATGTCGGCGCCGCCCGCCGGCATGGCGCCGATCGGGAAGCCGATGGCCGTGCCGCGCATCCACGGCATCCATGACCGTTTCCAGTCCTCCGCGGTCATCATCACCGATCCCTTCACCGCCTCCACCTTCTCGGCCAGCCGGCTCGGCGAGCACACGACCATCAGCGTCTCGCCGATGGCGAAGAGCGCCACGGCGAGCGTCGTCACCTCGATGCCGTCGAGCAGGTCCGGCACGCCGAAGGAAAGCCGCGCCTGCCCGGTCTGGAGGTCGATGCCGACGAGGCCGAGCGTCAGGCCGACAAAGAGGGCGGTGAGGCCGCGCAGGGTGGATTCGCCGAAGGCCGCCGACACTGTCATGAAGGCCAGCACCATCAGCGCGAAATATTCGGCCGGTCCGAAGGAGAGCGCGAAATGGACCACCCACGGCGCGATGAAGGCCAGGCCCAGCGTGGCGATCAGGCCGGCGACGAAGGAGCCTATCGCCGCCGTCGCGAGCGCGGGGCCGCCGCGACCGGCGCGCGCCATGCGGTTGCCCTCCAGCGCCGTCACCACCGAGGCGCTCTCGCCGGGCGTGTTGAGCAGGATGGAGGTGGTCGAGCCGCCATACATGCCGCCGTAATAGATGCCGGCGAACATGATGAGCGAGCCGGCCGGGTCGAGCTTGTAGGTGACGGGCAGAAGCAGCGCCACGGTGAGCGCCGGCCCGATGCCCGGCAGCACGCCCACGGCCGTGCCGAGCGTCACGCCGATCAGCGCGTAGAGAAGGTGCATCGGTTCGAGCGCGGTGAGCAGGCCCTGGCCGAGCAGCGCGAATGTATCCATGTCCCCCGGGTCCCCCGAAGCGCGACCGCGAGCGGGTCGTGCATTTTAGACGTGAGCGGAGCGCGCGACGGCGCGCTCCGGCGGATCGGTCAGATCAGGCGTTCGATCGGCCCCGCCGGCAGCGACAGCTGCAGCAGCTTGGCGAAAACGAGCCAGACGAAGAAGGAGATGACGATGCCGATCGGGATCGTCTTCCACAACGGTCCCTTGCCGAAGGCCTTCGCGGTCGCGGCGAAGAGAAGCCCGGTGGCGATCGAGAAGCCGGCCGTGGTCAGGAGCAGCATCTGCGCCGCCAGCCCGCCGACGATCCAGACGAGCGGCGGATAATGCTGCTCCTCCCGCTCCGGAAAGTCGCCGCGCCACCCTTCGAAGGCGGTCCATGCCGCCAGGACGAGCAGGCAGATGCCGATCAGGTTCGGCACCGTGGACGGTCCCACCCGCGCATAGCCGCCGCCGCCGCCGATGCGCGAGGCATCCCACAGCACGACGGCGCCCAGCACCAGGAGCCCGGCGGCGATGAGCAGCGCCGCCACGTCCGGGCGGCGGCGCACGGGCCTTTCGGCGCTGTCGCTCATTTGACCAGGCCGATTTCTTTCAGGATGCCGGAGGTGGCGGCGATGTCGGCGGCGAGCTGCTTCTTGAAGCCCTCGCCGTCGAGATAGGTATCGGCCCAGCCGCGTTCCTTCAGCGCCTTCTGCCAGGCGGCCGATTCGGCCATCTTCTTGATGTCGGCGGTGATCGCCGCCGCCTGCTCGTCGCTGATGCCGGGCGCGGCCGCGACCATGCGCCAGTTCTGGATCGACACGTCGACGCCGCCTTCCTTGAAGGTCGGCGCGTCGATGCCTTCGATGCGCTCGTCGGAGGAGACGCCGATGACCCGCAACTGGCCGGCCTTGACCTGCGCGGCGAACTCGCCGTAGCCGGAGATGCCCACGGTCACCTGGCCGCCGAGGATGGCGGCAAGCGCCTCGCCGCCGCCGGAGAAGGCGATGTAGTTGACCTTGGTCGGGTCGACGCCGACCGCCTTGGCGATCAGCCCGGCGGTGATGTGGTCGGTGCCGCCGGCCGAGCCGCCGCCCCAGGAGACCGAACCGGGATTGGCCTTCAGCTTCTCCACCAGGCCGGCCATGTCCTTGATCTCCGACGCGGTCGGCACCACGATCACCTCGAACTCGCCGGTCAGCCGCGCGATCGGCGTCACCTGCTCGAGCGTCACGGGCGAATTGTTGGTCAGGATCGCGCCGACCATGACGTAGCCGCCGACGATCAGCTCGTCCGGCTTGCCCTTGGCGGCGTTGACGAACTGGGCGAGGCCGATCGTGCCGCCGGCGCCCGGCACGTTCTGCACCTGCACGGAGCCGGAAATCTTCTCTTCCTGCAATGCCGACTGCATGGTGCGCGCGGTCTGGTCCCAGCCGCCGCCGGGTGCCGCCGGCGCCATGATCTTGTAGTCGGCCGCATGGGCCGTGCCCGCCAGGGCGAATCCGGCCGTCACGGCCGCCAGCAACAGTCTGCGCATGTCTTTCCTCCACACGGGCGTGCGTGCTTGCACGCATTGGGCCGTTTGACGGCCATTCGCGACATGACCTTCCCCGACGCGCCTGCGCGGAGGACCGGACAGATCAGCGTTACTGAACGTCGCGCATCGAACCTTGTCAATACGACCGAGGTCGGGCGCCTACAGGCGGTGGAATGTGAGATAGGCCGGCGTGCGGCCTTCGCGCAGCGCCTTGGCCTCGTAGCGCGTGCCCGGCCATCCCGCATAGGGCGTGCGCCAGTCGTCCGGCCCCAGCGCCCGCCATTCGAAGCCGGGATGGGCGCGGATGTGCAGGAGCGTCCAGTTGACGTAGGTGTCGATGTCGGAGGCGAAGCGGAACGGCGCCCCGGGCTTCAGCACGCGCGCGAAACGGTCGAGGTTGACCTCGCTGACGAAGCGGCGCTTCCAGTGGCGCTTCTTCGGCCAGGGGTCGGGATAGAGCAGGTCGATGCCGTCGAGCGAGGCGTCGGGCAGCCAGTCGAGCAGCCGCGTCGCGTCGTCGTCATGGACGCGCAGGTTGGGCCGCGGCTCGCTCTCCAGCGCGGCCATCAGCTTGGCCATGCCGTTGACGAAGGGCTCGACGCCGATGAAGCCCGTGCGCGGGCTTTCGCCGCTGCGGAAATGCAGGTGCTCGCCGCCGCCGAAGCCGATCTCCAGCCGCACGGCATCGACGGGCACGTCGAAAAGCGCCGCCAGCGGCTGCGGCGGCGCTTGCGTCAGATCGATCTTCAGCCGCGGCAGAAACGTTTCGACCGCCCCTTTCTGGAGCGGCCGCAACGATTTTCCATGACGTCTGCCGAAGAACGCTTCCGTCGCCCGGCTGCGGCGTTCCTCGGTCATATCCTGATCTGCGGGCGGCCTCAGGCGGCCACCGCCTCCTTGAGCGCCTTCACCAGGTCGGTCTTCTCCCAGGAGAAGGAACCGTCGCGGCCGGCCTTGCGGCCGAAATGGCCGTAGGCGGAGGTCTTGGCGTAGATCGGCTTGTTCAGGTCGAGATGACGGCGGATGCCCGAGGGCGACAGGTCCATCACCTTGCGCAGCGCATTCTCCAGCGCCGCCTCGTCAACCTTGCCGGTGCCGTGCAGGTCGACATAGATCGACAGCGGCTGGGCGACGCCGATCGCATAGGCGAGCTGGATGGTGCAGCGGTCGGCAAGGCGCGCCGCCACGACGTTCTTGGCGAGGTAGCGCGCCGCATAGGCCGCCGAACGGTCGACCTTGGTCGTGTCCTTGCCGGAGAAGGCGCCGCCGCCATGCGGCGCCGCGCCGCCATAGGTGTCGACGATGATCTTGCGGCCGGTCAGGCCGGCATCGCCGTCGGGGCCGCCGATCTCGAACTTGCCGGTCGGGTTGATGTACCAGTTGCAGTCCTCGGCGATGGTCAGGCCGCCGGAGGCCAGCGCCTCGCGGATATAGGGCTCGACCACCTTGCGGACCTTCTTGGAATCCCAGGAGCCGTCGAGGTGCTGCGTCGACAGCACGATCTGGGTGACTTCCTTCGGCTCGCCGCCGACATAGCGCACCGTGACCTGGCTCTTGGCGTCGGGGCCGAGCTTGCCGACGTCGCCCTCGCCCTTGTGGCGAGCGGCGGCGAGCAGTTCGAGGATCTTGTGCGAATAGTAGATCGGCGCTGGCATCAGCTCCGGCGTCTCGCGACAGGCATAGCCGAACATGATGCCCTGGTCGCCCGCGCCTTCCTCGCCCTGCTTGTCGGCGGCGTTGTCCACGCCCTGGCCGATGTCGGAGGACTGGCCGTGCAGCAGCACGTCGATCTTGGCCGTCTTCCAGTGGAAGCCGCTCTGCTCGTAGCCGATCGCGCGGATGGCGCGGCGGGCGACCGAGCGGAACTTCGACGGATTGACCACCGGTGCGCCGGAGGCATCCTTGAGGACGTTGCCGTCCTTGTCCTTCTTGAGCAGCGAATCGGGAACGCGGACCTCGCCGGCGATGACGACGCGGTTGGTGGTCGCCAGCGTCTCGCAGGCAACGCGCACTTTCCACGGATCCATGCCCGTCTTCTTTGCCTCGCGGTAGACGAGATCCACGACCTCGTCGGAAATGCGGTCGCAAACCTTGTCGGGATGGCCTTCGGAAACGGATTCGCTGGTGAAGATGTAGTCCTGTCGCGCCACGGGTGTCCCCTCTCGAAAGAAAACCGGCGGATGGGCCGCCGGAGGCGCACCGGTGTTAACGAAGGCCGCTTGCGGTCGTCAAGGTTGCGCTTTGCCCTGAAGGCCCGAAAGCAGGGCGATCAGCGGAATATCGCTGCTTTTTTGTCACTTTTCCGCTGGACGAGCTGGATGGGTGGCGCGAAAGCCGGCGCGCTGCCTGCGCGCTCAGTCCTCGTCGGCGAGCGACTTGACCAGTTCGACGATGCGCCTGCGCACCTTGGGATCGCTGATCTTCACGAAGGCGCGGTTGAGCTGCAATCCGTCGGCGGTGGAGAGGAAATCGACGATGTAGCTGGTCTGCCCGTCCTCGGCGAAGCCGTTCTTGCCGCTCTCCGGCTCGCCGCCCGGCCCGCCATCGAAGAAGAAGGCGACCGGCGCGTTGAGGATGGACGAGATAGCCTGGAGGCGGCTTGCGCCGACGCGGTTGGCTCCCTTCTCGTACTTCTGTATCTGCTGGAACGTGACCCCGAGGCTCTCGCCCAGCTTTTCCTGACTGATTCCCAGCATGTTCCGCCGCAGCCTGATTCGGCTGCCGACATGCACGTCGATCGGATTCGGTATCTTGCTCTGCATCCTTGCGTCCCCTGGACCGGGCACGCGCCCGGCACCTTCACGCCCCTTGAAGCTGCCGCATTCATATGGGCACCGGCCTTGCCGGATGCACACCCCCCCCAACTACGTACTATTGGTCGCACGTGCCGACGCTGTCAATTCATGCGGCGCAGCTCGACGAGCCGCCCCGCTAACGCGGCCAGCGCCATCAGCAGCGTCAGCGCCCATCCGCACGCGGCAGCCGGCAGCGGCAGCGGCGGCGCGGCCCGCGCCACAGGCACCGCCACGTCCAGCACGCCGACCGCGTCGAGCGCCAGAGCGTCGACGACGCGCCCATAGGCGTCGACCGCCCCCGACAGGCCGTTGTTGGCGGCGCGGACCAGCGGCCGGCCGGCCTCGACCGCGCGCAGCTGGGCCTGCCTGAAATGCTGGTATGGGCCGGGCGAATCACCGAACCACGCATCGTTGGTCACGTTGACGATCAGGTCCGCGTCCGGCTGCATGGCGATGCCGGGAAAGATCACCTCGTAGCAGACGAAGGCCGCCGCGCTGAGGCCGTCGGCGAGCGCCATCGGGTGGCGCGCCACGCCCGGGGAGAAGCCGCCCGGGAGCTGCACCAGCTTGGTGATGCCGATTCGGCCGAGCCATTCCTCGAACGGAACGAACTCGCCCAGCGGCACCAGATGCACCTTGTCGGTGGCGTCGTAGATCTCGCCGGCCGAATCGATCGCCACGACGGAGTTGTAGTAGCGCGCGCCGTCGCCGCCCTCGCCCTCGCGGCGGACGGCGCCCGCCATCAGCACCTGGCCGTCGCCGACGAGCTGGCCGAGCGCGGCCAGCGCGTCGGGCCGGTCGGCGAGCAGGAACGGCACCGAGGTCTCCGGCCACAGGATGAGCTGCGGCCGCGCCGCGCCGGGCTCCGGCGGCCGCGCCGACATGTCGAGATAGGTGGCGAATATCTCGTCGCGCCGCGAACGGTCCCATTTCTGCGACTGGTCGATGGAGGGCTGGACGATGCGCACATGATGCAGCGGCGCATCCGTCGCGGCGGCGCCGGCCAGCCGCCATGCGCCAAAACCCCAATGCGCGGCCGGCAGCAGGACGAGCAGCAGCAGCGCGAGCGCCGCGCCGCGGCGCGCCGCCAGCGCGGCCGGCAGCGAAAAGACGAGGACGGCCAGCGCGTTCATGCCCACCATGCCGACCACGCCGACGCTCTGCATCAGCACCGGGACGGGCATCGCCGCATAGCCGATCGCGTTCCAGGGAAACCCGGTCAGCACGAAGCCGCGCAGCCATTCGGCGACCGCGAATGCGGCGGCGAGCGCGAAGATGCGGCCGATGCCGTCGCTCCACAGGAGCCGTGCCAGCACCGCCGCCAGACCGTAGAACACCGCCAGCGTCGCCGGCAGCAGGAGCACCGCGATGGGCAGCGCCCAGGCATAGGCTGCGATGTCGACCAGCATCGCATTGCCGACCCACCAGAGCCCGCCGGCGAAATAGCCGAAGCCGAACCACCAGCCGGTGGCGAAGGCGGGGACGAGCCGCCGCAGCCAGCCGCGCCCGACATCGCCCGCCGCGCCGTCGAGCAGCCAGACGAGAACCGGAAAGGAGAGGAAGCCGACGAAGAAGAAGTCGGTCGGGGCCTGCGACAGCGCCGCAAGCGCACCGGCGCCAAGGGCGGCCAGCGCGCGGCGCCATCCCCATAAAAGCGCCACCCGGCCGGCGGGACCGGCCAATGGCGGCTGAGCGGCATCGGCGGCTCCGGCCGCCTCAAGCCGCGACGCAGGCCGGTTTGCCCCCAGCATAGCCTCGCCCGTTCAGGATGAAAGAATCACCGCGCCGATATCTAAAGCATTTTGCCGCCGGGCGGAATCGCCCGACCGCGTCAGGCCCCAGCCGTCTCGGAAGAACTGCCGCCCGTCGGCTCGTCGGCGCCCTTGGCCGGGCGGCGGCGGCGCTGTTCGGCGGTGCGGGTCTGCAGGATGCGCACGCGCTTGATGCGGCGCGGATCGGCGTCGAGAACGTGGAACTCGAAGCCCGGAATGCCCTGCACCACCTCGCCGCGCGCCGGCACGCGACCGAGGATGTTGAAGATCAGGCCGCCGATCGTGTCGACGTCCTCCTCGTGCTCGCCGGCCTGGAAGGCGCTGCCGATCATGGCGGCGACGTCGGAGATCTCGGCCTTGCCGTCGACCAGATAGACGCCGTCGGCGACCTTGGTCACTAGCGGCTCGGTCTCGTCGTCATGCTCGTCCTCGATGTCGCCGACGACCATCTCGACGATGTCCTCCAGCGAGGCCAGCCCGTCGGTGCCGCCATATTCGTCGATCACCAGCGCCATCTGGATGCGCGCCGCCTGCATGCGCGCCATCAGGTCGGAGGCGAGCATCGACGGCGGCACGAACAGGACCGGTCGCACCAGGCCCAGCTCGCCGATGGTGCGCGAGAGATCGACCTTGCCGAGGTCGAGCGTGTCGGACATGGCCGCCTTGGCGCCGCGCGTGCGCTTCTGGCGCGACAGGCGGGTGATTTGCGCCACCACGTCGCGGATGTGGACCATGCCGCGCGGGTCGTCCAGCGTCTCGGCATAGACCGGCATGCGCGAGTGGCCGGACTGCTCGAAGACCTTCAATATGTCGCCCAGCGTGGTCGACAGCTCCACCGCCTCGATATCGGCGCGCGGAATCATCACGTCCTCGACGCGCACTTCGCGCAGGCGCAATATGTTGTTGAGCATCGCCCGCTCGGCGGGCGAGAAATCGCCCTCGCCGGCGGTCTCGGCCAGCGCGTCGGTCAGGTCGTCGCGCAGCGTCGAGCCGTTTTTCGGCCTCAGGAAGCCCAGCCATCGTTGCAGCAACGGGGGCCGGGTGCCGGTTTGGGAGGGTTCGGGACTCGGACTGTCGCCGGCCTCATTGCCGGATTCCGGGTCGTCGCCGGGCATGTTGCCCGCGGCGTTCTGTGCTGTCTGGTTCATCGTCTTTCGCAGCGTAACTGAACCCTCAATTAGGCGTAAGGGTCGGGAATGGCAAGTGCCGCGAGGATCCGCCGCTCCGCCGCCTCCATGGCCTCGGCCTCCGCGTCGTCCTCATGGTCATGGCCGACGAGATGCAGAAAGCCGTGCACGATGAGGTGCGTCAGGTGGTTCTCGAAGGGCTTGCCCTCGTCGGCCGCCTCGCGCACGACCGTCTCGCGCGCCAGCACGATGTCGCCCAGCATGGGCGGCAGACGCTCGCCGGCGGTCTCCGGAAAGGCCGGGAAGGACAGCACGTTGGTCGGCTGGTCCTTGCCGCGCCACTGCGCATTCAGGCTGCGGACGGAAGCGTCGTCGGTGAAGAGGATGCTAAGCTCGCTGTCGCCGTCGCGGCCCAGTTCGGCAAGCGCAGCCGCCACGGCTCGCTCCGCCAGCGCCTGCAAGCCACTTTCGGCAGGCCAGCCGTCGTCTTCGATTGCGATGTCGATGGAAATCATAAGTGCGTCCTTCGAGGCTCGCTTCGCTCGCACCTCAGGATGAGGGAGGTTGGTACAATGCCCGCTCCAGATCAGGGAAGTGCGTCGATCGAGCCCACGATCGGGGGTTCGACCAACTCCACCTCCCTCATCCCGACGTGCGAGCCCGCATGGCGGCATGCGTCTGGCAAATCTCCTGCGCGGGCGAACCTCGAAGGACGCAGCGGTTCAATTCCCGGCCGCCGGCTTCGGCCTGGCGTCGCGGTCATAGGCCTTGACGATCTCGGCCACCAGCGGATGGCGCACCACGTCCTTGTCGTCGAAGCGCACGGTGACGATGCCGGGCACGCCTTCCAGCACGCGCAGCGCCTCCACCAGCCCCGATTTCGTGTTGGGGGGCAGGTCGATCTGGCTCGGATCGCCGGTGACGATCATGCGGCCGTTCTCGCCCAGGCGGGTCAGGAACATCTTCATCTGCATCGGCGTGGTGTTTTGCGCCTCGTCGAGGATGATCGCCGCGTTGCGCAGCGTGCGGCCGCGCATGAAGGCGAGCGGCGCGATCTCGATCACCTCGGCCGCGATCGCCCGTTCCACCTTGTCGGGCGGCATCATGTCGTAGAGCGCGTCGTAGAGCGGCCGCAGATAGGGGTCGACCTTCTCCTTCATGTCGCCCGGCAGGAAGCCCAGCCGCTCGCCGGCCTCCACCGCCGGCCGCGACAGCACGATGCGCTCCACCATGCCGCGCTCCAGCAGCATGGCCGCATAGGCCACCGCCAGATAGGTCTTGCCGGTGCCCGCCGGGCCGATGCCGAAGACCAGCTCGGCCCGCTCCATGGCGCGCATATAGGCGTCCTGGTTCACCGAGCGGGCATAGATGGTGCGCTTGCGCGTCGAGATCTGCGCGGCGGCGAGCTTGCCCTTGCGCTCCAGCGTGGGCAGCGAAAGCTGGTCGTCGGCGGCGATCGCCATGCGCACCGCGCCGTCCACGTCGGACGGGGCGACCTCGGTGCCCTTCTGCAGCCGCTCGTAGAGATAATCCAGCGCCCGGCGCGCCTGTTCGGCGGCGATCGGATCGCCCTTGATCGAAAGCTGGTTTCCCTTCGAGCGGATGTCGACCCCGAGCATCTGCTCGATGCGCGCCAGATTCTCGTCGAACTGGCCGTAGAGGGTTCCGGCGTGCTTGTTGTTGTCGAAGGTGAGGACGATGTGCGCCATGTCGGACGCACCCGACGGCGCATGCTTCAGTTCGCTGGCGGCGCTCAAAAAGCTCTCCTTGCCATGGCCCGGATCAGACAGCCTCCGCGAACAGGCTGTTCTGCCCGGTCCTGATGATTCTCACCCTGACAATGTCACCGATTCGGCCGGCGGTTTCATCAACAATCACGGGCTGGAGCCACGGCGAGCGCCCGACGATCTGGGCGGGCTGGCGGCCCGGCTTTTCGATCAGCACATCCATCTCCGCGCCCGTCTTCGAGGCGGCGAACGCCGCCTGCTGCGCGCCAAGCAATACCTGCAACTCCTGCAACCGCCCGTCCTTCACCGTTTCCGCCACCTGCAACTCGCGATCCGCCGCCGGCGTTCCCGGACGCGGCGAATATTTGAACGAGAAGGCCTGCGGATAGCCCACCTCGCGCACGATGCGCATGGTGGCGGCGAAATCGGCCTCGTCCTCGCCGGGGAAGCCGACGATGAAGTCGCCCGATATGGCGATGTCGGGCCGGGCGGCGCGGATGCGATCGATCAGCCGCAGATAGTCGTCGGCGGTATGCTTGCGGTTCATCGCCTTGAGGATACGGTCCGAGCCCGACTGCACCGGCAGGTGCAGGTAGGGCATGAGCTGCGGCAGGTCGCGATGCGCGGCGATTAGCGCGTCATCCATGTCGCGCGGGTGGCTCGTCGTGTAGCGCAGGCGGGCGATGCCGGGCACCTCAGCCAGCCGGAACAGAAGCTCGCCGAGGCCCCATTCCCTGCCGTCCGCGCCCTCGCCATGCCATGCGTTGACGTTCTGGCCGAGCAGCGTCACCTCGCGCACGCCGCCGGCGGCCAGCCTCTCGGCCTCGGCGAGAATCTGCGCCACGGGGCGCGAGACCTCGGAACCTCGCGTGTAAGGCACAACGCAGAAGGAGCAGAACTTGTCGCAGCCTTCCTGGACCGTGAGGAAGGCGGTGACGCCCCGGCTGCGCACCGCGGCCGGCTTCGGCTGCGGCAGGTGCGAGAACTTGTCCTCGATGGCGTAGTCGGTCTCGAGCACGCGGCTGCCATTGTGCGCCCGGCGCACCGCTTCCGGCAGGCGGTGATAGGTCTGCGGGCCGATGACGAGGTCCACGGCCGGCGCGCGGCGCATGATCTCCGCGCCCTCGGCCTGCGCCACGCAGCCGGCCACGCCGATCAGCATGTCGCCGCCCGCAGCGCGCCGCTCCTCCTTGAGGTCGCGGATGCGGCCGAGCTCGGAATAGACCTTCTCGGCGGCCTTCTCGCGGATATGGCAGGTGTTGAGGAGGACGAGGTCGGCCTCCTCCATCCGCTCCGTCGCCACATAGCCGTCGGCGGCCAGCGCATCGGCCATGCGCTGGCTGTCATAGACATTCATCTGGCAGCCATAGGTCTTGACGAAATAGCGCTTCGCCTGACCGGCAACCGCCTGCTGCTCTTTCAGTTCCGCGTCCATGCCGCGTCCATAGATGTTTTTCCCGCCGAGCGACAGTCTTTTGGGTCAGCGCCGCGATCGCGGATTGCGGGTGTCGCGCAGCGCCGCGGCGAACATCGCCTCGGCGCGGCGCTGCACCTCGCGCGCCATTTCCTTGCGGCCGTCGCCGGCGCGAAAGACCACCGGTTCGCCGAAATGCAGCGCCACATCCACGCCGCCTTCCTTCAGCAGCGCGATGATATGCGGCGCCAGCATGCGGTCGCCGATCCAGGCCACATGGCTGCGATGCTGGCGCTGCATCGGCATGCCGTGGAGCCGGGTATAGACGATGGCGACCGGCTGGACCGCGACGGATTCCGCGCCGCTCTCGATCGCATAGCGCGCGGCGCCGAACAGGGTGGACTTGAAGGGCAGCATCAGGTTGCCGTCTGCCGTCACGCCTTCGGCGAAGACCATCATCGGGTCGCCCGCCGCCATCCGCCGCGCGATCTCGCCGGCCTGCTCTCCCGACTTGCCGCGCTTCCCGCGCTCGACGAAGATCGTGCGCTGAAGATGCGCCAGCGTGCCGATCATCGGCCAGCCCGACACTTCGGACTTGGCGACGAAATTGATGTCGGCCGCCGCCCCGGCCACCATGATGTCGGTCCAGGAAATGTGGTTGGAGGCGAGCATCAGCGGCCGTTCGGTCGCCATCCGGCCATGGACGGTGAGGCGGAAATCGAGGATGCGCAGGATGAAGCGGTGCCACAGGCGCGGCAGCACGCGGTCGGAGCCGAGGCCGGTGCGCATGACCACGATCTGCGCCAATGCAAGCGGGACGGTGACGGCCAAGACCAATGTCAGCGTGGCGGCCACGCGTATCCAGCCGAACATGTTCTTCCCGATCGGTCCCGTTGGGCGCAGAGCGCTAGCGAAGATCGCGGCGCATGACAAGCGCAGCACTCTTGCCGCCCGACCTGTCGGCATAATAGCCGTCGCGGCGGCCGACCTCGCGGAAACCCAGCTTCCGGTAGAGGCCGAGGGCGGCGAGATTGGTCTCGTCCACCTCGAGGAACAGGGCCTCCGCCCGCAGGGCGTGCAGCCGCGAAAGGACGGCGTCCATCATCTTGCGGCCGAGACCGCGCCGCCGCGCCGCCCGCGCCACCGCAACTGTGAGGATCTCCGCCTCGCCGGCAGCAACCCGCGCCAGCACGAAGCCGTGCAGCTCGCGCCGCTTCATGCCCGGCAAGGTCGCGCCGAAGCCGAACACGGTGTTCTGGGCCAGCAGCGATTCGAACTCGGCCGGCGCCCAGGGGCGAACGAAATCCTCGGCATGGATCTGCGCAAGTGCTGCACTGTCGCGCACGGCGAGCGGCTGTAGCACGTAGCCGGGATCGCGCGAGAAGAAGGGCAGCCGCACGCTCAGGCCTTTCGCGGCAGGGCGAAGCCGGATTGCGGCTTGGCATCGGCCCCGCGCAGATAGAGCGGGCGCGGCTTGTCCTGCGCAAAGCCCCGTCCGGCCGCGACGCGCGCATAAGCGGAAATGTCGGCGGTGGCCCCGACCGGGCCGGTGTCGAACCGCTGCCCGGTCGCCGCCTCGATCAGCGGGACAGCCGTGCCGCAGAGCACGGTGCCGGGTCCTGCCATGGAGGCGACTTCGGCGAGGCTGGCGATGCGCGGCGCCGTTGCCTCGCTGCCGTCGGCGGCGAAGGCGGCGACATAGATCTCGTCGCGCTTGGCATCCAGCGCCGCAATCACCGGGCGATCCGGAAACCGATCACGCGCCTCCAGCGCAAGCGCCTCCAGCGTGGTGACGCTCGCCGAGGGGATGCCTAGCCCCAATGCAAGCCCACGTGCAGCGGCGACGCCGACCCTGATCCCGGTGAAGGAGCCCGGCCCGACCGAGACCGCGATGCCGCCGATGTCGGCATAGGCCGCGCCGGCGTCTGCCAGCGCCTCGTCGATCACCTCCATCAGCTGCTCGGCATGGCCCTTGCCGATGTCGCGCACGCTGCGGCCGCGCTCGGCCGCGCCGTCATGGACGCAGGCGGCGCAGAGATGCGCGGCGGTATCGATGGCGAGGATGATCACCTGTTCCTGCCTGCGGTGTTTAGGCCGCGCCTTCCTTCGCCTTCAGTTCAAGCCTCCGCGCGTGCAGGATCGGCTCGGTGTAGCCGCTCGGCTGGACGCGGCCCTTGAAGACGAGGTCGCAGGCGGCCTGGAAGGCGATGGAGTTTTCATAGTCCTGCGCCATGGGGGTGTAGAGCGGGTCGCCTTCGTTCTGGCGGTCCACGACCTTCGCCATGCGCTTCATCGTCTCCATCACCTGATCGGGCGTGCAGACGCCGTGATGCAGCCAGTTGGCGATGTGCTGGGAGGAGATGCGCAGCGTGGCGCGGTCCTCCATCAGGCCGACATCGTTGATGTCTGGCACTTTGGAGCAGCCGACGCCTTGGTCGATCCAGCGCACCACATAGCCAAGAATGCCCTGCGCATTGTTGTCGAGCTCCTTCTGGATGTCCTCCGGCGACCAGTTGGGCCGCACGGCCACGGGCACGGACAGGATGTCGGAGAGCTTTGCGCGCGGGCGGGACTTCAGGCCCTCCTGCACCTTGGCCACGTCGACCTGATGGTAGTGCGTGGCGTGCAGCGTGGCGGCCGTCGGCGACGGCACCCAGGCGGTGTTGGCGCCGGCCCTGGGGTGGCCGATCTTCTGCTCCAGCATGGCGGCCATCAGGTCGGGCATGGCCCACATGCCCTTGCCGATCTGCGCATGGCC